>Ga0066671_10000001_pt1 | contig 71868 bp, 70 predicted proteins | sample GraSoiAngelo_120_FD_62294 | JGI IMG/M metagenome (GOLD analysis project Ga0066671, IMG submission 62294) | Grasslands soil microbial communities from the Angelo Coastal Reserve, California, USA - 14_0919_09_20cm | ecosystem: Environmental > Terrestrial > Soil > Grasslands | place: USA...
CTGAGATCAAAACCTGCATCCAACGGCGCCATCTCGCTCATGCGCCGCCCTGGTCGTCATCGACCGGATCAAGTGGTCGCCATGCGTCGGAATCCATGGTCGCCTTCACCGGAATGCGCAGTGAGGAGCCTACTACTTCTTTCAGAACCGCGTTGGCGCCTCCGTAGATGCGCTGCACGCGACTATCGGCCCACATGAGCGCAATCGGCGATTCCTGCATATAACCATACCCGCCGTGTAGTTGTAACGGAATCGAGTCGACCATCGATAAATTGCTGAATGCAATTGTCCACAAATAGTCGTCCGTGAAGAACCCGGACTTCAGCTTGGGACGAACTGAAGTCGGAGGTTGAGCCGAACGAGGATTTGGCGCAACAAGAGCTGCAGCCAGCGGATGAGACGCCGGAAGTTGTAGCCAGCAGCGGCGAGGACGGCATTGATGGCGTCGCCTTGGCGGCGCCAGAGATAGTTTCGGCCCATTCGATGATCGGACTTGAGGTGGCCGATCACCGGTTCGTCGGCGCAGCTCGCGCTTGATCTGCGGGGTCACCCGCCGCTTCTGGCCTGATGTGAACACCCTGAACTTGTATTCTGGTGGTGCATTGTGGCCGCGGTAGCCTTTGTCGCCGAGGAGGCGCTCGATGATGTTGCCGATCAGCGCTTCCATCTCCGGGATGACGGTTTTGAGCGTATGGCCATCATAGGGATTGCCGGGCAGCGACTTCGCGTGGGTGACGAACTGACCACCCTTGGCGCGCGATAGCGTCGTGGCGACCGAGACCTTGACGCCGAACTCGTAGGGCCGGTGCGCCTTGCCCTTGCCGATGCATTCGACCTCGGGCGCATGCAGCGAATAGACCTTCGGTCCGCTCTGGTGCTGCTTCTGGTCGAGCACCCGTCGCGCCAGCGCCAGCATGCGCCAAGGACAATCTCACCAAGCAAGTCGGTACGGCCCTCGATCTTGCGGGCAATGTCGCGGATGACGCGGCCGAGATGGATTCGGAGCTTCTTCAAGGCACCGTTGGCATTGTGGGGCGCAAGCTCCATTTGCATAAGCCGGCGAACCGTCTTCCGAAAGAGGCTTGTCTCGTCGGTCATCTAGGGGAATTGTACCGTAGTGATGTCATGGTTCGGTCTCGAATTACAGCCGTGGCAGCTGAGCTTCCGACGATCTCGCACCAATCACAAAGGTAGCCCCCAGCGGAATCTCTGACGCACCCTCTCGGATGCTACGATGCCGCATCGCCAGCGCTTTTGGCAAGAGTACCTTTCCAACTTTCCGGTGGTCGGCACACTTGACTGCATGATAACACCATTTGCTTGCGCAATCTGGGTGGAGAAAGTGGACGCATAGAAGCGGCTGCACGCTCATCGCATTCCACTGCATAAAAACAGGATCAGGTTACGGTACGATGGCATTAGCTCACGACCAGGAACTTGGGCTCTCTCTACGTACCCTCGCGCCGCCCGGCATAATTATTGGCCATCGACTAATAACTGCCGGTGATGAGCATGCGCTGTTGCCCGAGGAGGCAAGTGCATTTGAGCGCAGCGCAGTTCGAGTACGACGCGCTAGCGGAGCCGCTCGTATAGTTGCACGGGCCCTCCTCCATCGGTTGGGACACGAAATGACGGCCCTGCCGAAGTCGCACGGAGGCGCGCCGATCTGGCCCACAGGTATTGTAGGCTCTCTTGCGCATGATTCCCGGGTCGCCGTTGCCGCGATTGGCACTTCTGAAAACCTGGAGGGCGTGGGTATAGATGTAGAGCCCGCCGAAATTCTATCAGCCGATTTGCTACACCTCGTGACAACGCCGCGAGAACGAGCAAGGATCGAATCTGATCCCTATCGAGGTCGATTGTTCTTCGTAGCGAAGGAGGCTGCCTACAAAGCAGTCTATCCGCTAGACCATGCGTTCCTTGGCCATCAAGACGTCGAAATCGATCTCACTGCTCAGGAGGCAACCTTGCGCAGCGGTCGGGTCGTTAAACTCAGATTTTGTATTTCCACACATCTGGTAGCGCTGGCCTTTCTTCCCTCCTAGTCGCTGATTGCCTTGATCAGGCCGTTCGATTGATTTCTCGATCCACCGGGAAATTGGCCGAAGAGCACTGGGCTCCGACCACAGCGGCGAACGGTGGCCATGATGCAGTTCTGTTGAGACGGCATGGCCCAACGGTCTTCCATCAATCAGGCTTGTTGTAAAAACAGATCAATGTATTGTATGAATATTTGCAAGGCTTGTTAATATTTAACGCGAGGCAGGATTAACTCCTATCAAAAAGAGCGACCTTTCGATGGTGGCCTTTAACGACCTAATGTGTTGATAAACAATAGGAAACCGGTTCAAATCCTTGGTTTCGTAGATAATGTCTAGTTCGGCGTAAATTAAATCGGAATGTTCGGCGGAGAAACTGCCGGTAATAATCAAAAGACAGCGAGGGATTGCTTTGTGCGGCTTTGTCGGGATTTTTGAGTTCGAGGAACCGCTCGAGTCTGTGCGCACCCGCGCGCTAGAAATGGCGAAGACGATCAGACATCGTGGACCGGACTGGAGCGGAATATACGCGAACGACTGCGCAGTACTCGCCCACGAGCGACTCTCCATTGTTGACGTGGAGCACGGTGCGCAACCCCTTCTCGATGTCACTGCTGGCCGCGCACTGGCGGTAAACGGCGAGATTTACAATCATGTTGCGCTGCGCGAAAAGCTGAAGCGGCCCCACGCATGGAAGACGAAATCAGATTGTGAGATTATTCTGTACCTCTACGATGAGTATGGGCCTGCGCTGTGCGAAATGCTCAGCGGGATTTTCGCATTCGCTCTCTTCGACGAGGAGACGCATGACTTCTTCATGGCACGAGACCACGTAGGCATCGTTCCTCTTTACATAGGATGGGGCAGCGACGGCACGACCTACGTGGCGAGCGAGATGAAGGCTCTAGACTGGGTATGCGAGTCAGTCCAAGAGTTTCCGCCGGGACACTATTATACGGGGAACGAAAAAAGGTTCGTCAAATGGTACGATCCTGCGTGGGCTCGCACCGTGCCTACGGAAAAAGTCTCCTTGAAAAGATTGCGATCTGCACTTGAGGCAGCAGTCAAGCAGCAATTGATGTGCGATGTCCCATATGGCGTGCTCATATCGGGCGGTCTCGACTCCTCGCTCATAGCTGCAATCGCAGCACAGCACCGGTTCAAAAGGATAGAATCGGGAGAGACCGAAGAAGCATGGTGGCCACGGTTGCACTCATTTTCGGTCGGGCTGGAGGGTTCGCCGGACATGAGGTATGCACGTAAAGTAGCGGCGCATATCGGTACGGTCCATCATGAGATCGTCTTCACGATACAGGAGGGACTCGACGCTGTAGGCGACGTCATTCGCCATCTAGAGACCTTTGACGTTACGTCTATCCGAGCGGCCACGCCGATGTACCTCATGGCGCGTAAGATAAAATCGATGGGCATCAAAATGGTGCTCTCGGGAGAAGGCGCGGATGAGGTGTTCGGGGGCTACCTGTATTTCCACATGGCTCCGACACCAAAGGAGTTTCACGAGGAGACCGTGCGAAAGCTCAGCGCACTCAGCAAGTATGATTGCTGTCGCGCAAATAAGGCGACAGCTGCCTGGGGACTCGAGACGCGCGTGCCCTTCTTGGACAAGGAGTTTCTTGACTACGCGATGTCAATAGACCCGGCATATAAGATGTGCCCGGGCAACAAGATCGAGAAGAGGATTTTACGCGAGGCTTTCCGAGATCTTCTCCCTGAGGAGATCCTGTGGCGTCAGAAAGAGCAATTTTCCGACGGCGTGGGATACGGCTGGGTCGACTGCTTGAAACATGATGCGGAGGAAAAGGTCACGGATGAGATGATGGCAGACGTTGCACAGCGATTTCCGCAGCAAACACCATCCTCGAAAGAAGGGTATTTGTATAGAACGATCTTTGATAGCATTTTCAAAAATCCGACCGCCTGTCTCACCGTTCCTGTCGGCCCTTCGATTGCATGTTCGACGCCGACGGCATTTCGCTGGTCGCTGGAGTTTGCGAGGATGGATGATCCATCAGGGAGAGCGGTAAAAGGAGTACACCTGTACGCCATCGATACAATCTAACTTTCCAACTGCGGCCTTAATGGCGTGGCGAACTCATACAAGTCTCTACGCTCCGCCTTGGCTTGAGCAGCACTTCCCGTCAACAGCGTTCCGAGATCTTGCGCAGGAAACCCCCGCCAGTTTTCAGGAATACCAGTTAGAGTTCTGCGGCCGCCCATAGCGCCCTGCTGAATGCCTATTTAGTCACGGCATGGATTTGAGCTGAGGAACATTACGTCGAAAAGATCTCCGACACCTTGATATTGGAAGTTCGGGCATCGCGACATTCAGAGTCGGAGGCCGCTCCGAGCGTATTTCACCAAAGGTGAATTTCGTGGCACCTGAGCCACACCAAGCCACTTCGAAGTGCGCAGTTCGCCAGCATCGTTCATTAATTCAAAGGGCAGCTGCGGGATAAATCAGTTTGCCCCGGATCGTGGGGCGCAACTGTAGACCGCTCCGTCAATTGTCCGAATGACGTCGACGAGGTAATTTCCGTAGCCACTTTTCTCCAATGATTTGGCAAGGACCATCACCTGGTCACGATCGATGAACCCGAGCCGGAATGCGATCTCCTCAAGGCACGCAACCTTCATGCCCTGCCGCATTTCGAGCGTCTGGACGAAACTTGCGGCATCGATCAGCGATTCAAAGGTTCCGGTATCGAGCCACGCAAATCCTCGTCCCATGCGCTCCACACGAAGTTTGCCGGCGGACAGATAACACGTCTGCAAGTCGGTTATCTCCAGTTCGCCTCTCGCCGACGGCCTGACCTCTGACGCGTAGCGCACAACGTCGTTGTCAAAAAAATACAGGCCTGTGATTGCCCAGTTCGAACTCGGGCGCGTCGGTTTCTCTTCTATGCGCATAGGCCGGTCGTTCTCGTCGAACGTGACGACGCCGTACCGTTCGGGATCCCTGACATGATATGCGAATACCGTCGCTCCCTGCTGGTTCGTAGCGGCCCTGGAAAGGAGCTCGGATAGCCCGTGACCAAAGAAGATGTTGTCCCCCAGCACCATGGCCACCCGATCGCTTCCGATAAAGTCGGCCCCGATAATAAAGGCTTCGGCAAGCCCTCCGGGTTTGGGCTGCTCTACATAAGTGAGATGAATGCCCCATTGGTTGCCATCGCCGAGCAGCCGTTCGAACTGAGAACGATCCGCTGGCGTGGTGATAATGAGAATGTCGCGGATACCTGCCAACATCAAGGTCGACAGCGGATAATAAATCATCGGCTTGTCGTAAATCGGCAGCAACTGCTTGCTCACACCTCGTGTGATCGGGTAAAGCCTCGTTCCACTGCCTCCCGCGAGTACGATCCCTTTCAGCATGCGCGCAATTCCTTTGGCATTTCCAGCTGGTCGAGACACTTTTCAAGTGAAGGTCGCCAGGGAGGAAGCCGAACGCCAAAGACGCGCTCCGCCTTGGATGTGTCCAAGCAAGAATTTTTGGGACGCCGAGCTAGAGTTGGATATTCTACCGTGGTGACGGCTTGCAATCTCGGGATACGTCGGCCACGACGGGCGAGGCTCGCGAAGATAGCAGCCGCAAATCCATGCCAATTCGTTTCACCTTCACCGGCGAGGTGATAAATTCCGGCGTCTCCAGAGCCTTTGGCCGACCGAAGCCGCGCGACGATCGCCAGGACGGCAGCAGCCAGATCTACGGCGGACGTGGGCGTCCCCCGCTGGTCGTCCACAATCCGCACCACTGGTTGCGTTTCGGACAGCCGCAGCATCGTGCGTACGAAATTGTTGCCGTAGGGACTGTAGACCCACGAGGTGCGTATCACGACGGCGCCCGGACAGACCTTGAGTACTGCTGCTTCGCCCGCAAGTTTCGAAGAGCCATAAACGTTCAGTGGAGCCGGGGCGTCGTCCTCACGATACGGCGACTGTTTGCTGCCGTCGAAAACGTAGTCTGTCGAGATATGGATGAAGGGGATGCCACGTCGTGTTGCCGCATCGGCAAGCAGCGCCGCTCCACCGCAATTTACCCTGAACGAGCGTCCTGATTCCGCTTCAGCTTGGTCGACCGCCGTATAGGCCGCTGCATTGACGATTGCCGACGGTTCGACCGCGGCCATCACGCGATTGATCCCTTCTCCTTTTTCAAGATCAAGTTCGGGCCGGCCGACCACCACTATCGGCACGTTGTGCAGGATGGCTGAATCATGAAGACATCGAGCCAACTGACCGCTTTTGCCTGCGACGAGGACCGGCTGTTCCGCCATTTTCAACCTCAGTGCTGCATTTCAGGGAGCCCAAGCCGCGTTCCGCCATAGACATTGAAGCGCGGCACTTCCCACCACGCCCGGCTTTCGAGATACCATTGCACTGTCTGCGCTATACCCTCTTCGAAGGTCTTGGTCGGTTTCCACCCCAGTTCGTGATGCGCCTTTGATGCATCGATCGCGTACCGCAGATCGTGTCCGGGCCGATCGTTCACAAAGGTAATGAGCGATCGCGTGCTTGCCCTCCCTGGAACCAACTGGTCCAGAACGTCGCAAATGAGTTCGACGACGTCGAGATTACTTCGTTCGCTGTTGCCGCCGAAATTGTATTTCTCTCCAGGCTGCCCCTGCGTCAGCAGACTTACGAGAGCATCGGCGTGATCATCGACGTACAACCAGTCACGTACGTTGGAACCGCTGCCGTATACTGGCAGCGGTTTGCCCTCGATAGCGTTCAGGATGGTCAATGGAATGAGTTTCTCTGGAAATTGGTACGGACCGTAATTGTTCGAGCAATTCGAGATGATGACTGGCAAGTCGTATGTCTTGAACCAGGCATGCGCGAGATGGTCGGAAGCAGCCTTGCTGGCCGAATAAGGTGAACTCGGTCGGTAGGGCGTGTCTTCACAAAACAGACCGGTGGCACCAAGTGAGCCATAGACCTCATCGGTAGAGACATGGACAAAGCGAAACATGCGGCGTCTTTCGAACGTTAGGCGGTCGTAATATTTTCGCGCTGCCTCGAGTAAGTTATATGTCCCAACGATGTTCGTGTTGATGAAGGCCGACGGACCGGTAATCGAACGATCGACGTGACTTTCGGCCGCGAGATGAATAATTGCATCCGGCTCGTAATTCGCGAAGACACGCTCCACGCCCGCACGGTCGCAGATGTCCACCTGCTCGAATGCGTAGGCCGGCTCTCCAGCGAGCTCGTCCAGCGAATGAAGGTTGGCCGCATAAGTGAGCTTGTCGATATTGATGACGGCGCTCCTGTGAGCCAGCACGAGGCGACGGCAGACCGCCGAACCGATGAAGCCTGCCCCGCCTGTCACCAACACACGCATCAGGCCATTCTCCCCTGTTATTCGAAAACCAGGCCGAGATCAGCGAGCATCGGCAGTCCGCGATCTTTCTCAGACAAGATCGCTGCCGCTGAAGCAACGGGCCATTCAATCCCCAATGCGGAGTCGACCCAATTGACGCCGCCGTCATGAGCCTGCGAATAGACCTGATCGACCTTATAGAAAACGACCGTATTGGGCTCGAGCGTGCAAAAGCCGTGGGCAAAGCCGGCGGGAATGAGGAGTTGCTCGTTACCCTCACTGCTCAGCTCTACGGCAATATGCTTCCCAAAGCTTGGTGACGAACGGCGAAGGTCGACAGCCACATCGAAAATGCTCCCGCGCAGCACACGAACCAGCTTCGTCTGAGCGAAAGGCGGTCGTTGAAAGTGCATGCCGCGAATGGTTCCCGGCCGATCCGAGCTCGACTGGTTGTCCTGGAGAAAATTGTAATCAAGCCCTTTGGCGGCAAAGTCCGCCCGCTGGAATGTCTCGCAAAAGTATCCCCGCGCGTCGGAAAATCGCGGCGTCCTGATGAGCTTGACATCGGGAATTTCCAAGGAATGTACGTCCAGTTGCACGCGCGTTCCTTCATCAGTGGGAAAAACGTTGCCGTCGTCGGCGCGGGGGCGCGGGGAGATTTCAGACAACAAACTCATCGTCTAGCCTCGTTGGCGCAATTTCATCCGCAGCCGGCCTTTACCCATCCAGCAATAACCTTAATCAAAAATTGAATTAAACGCCTCGTCGCCTCCTGAAGAATCCACCGATCTACCCGCAGTAGCAAAAGCGACTGGAATATATCCTTACGAAAGGGGTAAATACTGGCGGATTTCAAGCCACTCGCTGAAAGTTCCGTCAGTATAACAATTCACGCCAATTTAAACCATCCTATTTAATTTGGGCAACCACTTTCTTTATCAATTGGATTGGTGTTAAATGCAAAATAATTCGTAATCTGCTTCAGGGCTCCGCCTGGTTCCAGCATGGCAACATGCATTTTGTCGTATTTCGGAAGTTTCGCCGGAGCTGTTCGGGAATTTCGCAATGCAGATGAGGCCGCTCGATGCTTCAGAGAAATATGCTGCAGAATGACAGAGCGCGCGCGCTGCTGGACAGCTCCATGCCATCGGTACGCGCTGAGGAAAACGGCTTTGGCGGACTCGTCAACCCCGCGCTGGGTTTTCTGAGGCGGCGGTATGCGCTAATTGTTCTCACTGCGGCGCTCGCGTTCACAGCGAGCGTGATCTATCTGCGTATCACCCCGCCGACATACACGGCGCAAGTCAACGTCCTGCTCGGGAATCCGAAGTCTCAATTCATTGAGCAGCAGTCCGTTCTGGCTGAAACGCCGATTGGCTCCCCCCAACTCGAGTCGCAGATCCAGGTGTTGAAGTCGAAGGCCATTGCGGCTTCGGTCATCAATCAGCTCAAGCTTGCCGATGATCCAGATTTCAAAGAGCCAGGTCCATCATGGCGTTCGGTCATCCGGAAATGGTTCGGCAGCACGCCATCGGGTCGTCAGGTCGACCCGACAGACCGGCTCGTTGCCGCATTTGACGAGCGATTGACGGCCGCCCGGGTTGGTTTCAGCATGGTGGTCGAGATCGGCTTCAGCGCCAGCAGCGCCGAGCGATCCGCGGAGATCGCGAATGCAGTTGCTAACACCTATATCGCTGACCAGCTTAACACGAAATTGGAGGCCAATCGCACCGCAACGGCTTGGCTGCAGGACCGTCTGAAGGAATTGGGGAACCAGGCCCTGACAGCCGAACGTGCAGTCAACGAGCTTAAGGCCAAGAACAATATTGTTGCCGCTGGCGGAAAGCTTATGGACGAGCAGCAGGTGACCGAGCTTACCACCCGTCTGGGCGCTGTCCGCGCCCAGACGTCGGAAGCGGCGGCGCGACTGAATCGGCTCGAAAAAGTACTTGCCTCGAATACGGCAGACTCGCTGTCGATCGGCAGCCTTGATGCACCCGGGTCGGACGGCCAGAACAATTCGGTCATCACTAACCTTCGCCAGCAGTATCTCGAATACGCGACACGAGAATACGAGTATACAACCAAGTATGGAGCAGATCATTTGGCTGTCGTCGCTATACGCACTACGATGAAAGGTATCCGGACATCGATGTTGGACGAAGTGCGTCGGCTCGCCGCGATCAGCAGGAGCGACTTCGAGGTGGCCAAGCAGCGACAGCAAGAAATCGAAAAGCAGGTAGCGCTGGCCGTATCACAGTCACGAACGACGAATTCTGCTGACCTGGGCATCCGCGAGCTTGAGAGCAGCGCCAAGGAGTATCGCGCCCTCTATGAGAGCTTCCTGCAGCGGTATATGGGGTCGCTTCAGCAGGAGTCATTTCCGATATCGGATGCCCGGGTGATCTCGCCTGCTGCGCCGCCGCAAGCCAAGAGCAAACCCAAGACCGGACTTATATTTGCGATAGGCATGTTTGGCGGGATTGCGCTGGGCACCGCCCTTGGATTTCTCAGAGACCTTATGGATCGTGGTTTTCGAACGACCGCGCAGATCGAAGCGACGTTGCAATTGCCGTGTTTGTCGCTGGTGCCCCTGCTGAGAGATTCCGGACTGAAAAAGTCATCGCCTCGCACCGCAGTTCAAGTCGACCAGGAATTCGGTCAAAGAACGCTTTCCAGAAGCTCGGCAATGTGCTGGGCCGCCACCGCCATGCCATTGTCCCGGTTCGCAGAATCGATTCGTTCGTTAAAGCTTGCGATCGATTTAGATCCAACGAAGACCTCAAATAAAGTTATCGGCATAACCTCGGCTCTTCCCAATGAGGGAAAATCCACCATCGCAGCTTCGCTGGCCCAGCTTATTGCTCATGCGGGCAAACGGGTCATCGTCGTTGACTGCGATCTCAGGAACCCGTCGCTGTCCTCCAATCTTGCACCGAACGCCAGCGCCGGCATCGTCGATGTCTTGTTTGGCACCAGTTCCTTGGAAGAAACGGTCTGGCGCGACCCAAAGATAAATCTGACCTTTCTGCCGGGAGCGAAGAGGGCGCCGCTTTTTCATACCAGCGAAATGCTCGGTGCCGAGCAAACCAGGACACTATTCGGCGAACTGCGCGCGACCTATGACTACGTTATTGTCGATCTTCCTCCACTCGTACCGATTGTCGATGCCCGTGTAATAACGCCGCTGATTGACCAATTCATTCTGGTCGTTGAATGGGGGCGAACTACAACCGATGTCGTCCGGCACGCGCTTCGCGCCGCTCCAGACGTATACGAGGCTTTGGCCGGTACAGTGCTCAACAAGACGGATATGAAGGCAATTAAACGCTACGATAACTATCATGGCGGCTATTATGACAACGAGCATTATGTCCACTACGGGCAGGTAGCGGCAGAATGAAAACGCCCGGGCTATCTCTCGGCGTCGTATGCGCTAAATGCCGGCGAGCCCGCCACCGCCCGTGAAAGCGCGCCCTCGCCCACAATCCCATGCGGTTAAATACTAGTAGCGATGGCGGGGCCGAACGTAGGGTTCGGCGATACCCGCAAGTTCCAGCATATTGCGGAGATAGATACCTCCGAGATAGCCCACCTGAATCGCGATCAGGCCCCCCACCGACCAAAGCCCGATCGAAAGGCCCAAGGCGATCGTCACCCCGACGCACTCGATCAAGACGAGGGCCACCAGGGTCAAAAGCGTCCGCACCGCAAAGATAGTTCCCGCAACCGACCCGGCGAGAAAGTGAAATACGACCACCGATATCAAGGCGTTTTCCTCCTCAGCTGCAGCTCCGGAGGCTAGGAGGGAAATGTTACCGACGCCTTAAATCTGGAAAATATAATCAAAATATTATATCTCTTGCAAAATTAACCAACGGCATCGTATATTGATTTAAATATTAACTCATTATTTCATTTTATTATGTTGCACACCCACGCACCTCCTATGACTTCCGTGAAACGGTCCGCAGGCGTTGACCTGTCGGACGGCGCGTTCGCTCGCAGTTTAGAGGGACAGCCGCAGGGAGGTCGCAAATGGCCGATCCGTTACGATTCCGTAGAACCGCTCGCGATCGTGACTGACCTCGCAACGATCGTTTTGGTCAGCGTGCTTTCCGGCATTTCATATCACCTTCAGGACTCAGGGACGCCTGGCGACGTCAGCAAGTATCTCGGTTCGGCAATTCTCGTCTCGGCCCTGTTCATTTCGTTGATGAAAATCCGCGGAATGTACAGACCTACCGAACTACTGCTGCTGCGCAATCAAATACGCGCGGTCTGCCTGACCTGGATGAGTGTATTCCTTCTGCTCGCCGGGACGGTATTCGCGCTGAAGATCGGAAGTGAAATCTCGCGCGGCACCAGCGTGCTCTTCGCCACGCTCGGTCTCATAGCCATGATCGCGCATCGGCGCATCCTGAGAAGTCTACTGGCAAGAGGCCTTGCCGGGAAACGATTCTCCGGTCGCAACATCGTCTTGATTACCGACGATTCGGAAGAGGGCGATGCCAGCTTGATTCAGTCTCTTACAGGCCTCGGCTTTTGTGTGAAGAGAAACTTTCTTTTTCCACGTCCAACTGCGGATTCCTGTGATCGGCAAAGCGTCGCCCCTAGCGTGGTCGAGTACGTTCGAGGCTCTGACGTCGAAGAAATTGTGGTTGGTGCGGATCCGCGCCGTTGGTCCGAATTACGCACTCTTGTCGCCGAGTTGAGGGTTCTGCCATTCCCGGTCAGCTTCGTTCCCCTCGGAACAGCCTCAGAGATATTCAGGCGACCTTACCGTGAGCTCGGTAATGCCATTTGTGTGGAGTTGCAGCGCGGCCCACTAACTTCAATCGAACAAGCCGCAAAGCGATGCATAGACGTCCTGTTTACTGGGATAGCCTTGACGGCCCTGCTGCCGCTGCTCGCGCTTGTGGCAGTTGCCATTAAACTTGACTCGCCAGGACCCGTCCTGTTCAGGCAGAAACGCTGCGGCTTTAACGGCAAATGCTTCCAGATTTACAAATTTCGAACGATGTCGGTCCTCGAGGACGGGCCTTCGATCATGCAAGCTCAGCTTGCCGACGAAAGGGTGACGCACCTGGGGGCGTTGCTGCGCAGGACAAGCATCGATGAGTTACCACAATTGCTCAACGTTCTGGAAGGCAGCATGTCTCTGGTGGGGCCACGCCCTCATGCGCTGGCCCATGACAATCAGTTTGACAAGATCGTTCGCAATTACGCGTTCCGGCGCCGTGTAAAGCCAGGACTGACCGGATGGGCGCAAGTGAACGGGTGCAGGGGACCAACTCCCACTGCTGAGTCGATCGAACAACGTGTCGGATTTGATCTTTGGTATATCGACAATTGGAGTCTCAAGCTTGACTTCACGATTCTGCTCCAGACGCCTCTTGAGATATTATACGGTCGTAATGCCTACTAGCGAGTGTCCGGTGTGGATCGGTGGCCAGACTACGCGCAGATGACTTAAATAGCGCATTTTCCTGCAGCAAACTGAATTCCACTTTGCCGGAAGATGCTCGTAGCCTCGATCACGGGTTGTTCATGGCGCGATGCCTTTCGTCGATATGCTTGGCGATGTTTGTCGGCGGGCTTTCCGCAGGCAGCAGCGCCGACACGCGCAGCCGATCTCCCCAAGATTCGAGCCTGCTGACGCCGATTATGGAAGCTTCGCCCACATTAGCTCCGTTCCAGCACGTTCGTTTTTGTCTTCGTTATCCTTCCGATTGCAAATCAGACCCGACGGAAAACGAACGTATCGAGCTCAACGCAAAGACCTGGGAATTGCTGAAGCGTGTCAATCACGGCGTCAACATGTCCATCATTCCGATACCCAAGAGCTATGGCCCGAATCTTGGGGATGGTTGGACGATCGCCCCGGAGATGGGAGACTGCAACGACTACGCCGTCACCAAGCGGCACGAGCTCCTTGAGAACGGTTTGCCCTCGCGAGCCTTGCGGCTGTCGGTGGTCAAGACCGCATCAGGAATTGGGCATCTCGTTCTTGTCGTTGTAACGACAAAGGGCGACCTCGTAATGGACGATCTAATTGAAGTGATCCGCCCTTGGCAGAGCACGGACTATCATTGGCTCAAGATACAGTCAGCCACCAACTCGAAATTCTGGTACGGGATCAAGTGGCCGGCGGTCGGCCCGTCCGGGTCACAAGCGGATCGAAGGGTTCGTTTGGTGGATCGATAATCGCAGTCGAGCTGCATAAATGTAAAAACTCGGCTAATGGCTAATAATCTCGATTAATTCATATTCCTCGCTGGTGCTGCCGGGGAATTAAATTGCAGAGCGGCGCCGTTCGCCAAGCAAAAAAGTCTTCCCGGAGACGTCCCCACCTGCCGCCGACTGCAAAGCGTACTTCTCGGCCTACTCGGTGGGACTGACCGTATGATCGGAACAATGCGCCCAGCCACGTCCGATTATTGCACGGCCGACGAAACATCAACGCGTAACATGGACGGCAACCGCCCCTCCTCCCATAGTCAGAATTCGATCGCGTTCTGGCGGAGTTGAGCACTAGATTATTGGAGGCAGAGCATCGGCGCCGATCAGCAATCGGCGCTATGCTCCAAGAAATGCAGCTCGTGCCGCGCCGCAGATCGCGAAGCAAACAAAAAACTGCACAAGATCCGACTTCACTTCCTCTGGCGCCGGCTCTTCGACCCGCCCGCTTCGCTAATCACAAAATCTTCCATCTTGCGACCGGTTTTTATCGCAGCGGCCAGCCAACGTGGTTGCTTCCCGCGGCCCGACCATGTTTCGTGCGGCGTCTGAGGATTGCGATATTTCGGAAAGACCTTCGGGTATTTACGTCGGGCCTCACCGTTAGCGTTATAGGATTGCACGGCATCCCCGCCCTCGATAACGCGCCGGCCACGATTGAGCACTGCCAAACGCTTTTCAAGTTCACGCTTTTCCGACGTGATCCTTGAGGACAGGATCCTGCTGACCTCTTCATGGAGCGACCAGAGATCATCAACAGACATCATTTCCAAATCGATCTTCTTCATCGACATACTGCCGCCTGACGTTTCCGGGTTTTGACAGATTAATCTCATATTACTCGATCAATTATTCCGCAAGTGGCCCAGATGCCCCTTCCTGCAACGGAAGATTGCATCGGAAGAAGAAAACTAAAGAAACGTCTATCGTTGTTTAGGAGCTGGTTCATAGCCAATTGAAGTATTTGACCTTTTTCTTTTGGCTATGCACATGCCCAAATAAGCCCTTTAGCCACATATGCTGGGGAAATCTCCCGGTTTGAAATCTGAATTTATTACCAAGAGCTGTTTGCCGAGCCGAGAACTTGCCGACGAACTGCCAAAGATTCGTGCAATGGTCCATTTAACCTTAAGCCCACTACGATGACCTATGTCTAAGGCAAACCGTGTCCTGCAGATTTAGGGCAACCGTTGAATGTCGATCAGTCCGACGATATCTTCCATGATCCGAAAATAATCCGACACGCGAGTGGCGATCGCGGTGGCAACCTTCAGGGTCTCATGGGTGCTGTAGAGGCTAAGACCGTGACACCATCAGAGCCATAAGAAATGGGCGCGCCCGGAATAAGCGCCAATTCAGCTTTACTTTCGATACCTGCTGCCGTATCGGCGATAATCATTTTGCGCGACGGCCAGGCTCACCACGCGCCCTCCATGCTTCTGCAGCTCCGCGCGCGATCTCAAAGCACCGCTCCGACGTAGCAAACCTTCCCGCCCCCGTAACGCCCGTCAACCCATTGTAAATACGAACATTTTTCTCTTTAAAAAGGATCAGGCCAGAAACAATATTAAATTCGATAAAAAGGCGGGCATAAATATGACAAACAATTAACAATGCTTTAATTTAAACACTAATCCCTATATATTGCATTCTAAGTGGTAGAAAATGATTCTGTGACTTTGACGAAGCTGCGCCAACCGGCGCTATCTTCGGATACGAACGATTGCTGGCGGGCATGACGGTATAGGGACTGGCCCATTTCCAGGTGCCGCCCCGACCTTGTGTCGAAAATAAATCTTAATCGTTTCCAGGCGAACAGCCACGAGAGCGCGATGCGCAAACCAGACCTAGCCGCAATGCCATTCGAAGAGCTGTGGCAGCTCCACGAGGAGATTACCAAAATACTGTCCGATAAAATCGTCGCGGAAAAGCGCTCGTTGGAGGACCGTTTAGCGAAATTAAATCGGGTCGAAATCATCAGAGAATCCGAAAGCTCCCGCCCATTATTGATGACAGATCGCGCGCCACGTCGCAAATACCCGAAGGTTCTACCCAAATACTTTAATCCGCAGGCTCCATCGGAAACATGGTCCGGTAGGGGAAAACGGCCACGATGGCTCGTTGCAGCCCTTGAGACCGGCCACAGACTGGACGAGTTTAAGATCAATAACATCGAAGAAGGGGCCCACAAGAAACGAGCTGCCCGCGGTCGACAAACTTGATGCTCCGTACCGCCAGCAACTGTTCAGAACGCGGCATCGGAAGTCGTCCGTTAATAAAGCCGGATTGTGGCGGTTTGGGTTGCGAAGGTGCGCCATAGAGCGATCAGTATGAGGCGCAAAAGATTCTCAGCCAGGCGAGGATGCGGCGGAAGTTGTAGCCGACGGCGGAGAGGATGACGTTTGCGGCATCGCCAGCGCGTCCCTCGGCCGAGGTGGCCTTCGGCCTTCAGGTGACCGATCACGGGCTCGATGGCGGATCGGCGTCGCAGCTCGCCCTTGATTATTCCGAAGACGCCGTCTTCGATGACATCGCGGAGGGTGTGGCCGTCGTAGGGATTGTCCGGCAGCGCCCGGGCATGCAGCACGAACTGGCCGCCGGGGGCGGGCCGATTGTTGGTGACGATGGAGGCTTTGACGCCGAACTCGTACGGCGCGGCGGCCTTGCCCTTGCCGATGCATTCGACCTCTGGAGCGTGGAAGGAATAGAGCTTCCAGCCGCGCTGGCGCTGCTGCTGCGAGCGGATCTGCGTGGCGCGGCCAAGCGGGAGTGCGAACGCCTCCTCAAGGACCGGCCGACCTTCGATCTTGCGGCGGATGTCGCGGATGATCCGGCCCAGCCGGCTGCGCAGGATGCGCAACTGCCGCTGATGCCGCTTGAACTGTTTGGTATAGGCGTAGCGGCCCGCCATCATCGCCGCGGCCTTGGCGACGCGAGAATAGGATTGCCGCAAGCTGACCCCGTGCTTGGTCGCCAGGCGGTTCAGCCCCTTGATGGCCGCATGCAGCAGCCTGGCATCGGTCGGAAAGGTGATGGCCTTCGGCTGCACCGTGGTGTCGACCGTCACCCGCTTGAGGTCTTGGCCGCGTAACGCGCCAACCTCGTGTGCCACCGCAGGCTCTCCGCTAACAGCCGATCCAGCTCGTCGCCGAGCCGCTTGCGCCAGTGGCTCAGGTCCGAGCGCTCGTGCGGGAACGCATGCTGGAAGAACTTATCGACAGATGCGGTCCTGGCGCCGTTCGCGAGCCGTGACGTGCCTTATCGGGGTCTAGCGACATCGCAGCGTGTTCATGCGGATCACGAGCCGTCGAGTACTATCTCGATTCTCTCGAACGATTTGACGGATCCCGTTACACGACCGGCAGATGCCTGCTGCCACGGCCGCCCCTGGCAACTGAACACCGACGTATCATGCGTCGGTACCTCATCCGTCTTTGAAGGCTGCAGCTAATTGCTCCAATTTCCCCCAATAGAACATCGCAAAGTCTAATTTGCGAAACCAATACGGTGGACGTCGGGCTACTCGCAGTGAACAAATGGAATTGTGTTTTTGCCGCCTGAATTGTGCTCAGCGAGTGCAGCAGCGCGTTGTTAAATTGCTCGGTTCGATGGATCTCCATGTTCAGCCTCCAGCTAACTGAATCCCCTGGGACAAATGCTTTTTCTATTTAGACAACAATTGAACAGTTTTTGTTCAAACTTCGGAAGCCCTTTTTTAATTTATTTAATTCGAAATAAATGTCGCGACGCCGCGGCTAGCGCGGTAACTAAATACCGATACTAATTCTTTCCCAAACGGAATTAAATTCGTGACTGCTTTTTTGCGTTAGGCTTCGTGGAGGCGCAGCGGCCTAATGTCGCCGGCTATCGCCACTTGCCCTCTTTCGTCCAGGGTAAGTTTGCGCTTCCATTTGTAGCTTCCGTGTTAGTTCTGGGGGTCTCAAATGAGCTCTCTTCAGCGACGCATCGCAGCCGTCACGGACACCACTGCCAATCTCATTGCTCAGTTGCGCGAATTGGACCAACTGCGCGATCAAGTCACGAAAGCCCTGCTCTCGAAACGGAAATTGCCGCAACCGAAACGGCGGAATGGAATTCACGCGAAGGTTCAGCTCAGACCGTAAGCGGTGCCTTCCATGACGGCGCGCGGTGCGACCGAAGCCGCGAGTAGCCTCGAATTCAACAACGACCGCGTTCGACGGGGCTGTGTTGACATTGACCTGTATCATGCCGGGGGTATTCGATCCTCGATGTATGGTGGCCCTCTGGCGGGCCGCCGAGGACGGCTGGATCGAGAAGCGGAAGCCGAGCTTTCGCTTCCTGCCGCCAGTGCTGAGACGCTGCCAGGATCGGCTTCCTCCAAAGCCAGCCATCAGCCATAGCCACCAGCGAAGCGCACATACCCTCGAGGTTTGCGTCGCCGGTCATCTGGCCATTGAGTCCGCGTTCTGTCAGCCGTACGCCCTCCGGCACCATAGCGTGGCGAAGGCGAATTGGCAGATGAGGGCGCGTTCGCTAATGCATGTTCGGCCGGCCGGGGGTGATGTTCGGCTGGCCGGCTTTGATCAGCGATGAATTCGCCACGAATCGTCCTTCGTCTATTCGGCCACGCCTCGGAGTAGTGTGCAGGGGGAAGTGGTCGGCCCCGGCGTGTGCCGTCCGGAATCGTCGCGCGTCGGGTCGTTCTCTTTCGATGGTTTGTCGACCGCGATTTCCGGTCCGATCGTTGTGCTTGATTGACCTCGTCGCGCAATCTTTTCAATTCGGATAATTGAAGATTGAGGTTGGCTGCGTCGCGGAAGAGGACTGCAAGGCGCATGGCGCCGCCAAGGCGCTGCTGAGAGGTACTCATTTTGAAAACCCCAACTTACCTAAAAATAGACGCTACAAGTACAGGGCAAAAAAATAACCTTAAACGTATGTCACTATGATGAACTGAAGGCTCAAATTGGTCCATCATTGGCAAGTGCCGTAGAACCACTGACTTCTAGTTTTTCTGACAAAGCAAACGCCGCCCGCGAGGAATATGATCGCTCGGCGGCATTGGTATTCGCGTGATCGGCTTCCGCGTCGCGCAGATTAATGGCCGGGTTTCTGGAGTTGGCTCGACAAAACGAGGGCGGCGCGGTGCGCCGCTGATTTAGAGGAGCGCAAGGGAAGGCTACGATGGCTCGCGCCGCGCTATACGTCCGCTATTCTTCTAAAATGCGCGGATCCGCGTCTTGCCGATCAGGAATCGAGATCGACATGATCACAGTCGGCCATGTTCGCAGCCGACCAACCGCCTCGGCTCTTAAGGCCGTGAACCCATAAAGTGAGGAGGACCGGCGCTGCATGATGCCGAGTATTCGACGAGCCTTGTGCATATCGTGTCCGAGCGAGCGGTATGTGTAGTAATCTCGCTCCTGCGAATTAAAGCACTTAAGCCAACGTAAGGACGCTCAATCATGCTCACTGTCTATGGCGAAGGTCGTGGGTTCCGTGTCGTTTGGTTGCTCGAGGAATTGGGAGTGGCTTATCGGCTGCGCCCGGTCGATCTGCTCGCTGTCGAGAATGATCCCGACTTTCTTGCGATCAACCCCGCCGGCTTTATCCCGGCGCTACAGGACGGCGAGACGATCATGGTCGAATCGATCGCGATCCTCGAATACCTGCTCGCCCGCCACGGCCCGAGCCCGCTCGCCGTCGCCCCGGATGATCCGGCTTTCGCCGCCTATCTGCAATTCCTCCATTTGGGAGAGGCTGGGCTCGCTGGGCCAATGAACGCCGTCTTCGTCGGTCGCGCACTCGCGCCAGAAGCAGAGCGAAACGCCCGGGTCACAAGCTGGGCACTAGAGACCTTTCATAGCCGGCTGGGATTGGTCGTCCAGCGTCTCTCAAATCGTCCATTTCTCGCCGGAGACCAGTTCACTGCTGCTGACATTTCAGTGAGCTACGCTCTCCTGCTTGGTCTGCGAACCAGCAACTATACCCCGGGTTCAGTCGAGCGTGCCTATCTCGCCCGCACGACGACGCGCCCCGCCTACGCCCGAGCGATGGAAATCTGCCAAGCCACCAAAGCTTGGGCGGAGGGATCGCGGACGTTGTAGAGCCAAGTCGTGAATCCATAGAAGGGATTCCCACGAGCGTGGTTTTCTGATTCAGGATTGGCATGAGCCGATATGACCTGACGGACTTCGAGTGGCGCGTGATCGAGCCACTGCTGCCCAATAAGCCGAGAGGCGTGCCTAGTTCGAAGAAGGTACAACCGTCTCGGCGCGGCCATTGAATATCGGGCCGAACAGCTGCCAATGCTCGCCAGTGAAGCGCATCATTTGCACCTGTTCGATCGGAAAGAAATCCGTCGGGGTCGTCTTTATTCGAATGCCTGGAATTAAGGTGTCGATCTCAAAGTCGAGACTGGCCACCACCTTCATAACGTTCTCGCGGGTGAGATTATCGCCGCAACGCATTAACACCTCCACGAGTGCGGTCGATGCGTTGAAGGCGATCAATGGACCGCCCTCTGAACGGTCTGCCTCAGAATAGTATTTGGCCATGAAGGCGTGGAAGCGCCGCATTCCCGGATGGCTCTCCCAGTGCGGATCCGTTACATCCATTTGAAAGCCGGCACTGAGAATACCCTTGGCGTTGTCGAGCCCCGCGGGTCTCAAGACTGCTCCGACGGATACCGATATGTTCGTCACGATATGGACAGGATGCCAATCGAGCTCGGCGATCTTCTTGATCGCCTGAGCGGCAAATTTCGGCGTAGCGATATTGAGGAAAATATCGGGGCGGGCCGCCCTGATCGTCACCACCTGCGAGTCCACCGTTGGTGTGCTGGTTTCATAGGGCGTACTGGCGACGACCATCCTTTCATAGTTGTCTCGCAGCCCGTCCTTCAATCCCAGAATATAGTCCCTTCCGAAATCATCGTTCTGGTAGAGCACACCTATCCTGGCGTTAGGATAATGCTCAAGGATATAGGCTGCGTAGACGCGCGCTTCAGCGCGGTAGTTCGGCTGCAACCCGATCGTCCACGGAAAATGCGAGGGGTCGCCCCAGCGTGAGGCGCCGCTCAGGACGAATATCTGCGGCACGCGCATGGTGTTCATATATTTCTGAATGGCGGCATTGGTTGCGGTGCCGAGCGGCGCAAAGATCAGAAGCACCTCATCGCTTTCAACCAACTTTCGCGCCTGCTCTACGGTTTTAGGAGGACTGTAGGCGTCATCGTAGGAGATGAAGGTGATCCTGCGGCCATTGATGCCGCCGTTGTCGTTGATCATGCGGAAGTAGGCACTCATCGTCTTGCCAACGATGCCGTAGGCGGATGCCGGACCGCTGTACGGCATGATGTTGCCGATCTTGATCTCGCGGTCGCTCACGCCCGGGCCGTATTGTTTTTCCGCGGACGCGCTGCCTGCGACCAGGCTGAAGGCTGCGAAAACCAGCATCAATAGCCTGGCGAGATCGAGCATCGGATATCCTCCTGGCAATGACAGTCACGGATTAGGTCGACGCAGCCATCAGCGCCGTGACCCGGCTGACGATCCCGGGATCGCGCAGGGCGCTGGACGGCTTCATGAGGTGGCTCACCTCGCTCATGACCTGATGCACCGTTGCATCCTCGCTCGCGAGGCGCTGCAGGGCGGCGTTGAAGTTCATGCGTTCGCGGAAATCATGCGGGCGCTGCCCGCGTGTCTTCTCGTAGATGAAGTCGCTCTCCGCCATTGCCCACGGCGCGGTCAAAAAGTCATCGATAGCCGCATAGAAAGATCGCGCGAGCCCCTTGAGCGGCTGTGCGTCCGAAACCCGTGCTTCGACAAGCCTTCTCAGGGCACTGGCTTGCTGCGCGGCGACACTCATCCCCTGGCCGATCGCCGGACTGAATCGGCAGATTGCGTCGCCGAGCGGCAAGAGATAATCCGGAAAACGCTCCAGCGCCTCGAAGCGCCGGCGAGCGCTGCAGGGAAAGACGAATCGGTAGATTGGACCGATAGGTACGGCGCCCTTGATCGCGGCATAAATCGTCTGGGTTCGCAACGTCCTGGCAAATGCGACGAAGTCCGCGACGTTTTCAGGCACGGCTCCGCCATGCATATGGTTGAGATTGACTTGCCAGCAGTTGTCCTCGACTGGAACAAGCAACCCGCCGCGGCCGCTCCGGGCGGAGGGTCGATGCAGCACCGTGCGCCAGTCTGGGGGCGCGGAAGATGGAATCCGGAACTTGGCCGCCGCATAGTGCAGGTCGATGCCGATTTGCCGCTCTTCCGGCCTCGGCAGGCGAATCCTATCCAGCAATTCGAGGGTTAGTGTGCCACGCGACGATGCATCGACGATAAAATCAGCCGCAAGCTCGGTGCCTCGTCCGTTTGCATCGTCGTAACGAACTCCTGTGACTGCGGTTCGCTCGGGCGATTCCAGGAGTTGAGTTACCCGGCAACGCGATATCAGTGAAATATTGCCCTGCTTTTCGATCAGGCGCCTCACCACGAATTCCAGAAGAGGCCGCGTCATTGACAGATAATCGAACCCGAGATCGCGGGGCGGAAACGGATCGAAGCCTGGCAATTCGAGCCGAGATTGAGAGCCGACCCGTACGCGGACGGCGCCGGCGCGCTCAAGCTCCGTTTCGAATTCCGGAAATAGGTCGATCAACGCTTCGAGGCCCCCTCTGAGCAGTACGTGAACTTGTCGCGCCTGGGGCGTGCCGATGCGCGCGATTGGCTCGGAAGGGAGCGCGTCACGCTCCAGCACGGTGACGGCTTCAAAGGACGACGACAAGGCCTTTGCTGCGGCGAGTCCGCCGATGCCGGCACCGACCACGATCGCGTGTCGGCCGAGTAATCCTGGCATATCCTTCCCGCCAAAGCGCGTTCGCTGGCAATGGACTAAGCCAGGATCGTCGAACAGTCTTGGACCTGAGGGAACGACGGCTTGGACTAAAGTGCCCCCGTCTGGTAGAGCTTTGCCCGGTGGACCGTGTCGGCCTTTGCAACAGGATGGCTGATGGTAACGTCGACGTCCGACTGCACAGTCGTTCGGTTCTCGAGCGGCGCCCTACCGGAAAACGGACGAGCGCTCGAAGAGCTGCATGAGCGCGGCCTGCTGCCGACCAGATTTATTCGCTACGGCAACGCCGCAGCTCGGGTTGATCTCGTTAACCGGACCATGCCCGGCCTCCGCATTCTGACGGCTAGCTATGCGAGCGTCCGCCGTGAGGGTGTGCGGCAAGAAGGCGACCTCCTCTACCTCTGCATGACCCTGACCGGGACGACCGTGGGAAGCCGGGGCGGGCGCGAGATGGTCCTCAGCGACGGGGACGCCGTGCTGATGACGAACGAGGAGGCCGCATGGACCATGACCTCGCCCTCATCCGTGAACATCGCTGGAATACGCCTGCCCCGGTCGGCCATTGCGCCGCTTGTTCCCAAGCTCGAAAACATAACGATGCAACGCATCGCGAGGGATACAGGCGGGCTGAGACTCCTGAGAAAATATCTCGACGTTGTCGCCGACGATGAGGCGTTAGCGGTTGGCGCCTCGCAGCGCCTCATCGTCAGCCACTTCTACGATCTCGTCGCGCTGGCACTTGGGGCGAATGGCGACGCCAAGGCGCTTGCCGCGGCCAGAACGGTGGGCGCGGTCCGCCTGGCAGCGATCAAGGCCGATATCGTCGCCAACCTCGATGATGGCAATCTGAACGCGACGATGGTCGCGACCCGCAATCGCGTGACGGTGCGCTATCTGCACAAGCTGTTCGAGAGCGAGGGCATCACCTACTCCGAATTCGTACTCGGCCAACGCCTGGCGCGGGCCTATCACCATTTGAGAAACCCCCTCCATTCGCGGCAGGCGATCAGCACGATCGCTTTCAACCTCGGGTTCAATGACCTATCGTACTTCAACAGGGCGTTTCGCCGACGCTACAACGCCACGCCATCCGAGATCAGGAACGGCGCGGGGGCGAAATAAGGTCGTCCCCCGGGACCGGCTCGACTGTTGACCGCAGACCGCACCAGTTTCGCACCAGAAACGACCTCATCATCAAAAGCGCAACGAACGCGATCGAACTCGAACGGAAATGCAGGAAAATCAACGAATCCGATCGATATCCTCCCGCTCATAAGGTCTGGCTCCTGGTTCGAATCCAGGCACGTGCCAACAGATCAATGGCTTATTGGGTTTTCGTTTTCTCACTGTTGGGGTACCGCACCAGAAACGCTTGGTTGCTCATTGCTCTACTTCAACGGCCATCAAATTATCGCTCCACGATGAGCAGTCAGTCGCTCAACCTGTTCCTGGTCGCGCGAAGAATGTCATCCGACAGCTTGGGATCGTTCACAGCCCGGGCGAGCACGAGCGCCCCGACCAGCGAGGCCACGGTCGCCAGCGCTTTTTCCTCGCGCTGCCGTGGCTTCAGCCTGGACTCCATACGGCCGCTCAGGAGCGCGATCACGCCCCGCACTCCGGCCGTGAAGCGCTCTCTCACGCCTCCGCTTTGACGCGACATTTCGCAACACAGCGCTGCGAACGGGCAGCCGCTTCCTGGCTCGTCGCGGTGCGCCGCCGAGAGGTATTCTGAAACGTAGTCGCTGAGAGCAAAGACCTCGGGCACTTCTTGCCCTTTGGCGGCGATCGCATAGGCCACCGCTTCTTCGACGAGCCGTTCCTTGGAACCGAACTGACTGTACAGGCTGCCATGGGTCATCCCGGCCGCCTCCGTCAGCGCGTCAACACCCACGCCGGAGATGCCGCGCTCTCGCATGAGGCGGGAGGCGGCATCGAGAATGCGCTCGCGATTCTTGGCCGCCTGTTCTTTTGAAACGCGCATGTTCGGAGGTCCTGAGTCACGGGTCTTGACAAATATAATGGCGATCGTCATCTATATCAATAATTACGATCGTAATCAAATTGGTTCAGGACCGGCCCCCGCCGTCAGGAGAATCTCATGAACAGCACCAAAACAAAGATAGCGCTCGTTACCGGCGCTTCGTCAGGCATCGGCCAAGCCACGGCGGAGCGGCTCGCGAAAGCCGGCTACAAGGTCTACGGCACCAGCAGACGGGGAGCCCGGGCAAACAAGCAATTGTTCGAGATGCTGTCCCTTGATGTGACCAGCGATGACTCCGTGGAAGCCGCCGTCAGCGAGGTGATACGACGCGACGGCCGCATCGATCTGCTCGTGAACAACGCCGGCTTCGGTGTTGCCCCTGCGGGAGCGGAAGAGAGCTCGATCGATCAGGCCCGATCGATTTTCGAGACGAACTTTTTCGGACTGATCCGGATGACGCGCGCCGTCGTGCCTCACATGCGACGCCAGGGGATTGGCCGCATCATCAACATCGGCTCCGTGCTCGGCTTTCTGCCGATGCCTTATGGCGCGCTCTATGCCGCAACCAAGCACGCAGTGGAAGGCTATTCGGAATCGCTCGACCATGAGCTGCGCACGAGGGGCATCCGGGTCTCGGTCATCGAGCCCGCGTACACGAAGACGCCGTTCGACGCGAACTTCATGGAGCCGGATGCCAAGCTCGATGCGTATCGCGAGGCGCGCGAGGGCGTGACCAAGAGAGTGAACGAGGTGATGGCAACGGCCGAACAGCCTGGCGTCGTGGCCGACACCGTCCTGAAGGCGGCCAGCGCGGCGCACCCGAAAATCCGATACGCGGCCGGCAAACTCGCGAACCGCCTGCGATTGCTTCGCCGATTTGCGCCCGCTGGCCTGGTGGATGCCGGGATTCGCAAGGACCTGCGGCTTGACGCACTACCGGCGGCGCAGCCTGCCCGCACCGCCCGAGCTTTCTGACTGCGTGCGGCGGATCCAAGCGCCGCCTGCCGTACATTGCCCCGCTGAGGCACCGCACCAGAAACATGTTGGATTGACGTAGTTCGGGTGCCCAGCAGCAGGCTAATGTTCGCCGTCAGGAATTTGCGATTGACTTTATAGACGACCGGTCGTATTCCGAATGTGACCGGTCGTATTGACGGAAAATCCAGTTGCGAGGAGAATCGTATGAAGCTGATTGGCACCTATCTGTCGCCCTACGCGAGGCGGGTCGCAGCGGCCCTGATCTCTCGCGGCATGCCTTTCGAGCATGAGGCCGTGAACGGCTACCGGGAATTCGAGATCGCGAGCCGGTATAATCCCGTGGCGAAGGTACCTTCGCTCGTGCTCGACGATGGCGAGGTCCTGATCGACAGCACGGCCATCCTCGACTACCTCAATGAACTGACGCCTTCGGCGCCGCTGATCCCCGCCGGGTCGAGCGCGCGCCGCACGACGCTCAAGCTCGCGGCGATTGGCTACGGCGTCTATGAACAGGCCACCAGCCTCTCGTTCCGCGGACGCGAGGTACCCGAGATCGAGGCCAAGCGCTGGAAGGCGCAGATCTTCGGAGGCTTGCGCGCGCTCGACGAGGCCGCGCGCGACGGCGGACCGCTCAGGGCGACGCCAATGGACGCGGCAGCGATCACCGCTATCGTAGCGGTGGAATACCTTGCGCGGACGAATCCCGATTTGGAGGCCCTTCCCGCAATCCCCGCCCTGGCCGCGCTTGCGGCCGAGTATCGCGACGCACCGCCTTTCGCGCTGACAAGGGCAGCAGCTTGAGGCGCATGGAGGCAAGCATGACTGATCGGATCGCTCTCATCGCAGGTGTCGGCGGCGCCACCGGCGCCGCGCTCTCGCGGCGCTTCGCGCAAGGCGGGTATCGTGTGGCGATGATCGCCCGCAATGCCGAGCGGCTCGCGGAGCTCGAGACCCAGATACCTCGTGCGCGCGGCTATCCTTGCGACGTCACCAACCTTGACCGGCTCGGCGAAATTGTCGAGCGCGTGCAGACCGAGCTGGGGGCACCCCATGTGCTCGTCCATAACGCCGTCGCGGCGACATTCGCTGGGATCCTCGATGCGTCGGTCGAGGATCTCGAGCGCAATTTCCAGGTGAACACCACGTCGCTCTTCTTTCTAGTGCAGAAGCTCGCGCCGGCGATGATCGACCGCGGCGAGGGAGCCATCATGGTCACCGGAAACACGTCGTCCTTCCGCGGCATTCCGCTGCGCCCGGCCTTCGCGCCGACCAAGGCCGCCCAGCGCATCCTCGCCCAGTCCCTCGCAAAGGATTTGGGCCCGAAGCGCGTGCATGTGGGATACATCACCATTGATGCCGCGATCGACGCCCCGTGGAGGAGGGACACCTCGCCGCTCCCGGATTGGCAAGATAAACCGGGCGACTATTTCGCGCATCCCGACGCGATTGCCGACGAGGTTTACCACATCGCGCATCAACACCCCTCGACCTGGTCGTTCGATCACGTCATCCGGCCTTTCGCTGAGAACTGGACCCTGAACTGACCATGCCGAAACCCAATCACAAGGAAGCACTACTCGACGCGGGCCTCGCGGCGTTTCATCGCCGCGGCTATCATGCGACCGGGGTTCAGGAGATCGTCTCGTCGGCTGGCGTGCCGAAGGGCTCCTTCTACAGCCATTTCGAAAGCAAGGACGCGCTCGGCCTGGCGGCGCTCGCGCGCTACTGGGAGGACCGCGCCAAGGCGCGCGCCCTGCTGCGGGACGCGAGCCTTCCCGGGCTCGAACGGCTTGACCGCTACTTCGCGGCGCTCGGCTATAGCGAGGATGGCTGCCTGATCGGCAATTTCACGGCCGAACTCGCGCAACTCGACGCCTTCCGCCAAGATTTGTCGCGCCTGTGGCGCCAGTGGACGGATACGCTTTCCCAGTGCCTTGCGGATGGGCAGCGCGACGGCAGCGTGCGAACCGACGTGCCCGTCACCGAGCTCGCGCGCACGGTTCTGGCGCTTTGGGAAGGCGCTGTGCTTTCAGCGAAGGTCGAGCGCGGCCCCAAGCCACTCAACATAGCGCGCCGCACGCTGCGGCGTTTGCTGGCGCGGTGACGCATAACCCACCGCACCAGTTTCGCACCAGAAGCGAGCTTGCCGAAACGCGACGAACGCGATCGAACTCGAACGAAAATCGCAGGAAAATCAACGAAGCTGAACGACATCCTCCCGCGCATAACGGTCTGATTCCCGGTTCAAGTCCAGGCAGGCCCACCAATCTTCGTGCGCCAGCGAGCAAGGCTGCCCTGCCGAAGCCGCCCCTAGCGGTCGACGCGCACCAGCACGTCATTGAGGATGAATGGCGCCGCGGCCGCCGCGTCGCAGCCGCCGCTTCGCGTGAAGATACACGTATCGGCCCCTCCGACGCCGGCGCAATCGCGTCGCGAAAAGCCCGCCGGTAGATTCGATGCCTGGTCCGCTCGCGAGAGGATGCGGTTGAATGCCGGCGCCGCCTTCCGTGCCGCGGCCGCGAGGTCGCCGCCGGCGGCCACATCGGCAGGATGAAACGCGTAGAGCGGCGACCCGCCGACCAATCGATTCCGCCCCGGCAGCAGATGGAAAGGCGTGTCGTAAAGCGCAAGACCGCAGAGCGCGGGATCGCTGTGTAATTCCGCCGCCAGGTGCGCCGCACCTGTGCCGCGCATCCAGTTGTCCGGCATCGTGCCGGTCGCCGCAAGCGTTCCCGAGAGCAGCGTCCACCCCAAAGCGACTGATGGCAGCGCCCACCGCCAGCCGCGTTTCGCACGCAGCCACTGGATCCAATCCGCCGAGCCCAGCGCCGCTATGACAGTGAGCAGGACGACTGAAAGGAATATAAAGCGGTACTCCTTGTGTCCGATCAGGCTGTGAAAGACGATGTTCGTCACGGCCATCGCCAACAGCAGCGGCGCGTGTCGCCATCCCTGTGAGATCGCGAACGACAGCGGCACGATGGCGACCGACCACATCATCCAGAAACTATAGAGATAGGTTATTGCCGGTGTCACGCCGAACTCGGCCGCGCGATCATGCAGCAGGTTCTGCTGCACGTTCGCGATCAGCCAGGCGAAAGGCATCACCCCGTGCACGGCATCGGCCACGCCGGCGAACACCAGTGCAATAAATCCGCCGACGGCCAGCGGAATCAGGTTGCGCCAATGGTTCCAACATACGCCGAGCACGAGGACCGCAATTGCCGGCGCATATTGAAAGCGAAAAACAAATGCGATCGCAAGCAAGGCACCGGCGATGGCGAGATGTCTTCGCGACAACGAGGCCTGGGTCAACAACAATGCCGCCGGCAGAATGATCGCGGTCGCCAATGGTTCGCTTAGCGTATGCGGCGCAAAGCAAACGAATTCGAACCAGATTGCAGCCACGAATGCCGCAACGACTGCGTGGGTTCGCGAGATCCGAGCGCCGAAAGACCATGCGCTGGCGACGATCGATAGCGATACCAGCGCCGCCACCACACGGGGCACGACAAACGCGCCGCTGCCGCCCGGCGCGATCCAGTCGCCCAATCCCACCGGCCCCGCCATCAAGCTCGGCAACAACCAGCCGCGCATGCCGTAGCGCCATTCCCAAGAGACGATGCCGTCGTGGCCAAGCATGCGCCAGGCCGGCTCGAGGTACTGGAAGATCTCGTCGGGATGAAGGACGTTGGGCCAGAACGCGAGCGGAAGACGGATCGCCGCCGCCAACAACAGCAGCGCGGCCAGCGGTTGGGACCGCACGATCGATGTTGTCGATTTGCCGGCCCAGCCGTGCGACGGACCGGCGCTCGTTTTCGTCATCTCCCGCCGACCATCGCCGTTTTGGGCCCGGCATTGCTCGGAGCCGCATATTCGAGCGATTTATAGGGCCGAAGCCGTTAAAGACGCGTAACCGGAGCCGCGTTCGCACGTTGCCGGCGATCGCACACGGCCAGTCAGACCCGCGACCGTATCGCCGCGACCAAATCGAAACCGTTTGACGGCGAGGCGATGATCCGCTTCAGCTACGGGACAAGATTTGATGAACAGGGAGAGGACCCATGGAGGATATCGCGGCCCGGCGCGCAGCCGACGCGCTGCTCGCAGCGCACGAGTCCAACCTACGGTTCAAGCCCCTTGGTCCGCCGCACCGGCCGGCCACGATCTCGGACGCCTACGATATCCAGGACAGGTACGTGGCGCTTCTCCGGGATAAGCACGGCGATGTGGTGGGCTATAAGGTCGGACTTACATCGGCTCCGATGCAGGTGTTTTGCGGGATTGACCACCCGATCGCGGGCATCGTGCTCGCAAGACGCGTGCATCAATCGGGAGCGACCATCCGGCGCTCGGATTTCGGCCGGCTGGGCCTCGAGTTCGAGATCGCCGTCCGCATTAAATCAGACGTCCCAATCACAGGTACGGCGTGGACCGCCGAAACGATCCGGCCTCACATCGACGGCGTTTGCGCGGCAATTGAACTCGTGGACGATCGGAGCGCCGACTATACCAACCTCGATGTTCTTTCGCTCGTTGCGGATAATTCCTGGAACGGCGGGATTGTGCTGTCGGAATTTGCGACCAGATGGCCCGATCTGGAAAGCGTCCTCGGGCGCGCGGCGAAGGATCAGGTTGCGATCGGCGAAGGCCACGGCCGCGATATCCTCGGACATCCCTTCAATTCAGTCGGATGGCTTGCCAGTGAGCTGGCTTCGCGCGGCGCGGGGTTGAAGGCAGGCCAGGTCGTGATGACCGGAAGCGTCATGAAAACCGTATTTCCGGCGGAGGAGGCAATCTACGGTTTCGAGATTTCGAAGATCGGCCGCGTTGAGGTGGTTCTAAGGAACTAACTCACCCGCGAGTGCTTATAGCTGCAATCTCGCTTAGCGATGGGCATTTGGATTTGCCCAGCAAGACCCGAGAGGCGCCAATCGAAACAGCTGAGATCTTCATGTCGACTTCTTTGCTGCCGGACTCTCCAAATTTCGAAACTGAACAACCAGAAAGCGGAACGCACAGGATGCTCATGCCGCCGCGCAGAAGGCTGCTTGTGACCGGATGGGCTGTTGCCGCGGGCATTGCGACCTTTGGCTGGCTCTACTTCGTGGCGCGAGCGACGTGGTCGTTCCTCGGCTGGTTGCTCTAGAACGGGCGCTGGGCCGACGCCGCCAGCTCAATCTTCAAATCCATAACGCTCAAAATACCGGTTCTCGTGAGTGTCGCCCGCGCCGCGGGAATAATGACGCATCGCCTCCAAATCGGCCTTGTTGAGAACAACACCCATTAGATTTTCATAGATCAGCGGCGCAGATCCCAAAGCGCGCTCTACGGCGTCGACGCTGGTTCGTCCCCATTCAACGACCAAGAGATAGGAATCGACAATTTGATTTGTGGAACGCACGTCAACCACGGGGACGAGCGGCGGCAGGTCGATGAAAACGTAATCATAGACCTCGCGCAGCGAGTCCATGAGCTTCTTCATACTGGGAGAGGCCAGGATCTCGTTGGTATGAGACAAGCGCGTCTTGGTGACCATGGGAACAAACGGCAGTGCCGTCGCAGCATCTTGCAACACGACGTCCTTAAACGAGGCCCTTCCCGACACGATGTCGAGCAATCCCAGCTCGGCTCCCGGTGCGAGCGCACGAGACAACGAGGGATTGCGCAGATCGCAATCGAGCAGGATCGCTTTCCCGCCCGCATGCGAGACTAGGCGCGCCAGGTTGGCGGCGATCGTCGACTTGCCCTCGCCGGGTTGGGTGGATGTGATCCCGATGGCTTTGTTTGGCTTGGTCAGCGAAAACAGGTCAATACCGACCTTGATGCTCCGGAACGCTTCGGCAAACCGCGAAAATGGATTGGCGATCACGCCGCACAGAATTCCCGCCTGTTTGGTCCGCCCAAAGCGGCTGTCATCTCGCTTCGCAGAATAGGCCGGTAACGGCGTTTCCGGCTCGGCCCCGACGGTTGGAACGACGGCGAGACAACTCGCATTCAACTCTTGTTCAACCTGTTCGCTGGTCCGAAACCCACGCTCCGAAATATCGATCAGGATAGCCACGCCAAATGCCAGCAGCAGCCCTCCGGCACCGGCCGAGGCCATGACCAACATCGAATTCGGCTGCGTCTTGGCGAGCGGCCTGACCGCATGGGTGATCACGCGTGCGTCCGTGAACGGAAACGACTGCTGTTGCAGTGATTCCATATAGCGTTGCACAAAAGCATCGTGCAGCGCCCGATAGGTTTGCGCGTTGCTGTCAAGGTCCTTCAATTTGATCTGCGCCTGATTTGTCGCCTGGCTTTGCGACACGGTCTCTGCCAGACTCTTTTCGACACTCTGCTCACGCGCGATCGCAATCTCGTAATCGCTTTTGAAGGTCTCGGCGATCCGCTTCAATTCATCCATAATCGAACGACGAATTTCGAACATCTGATTGCGCAGATTGACGACAAAAAGATGATTATGGCCCAGCCTAGCCGAATAGACCTGCTCCCGGTTGGCAAGGTCCAGGAACTCACTTCGCAGCTTGTTGATGACCTCGTTATGCAGTGCGTCGGCTACCGCGGGATCCGGTGCCTTCAAGATGTTGTCGATATCGGAAACGTCTCGCTTGGTGATCTCGGTGATCCGATTGAGGCGCGCGCGCGCCTCGGCTGTGTTGGCGCGAGCAATAACGAGTTGGCTATTCAGCTCCGCTAGCTGCTGTTCGCCGATAAGTCGACCGCCGGCATCGACGATATTGTTCGCCTTCTTGAAATCCAGCACAGCGTTTTCCGCGGTCGAAGCTTGCTGACGCAGTTCATGGATTCTATCCTGAAGCCAGCTGCTTGCCCGACGGGTCGCCTCATATTTCGCTTCAAGCTGGTCGACGATGTAGGCGTCTGCCGCCGCGTTCGCGATTTGGGCGGCGCGCTCCGGGTTAAGCGAGAGGAAGCCGACTTCAATGACGTAGGTTGTTCCGATTCGCCGCGCGATAAGTCCTCTCTCAAAGGCCTTATGTGCCCTCTGTTGGACTTCAAATTCCGACGGAGGACCGCCGCTGGGGGCGAGATACCCGAGGATCGTTCCAAGGATGCCGGGCGTGGATCCGATAAATTCCGGATCATTCGTCAAATTCAGCTCTTTGATGACGGCCGACGCGACGTTCTCCGACTTCAACACCTGAATTTGACTGTCGACGGCGGCCGAGTCCATCGCAAGGTCTGTGGCCGACGATTGCTGCTGCGGAAACGGTTGGGCTTTCTTGGTGTCGATCAAGAGCTCAGCCTGCGCCGAGAATCTCGGCGGCGCTACGTAGAGATAGACGACGCCGCAAAGCAGGCCCACGCTGAAAATCAGAATGAGAATGCCGAGCCGTCGGCGCGCAAGGCTGACGAACGAAGCAACGAGATCACCGGGCGACATTGCAGTCGACCGGGGGATCTTGAATTCAGCTAGCGGTTTGGCACGAGGTATTTGTAGCATCGCGGGCGATCGGTGCCTTCAGAACAAGTCGCAAGTTTTTTGGCTCAATGAAGCCGGCTCCATGCAGCTATCGGGTAGGACCTACAATTACGAGCTTCGCCATCCGCGCAAAAACCATGCCACCAAGCCTCCTTTTTTACGTCATCGCCTTCCCGCGGGATGCCTGCCCGAGCCCCAGTCCGAGCACAAGAATGTCCGGCTCGCTCCGAAGTTCCTAGGACCGAGAAACTAACGTGCCGCCTAAAACTGCTCTTTGACCTGATACTTAAACAGCTGCAACTGGGGGAACACGCCGAGGGTTTGCTCCTTGCGGGACCGACCGGGCACCTCGACGTCCATGCAGTCATCTGTTTTGTAATAGCAGAGTTTCAATTTAATCAGATCGATACAGCGATTGTTGAGGGTGACCAAATGGCTCTGTATCTTTGGATTGGAAGCGAGCGGAACCGCGCGGCCGCTGGTCTCGATGCAGGGCTTGCCGGTAAGATCGAGATGCTTTCGGTCCGCAACATCACTGCTGCTAAAGCCTTGCGCGAACACGACTCTTGAACAGAGCACGGTGACCACGGCTATTGCTGGACCATACCAACGCATTTTTTGCTCATCTTTTGGGCTTTTGCCACAAGCATATCCGAAAGCACGATAGGTCAGCACGTCGCACCGAAATTGTGCTTTTTAGCGAATACACCCCCGCACGTTTCAGTGTTCGCTTCAATTTCTCGTCAAGCCACCTAGGAAATCGGTGTCTTCTCCCAAGTTCCCGCTCGGCCGCTCAATTCCGCCGACCTGCCGCCATGAATTTTTCCAGAACGGCCATTTGCGGGCGGTCCGCGCCGCCGTCAGGCTCGATGTTGGTGAAATAGTCTTTTGCCCAAGGGCCTGCGGCCCAATAAGTCCAGCCGATCCAGACGTCTCGATTGTCCTGCATAAATTGCAGCACGCGCCGGAGCGCCTCCAGACAGTTGGAGTCGGCGCCGGCGCCAAACTCACCAAGGAAGGCCTTGTGGCCGTTCTTGCGCGCCCATTCGGTAAATGGGGCAATGGTCGCGGTCGCCGATGCAGCATCGATGCAGTTGGGGTGAGTTCCCGAAGCGCCTGGGTCGAAATACTGATGCACCTCGTAGACGAAGTTGTTTCGCGGATCGCGCGTCCGCAGCATGACCGCCGCATTTGGAGAGCCATAGGAAGAGCTGAGCCAATTACGCGCGGAAGACCAACCGTTGCCAGGGACCATGATCATATTATCGGCGCCGGCCGTCCGGATTGCCTCGATCGCAGCATTTGCCGCATCCAACCAGGTTTCCGTGGCCAATTGGACGGGCTCGTTCATCAGCCCGAATATGACGCTGTGGTCGTCTCGGTACCTTGCAGCAATGCGTCGCCAAAGGTCCGCAAAGTCCTGGACCGAGACTTTGTCACTTCCGATCCTGCTGTCTTCGAAGGCTGCATAATTGTGTATGTCGAGCAGTACCCGTATCCCCTTGCTGTGAGCTTCGGCAATGACGGCGTCGATTTGCTTCATCTCGGACTCGTTCAGGTCCGACCCCAACCGGGTTTGAAGGCGCTCCCACAGCACACACAACCGAACGACGTTCGCGCCTTTGCCGGCGAAGTACCCGATAGCGGCGATGTCAGGATAGAAGTAATCCCACCCTATTCGACCCGGTAATTTCTCCGCTCCGAAAGATGCTCCAGCAAAATTTACGCCTATAAGCGGGAGCGGTTCGATAGGTTGCTGCGCGGATGCGTTGTGGCAACAGAACGTCAGCAGCGCGACGATCGCGTGCATCGCGGCGGTTTTTCCATGGTGAACCAAGACCTCCGTCCTCCATTCGTTTCAGTTCACCCACCGGCCAAAACTTTACCGGTCCGCGGATTGGAACCAATGCCTTGGCTCGGCGATATCGCTTGTGGTGAACCCTTGCGCAAGTGACCAGCTTGAAAACCGCACAACCGAGCACCGATCCAAGGCAGACGCGGCCTCTCGCTGCAACTCGCGAATTGCCTTATAGTTTCGTGCGCCCTTCCGACGCACGGTGGGGTCAATTTGCACGCGCAGAGCGCTCAGCATGAGTTCGTTCCTTCCGGCATTTATTCTGATTTGTGCGGTCTCCTTCAATGCCATCCTTGCGGTGATCAATGGTCACGTCATAACGCTGGCACGCGGTCACGTGATTATGGCTGAGGTCGCCGTATATGCCGGCGCGTTCGCGATTATCGTATCTCGCGCCGATTGCAGAATGTTGCCGTGGTTGCTGCTGATATTCTTCATCGTTCTGATGGGCATGTTTGTCTCGGTTGGAAACGGCGAATTTAATGCGAAGTACGTCAGAGACGTTCTGGTTATCCCCGTCTTCATCATGTTGGGAATGACGTATCAGGCCAACACCTTCTCGAGGTCGTTCCTCGTTCTTCACACGATCATATTCCTGGTTGCTGTTCTGGAGATCGTCAGTCCGGATACCTACGCGACAATTTTCAAGATCCTGGATTACTACATCAACACACGTGATTTCACCGCGAACTCGTTCTGGAACACTGAATCAACGTTATTTGTCAGCGCGACGCGCCCGGGCGAACGCTTCTTTGGCTTCGTCGACTGGCACCGTGCGTCCTCGATCTTCCTGGAGCCGGTTTCCCTCGGCAATTACTGCGTGATCGCGGCGATCCTGATCGTCGCGTGCTGGCGTGAGCTAGGCATGGCGGCCAGATTCTATCTGATCGGGTCGACGCTTTTTCTTCTCGTCGCCTGCGACGGCAGGCTTGCCTCGGTCTCCATTGTGATCGTCCTGCTTTCGGTGATCGTGCTGCACAACGTCTCAAGTCGAGTGTCGACATTTTACCTCCCGGTCATTGTGCTCCTCTCGGCGGGATACGTCCGCCTCACTCACAACTACGGGGGATACGACAACTTCGTCGGCCGGGTCGCCGGTACGATCAATGCACTATCCCAGCTCGACCTGTTCGAGCTTATGGGCCTTAATGCCAGGGCTGCCGAAAATGCAGCGGATTACGGCATCGTATATTTTATCCTGTCGCAGTCCTTGATCGGCGTGGTGGTTATTTGGCTCACGGTTTGCCTGCTTGCGCCGGGACGAACGTCCACTTCGCGCGCCTACGTTCATGCTATCGCGATATTCATCCCGCTGAACCTGATGGTGAGCTACTCGTTCTTCTCGATCAAGGTGGCGTCCCTGATTTGGTTTTTGTACGGGTACTTTCACGTTCGGGATCTGGCATACGAGGCGGAATACTCCGGCGATCGAGATGTCATTTCTCCCATTGTGATGCGTCCTGCCGCCTAAGTCGCACGGACCGCCCGTCGAGATCCACCGGAGAATATACGGAGGTCCGAATGCTAAAACGATGGCTTAGTGCAACCGCTCGAACAGCAGGGTTCGATATTTACAAAGCGAATCGCGGGCTATCGCCATGGAGCAATACGGTCCATGATTTTTATCCTGTTCAGCCAAAACCTCGCTGGAAAAAGGGAAGCCAAACGTTCGAACATCTTTGGAAGGTTCTGAATGAAAATCGGAACGAATATGAAGGATTCCTAGAGACATTGGGCCGCAATAGCGACGTTCTTCACTCGATTAACCGGGAACAGAGGTCTGCAACGGGTCCGTTTTGGAATAACACTTGGTTTACCGCCCTCGACGCCGCAGCTCTGGTGAACTTCATAGGCTGGAAGAAACCCTCGCGATATATTGAAGTTGGATCGGGAAATTCTACAAACTTCGCACGCTTTGCCATCGATTTTTGGCGTCTCGACACCGAGATGTTGTCGATTGATCCGAAGCCACGGCGCGAAATCGATCAGCTTTGTCCCAAGGTCATTCGGAAACCATTGGAAGAATGCGATCTAGACGTCTTTGACGTCCTTGATCGTAACGATATTCTTTTTTTTGATGGGTCGCATCGCGTATTTTCGAACTCTGACGTTACTGTTTTTTTCTTTGAGGTGCTTCCACGACTCAAGCGAGGAGTAATTGTGCATATCCATGATATTTTCTTTCCAAACGATTATCCTGAGGAGTGGAACAACAGGCTGTACAATGAACAATATTTACTGGCTGCGATGCTTATGTGCGAAAAACCGCCATTCAAAGTGATCGCTCCCATTCAATTCATCTGCTGCGATGACGATCTTGCGCGGAGGGTGAAACGTATCTTCGCGGCATCGAGCAATGAGATTCCGTTTTACTATCCAGACAGCCCGCGCAAGCCGGGAGCGTCATTCTGGCTAGAAATCACTTAGTTGAGACATCTCGGCTTTTGCCACTGATCTTGAACTGTTTCCTGGGGATATTCGTGTAGTGTCGACAATGAACTCCAATAACTTTTGACCTAACCGCACCGGATCGAACAAATCTGCCTCTTCGGCCAAATTGGCTCTCCAAGTTTCCAAGATCTTAGGCTCTATCAAAACGCCTTCCAACGCCCTGCGCCATGCGTCCGTATCCCCGGCACGCACCAACAACCCATTGCGCTCATGATTTACAAGCTCAGGGATCCCGCCCTTATCGCTTCCAATAACTGGAAGCCCCTGGCTTAGGGCGTGAATTACGACCCCTGGTGAGTTCTCCCGCCAGATGGAAGGAACGCAAAGGACGTCGCTTCCCTGCATAAAATTGCTCACTTGCTGCTGTGTCACATGCCCATGAAACCGGCACCATCCGCGGTCTCCAAATCGCTCGCGTAGCAGATTTGCTTCCTGACCACCGCCAAGGATATTCAATTCGAACTCGAACGACTTTGCCACCTCATCGAGCGCGTTCAAGAGAACATCCACTCCTTTTGCAGCATGCAAGCGCCCCACGTACAAGAATCTTACTTTCGTGCCGGCTGCGCGGATAGCGGTGGGTTCCGGATACGTGTTCGCATTCAGCAAAACAGCATTGAGATATTTTTTCACCGAAATGTATTCGGCCGCAGCTTCCAGGTTAGCTCTTGAAGGCGAGCAAAATGCCAGCCGTGCGATGCTGGAGACCGCGGAGAAACGAAGCCTTCCAATCACCTTGCATGCTGTGCAGCGCCTGACGCACTCTTTACCGTTGCTGAACATACCTCCTTTGAAGCAAACGAGGTTAAGGTCGTGCATGAAATAGACGGTTGGTATATCGCGACGTCCAATTTCGTAGAGGCTGTTATAACCGAGACCCGCGATAACATGCACCATGGTGCAATCAGGTTGAAATTCATCGAGGACCGCGGACATTTTTCGCCTGTTGTCGGGATCAAGGTGATCCTGCAAATACCACAATGGCTTTTGCCATTTGGGTGCATTCGCATGCGTGCTGTAGGTGTATTGCCGGCGATACCTCAAGCGCCACACTTCTAGTCCATCAATCGTTTCACCTTGAAGCTCTTGTTGGCCCTTCTCGGCAGCCGTCAAGACCCCCATCTGGTGACCTTGCGAGGCCAGCCACTTGGTCAAATTCAGAGCCGAATCTTCTCCGCCTCCATAGACGTACGGAGGGAACGTGGAAAAGATCGAAAGAATCTTCATCTGATCGAGAGCTCTAATTGTGGACCGGCCTTAGCTCGATTTGACGACCCGGCTTGGCGTCGCATGCCACTTCCGCGGACATAGTGAAAAGCTTTGAAGCACGGCTATGCGTAAGGGATACCTCGTCGACCGGTGGCTTTTCTAACCATCGGAGAGAGAAGGCGCCGGCTGCCGGTCTTCAGGGCTTGGGCAATCCCGGTCGGGGTCAGGACGTGGCTGCCAAGATTGCGCCTGGAATCAACATCGGGGTGGTACTGATCTTGAACGCAGGGAGCTGGGTCGAGCTGAAACACGCTTAAGGCCGGGGCCACCACGGATTCAGGGTGGAACAAGAACCAATCGACAGGCCCAAAGGTGCGAGGCGGACTAGAGGCAAGCCAACTCGCGACTTCCCGCTTGATGACGTATCCCGCGGCACCCCAGGCGCCCGAATAAACTCGAAAGACCTTCATTTGGCCTGCCTGGGAAATGGGCTTTCGCGCCAGTTTCATTCCTTGAAGCGTTGTTTCGAACCTTACGATATCTGCGGAGTTGTGGATCCAGGAGGAGTCTTTCAGAAGCGTTGCTATTTCATCCGAAACGTGAACGTCGTCTTCAAAGACTGCAGCGTATTGATCATCGCCGGATGCGATCGTCGACCAGGCCAATTTGTGACTCAAAAAAATCCCGATCTCCGACGGCATCCATTGATAAGGACGCTCGCCATTCTCGGCCAAGGTTCGAAAACTCAGCAGCTCTCGATCGCTCAGCGACGTACCATCGACCGCTGCTATGCGAACAAACGAAATACCAAGCTGATCGAATTGTCTCCTCATATGCGCCAAGCGCTCTGCTGCTCGATCCAAATTGATGACATAAGTGCGCATGAGTTTACATCGTACTCCCGAGCAGCATCAGAACTTCGTCAGTCCAGCTTGAGTGATCTGTCATGATCAGACATCATGTCGCCGTCCTTAAGCCCCAGCGATCGAATTGGTTCCAATCCGGGCGCGATCATGAGTAGCGGAAGCGAGTTCGCAGGGTCCCCTGCCAATCAGCCAGTGCTGGCCCATCGTGCCACGTCGGGCGCCATGTGGATCGCGCTCGAAATGGGCAGCACCCAGGCAACGTCGCTGGCGGTGTTTGCGGTCATGGCCCGCTTCGTTACCCCTGCCGATTTCGGCCTGATTAGCATCAGCTATCTGGCGATCTATACTTTCAAAACCCTGGTGATCGACAACGTCGTGTTGGCCGTGAGCCGAAAGACGCAGCCATCGGATCTCGAATATACCACCAGTTTTTGGCTAACCCTTGCACTCGCGGCTATCGCGTCACTTGCCACCTTCCTGTCGGGGGGAATGGCCGAGCGGCTGATGAATGCGCCTCACCTCAAGGACGTGATGTCCGCCATGAGCGTAATCGTCTTGTTTATGGGATTAGCCCGCACCCACGAAATGCGCTTAATTCGACTGTTTCAGTTTCGCACCCTGGCATTCCGTGGCATCGTTGGAACAGCCTTGGGGGGTGCAATTGGCGTCGCTCTTGCCGCGCGCGGCTATGGGCTCGTCGCATTGGTCATCCAGCAAATTTCAACCAGCGCAATATCGCTGGCTCTTCTTTGGGCATCCTCCTCTTGGACTCCCTCCTTTCGTATCTCGAAAGAAACAGCCCTCGAAACCCTGTTCTTTATGCGAACGATGGCGCCTTCAAGCATCCTGAACGTCGCCAGCCAAAACTGCGATACGTTCCTCGTCGCCTATTTCTTCGGACCCGCCAACGCAGGCATCTATGCCATTGCGAAACGCCTGCGGCTGGCCCTGCAACTGGTTGCGGCTACGCCAATCAGTGGCGTCGTTTTTCCCACGCTCGCCGAAGTCCAGGCCGACGGTGAGCGATTGAAAAACGTGTCACAACGAATGATAGTTCTGATTTCCTTCATTTGTGTGCCGGTCTTTGTGGGCTCGTCGAGCATCGCCCGTGAAGCCATTTCTGTGGGCTTTGGGCAGCAATGGGCGGCCGCGGGCCCTATCTTTTCGGTGCTTGCACTGGGAGGAATCTTCGCCATCTTGCAAAATGTCAGCGATACAATGTTCATTGTGAGAAACCGGCAAATCTGGTCGCTCTATATCGTGCTCATCCAGACCGCACTTGCGGTTCTGCTGTTTTTTCCAATAAAAATTCTGGGGCCGGCCTACCTGGCAGTTCCTTTCATTTTGCCTTACGCGGTGACGTTTCCCCTTTCGGCCTTCCTGGTTTCACGGCTAACAGGCCTTACTTTCTCTGAATGGCTGACCTCCATAATGCCATCCCTGGCTTCATCTGCCTTGATGTTCGGCGCGGTCAAGCTGATCGATTCCAGCGTAACCTTTCCGAATAACCTGTCGCAAGCAGCGCTCTGTTCGGTTTTAGGCGCAGTCGTTTATTTATTCGTGATGCTGATTGTTAGCCGAAGAACAGTGGTATCAACGTTCGGCCTCGTCTTGGATCTGGTCCACTCGCGCCCGTTGCATGCGAAACTCGCGCGGCACGGATGAACGTTCCACCCCGTCCAGCAAATCGACAAACTCGTTGCTTTGGATATGTTTGTTGTGGATTTCCAGATACCGCTCGCAATCACCAGACCTATCATCGGACGATGCGAGAAATTTGCGAATAGTCCTTTGATCCAACGGAAAAACACACGTCTCGAAGCCAGGAATAAGCCCTTCGCACGCCTGCAATGACGCAAATACCGGCCGCGCATATTGAAGGGATTCAATAATCTTGGTCTTTGTTCCCCCGCCGCTAACCGGGCAGATCGACGCACGAGACTTCGAATAGAGCTCGTGCAAGTTATCGACATATCCGAGAATGAACACGCAACTTGTCGTGCTCGCAATATCCCTGACAATCTCCGCATCGCCGACGGAGCCTGCAATCGCAAGCCTGCAGTTAATTCCGGCGGAGATGAAGTCGATCAAGAATTCGCGGAGGCCGATCACATTGAAATGGTGCTTGGTGCCGACAAACAGAAGGTCGTAGGCAAAATCGCAAACCGGCGGCGTTCGAACAACTGAGTGATCGCCGAAATCGTTCAAATAGGGGAAGAGCACAAGCTTTGGTCGATCAATAAGCGATCGGCCGATCAGCCATTCTGCGTAAGAATTGCTGAGTACCATCGTTGAGGCCTCTAAGATTCCCAGTTCGCGGCGCGCACGCAATAGAACTGAAAGATGATAGGTGGGGCGCCCCGAGACCCGTCTGTTCAATAAAAATTCAATATCGTTCTGATCGATGATCCAATCCTCGCCAACCAACCCGTTGAAGTAAGTTACCGTATGGGCATAGCCCACGATCAAGAGCCGCGGTTTGCCGTCCTTGATCTGCTTCCACTTTGGAGCGATTCCGGGAACGCGAATTTTCAGCAGGCGCTTGGTCAGTTTGGGAAAACATGTGATCAGCAGGTTCTTGCATAACCGAAGGGGCTCATCGAAGACCGACCAGGCTTCAATTTTCAGGTTGAATTCCGGGAATTGCTCCGCGAACACGGCCTCGTCGATTGCTCGCCAGTTGTTCTTTCCGGCTTTGGAACTGGAGCGGTAATTCTTCGAATAGACGGTCACACGGTGGCCCCGTCGTCGTAGGAAACGAAGCAATTGTAGCGCTCGGTTAGCACTCCCTTCGGTCATCCCCATGAAATTATAGGCATAGGCAAAAACAATGCCTTCCGATCCTTCCGATGTCGGCGCTGGCTTTGCCAATGAACTACACCCTCGCTCCGGACCACCACTGACCAAGCACCCGCATCAGAAACACCGGATTGCCCAACAGGTAGCGACGCCATAGCCGCCCGGGCTCGCGCAACAGCCGATACAGCCATTCCAGTCGCGCCGCGCGCACCCACGGCGGCGCCCGCGAGACGTCTCCTGCGAGAAAATCGAATAGTGCGCCGACGCCGAAGCCCAGGCGGCAGCCAGTGGCCTCGAGATTTTCGGCAAGCCACATCTCCTGCATCGGGTTGCCCATGGCCACCAGCACGACATCGGCCTGTGATGCGATGATCTTGGCTCGGATTGCCACGGTGTCGCCGGTACGGGAGTAGCCATTCTGACAACCTGCGATCCGGTGCCGACCGCCGCAGATCGCGATCAGCCTCGCGGCCGCACGTTCGGCGACCCCGGAAGAGCTTCCAAGAAAAAATATTCGATAACTGTTCCGCGTATTCCTGAAGTAGTACGGCGTAAAATCGGTGCCATTCAGATTTTGCGGAAAGCTTGACCCGAACAGGATGCGGCTTGCGGCGTCGACGCCAACGCCATCGTTCATCACCAGGCATCGCTTCAAGACGGCGCAGAACCTGTCGTCGCTCGAAGCAACGTTGAGCGCGTTGGCGTTGGCAAAAGCGACGATCGTCGAGGTGGCCTGGTCGTATTCCGCATCGATCTTGTCGACCGCCTCGGCCCGGGTGCCGACAAAGACGGGCACGTCGAGAATGGTACGGCGCCTCGCACCGAGCACGTCGTCATAGAATGACTGATAGCGCCGCGACACATGCTCCCAGCTGTGGCGTGAAGCAGCCGCCATCGATTTTTTCCGAGACGACGAATAGTCGTCCGCGGCTTCCTGCCATCGCTGCAAAAAAGCCGCAGCAGCGCCATCGGCCTCGTCAAAATTCACGTTCAAGCCAACGCCGCTGTCTGCGATTAACCGCTCGAACGGCGCAATTTTGCTCAACAGCGGAAACAGGCCCGCCGACATACCCTCGATCGCAGCGATCCCGAATCCCTCGTATTCGGAGCAGGACACAATGATCGAACAGCTCCCGATCAGCTTCCTGATCTGTGCATCCCCAGGCGATTCGACGATCGTGAGCGCGTCGCCGACGCCGCAGGCATGGGCCAACCCATGCAGTTGCCGCACGCCAAGATCCCACGGCTGCCCCGCGATGGTCAGTCTCCAGTCAGCATCACGCCGCAGCAGCGCGGCAAGGAAGAGGATCAGCCGGTCGAGCCGCTTGTTGTCCGAGAACCTGCCGATCCAGATCATCGACTTGACAGGATGCCGCGACGCGGCGTCCTTAAATTTCGAGATGTTCACGCCGTTCTCGATGCAGACCAGGCCGCGCGCCCTGATCCGGCTAAACTGGCTCTGGTCGATCAAGCTCACTGCGGCGACACCGTCGTACCAAACCATCGATACCCGTGTGACCGTGGCAAAGTAGATTTGCTTGAGCCGCGCGGCGAAAGACGTATGGAAAAATCCGCCGTGGGTGGAGACGACAAGCTTCTTGTGGTGCAGCAGCTTGGTCCAGGCCAGAAAGTCGAAGAAGAAATCGATCGCATGCACGTGAACGACGTCGGCATCTCCGATGTGCCGCAAGGCCGCCGGGGCGATCGGATAACGCGAAGATCCGACAAATGGTATCCTGATAATTTCGATCCCGGCGATCGTCTCGCGCGCCGCGAGCTTCGCGGGTTTGTCGGTTTTGAACAACCTGTCCAGCGTTATGACTCGCACCGTGTGGCCCTCGCCAGCCTGTCGCGTGGCGAGCTCCCAGACGACGCTCTCGAATCCACCGATGGCCGGATAAAACTGGCGAACCACGTGCACGATACGCATGCCGACGTGCCTCAATACGCGTTTCTATGGCGCAGCACTTCGGCAAACGTTCGAAGCAGGATCAGCAAGTCGAGCCCAACGCTCCAGTTGTTGATGTACCAGAGATCGAAGTCGATGCGCTTCTTCATCAACTCGACTTGCTCCGTCCTGCCCCGAGCGCCTTGAATTTGCGCCCAACCGGTTATTCCGGGTTTGACGTGATGCCGGAATGCGTATTCCGACAGCAATCTGCTGTAGTAGCCATCGTGAGCGAGCGCGTGCGGACGCGGACCGATCAAAGACATGTCGCCGAGCAGAACGTTGAATAGCTGCGGCAGCTCATCGATACTGGTGGCTCGCAATATTGCGCCGAACCTGCTGACGCGTGGATCATGTTGTGTCGCTTGGATCACGTTGTTGCCGTCTTCCATCACCGTCATGGTGCGGAATTTGAAGATCAGGAACCGTTTGGCGTTGAACCCGCTCCGCTGTTGCCGGAAAAACACCGGCCCGGGCGAGTCGAGCTTGATTGCCAGCGCTGTCAGCAGCAACAGCGGCAACAGCAGCACCAGCGCGATTCCGGCGGTCGCGATGTCGAACACGCGCTTTGCGAATTGCTCGGATTTCGAAAGCGGTGCCCGCTGGATGCCGACTGCGAACGAACGACCGACCGAGAAGCTGGGGTTTACGATCAGATTGCGAACCTTCTGATCGGGCAAAAGCTGAACCGGCAGCGGTGAACTGCGAAGCCTTTCGCGGACGAGCTCGATACTCCTTGTATCGTTCCAACAGAGCGCCAGAACGATTTCTTCGGCTTCGCGGTCACGGGCCAGCGCCAACGCCGCGTCCAGTGATTCCAGGATGCCCTTGTTGGCCGCCAACGACCAACTTCCGCATTTGGGGAACGCGACACGGGCCACTTCCGTCAATCCGAACCGGAGCAGTAGCTCCGTCTGACTGATGACCGCCAATTCGTCGCGCAGTCCAACCAAGACCACGCGGCGGCCCTGCACCCGACCCCGCCGCACAGCCGATGCCAGCGCCCCCTTCATGAGACTGCGCGAGGCGAACAGCAGCGGAAGCGCCACAAGGGTAAAGCAAATGATCGAGCCTCGCGAAAATTCGATGCCGATCCGGAACAGAAACGCCAACAGCGCCAGCAGAAGAGCGGTAAAGAACAGCTGCCAGACGATGCTCGACGTATTTCGTCGAACAGAGAAGATATCGGAGATCAGATAGAAACCCGACGATCGTCCGATGAGCCCGTAAAGCAGCGCCGCGGTAAGTCCCGCCCCGACATGGAAGTTCAGATTCCACGGCACATGCGAGATGAACTGCTGGTAGCCGCCTGCTCCCAGCAAGCTTGCCAGCGTAATCGCGGCAGCATCGGCGGTGGCGAACAGGGCTCCGATAGCCGCGCAGGGAATCTGCAGCCTCTGGGCCGGCCGGGCTTGATCCAGCAGATCGCCGGCCTCGTCGTTCGCGGCATACTGCCTTGCAGTTTTTTCCCGTTGTCGTGCCGCCGACACTGCGCGTGGAGCCGTCGCGGCCTGATCATCCGAGGCGTCGCCCTGGAATTTTCGTTCAGCGAGAGGCACCATGATCGCCTCCGCTGGTCCACAGAATTGATAGCTGACTGCTACGTTTGCTTCGGGGTGAATCCTTTCGGGGTGAACCTTGATGACAACTCTTTCGGAATTCCAATTGAGTTTTCATGCGCGCATGGACCCATTCGTTATGTCTTCGCGGTTGCCCCCGATGCCCCTTCGCAGGTTGGAATGATGCTAAGAAAAAATTAATGGCCGAATTGGTGCGGCGCAACGACAAAGATTGTGCAGAGCAAAAGCTCGCGCAGTGTTGAACTGATTTGATGCATGATCGTCCGGTTGTATACAGGCGTGTCCCCCCGTCGCGGTTCCTAACAAGAATTAAAAATTCGGTGCTCACGTGAAATGGCAACGAGCGTTGACGATGGGAATTTTCCTTCTGTGGTTTCCGCCGGTTTCGATCGGATGCGCAAAGTTCCTTGCAGCGCTCATGATATTTTCGTGAACAAAACTCACAGCCTCATCCTGCAGTTTGGATTGCTCTTTGCGGTAATCGCTGCGACGCCGGTGCTCGCCATCAAACCGGGATGGCTTGGGCCGCAGTTGCTGACGCTGGTCGTCGCGTTGTTGCTGGTGCTGTTGCCGAGCGCGCCGGAAGCCGACGTTCAGCGCAGCCTTGAGATCACCAAGCCGCTTGCCGCCACGGCTCTGCTGCCGGCATTGTGGATGGCCGTGCAGATGATCCCGATCCCGCTCGGATCCATTGACCATCCGATTTGGCGCAGCGCCGCCGCGGCCGTCTCCGAATCACTGTCCGGCCATATCAGTATCGATCTCGGGTTTACGTTGAGAGCCCTGTTTGGATATTTGAGCCTGGCCGCACTGGCGTTCGTAACGGCGGTCCTGACCAGAGACCGCGTACGCGCCGAGCGTCTCCTGTTCGGGATCTGTACGATCACCACGTTTGCCGCGATCGAGTTGACCCTGCTTAGCGAATTGCCCGCTCTCAAATCTGCATATGCGCCACGCGACGTCGTCCGTCCTCTATTGGCGCTCGCCGCGTTTGGCTCGATTTTAAACGTTGCATTCGTCGTGCGCACCAACGAACGCTATAAGACGCGTGGGTCCCGGGAGCCGCATTCCCTGCACGAGCATATTGGCATGATGCTGGCCGGCATTGGCGGCGAAGTCATTTGCCTGATCGCCCTTGTCCATTTGGCGTCTCCTGACACGCTCCTGGCGGCTGCTTTTGGCGTGACGGCCTTTGGTCTCGTCGTGTTGATCCGCCGTCTCAACTTCAGTCGCTGGACTGCTGCAACCGTTTGCACTGCAGTCGCCGTAGCATGCGCGGGCGGGGTCGCGTTGCGTTTTGCGGCAAATCCTGGCCTCAGTCCACTGTTTCGGTTCGCGAATGTCGTCTCGACGGACGATGCCACGGCGGCGTTGCGCATGGTCTCAGATGCAACGTGGGCCGGCGCCGGCGTGGGTACCTACGGGGCGGTTGCCGCAATTTATCGCGATGCCACCGGCGCCCCCGGCGAGACCGCCATTAACACCGTGATGTTGCTGATCCTGGAATGGGGATACGTCGGGCTGCTCGCAACTATCGCCCTGCTCCTTCAACTCATCGCGACGTTGTTTCGAGGCGCATTGGCGCGAGGCAGGGATTCCTTCTACGCGGCCGGCGCTGCGGGCTGCCTTGTCACGGCCTCTTTCGAGGCCCTTTGCGATGCCAGCTTCACCGAGCTGGCGGTTCAGATGATGGCAGCAATCATTATCGGCCTGGGGCTTTCGCAGTCCATCGGCAGGCGTCCTGCCTGAGGTTCAACGACAGGTTCAGCTGAGCTAAAGTAAAGCTGCAAGGTAAACGTGAAACGCCAAGGATGTCGGGCCCGAGGCTTTTGAGCTCGTTCAGAGCATCAGAACATGGAGCTGTGACATGCGCGAATTCAAACCGAACCGCAGATTCAGACCGAAACTGCCTGACGGAATTTGCATTTTTGCGATCAGCGATATCCACGGTTGCGCACGTCAGCTTCAGGACGTATTCGCCGCAATCGACCTTCATCTGTCGCGCACGGCACCGGCGCGAGCCCTGCACGTTTTTCTCGGCGATTACATCGATCGCGGTCCAGCCTCGCGCCAAACTATCGACTTATTGATCGAGCGCAGCCGGACACACGAGTCCGTTTTTCTCAAGGGCAACCACGAAGCATTTCTACTGGAAGTGCTGCAGGACGCGAGCCGCCTTGAAGCATGGAGGGAGTTCGGCGGGTTTCAGACCTTGATGTCATATGGGTTAGCGCCGTCAATGAGGCCGGATCGCGACGAACAATACGAACTTGTGCATGCGCTGCGGCATGGCATGCCGGAGCATCATCGGCGATTCTTCGACAATCTGAAACTGAGCTTTTTGTGTGGAGACTTCTTTTTCGTCCATGCCGGCGTCAGACCCGGCGTCCCGCTGCCAAAGCAACGTGAAGAAGACTTGCTGTGGATCCGCGACGACTTTCTCCTGAGCGAGGAGGATTTCGGCAAGTTTGTCGTGCATGGCCACACGCCCGTTCCGAAACCTGATATTCGGTCGAACCGGATCAACATCGACACTGGCGCCTACGCCACGGGCGTTCTAACCTTATTGACGATCCAGGGAGAACAGATGTTGACGATCTAGCCAATGCCGATGAAGTATCACTCCACCTGGTTTAGGATCGCAACGTCGCAGGCGGCCGTGATCTTATGTTGGTTCTCGACAGTTACGATTTTCGCGGAGGCCACGACACCCCGAACGCCAGGTCTCACCGAAGCCCTCGCGGCGCGCGACACAAGGCCCGATGCGTGGCTTTTGGATCAGCCCGCAGCCGCCTCCTTGAGGGGGGATCTGCTCTCCGATATTGCCTTTGCGCGTGCCGCACCCATCCTCAAATCGGGCAAGGCAGCGACGTCGTCAGAGATGAGGGAGGCGCAACAACTTGCCCTGACCTTGGCCCGGCGGTCGGTATTGCTGGCTCCACATTCGTCGCGCACGTGGCTGCTGATCGCGATACTTCAAGGACGCGAGTCTATCGGCGACCGCGGCGCTGGAGCGCTCAAGATGTCGTATCTTACCTCGCCCGCCGCCGCCGACGTGGCCGCGGCGCGTCTCAGCACCTTCGCCGTCTCGGCCGCCATCGCCGATCCCGAACTGAAAGACCTGGCTCGCGGCGATATTCGTCTGATCCTGACCCGTCGTCCCGATATGAAGGACGCCATCGTCCGCGCCTATCGTCGCGGCTCAGCAGACGGAAAGACTTACATCCAGGAAGTCGTGCGACCGCTTGATCCGGAGTTCGCAGCTTCGCTTCAGTAAGAACTACACTGGTTTGACCGCTCCGATCAGGGGAGATGATCTTGCGGTATTGCTAACCCGCCAGCGGCAAGTTGTCCTTATCGGTCGCGGGGAATAATCCATGGTAGCGCCAAAACGCGACGGGACTGGTCTCGTTGCATTGCTCACAAGTTAGCTCTTCCTGTGCAAGCAAGTAGCGTCCGCGTTTAAAGGTCTCCAGCGAGGAGGGTCTCTTACAATGCGGACAGGTCAATTTCAGATTTCGTTCGATCCACCGCAGCGCAAGATTCCGCAGAAACATTACATCCCCCTTCCTGCCTCGCAGAACATCTTATGCCATCCGGTATTGGCTTGAAAATAAAGATGCCGCGACAAACTCCGAAATTTGTCGGCCGGACCAGAAAGGATCGTCCGCTCAGAGCAACCGGCCCACCACCCACGTGGACCGACGGAGCGCCTATCCGTCCCGAACTGGCACATCGACGATTGACTCAATCACCGCGGGAGGATTGGAATAGGTATGGGCCCAAGATGCTTATGTTCTTAACTTGATCATTTGAAGCGCTAAGAGATGGACTACCTGCTGGGACTCGACCTGTCGCTGTACCGGGCGTTGAACCATTTTTGTGGTTCGAGCCCAGTGCTTGACCGCCTCGCCTCCGACAGTACGTCTGTGATTGGCCCATTCTTTATGGGGATCGTCGGCGCGTTGTGGTTTTCGTCCGAGAAGGACACGACGCGTCGGCACCAAACTCTCATCATTATGTTGCTCGCGGTGGCGCTGTCGCTTGTCCTCAATCGCGTCTTGTCCACCTTCCTGCCATTTCGTTATCGACCCATGTTCAGCGTCGGAGCCAATGCGCCGGGCTTTGAGTGGCACGCAGATCTGGAGAACTGGAGTAGTTTCCCAAGCGATAACGCCACGTATCTTTTTGCGATTGCCGCCTGTTTCTGGCTGATATCCTGGCGGGCGGGTTTACTGTTTGCAGTATTTGCGGCGTACGTCGCCATATCGCGCGTCTATTTAGGAATACACTATCCGAGCGACATCTTGGCCGGCGCCATGCTCGGCGTCACCGTGGCTTTTGCGGTTAATAGCGAAATCGTGGGGAAGCTTGTCGCCGGACGTGTTCTCGTTCTGGAATCGCGATATCGAACGTACTTTTATTGTCTATTTTTTATCGCGCTCGCCGAGGTGTCGGGCGGATTTCAAGTCACTCGGCACGTTGGCGTCGCCATTGTGCATCTCTTTGTGCCGTACGGCGACACACGGCATCATAGCAACCCGCGGCCCATCAGTTCGCTCCCCAATGCGCGCTAGAAGACATCGTATCAATTCGAGCTGAAGGCGTTGGGTAGGAGGGCTAGCGATGGTGCCCGGAGGGCGGTAGGCTAAACGCAATGCGGCATAACCGTTGATTCAAAATGGAGGGACGCATGGGGGAGCTGACGCCGGAAACGATTACAGACGCGGTGCTTGATCAGATGGCGATGACGCCTGATCCGCGGATGAGGGAAGTGATGGCATCCGCGGTGAAGCACTTGCATGCCTTTGCCCGAGAGGTGAACCTGACCCCGGCGGAATGGATCAAGGGCATAGAATTCATGACCGCGGTCGGCAAAATCTGTACGCCCGCGCGGCAGGAATGCATTCTGCTTTCGGATACCCTTGGCCTGTCGGCTCTCGTCAACGGCCTGCACGACAATACGGCGGTCGAAGAAGGCACCCATACAAGCTTGCTCGGCCCGTTCTACCGCGAGGCTTCGCCAAGCCTGTCGGCGGGCAGCCACATCGCCAGGACCGTGAAGCCCGGAAGCGAGTGCGTACTCTACGGCCGTGTGAGCGACGTCAATGGCAAGCCGCTCGCCAACGCGACCGTTTCGATCTGGCAAACCGGCGCCGACGGCCTCTACGACATTCAGGAAAATGCCGCTTCAACCGACTATCGCGGCGTGTTCACCACGGATGCGGATGGTGTCTATGTGCTGCGGACGGTCAAACCGATCGGGTACTCGATTCCGATGGATGGCCCCGTGGGCGCCATGGTCAGGGCACAAGGGCGTCATGGCATGAGGCCAGCCCATATTCACTTCCTCGTCGGTGCACCCGGTTACCGTGAATTGGTGACGGCTCTCTACCTGCGCGACGATCCGTATATTGCGGACGACGTCGTATTCGGCCCGTCGGGTGACCTCGCCGTCGAAATCGAGACCAACGATCCGAGCTGTCCCATCAAGGGACTGCCGAGCATCCGCTTCGACATGCGGCTGTCGCGCGAAGGAGCGGCCGACAAGACCAGCGGACGCGTCGGCTCCGATCCGGCCGCGATTTTGAAGCCGACGGCAAGGACCGGGCAATCGCCCGCATCGGCCGCCGGCTAGCGTGGCGGACTTGATGCCCGCATCGGCCTCGCCGGAGGTTAACCGCACCAACGTTAAGCCCCAAAACCATCCTAGAGTCCTATTGTGGCTTGTGGCCGGTCTGCCTTTAGTTCTAACGTTCCTATAAGGGCGCTTAAGACCTGGACACCAGTTTCGACGCGGCACCGTACTGTCGGCAATCCGGCGAAGAACCCGGACGCGGGCAGGCAATCAAAAAAGAGACGTAAGGGGAGAATCAATGAAACGCAGGACGCTTTTCGGCGGAGTGATCGCCGTTGCCATGGTCGGGCTGACTTCTGGCGTGGTCGCTCAACAGCCGCCGATCAAAATCGGCATGAGCATGCCGCAAACCGGCGGCCTCGCCGGCGGCGGCAAGGCCTCGCTGCTCGGCATCGAGATCTGGCGGGACGATGTCAACGCCAAGGGGGGCCTGCTGGGCCGCAAAGTCGAACTTGTCGTCTATGACGACAAGTCGAGCGCTTCAGAGACGCCTGCGATCTATTCGAAGCTGCTGGATGTCGACAAGGTCGATCTCCTGTTCGCCCCCTATGCGACCGTGCCGACGGCGCCGCTCATGCCGATGGTCAAGCAGCGCGGCCTGTTGCTGATGGGGAACTTCTCGTTTCAGGTCAACAGCAAAGTCCAGCACGACATGTGGTTCAACAATGCGCCGTGGGGGCCGCCGGACAGCTGGCCGGATTCGTTCCTCGATATCGCCCAGAAGGCCGGCGCCAAGAGTGTTGCGTTTCTGTCAGCCGACCAGGAATTCGCCCAGAATCTGGTGGTGATCGCGCGCGAGGTCGCAAAGAAGCGCAACATGCCGATTGTCTTCGATCAGGCCTATCCGCCAAACACGGTGGAATTCTCAAGCATCGTTCGCGCGCTGAAGGCGGCAAAACCCGACGTGGTTTATGTTTCGTCGTACCCGCCGGATTCGGCTGGCATCCTGCGCGCCGTCAACGAGGTTGGGATCGGCGACAACGTCAAGGTTTTTGGCGGCGGCATGGTCGGCCTGCAATTCGGCGCGGTGATGGAGAATATGGGCTCGCTGCTCAATGGCGTCGTCAACTACAACTCATGGCTCCCGGAACCGAAAATGTATTACGAGGGCACCAAGGAGTTCTTCGACAAATATACAAAGCGCGCGGTGGAAGCCAAGGTCGATCCGCTCGGCTACTATCTTGCGCCGTTCGGCTACGCCAGCGGCCAGCTCGTCGAGGCGGCGGTCAAGGCGGTCGGGTCGCTCGACCAGAAGGCGATGGCAAAATATCTGCATGAGCATGAGATGCAGACCATCGTCGGCCCGATGACCTTTGGGCCCGACGGCGAGCGCAAGGAAAACGCGGTGCTGCAGGCCCAATTCCGCGGCATCACGGACAAGAACATCGAGCAGTTCCGCTCTTCGGGCAAGCAGGTGATCCTGTTCCCGGAGAAATTGAAATCTGGCGATCTGGTCACTCCGTTTGAAGCCGCGCGGAACTAGCAGCTTCGAGGCCATCGCGTGGCTGCCCGGGGTCAGTGCAAACAATCCCGGGCAGGGAGTTGAATAGCCGGCAGCCACCGATCGGGAAGGCGGGCCCAAGCCGGTCAAGGGGGACCTCAATTGTTTTCAATGGACCTGCTGCTCGATGCGGTGGTGACCGGCGTGCTGCTTGGCTGTTTCTATGCTGCGGTCAGTCTCGGATTGTCCGTCGCGTTCGGTCTGCTTGACGTTCCCCACGTCGCGCATCCGGCCTTCCTGGTGCTGGCGTCCTACGCGGTGTTCTTCCTCAACGAGCGTTATGGGGTTGATCCTCTGCTGGCCGGGCTCCTGATCACGCCGTTATTCTTTCTGTTCGGCCTCGCCGCCTATCGCCTCTATTACGAGACCTTTGAAAGGCGGGGCAGCGACGCCGGCGTCCGCGGCATTGCATTCTTTTTCGGCATCGCATTCATCATCGAAGTTCTGATCATCCTGCAATTCGGTGTGGATCAGCGCTCGGTCACGGCGACCTATGTCGGCAAGGCCTGGCGGATCGCCGATACGCGGATTCCGTTCCGGCTGCTGGTCGCGTTCGCCGTCGCCGCTGCGCTGACGATCCTGCTGACGCTGTACCTGTCGCGAACGTTCATGGGACGCGCGATCCGCGCGGTCGCACAAGATCAGGAGGCGCTGCGGTTGATGGGCGTCAACCCGATCCGGATCAAGCAATGGGCGTTCGGTATTGCAACCGCCGTGCTCGGGATCGCCGGCGCCTTGCTCATTATCGTCGCTCCCGTCGAGCCGACGCTCGACCGCACCTATATCGGGCGGACATTCTGTGTCGTGGTCATGGCGGGGCTCGGCAGCATGACCGGCACGCTCGTCGCCGCCATCATCCTCGGCGTCGCCGAAACGATCGTCCTGACGCTGTTCGGCGCCTCCTGGGCGCCGGCCATTTCGTTCGCGATGCTGCTCGGCGTTCTCGCCGTCCGGCCGCAGGGCCTGTTCGGCAGGCGATCATGAAGCGTAACGGTATCTTCTTCTGGATCGGAGCTACCCTGTTTCTCGCCGCCGCGCTGCTGATGACGCAGGTGATCGGCAACCAATATCCGTTCTTTGCCTGCTACGTGATCCTGCAGTTCATCGTGCTGGCCGTCGCATGGAGCATCCTCGGCGGCTATGCCGGTTACGTGAATTTCGGCACTAGCGCGTTTTTCGGCATGGGCGTCTACACGGCCGTATTCCTGCTCAAGGCTTTTGACGCGCCGCTTGCCGCGCAGATCGCGGCCGCAGCTGCCGTCGGCGCCCTGATGGGGTTCGCCCTCGGCCTCCTAACCTTGCGCATGCAGGGCATCTTCTTCTCGATCGCGACGATTGCGGCCACGATTGTGATCGAGACATCGATAACCAATTGGCGGTATGTCGGCGGCTCGGCTGGCATTCAGTTGCAGCGGCCGATGGTGACGGAGCCGTTCAACAACTACGTGCAGATGCTGTTTTTCATCCAGGCGCTCCTCGTGGTGCTGGCGGTCGCGATCTCGCGCTACATTCAAAATTCATGGATTGGCCGCGGCTTGCAGGCGATCAAGGACGACGAGCTCGCCGCGGAATGCACGGGCGTGCCGACACTGCGGCTGAAGCTCCTGGCGTGCGTCATCTCCGGGGCGCTGATGTGCGCGGCCGGCGCCCCTGCCGCGATGTACCTGCAATATGCTGATCCCTCGTCCGCGTTCAATCTCAACTACTCCGTTTCAGTGCTCGCGATGTCGCTGATCGGCGGCACCGCCCATTGGGCCGGCCCGGTCGTCGGCGCGATCCTGCTGGGCGCGACGCAACAATTGCTGACTGTCACCATCTCGTCGGAAGTCAACGTGCTGGTACTCGGGGTGATGCTGGTGTTGTTCGTGGTGGCAGCACCTGAGGGCATCATTGGTCTGATCCGAAGGGTCTTGCGCAATCGCAGCGAGGGCAAGGAATGACGGCCCCCGAAACCCAGGCACCGTTGCTGCGGGTCGCCGCGCTAACCAAACGTTTCGGCGGCTTCACCGCGCTTGACAATGTCAGTGTCGAGATTCGTCCGGGAGAGCGCTTCGGCCTCATCGGCCCGAACGGCTCGGGAAAGACCACGCTGATCAACTGTATTTCCGGTGCATTCCGTACCGAGACCGGCACCGTGGTGTTCCGCGAGGAGGATATCACGCGGTTGCAGCCGCATGTACGCACGCGCCGCGGCATTGCGCGCAGCTTCCAGATCCCGCGGCCGTTCAAAAGCATGACGGTTGCCGAAAACCTCTTGGTGGCGCTCGACTTCGCGAGCGTTGGCGGCGACTTCATCCTGGCCGCGCAGCGGCGCGACACCGTGATGTCCATCCTGACGCAGATGGGGCTCGCCTCGAAGGCGGACGTCTCGGCCACCAGGCTTAGCCAGGTGGAATTGCGCAAGATGGAGCTCGCCCGCGCGATGGCGACGCACCCGAAACTGCTGATTTCCGACGAGGCCATGGCCGGCCTTTCCAGCTCGGAAGTCGACGAGGTGCTTGATCTGCTCATGAGCCTCGCGAGCAGGGACATCACCATCATCATGATCGAGCACATCATGCAGGCGGTGATGCGGTTTTCGGACCGCGTGATGTGTCTCGACGCCGGCCGGATCATAGCAATCGGGACGCCGTCCGAAGTGATGGCTAACCAGCGCGTGCAGGAGGCCTATCTTGGCACTTAGCCTTGCCATCAATGACCTTGATGCGGGTTACGGCGCCGTTAAAGCGCTGCGCGGTGTCACGCTCCATGTCGAGGCTGGCGAAACCGTCGCATTGCTCGGCACCAACGGCAACGGCAAGAGCACGCTGATGAAGTGCGTCGCCGGCCTGGTTCGGCCGCAGCGTGGCAGCATGTCGCTGACAATCGACGGAATGGCGCATGATCTGACTAGGCTGTCGACCGAGGCCATCGTCGATCTCGGCGTCGCGCTGGTTCCCGAGGGGCGGCGGCTGTTTCCCAAGCTGACCGTGTTGGAAAATCTGATGCTCGGCGCCTTCCGCAAGGCCGCCCGGCGCAACATCGATCGCAATCTTGCGCTTGCCTTCGAGACATTTCCGGCTCTCGCGGAACGAAAGAGCCAGCTCGCCGGCACCATGTCGGGCGGGCAGCAGCAGATGCTTGCCATTGCGCGCGCGCTGATGTCGTCGCCACGCCTGCTGTTGATCGACGAGCCTTCGGTAGGCCTGTCGCCGCTCCTGGTCTCGCAAACCATCGCCAAGATCGGCGAACTCAATCGGCACCTCGGCCTGACCGTGCTCATGGCGGAGCAAAACTTCAATCAGGCGATCCGGATCGCCGATCGCGGTTACATCATCGTCCATGGTGAAATTGTCGTAGCCGCCGATTCCGTCGACGAATTGAGAGGCAACGACATCGTCAAGCGGCTCTATCTCGGTGGGATCGCATGACCAAGTCCATGCGCATCGTCGTACTGCTGCTCGCAGCTCTCCTGGGCCTCATCGCCCCTGCCCTAGCCGCGGACGATGTCGCCACGGCCCAGGGCGTGATCAGCTCCCAGGTCGAGGCCTTCGGCCGCGACGACGCGGCGGCGGCCTATTCCTACGCTGCGCCCGCGATCCGCGAGATGTTCCCGCAGGCCGACATCTTCATGTCGATGGTCCAGAATTCTTACGCGCCGGTCTACCGCCACAAGAGTTTCAAGTTCGGCGAGGCGCGGGTCGCCGGCGACACGGTGGCGCAGCGCGTTCATATCGTCGATGCCAATGGCGAAGCGTGGGAAGCCCTCTATACGCTGGAGCGCGAGGCCGACGGCAGCCTGAAGATCATCGGCTGCGTTCTGCTCAAGACCGGGCACGCGGTATAAGAAACGCTTTGAGGCGCTGGCTCAGCTCGCGCGCATTCGCGCCGCAAAGCGGGTATCCGCTTTTTCCGAATTTGCACGCGCTCGCAGCAGCAGCGCCGCCATCAGCGTAATGTTGAGCGCGTTCCAGGCGAGCCCGTTGATGAAGGCGGCCGCATAGGAGCCGGTGGCATCGAAGATCACGCCGGAGACCCAGCCGCCGAACGACATGCCTAGCACCGAGGCAAAGATCACGATGCCGACGCGGGTGGCGGCTTCGGCCGCCGGCATCGCCTCGCGCACGATGATGGCATAGCTCGGCACGATGCCGCCCTGGAACAGGCCGAACAGCGCTGAGATGAGGTAAAGCGAGGCAAGGCTGTCGAAGAACACATAGAGCAACAGCGCCGTGCCTTGCGCGATCGAACCGATCAACAGGGTGCGAATACCACCGATCCGATCGGCCAAAAATCCCGATCCGATGCGGCTGACGATGCCGAAACCCAGCATCAGCGACAGCATCTCCGCGCCGCGCGCAACGCCATAGCCGAGATCGCCGCAATAGGCGACGATATGGACCTGCGGCATCGACATCGCCACGCAGCAGGCAATGCTCGCCAGCGACAGGATCGCCGTCAGTGTGTTGGTGGAGAGCCGCAAGTCGACACGCGGCGGCGGCGCGTTGACATGGCTGCGCCGCTCCGCCGCCCCCATCAGCATCCGCAGCACCACCAGAGCGACCGACATGGCGAGCATCGTGAAGATGCCGACAGCGATGTGCGTGCTGCGCCAGCCGACCGACTGGATCGCAAGATTCACCACCGGCGGCCAGATCGCGCCGCCGATATAATTGCCGCTTGCGGCAATCGCGACGGCAAGGCCCCGATAGCGCTCGAACCAGTGCGAGGCCTCCGCCATCAGCGGGCCGAAGGTGGCCGACGAGCCGAGGCCGATGGCAAAGTTCACCAGGATGAATTGCCAGATCGACGATGACATTCCGGCGCCGATGAAGCCGAGGCCGAGGATGCCGATGCCCAGCCCAATCGCGGCGACGATGCCGTAGCGATCAGTGATCTTTCCAGTCACTACACCGCCGAAACCGAAGCCGAGCATCACCATGGTGTAGGCGAGCGAGGCGGTGCCGCGCGTGGCGCCAAATTCGCCCTGGACCACCGGCAGCGCCACCACCACCGACCACATGCCGACGCTGCCGAGCGAGCCGATCACCACGGCCACGGCAAGACGAATCCACGCCCGAGGCGAGTCGGGCATGAATGAGGCTGAAACTGGCGGGAGTTCAGAAGCAATTTCCACGGCAGCCGCAATTTCGGCGGCTCGGGCCTCCGGGTCAACCCACAATGCCGCAATATTGGGCATGCAGATGCGCTGGGGCGCGGCGGAATTGTCGTTCCGGGACGGGCCGGTACCTTATCATAATCCGAGGGTCGCCAATGTTGGCAGAGCGAAGGTTCGAAACACGTCATTGACATTTCTTGGCGACAGTCGGCTTCGGCTCTCAACCCACCAATTGAGCACAAGAATGAACGTTGAGGAGACGTATTCGACCAGAAGGTCCGGCGGAACCTGACCAGACGCCTTTTGCTGGCCAGGAAAGCACTTTCCTACGTCGTCGGCGATCAATTCGGCGAGCGCCCCTCGAAGATGATCACGAAGTAGAGCGCGACTTTTGGTGCCCATCCTGGCGTCACCCGCATGCCGATGATGGTCGATGTGTTCGAAGATCGGCAAGCTGAAGCTGATGATCCGTTCGGACCGTTTTGCCGACGATGGCGGCTTGGCTTTTTGAATCGAGCGAAGCAGGTCATGAATGCTGCTGACCAGCAACTCATCCTTGTCGCTAAAGTGCGTGTAGAAAGTCGATCTTCCAACATTGGCACGATCGAGAATTTCTTTCACCGAAATCGAATCATAGGGCTTCTCGTGGATCAAGGCAGCGAGGGAGCGGTGCAGCAGGTCCCGCGTTTTTTGTATCCGCCGATCCTTAACCGGTATTTCCGAAGGCCTCATGGCGTCCTCGCTGCGCAAATTGGGAGGAGATAACGGACAAGTAACGCTCCGCTGTCCACTTCGGCACGGATCCGTACGGTGTGTTCTTCGGGCAGCGGACTGCTCAGCTTACACCAATTCCGCGCCAACCCTCCCGTTTTGTCCGATGCTCCACAACGTGGAGGTCAGCTGACGCGGTCGCCAAGGAGCACAATATGACCGAGACGACGGATCGGCATCCACCGCCGCGCACGCACGGCCTGCTCGTCCACGCGGCCGCGCGTTACGATTTTCTAGTCTGGCTGCTCACGCTGGGGCGCGAGCGAGCCTTTCGCGAGAAGATTCTCAGCTTCGCCAATCTTAAATCGGGTGAAGCTGTCCTTGACGTCGGCTGCGGTACCGGAAGCCTCGCCATCGCAGCCAGGCGGCACGTTGGCTCGACCGGCACTGTCTACGGAATTGATGCCTCGCCGCAGATGCTTGCGAGAGCAGAGAAGAAGGCGAGCAAGGCCGGCCTTGAGGTCATCTTCAAAAACGGCGCAGCCCAGGCGTTGCCGTTTCCGGACGCTCAATTCGATGCGGTGATGAGCACGCTCATGCTCCATCACTTGCCGCGCAAAGGCCGCGAACAATGCGCCCGCGAAATCTGTCGGGTTCTGAAACCCTGTGGACGCGCGCTGGTGGTCGATTTTGGAGGCTCTCGCAATCGAGGAGGGCTTCTCGCGCATTTTCATCGCCATGGCCAAGTCAAGCTCGACGAGATCGTCGCTTTGCTCGGCGAAGCAGGGTTGACAATTGTCGATAGTGGCGCGGTCGTCTTCAGAGACTTGCAATTTGTACGCGCGAGCGCTCCATGTTAATCTCGAGCATGGTCCTCACCAGAGGAAGATCAGCATCATGAAACCACAGGCCCGACGACTGGCGCACCGTTTGATATTGCTTGCGGCGATCGGCCTGTTCGTGGCCGCTCACGGGGCGATCCTTTACTATGTGTCGTCGCACGCGACGATATCGATTGCGGCAGCCGTCGTGATTCTCGTGGTGATCAAGCATCTCGGCATCCTCCGCCCGCTTTTCGCGTGGTTTCGGCGTCGTCGTCCGCCTTGCATCCAATAAGTTGGTTCCGCCGCCGCGGTTCGGATTAGTACATGGAAAATACGTGTCGAAGCTGAAATCAACATCCGCAGTTGCCCTTATCGTGGCTAGCCTTTCAGGCAATGCTGCGGTCGCTCATCCGGAACTGCGATCGGCCGAGCCCGCTGCCGGATCGGCCGCAACGACCTCGCCCAAGCAGATACGGATCACCTTCAACGAGGCGGTGGTCCCGCGGTTCTCCGGCGTGGAGGTGAAGGATCAAGGCGGAAGACTGATCGCGACAGGCAAGGCGGCGGTCGACCCAGCCAACAAGAATGTACTGGTTGTGCCGATCGGCGAGGAGTTGCCACCTGGAGCCTACAAGGTCGAATGGCATGCCGTGTCCGAAGATACCCATCGCGAGAAAGGTACCTACGCATTCAGCGTGGGGCGCTAACGGTCGATCTGGGGCTGATCGCTGTGCGCTCTTACACGATAGAGCGACGCAACACATTCGCGCAGTGGGTCGATCACGGCGTCGTTAGCCAGGCAGACTATCAATCTGAACCGTTTTGTGGGATTTTGTGGAGGTGAACCGCCAGACCACCATACGCCGGCTGCTCGCGATCGCTGTGATCGCCGGGCTCGTGTTGGCTCCGCTTTCCCGACCTGTCATGGCCGGTATGGCATCGGATGTCTCGATGGCGGCCGTAGTGGACGATATGTCGATGTCGGCGACGTCGGACGAGATGACGGCCGACATGCCGTGCTGCCCCTCAAAGGCCCCCGCGCCGGTTGATTGCGACAAGTGCGTCTACATGGCGGCCTGCATGAGCCAAGTCCTGGCCGGTCAATCAGCAGCCACATTCCGTCCGCCATTTGCGGTTTCGGGCAAGGCCACGCCCCTGCAAAATGATTCCTGGCCGGACGGCCTGGGCCATCCGCCCCCGGAAGATCCTCCTCGAATCCTGGTCTGATCGGCGCGTCCAGCGCCGGCGCTGCCGCGTGGTCTTAAAGCCGCGCGGACAAACGCACGCCGCTTTGCGGCAGACCAACGAAATAGAGGAATCTGAAATGAAGACGTCTCGCTACGCGCGCGGCTTGCAGGCTGCGTTTACCGGCATTGCGTTGCTTGGTTCGGTCACCATCGCCCGCGCCGACATCAAGGACTACAAGTTCGAACTCGTCGATCAGGCTGTGCAGGCCGGGCCGGACAAGGTCATCACCGTCAGGCTGATGAACACCAGGACCGGCAAGCCCGTGCCCGACGCCGTCATTTTCGCGACCCGTCTGGATATGGCGCCTGATGGCATGCAGGAGATGGTGACCAAGGTCACGCCGATGCCAGGTACGGAGCCGGGCACCTATCGCTTCAAAGCTACCTTAAGCATGGCCGGGCGATGGCAGCTTTCGCTCGGCGCCAAGGTGCAGGGCGAAACCGGCACGGTCGAGAACAAAATCGTCGTCACGGCGCAGAAATGAGCAGCGCCGTATTCACCAGCGCCACCGTCGCCGCGTTGATCGCGGCGGCGGCAGGCGGGTTCATCGCCGGTCGCGCGCATCCCCAGGCCGAAACGTCTTTGGCCGTGGTGACACAGGCGGCCGCGCAGAGCGATGGCACACCGGTCTATTATCAGGACCCCGATGGCAAGCCATCTTATTCGTTGACGCCGATGAAGACGCCGGACGGGCGCGACTATCGCGGCGTGCCGGCCGACGCTGATATCAGTTTCGAAGAAGCCTCGGCTCCCGAAGCCGCACCGGCCGATCGAAAAATCAAATATTACCGCAACCCGATGGGGTTGCCGGATTTCTCGCCGACACCAAAGAAAGATTCGATGGGGATGGACTACCTCCCCGTCTACGAGGGCGAGGACAGCGACGACGGCTCAATCAAACTGTCGGCCGGAAAGATTCAGCGCACCGGTGTCAAATCCGAGGCAGCGGCACCACGCGTGATCCGGACGATCATCCGAGCGCCTGGCACCATACAACTCGACGAGCGCCGTGCATCGATCGTGTCGCTGCGGTTCGAAGGCTTCGTTGACTTAGTCGAAAACGTTACCACCGGCGACCACGTGCACAAGGGTCAGGCCTTGATGCAAGTCTACGGCCCGAGCCTGTCGGCCGCCGCCGCGGAGTATTTGTCGGTCCTCAACGGCTCGTTGGGCAGTCAGGCCTTGAAAGGCGCGCGGCGGCGATTGGAGAATCTAAACGTCCCCGAAAAGGTCATTGGCGAGATCGAGCGCACGCGCGAACTCCCGCCATCGGTGCCATGGCTGGCGCCGCAGGATGGCGAGATCATCGAGCGCGCAGCGGTGAACGGAATGCGCGCCGGCCCGGGCGACGTGCTGTTCCGCATCGTCGACCATCGGGTAGTTTGGGTTCTGGTCGATGTCGCCGAGCGTGATCTGGATCGGATTGCCATCGGACAGACGGTTGACGTGCACCCGCGCGCGTTCGCACATCGCACTTTCAGCGGGAAAGTAGCCCTGATCTATCCGCATCTGAACGCGCAGACGCGTACCGGTCGCGTTCGCATCGAACTTCCGAATCCGGATGAGCTATTGCGCCCTGAGATGTACGTGGATGCCGAGATCAACACCGGGAGCTCGGAGCCCGTGCTCGCCGTGCCGGACAGCTCCATCCTCGATACCGGGAGCAGGCAGGCGGTCTTTGTCGACAAAGGCGATGGTCGACTTGAGCCGCGCGACGTCAAGCTCGGGCAGCGCGGCGACGGCTACGTCGAAATCCGCGAGGGCGTTACCGTAGGCGAGCCGGTCGTCGTCTCCGCCAACTTCCTGATCGATGCGGAAAGCAACCTGAAGGCGGCGCTAAAGGGATTTTCGCAAGCGGGAGGGCAACCATGATCGCTCGCCTGATCGACTGGTCGGCCCGTAACCTGCTGCTGGTCATCTTCGGTGCCGGATTCGCGGCTGCGGCCGGAATCTACGCACTGGTCCATCTGCCGCTGGATGCGATCCCGGACCTTTCGGATACGCAGGTGATCGTCTACACCGAATATCCCGGCCAGGCGCCGCAGGTGATCGAGGACCAGGTCACCTATCCCTTGACCACGGCCATGCTGACGGTGCCCAAATCGAAAGTGGTGCGCGGGTTCTCGTTCTTCGGCGTGTCCTTTGTCTACGTCATCTTCGAAGACGGTACCGACATCTATTGGGCGCGTTCGCGGGTGCTCGAATTCCTCAACGGCGCGACCTCGCGATTGCCTGCCGGCGTGACGCCGACCATCGGCCCGGACGCCACCGGCGTGGGATGGGTTTACCAATATGCCGTGATATCGAAGGAACTGAATCTTTCCGACACCCGCACCATCCAGGACTGGAATTTGAAATTCGCGCTCGCCAAGGCCGAAGGCGTGGCGGACGTCGCAAGCGTCGGCGGTTTCGTCAAGCAGTACAACGTCGTCCTCGACCCCCAGCGGATGCGCGACCTCGGCATCACCATGCAAAGGATGCGGGATGCGATCCGTGCCAGCAATGCCGACGTCGGCGGGCGCACGGTCGAACTTTCGGAGTTCGAATATGTCATTCGCGGCAAGGGCTATCTGACGAGCATCAACGACCTCGGCAACGTCGTGCTCAAGACCGATGGCGGCACGCCGGTGCTGCTGCGTGACGTTGCCCGCGTCGAGCTCGGTCCGGACGAACGGCGCGGCATCACCGAACTGAATGGCGAGGGCGAGGTCGCCAGCGGCATCGTGTTGCAGCGCTTCGGCGTCAACGCGCTCGACGTGATCGAGAACGTCAAAAAGCGCTTCAAGGAGATCGCGAGCAGCCTGCCGAAATCCGTCGAGATCGTGCCGGTCTACGACCGCTCGAACCTGATCTATGCCGCCATCGATACCCTCAAGCACACGTTGGTCGAGGAGAGCATCGTCGTTGCGCTGGTCTGCATCGTGTTCCTCTTGCATTTCCGCAGCGCGCTGGTCGCGATCCTGATGCTGCCGGTCGGCGTACTAATGGCGTTCGGCGCAATGAAGCTATTGGGGTTAGGCTCCAACATCATGAGCCTGGGCGGCATCGCGATTGCGATCGGCGCCATGGTCGATGCGGCAATCGTGATGATCGAGAATGCGCACAAGCACCTGGAGCGCGCCGAGCCGGGCCGTTCGCGGATCGATATCCTGATTGCGGCGGCGTCTCAAGTCGGGCCGGCGCTGTTCTTCAGCCTGCTGATCATCACCGTGTCGTTCATGCCGATCTTCACGCTGGAATCGCAGGAAGGACGCCTGTTCAGCCCGTTGGCGTTCACCAAGACATTCTCGATGGCAGCGGCTGCGCTGTTGTCGGTCACGCTGGTGCCCGCGCTGATGGTGATTTTCGTGCGCGGCCGGATCATTCCGGAGCATAAGAATCCGATCAACCGTTTCCTGATCTGGATCTATCGCCCGCTCATCAAGACGGTGATGCGTGCCAAGATGCTGGTGATCCTGCTTTCGCTGGTTGTGCTGGCGGTGACCATCTGGCCGGCGCGCCAGCTCGGCACCGAATTCATGCCGAACCTCAACGAAGGCACGCTGCTTTACATGCCGACAACATTGCCCGGCATCTCCGTCACCAAGGCCGGTGAATTGATGCAGATCCAGGACAAGATCATCCGGTCGTTTCCGGAAGTGGCTTCGGTCTATGGCAAAGCGGGTCGCGCCGCGACTGCGACCGATCCGGCGCCGCCCGAGATGTTCGAGACCGTCGTCAACCTCAAGCCGAAAGAAGCATGGCGTCCGGGTATCACGGTCGATGGCCTGATCGCGGAAATGGACAAGGCCCTGCAGTTTCCTGGCCTGTCCAACGCCTGGACCATGCCGATCAAGGCACGCATCGACATGCTGTCGACGGGAATCCGTACCCCCATCGGCGTCAAGGTGATCGGCACTGATTTGATCGAGATCGACAAGCTTGCCAAGCAGATCGAACACGTCCTGAAGAGCGTGCCCGGCACCTCGTCCGCCTATGCTGAACGCGGGATCGGCGGCTACTATCTCGAAGTGACCCCGGACCGCGCGGCGCTGGCGCGCTACGGCATCATGGTCCAGGACGTTCAGGACACGATCGCAACGGCGCTGGGCGGACAAACCGTGACCACGACGGTGGAAGGCCGGCAGCGCTTCACCGTCAACATGCGCTACCCCCGCGATCTCCGCGAAAATCCGCAGGCCATCGCTAGCGAAGTGCTGGTGCCGATGCCGGCCGGCGGAGCGGTGCCGCTCGGCGAGGTCGCGAAGGTGGCGCCGGCGCGCGGGCCGAATTCGATCCGGACCGAAAATGGACAATTGGCGAACTATATCTATGTCGACATCCGTGACCGTGACCTCGGCGGCTATGTCGCAGAGGCGCAGCGCGCAGTGCAAGCCAGCATCCAGTTTCCTCCTGGCTACTACGTGATGTGGAGCGGCCAGTACGAATATCTCGAGCGCGCGACCGCGCGCTTGAAGATCGTGGTGCCGGTGACGCTTCTGATCATCTTCCTGCTGCTCTACCTCAACTTCCGCTCCATCACCGAGACGATGATCGTGATGGCCTCGGTGCCGTTCGCGCTGGTCGGCGGGCTCTGGCTGATGTGGTGGCTCGGCTTCAACCTGTCGGTCGCCGTCGCGGTCGGCTTCATCGCCCTTGCCGGTGTCGCGGCGGAGACCGGCGTGGTGATGCTGATCTACCTCAATCAGGCTCTCGCGGAGATCAAGGCGGTTCGCGAGATCGAAGGCCGCGCGCTGACGCGGAGCGATCTCTACGACGCCATCCTGGAGGGCGCGGTCGAGCGGGTGCGGCCGAAGATGATGACCGTTGTTGCCATCATGGCTGGATTGCTCCCGATCATGTGGAGCACCGGCACCGGATCGGAGATCATGCAACGCATTGCGGTGCCGATGATCGGCGGCATGATTTCGTCAACACTGCTGACGCTGATCGTGATCCCCGCGATCTTCGGGCTGGTGAAGGGATTGCGGTTGCCGAACGAAGATCGCCTCGAGGCGGTGCCGTCACCGTCCGAAGGTGAGCCGATCAAGCCTCGTCGGCGCGTTCCGGAACCCGCCGAATGAAAGAGGCATTCCCGGGAGCCAGTTCGCCGCAGACGCGAGGCAGGCTCTGGCTTCACCTTGTCTCCGCGCTTCCGGCGCCTGCGTGGACCGGTCGTGCCCGCCAATCTTGAGCGGCCATGATTTTTTCGGCAAGAACTGTAACCGAAACCAGTCCGGCCACGAATAACCAGGGATACGCCTAGTGGCGAGCGAAGCGGAACTCAAGGCGCTGATGGCCGCAAGCCTCGACGGTGACGCAGCGTCATATCGGACGCTTCTCGATCGGCTTAGCCGCAGGCTCCGGGCTTATTACAAGGGCAAGCTCGCCCGCATCGGACGCAGCGCGACAGAAGCTGAGGATTTGGTGCAGGAAGTGTTACTTGCCGTTCACCTCAAGCGCCACACCTACGACACGCGCGAGCTCTTCACGCCGTGGGTGCATACGATCGCCCGGTACAAGCTCATCGACTATCTGCGCCGGACCCGATCGGCTGCGAGCGTTCCGATCGACGAAGGCGCCGAGATCATGGCGCAAGACGACAACGCCGACGCCGAAAGCTCCCATGACGTCAGAAAGCTGCTGGAACGGCTGCCGGAAAAAATGCGCTGCGCTATCGAACGCGTGAAGCTGGAAGGGCGAAGCGTGGCGGAAGCAGCCGTGCTGTGCGGCATCTCGGAGTCGGGCGTCAAGATCAACATCCATCGCGGATTGCAGTCGCTAGCGGCTTTTATTGCGCAGGTGGACCAGAAATGAAGACGGATGATCTGGTGGTGATGCTCAGCACAAACGTCGAACCGATCCGGCATGGACGGGTTGGAAGGACAATCTCCATCGCCGTCGTCGTCGGAGCGGTCATCGCGCTCGCCATCATGCTGGTTGGATTGGGCGTCCGCGCCGACGTCACGACAAGCCGTGCCGCGCTCTTCCTGTCATTGAAACTTGCATTCGCCTTTGCGGTGGTCGGTGTGGCGTTGCGCTATCTCATCATGCTCGCGCGTCCCGGCAGCGAAAGCGGCATATCGCCTCTCGCAGTTGCCGTGCCGTTTGCCGCAATCGCATTACTGGGCCTGCTCAGCCTTGCGGATGCGCCAAGCGGGCACTGGAACAGGATGGTCGTGGGCGGCGAGTGGCTGGAATGCCTTTTATCGATTCCAATCATCGCCATCGTCCCCTTTGCGGTGACTATCTTTGCGGTGCGAAGAGCTGCGCCCACCAACCTTGTTCGCGCCGGTGCATTCGCCGGCCTTGTTGCTGGCGGCGTCAGCGCAATGGCTTACGCCTTTCATTGCACAGACGATTCATTGCCGTTTGTCGCGGTGTGGTACGGCGGAACGATTGTGCTGTGCACCTTGGCAGGGGCATCCCTGGGACCTCGGCTCTTGCGTTGGTAATCGCGTTGCTTTCACGTCGCAGTGAGCTTGTAACCGGCCGATGGTCTGCTCCGAATTCATCATCAGAAGCGCATATCACGCGCTTCCAACAATGATGGAGCTGGACCATGTTAACAAGACGCCTTCTTGCGATTTCACTGTCGCTGCCGCTAATGGCAATATCTGCATCGGCCTACGCGGGCTCGACGATCTCGGACAAGAGCTATTGGCCGAGCGAAGCCAAGCGGAGCGCACAAGAGCGAATTGTCGCGCCAGGCGACGTAAATTCTGCGTTCGCATATGACCGCGCAGCGCCGCGCTTGCAGCCTCAGATGTCTACCAACAACGCTGCGGCCGGCTGGCGGTATCAGGGCGGTCCGAAATCCCACTAATGCCCACGGGCGCGCAACGACATACGCGATTGTGATCGCGCGCGGTTCTTTGGCTGTTAAGTGATCGGCCGAAAGCCGAGGGGTTGCGGTAGACTTATTTTCGCAACCCTTCCCAATCTTCCTCCATCAAAATTGAAGGAGCATTCGGATGGTTTTGGATCTGAGCAATCTCGCGATCGCCCGTGGCCCGTGGCATGAATTCGCCGGGCGATAGTTTGAGAAGTTACCTCGTTCGGTATCGCGTCGCGCTGTATCTGCTGCCGATAGCGGTTGCCACCGCAGGCATCTCCCTGCAGTGGCACTGGCTGACCGCATCCACGCTGCTTCGCCTTGCAGCGGCGCTTCCGTGCATGTTGATGATGTTCAGGTGCGTGAGCTGCGTCACGCGAGGCTCGACCGAAGGCGCAGCAACAGCCGACAAGACCCCGCGGTCCTCTACATCCTAAATCGAAGCGAGGTGAGCCATGATGAACGATATGATGCCTGGAATGATGTGGGGTATGGCGATCTTCTGGCTACTGGTCGTTGTTGTGTTGGTCCTGTCGGCAGCAGCGCTGATCAAATATCTCCGTTCCTGAAGCGATGGAGGCTGAGAATGAGCAGGTACGTAATGATCGGGCTCGCGGCGATCGCATTAGTCTCGCCGGCTTTCGCCCAGAAAGGCGACGTACCTCGCGGCCAGCAGGATTTCCGGGCTTGCGCGCCATGTCATTCGCTCGAGCCCGATCGAAACATGACGGGGCCAAGCCTGGCAAATCTTTGGGGCCGCAAGGCCGGTGGACTATTAAGCTTCGAGCGTTATTCCGATGCGCTTAAATCGTCAGGAATTATCTGGGACGACCGTTCGCTCAACGGCTGGTTGACCGATCCGCAGCGCATGGTGCCGGACAACGACATGCCCTTCCAAGGCATCAAGGATACCCGCGTTCGTGCGGACCTGCTCGCCTTCCTTAAAGAGGCCACCAAGCCGGGAGCGCCGCAACAGATGGTGCAACAGGGAGGGATGGGAGGAATGGGCGGGATGATGGGAGGCATGACGGGCGGTGGACGCGAGCCAGATCTGAAAAAACTCGAACCGAGCCAACAGGTCAAGGCCATCACCTATTGCCACGACACCTATCGCGTGACGACTGCCGACGGCAAGACTCGCGCCTTCTGGGAACGCAACCTGCGATTCAAGACCGACTCCGGTCGGGACGGGCCCGAAAAAGGCTCGCCCGCGATCACGGCGGCCGGGATGATGGGCGATCGGGCCTCGGTGATCTTTGCCCTCCCCGAGGAAATCACCAAGATGATCGAACCACGATGCTAACGCGTGGCCCCGCCTGTACGCTGCGGACGTTGGCTGATATGCTCTCATTTTCAAGCCGCAATCCGCTGCTCCGTGGATGCGGTGCGGCTTTTGCTCGCATTGACCGGTATTCTAACGCTGAAGAGGATATTCAACGGACTGCATCGTAACCTGACAACGCAATGGGAGGAGTGCCATGGCTGCATCTGACTGGCGTCTCGAAGGGGAATGGATCAAGAACTGCAATTGCGCATTCGGCTGTCCCTGCGATTTCAATGCTCTGCCGACTCACGGCGCCTGCAAAGGGCTGCTTGGCATGAGGATTACCAAGGGGCATTTCGAGAGCACCAAGCTCGATGACCTCGTGTTCATGGTGATGGTTGATTTTCCCGGAGCGTTGCACGAGGGCAATGGGCAGATTGAGCCGATCATCGATGCGCGCGCCACGCCGGAACAGCGCCAGGCGCTCTTCAACATCATGTCGGGCAAGAATTCGGCAGAGGGTACGATATTCCACATCCTCAGCCTGATCGTAACCAAGGTGCATGATCCTGTGTTCGCGCCCTTCGAGTTCTCCTTCGACAAGAACGGACGCGTCGCACGCGTGGTCGCCAAGGGCGTTCTGGAGACGGACGTCGAGCCAATCAAGAACCCGATAACGGGCGCGCCGCATCGCATTCAGGTGGTGATGCCCGAGGGCTTCGAGCACAGGTCGGCCGAAGTTGCCTCAGCCAACATCCACTCGACCGGCGCAATCAAGCTCGACACCAAGGGCACGCACAGTTCGCTCGCCCATGTGGTGCAGACGCCTCAGGGGGTCGCGGCTTGAGGCTCCTCTAAAGTCCAAATTTGCGGCGGCGGCTGAAGTGAGACCCATGAGCGACACATCCGCGCTCGAAAAGGTGCTGCGGCACGACCGCCTGATCATGGCTGTCGGCCTTGCCGCAGCAGTGGCGCTGGCCTGGGCTTACCTCGCCGCCGGCGCCGGGATCGACATGAGCATGGCCGGCATGGAGATGGAGCCGATGCCGTGGTCGGCTTTCGACGCTGCGCTCATGTTCACCATGTGGTGGGTCATGATGATTGCCATGATGGTGCCGAGTGCTACGCCCACGGTCCTGCTGTTCACGGCAATCAAGCGCAAGCAGCAGGCGTCGGTCAGTCCAGCGGCGGAAGCCTGGGTTTTTGTCAGTGGCTATCTCCTGACCTGGGCAGGTTTCAGCGCGGCCGCGACCTTGGCACAGTGGGGGCTCGAACGCGCCGGGCTGCTATCAATGGGGACAGCAAGCACGAACACCAGGTTTGGCGGGGCCATCCTGCTTGCAGCAGGGCTCTACCAGTTCACGCCTCTCAAGAGCGCCTGTCTTCGTTACTGCCAGAGCCCGGTGCTGTTCCTGAGCCGGCACTGGCAACCGGGCGCCGCCGGAGCATTGCGGATGGGGTTCCGCCACGGCGCCTACTGCCTCGGCTGCTGCTGGTTTCTCATGCTGCTGCTTTTCGTCGCCGGTGTCATGAACCTTGTCTGGGTTGCCGGCATTGCCCTCTATGTTGCATGCGAGAAGTTGCTGCCACTCGACCAGCGACTCGGCCGCGCCGCTGGCGTAGTGCTGATCGTGGCTGGTGCGATCGTTCTGGCGCGTGCGACTTGAGAACAAAATTCGATGGGCATGACAGAACAGATCCTGCGCGCGTTCGGAATGGCGTTCGCCATGGGATGGGAAATCCTGTGGCCGTTGATTCTTGGCTTCACATTGTCGGGCGTCGTGCAGGCGGTCGTCTCCCATCAGGAAATGGCCCGACTCCTTCCCGACGACCGGCCGGCCACCATCGCAAAAGCGCTGGCGCTCGGCGCCGCATCGTCATCGTGTTCTTATGCGGCGGTCGCCATCGCCCGCGCGCTGTTCCGCAAAGGCGCCGACTTCACCGCCGCGATGGCGTTCGAGATGGCTTCCACCAATCTCGTCGTCGAGCTTGCCATTATCATGCTGGTGTTTATGGGCTGGCAGTTCACGCTGGCCGAGTTTGTCGGTGCGCCGATCATGGTCGCGCTGCTGGTCATCTTGTTTCGATCATTTCTCAAAGGGAGACTCCTTGACGAGGCGAGGGAGCAGGCCGACAGGGGCCTGACCGGCCGGATGGAAGGCCATGCCGAAATGGATATGTCGGTCAAGGGCGGCGGCACGCTTTGGCAGCGGATCACGTCCGAACAGGGTTTTACCGCGATCAGCCAGTATTTCGTCATGGACGTGGCTTCGGTCTGGATGGATATCGCCGGCGGCCTGCTGATCTCAGGCGCGCTCGCGGCCTGGGTACCGGCTCAATTCTGGCAATCGTTCTTCGGCGTCGACCACCCGTTGCTTGCCAAATTATGGGGACCCTTCATCGGGCCGCTGGTCGCGGTGATCTCGTTCGTATGCTCGGTCGGCAATATTCCGCTGGCGGCAGTGCTGTGGAACGGCGGCATCAGTTTCGGCGGCGCCATCGCCTTCATCTTCGCCGATCTGATCATCCTGCCGATCCTGAACATCTATCGCAAATACTACGGATGGAAGATGGCCGCGTTTCTGTTCGCGACTTTTTACGCTGCTATGGCCGTTGCCGCGCTCATTGTCGAACTGATCTTTGATGCCCTCGGTCTCGTCCCCGCAGCGCGCAACGCGCGCGTGGTTGATGCCTCCATCAGTTGGAATTACACGACCTGGCTCAACATCGCCTTTCTCATTCTCGCGGGCTTGCTGGTCTGGCGTTTCTTCACAACCGGCGGCCTCGCGATGCTGCGCATGATGAACAAGCCGGCTGCCGGAATGCGGCATGCTCACTAAAACTCAAACCAGCGCTATGACCGCAGTTCTCCCTTGCTCCGGCAAGCGATCTGCCCCGCCGAGGCTGGGCAAGAACGGCGACGTTTTCGGAAGGTGAACCCGGAATCTCGAGATTTCCGGGTTCGATGCTGAAGTATCGCCCCGGAATGACCTGCCCCATTAACCCTTTCCTAACCATACACCGGGCAAAAATTGCCGAGTGAAGTCGAGTGTCGTCGATCGCGTAAAACGGGAGAACCCCCGTGGACGCCAGTGCGGTGCCTCACTTTCGAAACGGTGGTCCTTCGGCCGCCGCGCAGACGTTTGGCGCCCGCGACCGGCATACGCGGGGGGAAGCGGCAACGATGGTCGACGTGAC
>Ga0066671_10000002_pt1 | contig 64704 bp, 47 predicted proteins | sample GraSoiAngelo_120_FD_62294 | JGI IMG/M metagenome (GOLD analysis project Ga0066671, IMG submission 62294) | Grasslands soil microbial communities from the Angelo Coastal Reserve, California, USA - 14_0919_09_20cm | ecosystem: Environmental > Terrestrial > Soil > Grasslands | place: USA...
GTGGGGTGGGTGGGGTGGCTGGGCGATTGACTCGCGCGGCTGCGAAGTAGCATCATTTTTAGACAGAGGAGGTTTCTCTCGCCTTCCAATGGCCTGCCAGAATTTCACTTTCCCTAGAGGTTGCGCTGAAACCAAATCAATCTTCAACCGGAGCTGCTACCATGGCCACACCACGTCAAAAATTAACTACAAAAGAAATCTCGAAAGACCATAAAGGCAAACACAAAGTCAGTGAGGCGCAGATTGCCGTCCACTGGAAAGAAGAGGGCTATTACCGCCCGCCCGCAAAGTTCATTGGCCAAGCCAATCTGAACGACCCCGATCTCGTCGCCATGTTCGACGAGAAATATTTCCCGGAATGTTTCCGGCACTACGCCGAACTGCTCGACTGGGACAGGTATTGGCACACCACGCTCGACACCGAGCATCCGCCCTTCTGGAAATGGTTCGTCGGCGGAAAGCTCAATGCCTGCTACAACTGCGTCGATCGTCATCTCGCAAAGTACAAAAATAAGGCCGCGATCATTTTCGTTCCCGAACCCGAAGGTGAAGCTCACGTCGTCATTACCTACCAGGAGCTTTACAAGCGCGTGAATGAAACCGCGGCGCTGCTCCGCGATTTCGCGGGCCTAAAAACCGGCGACCGCGTGACGATTCACATGCCCATGATCGCCGAGCTGCCCATCACCATGCTGGCTTGTGCTCGGCTTGGGGTCGTCCATTCGGTCGTTTTTGGCGGATTCAGCGGCGAAGCTTGCGGCTTGCGCGCCGCCGATTCCGGCAGCCGCGTCCTCATTTACGCGGACGGTTATTGGCGAAACGGCAAGTGGGTGGATCACAAAGCCAGCGCGGACATCGCCGTGCAAACGGCGCAAAAAGGAGGCCAGGAAATCGACAAAGTTCTGGTCTGGAAGCGCTACCCCGGCAAGTACAGCTCAGAAACGCCCATGGTCATGGAGCGCGACTATTTTATCGACGATGTTTTGAAGGACTATCGCGGCCACACCGTCGAGCCTGTTTCGCAGGATTCGGAAGCTCCGCTCTTTCTCATGTATACCAGCGGCACGACCGGCAAACCCAAGGGCTGCCAGCACCGCACCGGCGGTTATCTCGCCTACGTGACCGGCACCGCGAAATACTATCAGGACATTCATCCCACGGACGTCTACTGGTGCATGGCCGACATCGGCTGGATCACCGGGCACTCCTACATTGTTTACGGACCGCTCGCGCTCGCCGCCACGAGCGTTCTCTACGAAGGCGTGCCACAATTCCCGGATGTGGGCCGCCCCTGGCGCATCGCCGAACGCCTCGGCGTCAACATTTTCCACACCTCCCCGACCGCCATTCGCATGCTCCGCAAAGCCGGCGCCGACGAACCCAAGAAATACAACTACCACTTCAAGCACATGACTACGGTCGGGGAGCCCATCGAGCCCGAAGTCTGGCAGTGGTATTACGAATGCGTGGGCAAAGGTGAAGCCGTCATCGTCGATACCTGGTGGCAAACGGAAACCGGCGGCTTCCTCTGCTCCACCAAACCGGCTCTCGATCCCATGAAGCCCGGCAGCGCCGGCCCTCCCGTGCTCGGAATCTATCCCGTGATTTGGGACGAAGAGGGCCACGAAATTAAACCGGGCTCGCACCTCGCAGGAAACATCTGCATTCGAAATCCCTGGCCCGGCATCATGCAAACCATCTGGGGCGATCCCCAGCGCTTCCTCAATCAGTATTACAAGAAGTACAACAAGAACCCGCACAGCAAGGATTGGCACGATTGGCCGTATTACGCCGCAGACGGGGCGGTGCTTCCCGCGGACGGCTACTATCGCATCCTTGGCCGCGTGGATGACGTGATTAACGTCGCCGGCCACCGCCTTGGCACCAAGGAAGTCGAGTCCGCCTGCCTCACGGTTCCGGAAGTCGCCGAGGCAGCAGTCGTTCCCGCAGTAGATGAAGTGAAAGGCCGCGTCCCGGTCGTTTATATTTCTCTGAAGCCCGGATTCTTGCCAAAGAAATCCATCCAGGAAAAAGTAACCATCACGATCGAAACCATGATCGGCAAGATTGCGCGGCCAAAGCAGATCCACATCGTGCCGGACATGCCCAAGACGCGCTCTGGCAAGATTATGCGCCGCGTGCTTGCCGCCATTTCCAATCACATGGACACCGGCGACATCACCACGCTGGCCAATCCCGACATCGTCGAGCAAATTCGCGAACTGGTACAAGGCCGCGCCGCCGTGAAGCTCCGGGAAGGCCCAGAAGACATCAAACGCTTCGGCCAGGAGACCTAACAAGTGTGGGATTCTCCCGAGCGGCATGCCTGCAGCGGGAGCTGGCGCTCGTAAGTCATGTTGTTTCAGTGGATTACGCCTAACCATGCAAAACCCGAAATTCTAGAGTTGCGCGTCTTTCTCGCCCCTCAGCGCGGGGTCCTAAATTGTGCTAGTACATTCGTACTTCTCAGAATTGAATCGATTTTGTATCGGCAGTCCTATTGTTCACCGGACCTTTTGCCAGCTACACTTTCAGGGCGGTCAGGAGGACTGTCTTGACGGGTTCTGAACGCCGCACCACCCAGCGCTTCGCCATGCGGCTGCCGCTAACGGTCCGCTGGACCACCGGTGCCGCCGTAGGCGAAACCAGCACGGAATCCCGCGACGTAAGCTCGCGCGGCGTGTACTTCTATCTTTCCAAGGACGTCAAAGAAGGCTCGCCTGTCGAGATTCTCCTGACGTTGCCCAACGAAATTACCATGGCCGGTCCCGTGCGCGTCCGCTGCCTCGGCCGCGTGCAGCGCACTGAACCGCGCGATGAAGGCGCCGTCGGAGTGGTAGCCGCGATTGAGCGCTACGAATTCCTTCGCGGCGACGAGGATCGATAGATTCTTTTCGGCGAAGCCGCAAGTCCCACCGGCTCGCCACGCACGTTCCGCTCGACCAAAGTCTCCGGGCTAGGTGTACGCGGAGGTCCGGCAGGCGCGTGCTTGAAGACGGGATCTTTAGTGCCCGCGGATTGCCTTATTCTGAAGAGGCCGGCGTGGCCTGAGCTTCTGCCCAGGTCGCGCAACGCCCCTGAAGAAAGGCCAAACACTTTCAGCAGTCTGCTTATGCAGTCTGCGAAAAAATCTCTTCCGGGTTTCTTGCTCGCACCCTGCGGAGGCGGGCAGGATCAGCCGGGGTGCCTTGGCCCCTCAGCGAAGCGCCCCGGCTCAGTTTTTATTCTAAGCACCAGCCGCGGATTCTCACAGACAAACGCTGATTCGCCGACTATGTGTCGGCACCGGCCTAAAAGAGCAGCAATTCTGCCGGTTTAGTGAGCAGCGCCCCATCGGCGGGGACGCGGTAAAAAACTCTATAGCAGTCTCTATATCCGAAAAAAAATGAAAACTCTCGGAAGTAATTTTCTAAAGTTCTGATATTCTCGTGTCCGCGTTCTTGTCTGTGAGCGCCAATCACACGTTGTTCGCGCTGAAGGAGTACGGGGTCGTGTGCAGGTGTTGCCGCTGGTTGACCACGACACGCAGCGTTTATCGGCTGCATGACTCCAGCAAAGCCGCCCCTTCGTGCCTGGCCAGGCCGATTGCGTGGCGGGTAAAGTCAACATTGCCGATAAACTTTATCTGGTGATCGAATTGGTCCGGCTCGACACCAGCCACGCCCAGTGCTCTAGCGTTCCCGTTCCTGCTGACGGCGCGGGAGGTCTTCCACTTGGACTGAATCACGGCGCAGGGAAAAAACTCCAGCTCAAGACCGTGTGCTCACCCCCTCGGTCCCGCCCTCATGTGCCCGCACCCGAAAAGTCACATCGACTGCTGCCGATCAAACCGGCGAAACTGCTGCTTTTTTAAACCGGCGCGGACAACTATGAGCAGGTAGTTCGTCAACGGTACACTTTAGACAGTCCCGTACGTTGATTTTCCCAGATGGAATAGGCAAGCGGTTTACCTTCCCGTACCATCCCGGCTGAATCGTAGCCCCGCCACAGGGAACGACGAGATGTCTTCGCCGGAAACAATGGGCCTGACTCCATATGGATTACATCCCATACTCATAGTCGTGAAATGGGCCGTCGAGCTGGCCGACGAGTCAAACCGGAATTCGACGCTCTTGACAAAGACATGCGAACGGAGCGCGCTTCCCGAAAGGCTCGCAAGCTCACGCAGGCACGCGTCGCCGGGAAGCTCGGAATCACGCAGGACAGCGTTGCCTTCGACCTTCCCGCCCTCAAACGGCAGCGGTTCCTCGTCATTCGGTCCTACCCTTCCTGCCACCTGGTTGCCATCTTGCTTCAGAATCATGGTTGTCTAATGGCCCGAAGCTTCGCCGCGGGCTTCGTTGACTACCTCGCGTATCGAGCTGAGGGTGACTTCGCGGGGGATCGTGCCGTGCGTGGCATTTGGGACAACGATCTGGCGTCCGCGGGTGGATAGCTTCACGACTTTTGGCTGGATTTCGTGAATCCAAACTTGCTGATACGCTGCCGCTTCTCTGTTCAATTCCGCATTTCGGAAATCGAACGATTGTCCCGCCGTCAAAACAATCAAAGGAAAATTCCGCAACCTCACGACTGCTTTCGCTTCCTGGTAGCTTTCAGGCAAGACGACGCCGGCTGCAGCGTCCCCTACAAACGACTTTGGTTGTGCCCTCAGAGCCGCAATGATCTCTTCGCGAGTCATTTGCGAGGAGTCCTTTTCTTTAGCTGGAGAAGGTTCCATGAGTCGTATCAAGCCAACAAACGCGGCGGTTTCTAAAGCAACATAGAGAGGGTGACGGAGGAGTCGCGGCACTGCATGAGCTAGGTAAAACTTGGGTGCGCGTTCAAGTTCATCTTCGTGCGCGGAGTCGATGAGCACCATTCCCGCTACTTCTTTGGGATAAAGGCTGCCGTAGACGCGCGAGTTCATACCGCCAATGGATGCGCCAGCGAAGACATACGGCGGCAGCACGCCCGCTCGTTCCAAGAGCTCATGAAGATCTTTGGCAATCGCAACGCTGGTTCGCGGGAAGGGACCTAGGTCGCTCCAGCCTTCGCCCGCGCGGTCGTACCAGCAGGCCTGGGTAAACTTGGCAACTTCGGCCTGCAAGGGCTGCCATCCGAGTCCTGGTCCTGCTCCGCCAGACTCGAAGATAACGGGCGGCCTACCCGTTCCCAAACAGGAGATGTTGAAGTTCCGGTCTCCCATGTCCACCGACCTTCCAATTTGCGGGAGCCGCCTTCGATCTCGTGTCTTACCTATTTGCTCGTAAACAATGCCGGTGACGAGTCCTGCCGTTATCAAGAATCCCAAGCACTTTAGCGCCGTCTTCAACCGCAGGTTCAACATGAATGGATTCCTCGTTTCGGGATGGCCCGTGATCGCCACAACGCTCCGGAGGGTTAACGACCCATAAGGTTAGTCCGCAAACAAAAAACTTCCGAAAGCAAGCAGGAGCGGCACCATCCCCGCGACTCCGGCAACGATGCCGGCGTCAGTGCACATGACACCATCGCATTCATTTCTGTTCCTTTACTTTTCCTTATCGTGGCCCTGCTCGCCAGTTACATCCCCGCGCGACGCGCGATACCTGTTGACCCCATCCTGGCGCTGCGCTATGCGTGACTGGTCCCATCTCTTCTGCGCCAGCCGCGAGTTTCGCAAAGGTTACTGGCTATATTAGCTACGGGCTTGCCAACCGTTACCCCATGGCGCAACCTGTACCTTGGGGCAGGCGATTTTCACAGTGCAGCTGAGAGAGGATTGGAGGGCCCTGCGGCACTTCCTGGTGAACTCGAAAGTGGGGGCTGGCGTTTCGCGGATTCCCTGGGAATCCGCGGCCAGATGCGCGCATGGGCGAAGGAAATCCGGCGGGGGAAAGTGCTCGAATGGCTACGGACATCCACGCAAGCAAAGAAATCCAAGAACTTAGAACAGAACTGAGAACCGAATTCACGATCGATCCTTCGGCGAAGGAGACGCCTTCCGTCGCCGAGAAACCTCCCGTCACGCAGACGCCTCCTGCCGCAGAGGAACCTCGCGGCCGCGCAGGCGCGATCGGGATTTCTCTGATCGATCTGGCGGAACTCCTTGACCAACACAAACAGTGGGTGGAATCAGGCGGAGAAACCGGCGGCAAAGCCGACCTCTCGGGCGTCAATCTCGCCAAAGCCGATCTCACCGGCGTGAATTTACAGGGCGCCGTTTTGCATCGCGTGAATTTGACAGGCGCGGACCTTTCGATGGCCAATTTGCGCGGAGCCAGCCTGGTTCGCGCGAATTTGCAGAATGCGAATCTATTAGGAACGGAATTAAGAGGCGCGAATTTAATGGGCGCGAATGTGTACGGGGCCGACGGCTTGTGGTTCGGGCGCCTCGGCGGAACGAATCTTTTTGACGCAGTGCTTCCTGAGTCGATTTCGGCGGTGGACAGCTCCAAAGCCATCGGTGATGCCACAAAAGTGGCGCGCTGGTTCTATTTCCTGACCGTGGGCCTGAGCTTGCTCTGCTGCGTGCTCATGATTTACACCACCGATGTGCGTCTGCTGCTGAACTCCTCGGCGATTCCTTTCCCCAAGCTCGGCAACGTGCTGCCCACGACCGGACTCTTTCTTGGCGGGCCCATCGTTCTCCTCATCCTCTCGCTGCGTTTCCATTTTCTGCTGTTGCGTTTGTGGGGAAGCATGGCCGCCTTGCCCGCGGTGTTCCCGGACGGACAAACCCTCGAAAAAGACGGGCCGTGGTACCTGATGGGGCTCGTGCGGAGGCATTTCCGCTGGCAGGGCGAATCGCGCGCGGCCATGACCGCGTTCGAATCGGTGCTTTCGACGATCCTGGCGTATTGGATCGTCCCCGTTACGCTGTTCTTCTTCTGGTTGCGCTATCTCACGCGCCAGGATTTTCGTGGGACGTTGCTCCACGTTGTTCTGGTGACCTTGGCGGTGGCGACAGCGACGAGCGTTCCTTTCGTGGTGTCGCGCGTGCTCCGGCCGGGCGATATCCGACTGCCAAAATCCAGAAATATCCTTCGAATGCTTCTGGGAACCACGCGCGCCGCACTCGCCGTGGGCTGCATTCTATTTGTCATTTCTCTTGGCGTGAACCGGGGGTTGCCTTCCGACAAAACCAGCACTGTGGCCGCGTCCGCCGCCGATCCCCGCCGCTGGGCGGCCACGGTTTTCCAATCTGTAGGCTACCGGCCGTACGCGGACTTAACTGAGGCTTCGCTCTCGACGCCGCTTCCCAAGGGCACTCCCTGGACGGATGAAAATGTTGCGAAAATTTCAGGCGCGCGACTGAACGAGATGAATCTGCGCTATGCTCGCGCCTATCGCGCGTTTCTGGTGAACGCCAAATTGTGGCGAGCCAATCTCGAAGGAATTTATCTTTCCGAAGCGGACTTGAGAGGGGCGAATTTGCGAGAAACTTTGCTGCGGTCCGGAATTTTCGACCGCGCCCGGCTGGATCGCGCTGCGCTGGTTTCCGCCAACGCCACCGGCGCAAACTTCGCCTCGGCCGACTTGCGCTTCGCGGACCTTTCCTACGGCACGTTCGAAAACGCTGTGCTTTCGAACGCCCGAGTTTCCGGCGCGTCGCTCTATGCAGTGGATTTGAAAAACAGTCAACTTTTGCGCGCGGACTTTTCGCGTAGCGACATGCGCGATGCCCGCTTGGAACATGCTGTGCTTTCCTTTGCCAGCTTGGAGCAGACGGACCTTTCCTCAGCGCGGCTCGAAGATGCGAATCTGACGGGAGCGGTGTGTAAAGGAACCATTTTTTTGGATGCCGATTTAAACAACGCGGATTTGCGCGGAGCCAGTTTGTCGGGCGCGGTCTTGCGAGGAGCGAAAACGGACGGAGCCAACCTTGCGGGAGCGGACTTGCGAGGAGCGCTGGGAATGACGTCGTCGCAAGTTTGTTCCGCACAGAACGGCCGCACGGCCATCATGGATCCGGATCTTGCGGGGGAAGTCCAAGTGCGCTGCGGATCGCACTAGAGGCAGAGCTTAGAAGTTGGAGATTAGAGGTTGGAATAGCGGAAAAGGGGCAGGGGTTAGAAGGTTCGAGGTCGGAAGCGGAGAATCCATAACCCGCACGTTTTGAAAGCCCGAGAAAGGATGCGGCACCCTCCGCGCACCCTACGGGCCACTTGACCACCGTTCCCGGATGGCGTCGTTTTGTTGAACCGCGTTAGGTCTCGTCTTTCAGCAGGAAAACGGCAAGAGTCGCAAAGAAAACCAGTGCACCCAGTGCTGCGACTCCCAAGACTGTCATCCAGAAGCTCGCACCGAATGACGCAGCCCAGAAGTCTTTCAGTTCAGAAAGACCGGAATTCGAAAAGCTTTGAAAAAGGCTCAGCAAGTCGGCGAACCGGCCCCATTGCCAGATTGCAACCAAGAACGCTGCAAGCAGCCCGACAAAACCGACCTTTTCCGCCAAGCTCACGGGTTCGCTTACACGCTGGATCGCTTCCTTCCGGCGACGCAATTGGGCACGCCACCACAACAAGCCGGGAGACCCGCTGACGCGGGCAAGGTGGAGCCCGGCCGGCTGCTCCCGGTTCGATCTCGCTCTTTGCAAAGCTTGCGCGATCAAAACAAGTTCCTGACAATCGCGGCAGCCGTCCACGTGAGCGCGCAGATCAGGATCGCAGGCGTGCGGCCAGCGGCCTTGGCGGAGCGTTGCTTCCAGTGCCATTTCCGATGTGCAGCAGAACAAATTCATAATCCCTTCCGCGGAATTGCCGGGCGTTGTTTCAGGAGACGGGCCAGCTTCCGCCGGGCACGGTACAACAGCATGCGAATACCCGCCGTACGCAGTCCGGTAATCTCCGCGATTTCGGCATGCGTTGCTCCTTCCGCATAAGCAAGCCAGAGCAATTGGCGCTCCAGAGGACGCATGCGATGGAAAGCGCGAGCAAGCATTCTTTGAGAATCGATTTGGGCGATGTCGGAGCCCTGATCTGTCCCGCAGGCTTCTTCCGGGAGGCCCTCTAGCGAAGCGGGAGCGCGCCGGCGCCAATGATCACGGAGAAGGTTCGTGGCAATGCGAAATAGATAGCGCCGACAAGCCCCTTCACCGTCGCTCAGGCGCGCCGCACACAAAAAGCGCAGATAGCTTTCCTGCAACAAATCGTCCGCGAGAGCGGGGTTGCCTGAGACATGGACGAGGTAGCTCCACACCGGGCGGGCGGTACGTTGATAAAAGTAGGCAAATTCCTCATGATTCATGGACAGACCACTGCTATCTGCCGCATCGGCGGCATCCAGTTGGGGAATCGCGCCTTGCCACGGGATGGAAGTGGTCTTCATCTTCAGGTTGCCAGGCGATCAGTCGCTTGTGCCAGTCTCATGTGCCTTGGCCGAACCAGGCAGCATTCCCAGATGCCGGGCCAGCAAGTAGGAAACGCCAGCTGAGATGATAAAACCTATTCCCAAGGTAAACGCAAAAGTTCCAAGTACAAGGAAAGGCCAAGCATCGTGCTCTGGTGGGCCACTGTGGCGCAGAAAGAGGAACCCTCCCCCTCCCAAAGTCAGCACAATACCGAACTGCAGTGGCAGGAAGACCCGGCTCAGGGGGCTCCCCAGGCGGGACTCGATAGTAGCCCAGTCGAAAAATGGTTTTCCGGCGCTGCTGCGAAATGAGGCAAGCAGCTCTTCGTTTGTGCTGGACCTGTCCAGAAGTTTGCTAAAGAGCTCCGTTTGCATCTTGTGGAGCTTGTTCCATTTTTTGTTCTCTAACACGATACGAAAAATCCAAAGTAGCGCGCCAAGGATCAACACGAACACGAGAAAAGCAATCACTTGAGAGTTCAGGACTTCAATTGGCGTTCTCTCGGTGCCTCGAAGTTCAGGCCATACGGTAGCCTGAAACCCTTGTCGGCCTCCCCTGCCCGGGAAATCATTGGGAAAAAACAAGTAAAACTCTGGATTGCGGACGACCTCGGGGTGGCTATGGAGAAACTCAGCAAGCTCAGGGTTATTGCGGCTCACGTAAGCTTCGTCCGCGAGGAGAGTGGGGTCGGCTGAAACCGCCATGGTGAGCTTCGGACTCAACCGCAATAACTCCAATAGTTCGGAGCGAACAGCTTCAATATCCTTGCTTTCCTGCGTGACCGCCGCTGGCGAGGTTTTCTTCTGGAGCGGAGCGGAGCGTGCGACAGCCATCATCGAGCTCGCAGCAAAAATCATCAGCAAGAGCGGCAAACACCCCGCTCTTAACCAGAGTCGCGGACTTCTCTGCACCACGGGCCTCCTTCTTCGAACGAATCCCGCACCAGGATGTCTATTTTTAGATACGAATGAAAGGCAGCCGCGGTTAACAGGAATTTGCGGTAATCCTGGGAAGCCAGCACCGCGAAAGAGCCTCTAGTAAAAGCGAGGGGCTAACGACCCGCCGCCACAGATTCCGCGAGGGTTTCGCAGGCGATATATGCTGAGAAAGAAGAGGAAGAGAGATCCTTCGCTTCGGTCAGCATGACACATTTTATACGGATGACACATTCATGGAAGCGAGCGCAGAGAGAGAGACATAAGCTGCTAAGGGAATCAGTTTAGGCGTGCTGCGTCCTAGTGCTGGTTTCCGGTGAGTCGTTCGGCGTGATCGATGACGAGGGCTTCAACACGAGCAGTTTGCTCGTTCGATGGGAGCAGCGTAAGGCCGAGCTGCTCATGAATTGCCGCAAGGAACGAGGGTCCGTGTTCGACTTTCTTGCGTTCCATACGGTACACAGTAGTCTGAACGGTCGTGTAAGCGGGCCGGCGGCGTTCCGGAAACGCTTCTTGAATTTCGCGAATGGAGGACGCACCTCGGCTCCAAACCGCTTCCACGATCTGCAGTTCCAACTTCGTGAGCTTCGGCAAGTTCAATAACGGTTGACTTGTATGTTGAATGCGGGCCGAGGAAACTACACGGGAAGAGCGTGGGTTCCGGAGAGGTCGGGCCGCACCGAGGCCTGGCGTGAGCCAGCAGCCTGTTTTGGAGATAGGCCCCGCCCTAAGCTCGAACACCGTGGAAGAATCTGAGGCCCACAAGAGCCTGTATTCACAAGTCCGGCGCGAGCTGGCACAGGGTCGGGGAGCCGGAACCACAGACTCCAAAGGGCACGGTCGCAATATTTTGCGAGATTCAATAGTTCGTGAAGATGACGTGCCGCGCGGCTCTCGGGCAACCCATTTGCCGTACTGGCAGCACGTTACCGCGAAAGCTATTCGACGATCAGCTCGCTGTGCATGCCTTTGTGGCCGAAACCGCAAACATGACAGCAGCGAAAGGCGTAGGTGCCCGGTGTTTGGGCCACGAACTCAATCGTTGTTGTTTGCTTCTTTTTTAGCTGGAAGCATTCCTGCGGCGAAGCAAAAACTAACCCGGGCTTATTGTCCGAGACGCCTTCGGGAACCGTCGCGATTTTGAAACCGTGATCGTGGTCCACGGCGGTAATCTTAAGCTGAACTTTGGTTCCGGCTTTCACATGAATGGGCGAGGGCGAAAACTCGTACTTTTTTGCCGTAACTTCAATGGTCTGAATGTTTTGATCCTGAGCGTGAATCGAGATGAAGCCTGCCGAGAATGGATTGATGATCAGGAAAAAACCGACGGCCGCAATCAACAGCGCACACCTTGTAATCTGTTTCATACTTTCCCCTTACGTAGCAAATTTACAGGAATGGCGGCTATCCACCCGGCCAGTCTGTCCCGGTCCGCCAAAAAAGATGCCCCGACAGGACCTGCTCGTTGCCCAACGAGCAAGGAACATTATAGTTCCATCCCCTCCACACAAGGGGACTGCCTTTTCGTCTGTTTATTCCGTCGGCGGAAGAGAAAAAGGGCAAAAAGGCGTCAGAGCGCGTTCCCGAATCGCAGAAGCTATATTCAATTTATGGGCAATTTATGGGGCTTCCCCTTTGCGTCTTTTCGGGGCGGTGCTTTCAAAGGCGACTCCGCCAGGCGCTGCGCCGCGGCCGGAACCAGAACCACAGCACCACCAATGCGACAAACGCACCCGTGGTATCGAGCAGCGAATCGTAAGGCGAAGCGGTCCGGCTGGCCACGAACGACTGATGAAATTCATCTGTCAGAGAGTACGCCGCAGCAATCAGCAACGCGGCGGTTCCCCAGGCCCAACGCCAGCCGGCTCGGCCAGCTCGCACCGCGCGATAGAGCAGCACGAAATATACATAGTATTCCGTCAAATGCGCGCACTTACGAATGATGTGATGCATGAAGTCATACTGGCTTTGCGCCAAGCCAGGAATCAGCCAGCGCAGAATCGGTTCGAAGAACCATTTCGTGTGTTCGGCTGAAAAAGCGTCGGTCGACATGATGAAGATCGCGCCCGACCACACAATGGCAGGTCCCCAGGTCCACAACCATCGCACGGCGCGCGGCGCGGGAGTTTTCGCGGGCATTTCCGAGAAGCTGGGTGCGGGACGCGGGTTGCGCCAGGGTTGGGAGTCCACGATTCGCGTTCAGTTCCCTTCTCTTCTTGTTGGCACGATTTTCGATTCTCCGTGCTGCGCAACGCCGCAGAGGAAAGGAGAATTCTCGCCGTCCAAAAGGCTAAGTTACAACGAAAGACAGTGAAGGCGAAGCGTTAAAACACAAGGCCATGTTCAATCGATTCTCTGCGCGATCGCGCGAGCGTGAGCAAAGGGCGCTACTCCATGCGATAATTCGGCGCTTCCTTGGTGATGATGACGTCGTGCACATGGCTCTCGCGCAATCCAGCAGCAGTGACGCGAATGAAGCGGCTCTTCTCTTGCAGTTCCTTGAGCGTGCTCGCGCCTACGTAACCCATCCCGCTTCGCAGCCCGCCGACAAGCTGATCGGTCAGAGCGCCCAGCGGCCCTTTGTAGGGAACGCGCCCTTCCACGCCTTCCGGCACAGACTTGCCGCGTTCGTCGGTATCCTGCACGGTGGCGTAGCGGTCAGAGCCGGCTTCCATCGCTCCGGTGGAGCCCATGCCGCGATACGACTTGAACGTGCGGCCCTGATACAGAATGGTTTCACCCGGAGACTCTTCCGTTCCCGCGAACAGGCTTCCAATCATTACGCACGACGCGCCCGCCGCGAGCGCTTTCGAAATATCGCCGGAATACTTGATCCCGCCGTCGGCAATTAGCGGCACGTCGGTGCCCCGCGCGGCGCGCGCGGCTTCCATGATGGCCGTCAATTGCGGCACGCCTGCGCCGGTCACCACGCGCGTGGTGCAGATGGATCCCGGTCCGATGCCGACTTTCAAGCCATCCACGCCCAGCGAAATCAATTCTTTGGCGCCTTCGTAGGTGGCAACATTTCCGGCGACGAGCGGAATGTCCGGCAAGCGGTGGCGGATGGCTTTGATGGCTTCCAGCACGCGGGAGGAATGACCGTGCGCCGTGTCAATCGCGAGCACGTCGACTTTGGCTTTGGACAATTCTACGGCGCGCTCGAGAAAATCGCCGGTGGCGCCAACGGCGGCACCCACGCGCAATCTTCCATGCTCGTCCTTCGCGGCGCGCGGGTATTCCAATTTTTTCTGAATGTCTTTCACGGTGATCAGGCCCTTCAAGTTGAAGTCCTGATCCACGACGAGCAATTTTTCGATGCGATGCTTCTGCAGAATGCGCTCGGCTTCCTCCAAAGTGGTGCCTACGGGGACGGTCACCAAATTTTCTTTGGTCATCACCGAGCTAACCAGTTGCGAATGATTTTTTTCGAAACGCAAATCGCGGTTGGTCAGAATCCCGGTCAGGCGCGAGCCGCGCGTTACGGGCAGGCCCGAAATTTTGTACTTGTTCATGATTTCCAGCGCTTGCCGGATGGTGATGTCCGGAGAAATGGTGACCGGGTCAACGATCATGCCGCTTTCCGAGCGCTTCACGCGGTCTACTTCTTCCGCTTGTTTTTCAACGGGCATGCTGCGATGCACGATGCCGATACCACCTTGGCGGGCGATGGCTATGGCCAGACGCGATTCCGTAACCGTGTCCATGGCCGCGGACGCCAGCGGCACATTCAACTTCACTTTGCGCGAAAAATGCGTGGTGGTATCCACTTCCGTCGGCAACACCGTCGAGCGGCCGGGCAAAAGCACCACGTCGTCAAAGGTGAGCGCGTCGGGAATCAAACCATCGTTCATTCCAACCTCACGTAGAAGGATCGGTCGCCTGGAAAAAGGCGCCATAATGCAACGCAGCCCAGCGGGTGCCCGCTGGGCCGTTAAAGCAACGCATCCAGATCGAAAAAATCCATCACGGTGAATGCTCCATTCTAGGGTGCGAGGCAATTGGGGTCAAGTTGAAGGCAAGGCTGGAGCGAGGCATGCCACAGAAAACACGCGGAAAAGAGCCTGTGAGACTTCCGCAGTCAAAAACCCTGGGCTGACTCGCTCGAGTCAGCCCAGGGTTTGTTCCAGATTCGCAAATGCTCGCAATTTAGAAAGTGAAGCGGAAGCCGAGCTCACCCCAAAGTGCGTGGGGGATGATGGTGCTCGACGGATTGATGAAGCCTTGTGGATGGCCGAAGTGCGCGGGATCGGCAATGTTGGCGGCGCCACCGACACCAAAGTTGTTGCCGTAGTTGGCGCGGTTTGTCAGATTGAACGCCTGCGCGAGCAGTTGCAGGTTCATGCGATCGCCGAACTTGATGTTTTTCGCCAGGCGCATATCGAGCTGGAAGAACGGCTCGCCGCGCAGCGGATCGTATTTTGCGATGGTCAGGGCTGATAGGGGTATTCCAAACCGCGTCGCGCACGTTCCGTAGAAACAATTCTGCAGATTTAGCTTAGCTTGTGCCGTCCCATCTGCTTGGCAGGTCGAACCCGGATTTGCCGCGCAATATGCCTGAACAAATGCGCCGATATAATGTGTGCCGTAGAGATAGTCAGTTATGTTGCCGGTAGGGACGAGCACAGCAGTCCCCGTACCCCCGCCTGTATTCAAAGTGTTATAGGAGTTCGTAAGGTTGTAGGGACGCGCGGAACCGAACTGCAGGATCGGTGAAAGCTGGAAGCCCTTTGGCAAATCAACGATTCCACTCACGGTCACGTGGTGCCGTTCGTCGTTGAAGTCCGGGCCCCACTCGTAGGGAGCAAACGGATTGGTCGCGAGCCTCGGATAGTTGCGGTAGGTACCACCACCGCCGTCATAGGAGTACGCCCAAGCCAACGTATAGTTCGCGTTGATGGAGAAGCGATGAGTCATGCGCTGGCGGAAGGTGAAGTTCGCGCCGTCGTAGTGCGACCGGTTAATCGACTCGTCGTTGCGTACGCTGCCCAGTTCTGGTTGGCCCGCCGCCTTAAACGCTGCATCGAGCGGACGCGTGCAGCAGACTCCGCCCACTGGAACTTTCTGGTCGATGTTGATGGTCTTGTTTTCATGAAGGCCGAGAACGTGCGTGTACTCCACCTCAATCGCCGTATTCGGATTCAGCGCCCAGCTATAACCGCCATTGAATTCCTCACTCATCGGATTGCGATAGTTGGGGTCCATCAAACGACCGATGCTGCCCGGATTGAGCTGGGAGGAGGGAGCAGCAATCGTCGGCATGGGATCGACGCCATAGCGCCATTGACCCAGCGGTATGGTGGGATTTGTTCCCGGCACGATGTCATTGACCGGGTCTGTGATGTCGAATAAGGTCTGAAAAACCGTGGTGTTGGCTTGCTGCTCCATAAACAACGGAATATTTTGGAACACGTTTCCGAAGTACAGGCCAAAGCCGGCGCGCAGGATGTGGTTCCCCCTGCCGGTCAAATCGTAGGCGAGGCCGACGCGCGGGCTGAAGTCCTTGTTGTCGTCCTGCGCAACCTTGCTGATGTAGGGATTCGTAATGGGGCTGTTGATCGCCACCAGTTCCTGATAGGTGCGGCTATTCTTGACATCCGAGCCGCCAATCAGGTTGAAGTCCTTGTCCCAACGAAGTCCAAGGCTGAGGATCAGACGATTGGTGGTTTTCCAATCGTCTTGGAAATAGAGACCTAATTGCTTGGTGGCAACCAAGAAGTATGGGTTGCCGTTGGCGATGGACATTTCCGTAACTAAGCCTGGGGTGGCAAACCCTTGTGGATAGGCGTTATTGGCATTCGCCACGACGACGCTGGGGTCGACTCCAAAGCGAATTAGAAGCGTGGGATTGAACTCAAAAAAGCCGCCTTCCACAGGATTATAAATATAGTCCACGCCGGACTTGAAGGTGTGCCGTCCAACGGTTTTCGAGAGGTCGTCCTTGAACTGCCATTTCTTCTGGAAAGACTGCTGAGGAACGTTCGTATTGGTACCAAACGAGGCATGAGGGAATATGATGTTAGGAGCACGGAGGTTGCTGTCAATGAGGTTGTTCCAATACTGATAACCAAAGGTGAATTGGTTGACCGTGGTATTGGAAAAAAGCGAGTTCCACGTCAGATTGCTCACGATCATATGGTTTCTGGTGAAGTTGCCTTCCGTCAGGTCCATGGTGGCGTCCGTCTGGTCGTTCAAGCTGTCATTGACCTGTGCGGTGTAGCTTAGGTACACATTATTCTTGCTGTTGATGACCCAGTCCGTGCGGCCGTTGTAGCGCCACTCAAAAAAGGGCCGCGCGATGGAAGCAGCCGGCTGATCCGCAAACCCGTTCGCCTTCGCGATGGTAAGTTCACTGAAAGAAGTCGGGTCCACTGTCTGTGCCTGGTGCTCGCGCTCCCGTTCGAGGGCAAAGAAGCCAAAGAGCTTGTCCTTCTTAAATGGCCCACCCAAGGATCCTCCAAACTGCTGCCGTGTATAGTCTGGGTGAGACTTAGAGGTGGTGCCATCGCCATTGGGATCCTGCTCATCGGTGTTTAGGTCCGTGGCTCGGAAATAACCAAGGAACGAACCGTGAAAGAGGTTCGTGCCGGACTTGGTGATCATGTTGATGGCGGCGCCTTGCGAACGGCCATTCACAGCCGAAAAGCGCTGCGTACTGATTTGAAACTCCTGCACCGCTTCCAAGGGCAGCTGCATGACCGGCCCGCCCACGGTATTGTCCTTGTTGTCGATCCCGTTGACCGTTACGTTGACATCCCGTCCGCCGTTGCCGTTGACCGACAAAATGGCGTAACGGTTTTTTGTGGGATCGTAAGAATCGGCAGGTTTCACCCCGGGTGCCAGGTAGGCGAGATTGGCCACGTCCCGGCCGACCATGGGGAGTTCCTCGACTTGCGTCGGCGTAATATTCTGGCTCACATCCGTTTTGGCCTGATCGACCAGCGGCGCTGCGCCGGTGACTTCGATGAGTTCCGTGGCAACGCCTGGCTTCAACTGCGCGTTTACCGTGGCTGTCTGACCAACCAGAATTTCGAGTGTTTGAACAAAAGTGGCAAAACCTGACTTGCTGATGGTTATTGTATAGTTGCCAACGGGCAACAATTCGAAGCGGTAGTCACCTGTATCGGAGGAAGCGGTTGTCCGGCTTAAATCGGTGGATTTGTTCTTGGCGACCACTTGCGCGCCCGGCACAACTGCACCCGAGGAATCCGTGACCGTCCCTTGAATTGTCCCGCTGGCGGTGGCCTGACCAAAAGCGTTGCTGCTCCCAAGGCCCAACAGCACGACTCCGATGATTAACAAATATAGAGTTTTTCTCATTTTTGATTCTTCTCCCTCGATTGCGCCAGAGCTGCAATCCTCCCCTTTTCAGGGGCTGCCTGAGGCTCACTAACCCGCCTGCATGACTGGAATCGAAAGTCCGGAGCGAAGGACGGGCCCCAAAAAACACCCCCCGGCTGGCGGATTAGTTCGCCCTAACTTCCTCTTGGAAATTAAACCTGGACCGACCACTCGCGGAGCGAGCTCAATTCTCTGTAAATCGAGCTTGCGAGTAATCGGGCAATTTATATACCAATAAGCTCTAAAAATAAAGTGCTAGTAAAGCATCAGTTTAGGCATAACGAGATGACTGGATCTCGCAGAAATATGAGATTAGGTAGATCGGGAGCTACAAATAATCATAGTTTCTAGCCGATCGAATCAGAGCGAGGTGAGCATCACAAATGCCTGCGAGCTCGGCTTGTCTCGGTCCGTATCCCTGAAATAAAGTCTCTAGATGGACCTCACGCTTCCCCCTTTCGAGCCGCATCCGCTGCTGAGAAATGGTCATGCAATGACGATTGCGGCGGCTTTCGCGCCGCGGCGATTCGATATTCGAGCGCCTGAAGCGCGGCGTTTCCAGGTGGAAAGAGATTCCTGGCTGCTGGGGCACTGCCATTGGCAGCCGGGAAAGAGGAAGGACGCGCCGGTTCTTGTTTTGGTGCATGGGCTCGAGGGTTCGAGCGATTCCAATTACATGCGCGGCATTGCGGAGAAAGCGTTTCATTGCGGATTTCACGTGGTGCGCCTGAACCAGCGGAATTGCGGCAGGAGTGAAGCGCTGACTCCCACCCTCTACAATTCGGGGATGAGCGCGGATTACCGCGCCGTGTTCGAGGAACTTTCGAACGGCGATGGGTTCGAGCAGATCTTTTTCGCGGGCTACTCGATGGGAGGAAACCTCGTCGCGAAAATGGCGGGAGAGTTTAGTTCTGCCGTGCCGCGAGCGCTGCGAGGCGTCTGCGCCGTGTGTCCGGCGTTGGATTTAGCAGCCTGCGCGGATGCGCTCGAGCGCAAGGAGAATTATTTCTACCAGCGGCACTTCGTTTCCGGATTGATGAAGCGCTATGCGCGCAAACACAAATTGTTTCCCGAGCGCTACCAACTCAATGGCCTCGGACTCGTTCGAACGGTGCGCGAATTCGACGATGTCATCACCGCTCCGCAATTCGGTTATCGGAATGCACAGGACTATTATGAGCACGCTAGCGCCGAGCGCGTGGCGGAGCAAATTTGCGCGCCCTTACTGATGATCACCGCGCAAGACGATCCGTTCGTGCCCTATTCATCCTTCGTTCGCGCAAGGATCAGCGACAATCCTGCGATTCGGTTTATTGCGCCGCAGCACGGCGGCCACTGCGGCTTCATTTCAAAACACGGCGGCGCCGAACGCTTCTGGGCGGAGCAGCGCATCGTGGATTTCTGCCAGGCACAGGCTGCGGCATGAGCGGGTACGCTTCCCCTGTTACGGGCGCGCCGCCTTTTCGCCGTCCACTCAGTAGGCGGTGATGCCGGAAGTCACGTTCGTTTGCGCATTCGCCGAAGTGCAATTGTTATAGGTATAGCCGAAGCTGTCGGGGCCGCTAGTTACGCATGCGGTTGGCTGAACATGAGCCTGTGCGGAGCTGTTGAGCGGGACGGTCAAAATCCCAGCGAAGGTGTTGCCCGAGGCGTCCTTGGACGCAATGCTCGATTCCCAGGTACTTCCGACCGGCAGCACTGTTCCCGATATTGTCTGTGTGGAAGTGTTCCAGGCGTAGTAGTCCGCAGGATTGCTGCAATTCTTCCACCAGGAGCATTGATAGCCGCTCGAGAAGTAAGTGACGGCGCCCGCTTGTCTTTCCACGGTCACAACTTGTAAAGAAAAAAGCGGGTTTCCGGCGCTGTCCAAATATTGGCGGGAACCAATGTAGTCGAAATGGTCAGTGATGAAAGTACTGCCGTTCTGCGTGACCAAGCTGGCGGCGGTGGAGTTGCAAATGGGAAAAGAACCCGCAACAGATGTCCCAATGGCGTTCAATCCTGTGTCCGTGAAGGCGATCTTCTGCGTTCCGTCCATGCTTTCGGTGTAAGAAATGTCCACCGGAACTTGCCACGAGGTGGCGTTGGTGGCGCCCGTGCAGCCGTAACTCACTATCTGTGAATAAGTAGCTTGGGCCTCCGCGGAACTGCCGATGGTCTTCGAATAATTAAAGACCGTATTGCCTTGATATGCTGCTTGAGCCGTTACCGTCGTGCTCGCTTGAGCACTGGCGTCGACAAAGGAAGCAAAGCCATGTTCCGCATTGTCGGTGGAAATCGTGATGGTGGCCGAGGCGGTATTGTTGCTGAGATCCCAGTCCCCGGGAACGGGATTTGCGGCGCTGACGTCAATCGAGTGCGTTCCCGCACCGCTGAAGATGTACGAAAATTCGCAGGTCACGCCACCTCCGGCGTCCACGTAAACGTTATTCGCTTGGTCCACGCTGTTGCCGTCGATGCCCAGCACACAAGCGGTGGTGGCCCCACTATCACCATTCAACTCGGCAATATGGGCGCGAATGTTGACCGTCTGCTGGACGATGGCCGTTTCCGGGAAAGTCAGGCCTTGCACCGCCAGATCGGGCCGCAGCTTTACCGTCGTATACACGGTCACCGGGTCGTCTTCGGGAAAGCCGCTCACGTAACTGCGCAACTGGATTTGCTCTCCGCGATAAAGAGAGGGCCAGGTAAAGCTGTAATATCCGGTAGGCCTCGCGAGATTACGGAAATATTGACTAAACAGCGCCACGCCGGATGGGGTGAGAGGTCGGAGTCGTACATAGGCGAAACTGCCCGGAGGGGTGGTGCTGGAATCCAGCTTTCCGGTGGTGAGCTCCACGGTGGTGTTGCTGTCTTTGCCGAGGAGGGCACGTGCGTTGATAACCGGAGAGCCGTCGTTTTCCCCAGTGCCGTCTGGGATGCCGCTCTCGCGGTAGTGGATGGAACTACTGATGGCGTAACTTGGAACGTTGCTTTGAGCCCACACCACTAACGGCGTGGTTCCCATAAGCAACAGCAGCGGTACGAAGCGCCTTGCAGAATTGTGCACACGAGCATGGAGCAGGATCACGTTACACCTCGAATTTACGGAAGTAATCTGCCGGGCCCCGCCGGGAAACAGGCTGGAGGGCACACCGACTGGACAAGGGCGCACCGATGCTAGTGATTGCGCGTTAGCTTCAACAATCCCATGAACTGTTGAAATCACGAGGTGAGAAACAGCAGGAGCGGACCGGGTGAACCCCCCATGCTGCTGCAGGGCTCAGCCGAGCGGTTTTTCCAGGGACAAGGCAAAACCCGGAGTTAAAAGTTGGGCGGGACCGTCCGCGGTAATCACCATGTCATCTTCACAGCGCAATCCGAATTCGCCAGGAAGGTAAATCCCCGGCTCGTTGGAAAACGTCATGCCCGGCTCGAGGACGGTTTTGCTGCCGCGCACAAGATAAGGATGCTCGTGTCCGTCGAGGCCGATCCCATGCCCGAGCCGATGCGTGAAGGTCCTGTAGCCGGGACCGAATCCGGCATCAGTGACGACTTTCCGCGCAGCATCGTCGACTGTGCCTGACAAGCGGCCGGCACGCGCCGCGTCCAAAGCAGCATCTTGCGCTCCGCGAACAATTTCAAACGCCCGCGTGATTTTTTCCGAAGGCTTGCCCAGGATTCCGGTGCGCGTCACGTCCGATTGATAACCCTCGACGGCACACCCGCCATCGATGAGAATGACATCGCCTTCTTTCAGTTTTTGTGGCTTTATGGTGCCGTGCGGCAGCGCGGCCGAAGCCCCCAGCAAGACAAGCGCGCCTCCGTGCAAGCTCATTTTCGAAAAGCCACCTCCCACCAGCTCGCCGATGTCCTCCTGCGACATGCCTTCTTTGACCGACGCAAAGACGGCGCGAAAAACGTCGAACGTGGCTTCGCAGGCCAGCCGCATGAGCTCCAGTTCGTGCGGCGACTTGCGGCCGCGGCAAGCGATGGTCACCGGATCGGCGGAAACATATTCGAGTCCCGGTGCGGCCGCGCGCAGATGCTCGAGGAACGTAAACGGGACGGTTTCTTCCACGCCGATCCGTCCAGCGCGAATTCCACGATCTGCCAGCGCCTCTGCGGCGATTTTCGTCGGACTTTGATCTTCCTGCCAGATGTGGACTTCCGCCGGGAATTGCAGCTTTTCGCGCATGCGGCTCTCTTCAAAAGCCGGCACGACGATGATGGGTTCGCCCGTGCGTGGAAGCAGGAACGCGAGAAGCCGCTCGCTCATGCTCCAGCGAATTCCCGTGAAGTAATAAAGAGAAGTTCCGGGGGCCACGAAGAGCGCCTGGTACTTCGGATCGAGATCGGTCATCAGCTTCTGAGCGTGCTCGAGCCTGCCACGATACTCTTCGGTGGTAATGGGATGAACGCGCGAGCCGAGCGGCTTGAGGCTGGAGAAAGCCTCGGGGAGAGCATCGGCTTCGCAGTTAGACGCCGCTCTGCCGAGCGGCGCGAGCCCTGCGGCAGCAAGAACTACGCTGCTTTTTAAGAATTCGCGGCGCAAAAGAGAGGGTGGAATGTTCGAAGTTTGTTTATGCATGGCGGCAAAAAGCTTTATCTTTGCCGCCTTCCCTTGTCAATAGATTGCATAGGAGACGCGAGAAAATCGATGGAGCCCCAAAAGCTCGTTCGTTGTGGAAACTCCTAGCGCCCGAATCTGGAGGATTCGAGGCTCGCCTACGGAGGCCAATTGATTACGAAGATGCCGGCTAGGAGCTTGCATGGCGTTGCGACCACTGGCCAGGAATGTAAGTAATCTCAAGCGGCTGCTCGAGCCTGAAGTCCAGCCGCGTTTCCGAGGGAATTCTCACTTGCTGGCTGTGGGTCCAGACCTGCGCGCCCGTTCCTGCGCCGCCGCCTACCGCGGCTCCAATCGCCGCGCCTTTGCCGCCTCCTGCAATGGCTCCAATCAATGCGCCCAGCACGGCCCCACCTCCGACACGTTCGGCTGTCTGCTTGCCTCGCGAAGTTCCGGCTCTCCGCACTTCACTGCTGACGACCTCGTATGTCTTGCCTTGGAACGAAATACTGGAAAGCTCCAGCCGGAGTTCGCTGCGGCCCGCCATATGGCCCGCCGATCTCGCCTCTACGAGTTTGAGATCGACATACGTCCCGGCCGGCACAACCACGCGGTTATCCACCACGACCGGCGCATCCAGCGAAGCCCTGAAAAACTGGCCTGCGTGATTACTTCTTGAGCTTATGGAGTCAATCGTCCGTACCGTCACAATGGTGTTCTCCGGCACGGTCACCGTGACCGGTTGTGCAGGCGGCGAAGCCGCGGGCTTCGCGCCCGGTCGGCGCGGCGGAGGCGGGCTCGGCCCCAGCCGGTGGTGTAGCCGATGCTTCAAGGTCGTTTTCCCGAGGCGCGATCGCCACGTTGATCTGATCGTCTACCTTATTATAGTTACGCCCTTCTCCTCTGTAGCAATCTTGTAGGCCGCCAAATGCGCCGAATCGTCCGGCACTTGCCCGGTGAGAGTGACCACATGGCCGTGCGTCGAGACGCCTACTGAAGCGTTCTTGAGCAATGGGTCGGAAGACATTTTGCCCTTGATGTCCTTGGTGATGGCAGCATCGCTTGGCAGCAATAATCGCGAGCAAGAAACGGTGAAACCGCCGGCCAGGAAAAACATGGCCAGGAAAAATCCCAACGTGCCGAGTTTGTATTTGCGCATTTACCCTCCGCGTTGGCGGTAATGACATTGGCGGGAGGACTGGGGCGGCCCGTTTGGTAGACAGCTAGAGCATCCGTTGCAGGTTAAATAACACTCAATCAAATAGATGCGGCGAGCCGCTGAGGCGCTGCCTTATTGCACCTTGCGGAAGGCCTTCTCGGATTTGCAGTTCGCTGCTCTTCGCCGCTAACGTGCATGCGAAAAAAAATGGGAGGCGCGTCTGGCAGCGCCTCCCGAAAATGAGATAGAAAAACGAAGTTCAGAAGACGAACTTCAGTCCTAAGGTCATGGACCGAACCCCGCCGCTGAAGAATTTGTCAGGCTGCAGGAAGTTCGGATCGGTTGGCAGTACGAATCCTTGCGTCGTGGTTGCGGTGGTGACACCAGCGACGCTAAAGATGTTGCCGTTGCTGAGCGCGAAGCTGGGGTGGTTGAGCACGTTGAAAACGTCTGCCTTAACCAGTAGGTACTTCCCCTCTCCGAAAAACGTCTTTTTGCCGACGGAAAGGTTCAGCACACCGAAGCCCGGTGTTGTGAGGCTGTTCCTGCCCACGGTGGCCTTGGCGCCCGGGCCCGTAACCAAGTATCTGGCATTCCCATTGACCGGTGTATAACCAATGGCAGGAAAGACGGTATTCCCGGAGGGATCGCTTGGATCGAAGCAAGCCCCACCAGCGGCTACGCCCGTGGGCGTGGTGAATGCGCCTGGACCGCCATTCGATAGTCCGGTCACCCCACCTGGCAACTCGCATACGGCGTAAACATCGGAACCGGTCCTGCCGCTTCCGAAAGGATTGAACACCACGCGGTCGCCGGCAGAATCGCCGTTGCCATTCGAATCGATGCCGGACTGGAGTGTGACCGGCTGACCGGTCTGCGCCAGGACCACAGAGCCCAGTTGGTAGCCGTTCAGGATGCCTTTCAGGAGGCTACTCTCAGTCTTGGCTTTCGGAACATCATAGACCCACGAGAGAGCTAGTTTGTGTCGAACGTCCAGATCCGAACTTGCCCAATCGTCTGCGAGCCGGTTCGTATCCTGAGCGCGCCGGGGGTTGAGAAGACTGGTGAAGAACTCGTTCGTCGAGCTGTCTGTCGTGTGGGAATAGGTGTAATTGGCGTTGAACGTCAGCCCGTAGCGTGACCGCTGCATGAAATTCAACGATCCAGCATGATATTTGCTCCCTCCCAGCGGCGGATCAGAGGTTAGATTCCCCCGGAAGCCGCACGTCTTCGCGGACCCATCTGTGCAAGGAAAATTGGCATAAATGTTCGGGTTGAAACTATTAAAGGGCCCATCGGTGGGTGTGCTGGCGTTCCATGTCGCCGGCACATCGGATGACTGCAGAAACGTTGGCAACGGCGCAACGCCCGCGTCGAAGGCGCTTTCTTTATTGCGCCTGAACTGAACCGGCAGTTCCAAACCGCGCGTGCCCAGATAACGGACCTCGACGGTGGCGTTTCGATAGACTTCGTGTTGTACGCCGAGTGACCAAGTCAGGATCTTAGGCATGACCGTGTCGTCGATGTAGGCAGTGGTTAGGCCGCGCGTCTGCGCTTGATTAGCAGGGGCAAGGTACGTTGCGGGCAGCCCGCCGTTCTGCAGGAAACCAGTGCCGCCATTGGTGCACCACAACGGGGGAGTAGTCAAAGAGCAGGCTGAGGCTTCGTCCATTTCGCTTTGCAATTGCGGCGGCAAAGTGATGGAGGCGAAGTTCTGGAACTTCCAGCCGTAGGAAATTCCGCCGCCACCACGAATCGAGGTCTTGCCCTTGCCCGTTGGGTCGTAAGCAAACCCCATGCGTGGGCCAATGTTGTTTTTGTCCGTCTTCGGCCGCCCGAAGGTGATCACACCCGGAACGCTCGAAATGGCATTGAGGGCTTGCGCGTTGGAACCCACTGGGTTGGTCCAATATTCGTAGCGCACGCCAAGGTTTAAGGTCAAGCGCGGATTAAACTTGAAATCATCCTGGGCAAATCCAGCAAACAAACTCTGTGTGCCCAAGAAGCTTCCGGTACCCGCGCCGCGCAGCGTTCTGCTCGGTATGTCCGGAACGAGATCGTTGATGAACGTTTGCGTCGTCAGGTACCAGTTGTCTCCGTTGCTCCGGGGCAGGAAAAACTGCGGATAAATGAAATGCGTATATTGCCCGCCGAACTTGAAGGTGTGCTTGCCAACCGACCAGGAGGCAGTGTCAAGGAGCTGGTAAGTATTTTGTTGCTGATGCTGAATGTCCGAAGGACCGATCGTGTTGAAACCAAGGTCTCCGATGGTGACATCCCCGGGACACACGCTGCAATTGTTCGTCAATCCCAGGAAGAAGAACGAGTATTGCAAACGCAAATCATTGACCCAATGGCTGTTGATGGTCCAAGTGTCCGTAAGAGCAATCTTGCGATTGTGAATGGGTTCATTCTGATTGAAGACCGCCTGGGTGGAGTTCACGGGCAAGATGAACTTTTCCTGGTTAAAAGTGAAGCGCGCACCAAATTGATGCTTCCCCATCGTATAGTCCGCATTCATCTGGGCGTCATGCTCCCGCTGAAACACTGGACTGATGATGGTGAGATTTCCGATGGGAACTCCCGCTCCATTGACGGGTATCGTGCCCGCGTCATTCGCGGGAGCTACCGGGAAGTTAGCCAGAATGTTGGAGACCGCTGTATCCGCCGCCATAGACTTCAGAGTGTTTAAGCCGCTTGCAGTAGGCGCCAAGAGCGGTGTCGGGCTTCCCGCGCCATGCAGCGTGGTGTATTCGTACGCGCCAAAAATGAATAGCTTATCTTTGACAATGGGACCGCCGAGAGTTCCGCCGAAACGGTTGTTGTCAAAGTCCGGCACACCAGGGATCGTCCCGCCGGCGATGGCTTGCTTGGTCAACTGGTCTACAGAATTGTAATTTTTGTTCTGGTTGTACCACTCACCGGAGCCGTGCCAATTATTGGTGCCGGTTTTCGTAACCAACGTAAATTGACCGCCCGACGAATGGCCGTACTCGGCGCTAAATTGATTCGTCTGCAGGTTAAACTCGGCAACCGCGTCCGGAATTACCGTCGAATTGGGTCCGGTTACGCCGAGATTGTTATCATCCACGCCATCGATGACGAAATTGTTTTCGCGCGGACGCGTCCCACCGACCGATCCGCCTACTCCGGTTACGCCTCCGGGCTGCGCCACGACGTTCGGAGCCAGCACTGCCAGATTCAAAGGGCTGCCGTTCAGCGTGCCACCGGCTTGGGGAAGGTTGGACACGTCACTGGCGTTGAATTCCTGGGCCAGCGAGGAGGAGGTGGTCTGCACTTGTACCGATCCCGCGTTGACTTCAATGGTCTCGGTGGCCACCCCCAGCTCCAGTTGCGCGTCCGCTACGTTATCTCGATCCGCCAACACCGCAACATCATTCTTCACGTATTTCTTGAATCCCGATAGCTCCACCGTCACCGCATACCTGCCTGGCAAAAGGCTCGGAAAACTGTAAGCTCCCGCGGAAGTCGTGACCGTCTTTGTGGAGACTCCCGTTTCCTTATTAATGGCTGTAACCTGCGCATTCGCCACGGCCGCGCCTGCTGGGTCAAGCACCTGTCCCCGGAGCGTCCCAGTTGTTCCCTGGCCAAAAGCGACCACAGAAAAAAACAGCGTCGCCGCCGAAGCCAACAGCGCAAAAACTGCGCCCTTCCGGCGATAGGCTGAGTCGCGACAATGCCCAGTCCCTATTGTTCTTTCAAAATTCATTGCTCCCCTCCCTCTTGAATGAGAAATCAATCCACCCGCCTCGACACCTTGCAGCCTCGAACCTGCACACCAAAATCCGGCTGGAAAGCGATGATTCAGGTTCAGGTCAGCGAAGCAATTTGCAGGTCAAGCGCCACTGGGTTGTGGCAGCAAGATTTAGATTTTTCTATGACTTGCGGGCCAACTTGGAGGGGCCAAAATCTAAACTTCGATACTTTTGGAGGATTTATCTAATTTAGATTCAAGTATGCGGAGATTCACTGTGCTATGGAGATTCACTATCCTATAAGAATTGACAAGTCTTTCTCTTTTCTGGTCTCCGTAACCCAAAACCAACAACTAAGAACTAACCGCTGAAACCGCAAACGGCGAACGGCAAACATCAAGCTACTCCGTGCGGATCGCCAGAATGTCTTTGCCTCGAATGCGAAGTTCGATGCCCAAGGGCGGGCGCAGATCCGAGCCCTGCACAATCGCTCCGCGCACAAAAAAATTCCCCGGAAGAGTGCTTATCTTAAGGGGATCGAAAAGCGCGCCGCTGCAAGGATTGCCCACCATGGGATGTTTCGCGAACCGAAAACCGTAATCGGATTTCAGCCTCGCCAGGTCGGTGACGTACTCCAGCTTGCAGTCCCCGTACGGGGCATTCATTGAAAAAGCCCAATAGCCGCTGGCTTGCGAAGCGGAGCCCGTTGGCAAACGAATGAGCATTGCGGGAACGTTTTCGCCGCTGAGTCGGTTGCGAATGAAAAACGGCTTGGAGGACCAGGGCTTGGCCACTTCCTGGACTTCCGCGATGCCCGGCGCGGTGTCGGTGGCGTGCGGCAGCAAAGTGCTTGGGTCCGGAGCAGGCGAAGGAACGTCGATTTGCGGCTGCTGATCGGGGGCTTTAGGCGCCGTGGGCCGGGGGCGGAGCGCCCAGCGCGCTCCCAGGAACACAGCGAGCAGCACCGCGATAAGGCCGATTCCAAGTTTGAGAGCAGAATCGTGGGAGGCCGCCGGTTGCGAGCCGTGCGCGGGAACGCCGGGGATTTGCGGCATGTCTGCTTTGAAGCGGTCCGGTGGGGGCTGGTCGGGCATAAGGCGGCGGCTTGATTTTATACTGGAAAGGCATTTCATATTCAAAGACAAAGTAAAGCGTTGACCATTTGGCTAGCCTGGCCGCCAAAAAGGGAAGGCCAGTTGGCCCTCCCTATTTTGTTGCCCAAACTCGTTGAATGGGCACAACTCCCAGGCCAGCGCCGGACCACTGCCGCTCGGGCACAGAAATGTTTCCAAACCGGCAACAAAATCTGTTATTGAGATGGGTACAGGACGCGCGGGGAGGCTTGTTTCACAGGAGTCGAGAAACTAATGTAGATTGTGTCCCTGCGTCCTGTGGGAAAGCGGGAAGAAACCACGGATTAGGAAGGGATTAGGCAGAATAAAGAAGCATAGGTAGCAGTGAGATTCCGGAGCAAGACGGTCGACAGGGATGAGTCCTGAAACACAAACCGGAGCGAGGGCGTTTGTCCGCAGTTTGAACATTCTGCTGAAGTTCGCGCGGTTGTACGAGTTTGGCCACGCCAAGACGACGGCGCAATTCGAAACGGCCTGGAGAGAGCTACGGCAGGCGCTGGAGGCCAGCGGCGGCAGCGGCGTGCTGCTGGGCGCCTCGGGGCACCAGATTTTGCTCGACGGCGTGCCCATGGGCTCATCCGCCGGCGAGAAAAGCTTCGCACAACTGCTGACTTCCTCGGGAATCGCCAGCATTCACTTTTCCACTTCCGTGTCTCAAGCGCAATTTGCGCGTTTCGTGCGCGCGTTTCCCAGCGGAAACGCCAAGCCGTCCGCATTAGCCGAACAACTCAAGACCGCGCTGGGCGGAGACACGAGCATCAAGATGAATGAAATCCGCTACGTGGCGGAAGACTCGTCGGTAGCGGGAATCAAAGTGGCTGCGCAGTTGACGGCGAAGGCGCTTGGGGCTCAGGGCGACAAGTTCCGGGAATTCTTTGAAGATCCCAACAAAATGTTGCAGATGATTCTGGCAGCCGAAAGCGCCCGTTCAGGCGGAGGGGGAGCAGGAGCGGGCGGACCAGGGCACGGCCCGGGAGGTTCGGGTCCAGGATTTGGCCTTGGCGGCGGGGGAATGGGCGGAAGTGGGGGTAGTGGATCAGGTACAGGCAGAGGGGACACGGGATCAGGAGGTTCTGGCAGCGCTGGCACAGGCACCGGTGGCGGAGGCTTGTGGGGGGCCGGAGGCGGTGGGACTGGTGTTAGTGGAGAACCAGGAGGTGGCGGCAGTGGCCCCGGAGGCGATACGGGTCCAGCAGGAGGCACCGGGCACGGAGGAGCCGGAGGGGGTGGCGGAGGGACGGGAACCGGCATTCCGGGTAAATGGCTGACGGCATCGGCGTTGCTACGAGGCGAAAAGAGTGGGCAGGGACTTGGTGGAGGCAGCGAAGGCGGCTACCGAGTTGAAGAGGAAGAGGTCCGCTCGATGCTCGGCTTGTTTGCGCAATTGGGGAAGGCGCGGAAGGATCCTGATTCACGCATGGACGTGCCAACGTTCCAGTCGCGTTTGAGCGCCATGCCCGTGCGCGCGCAATACACGTTGCAGCAGGCGCTGGCGGGACTGGCGGCGCAGGCTCCCGATGCCAAACCCGACAAACCGATGCTTCTCAAGCTGGCAGAGCATGTGGCCATTCGCTTCGCGCTGGACAGTTACGAGCGCGGCGAGTTGCGCGTGAATGCGGTGAAGCAGCTGCTGGACCGCATGAACACGGAAATCGAAGCGCTGCGCAAAATCCTTTCGACGCAGGAACAGATGATGGCCCAGGCGGGGCTCTCCGTGCAGTCGTACACGGAACTGCTGGACCAGGAATTCTGGGAGCAAGTGCCGGAAGAAAACAAAAAGGAAGTGCTCACCTCGGACGAAGCATGGTGCGTGCCGCCCCGGAACGTGCGGGCATTCCTGGAAGAGATGCTGCGGCGCGGTGAATTGAAAACAGCGAACGAAATCTTGATGAAATACGCATCGTGTATCGGACTGGAAGCGCCGGAAGCACGACGAACCACAGCGATCGGGCTTTCCGATTTGGGGGAGCTGTACGGCAGTGGCGATGGCAGCGCGCTGATGGAAGCCATCCGGCGCGTGGGCAACCAACTGGCCATTGAGCGCGAACCGGAATTGCAAACGCTGGTCGGAGCGGCGTTTGTGCGCTTGAGCCAGGAAGCGGCTTCGAAGCGCTGCTACCCGGCGATGCAACAAGCGCTGGCTTCGCTGGAAAGCGTGGAAGCGCAGCGGCCCGGATCAACACAAAGCTTGCGGCCGCGCATCGGCGCGGAAGAACGTCTGCCCGAATTCATCGAAGAGGCCATGCGCACCGGCCAAATCGCCGACGGCATGATGGATATTCTGGGACTCATGCCCAAGGCCACGATTCATTACGTAACCAACCGCTTTGGGCATTGCGGATTCCGGGAAGATTGCGAACTGCTTTGCACGGTGATCCGCAATCTTGGAGAAGATGCCATACAGCGGCTGGTTGAAACGCTGCAGACGGCTCCCGCGGGAGAAGCAGCTGAAACCATTGGGTTGCTAAGCCAACTCTCACCGGAAACCGTTGAGAAGGTGTTGCCGGTAAGGTTGTCGCAGTGGCCCCGCTCATCTCACGACCGGACTATTCGCCAGCTTTCCGGAGCGCCCCCCGAGCAACGGGCGCAGCTGCTTGTCGCCATTTACGATTCGCTTGATCCTTTGATTCGTCCGTTGGCTATCGATGAAATGGGCATGAGCGGACAGGCCAAATGCATCTCCAAGCTCATTGCGCTGCTGCAAGAAGATGACACCATGGGTTTTGCTCGAGTGAAGGTCATCGAGGCCCTGGGACGGCTGCGTGCGACCGCGACGAACGCGTTGCTCCAGCACATTCTGGAGAGCAAGCAGGTATGGCGGTGGGTCTATCCCAACGAAATGAGGATTGCCGCGGCGCAAGCCCTGCTTCATATAGACAAGGCTGTTGGAATGCAAGTCGTGGCCGCGTGCGGGATCGACCGCAAGGAAATGACGCTCGAACCAGCGGATCCGGAAGCCAACGCCTCGGTGATCCGGCAAAGGCGTTATGCCCGCGTAAAACTGTCACGCAACCTGGTGGCCGTAACAACCAATTTGCGAGAAAACTTCCGATTGAGCATCCCGGAATTGAATATGGGCGGCGGCATCGGCACTGGAGAGCGCCATCTGGCGCCCGGATCGCTGCTGAGCTTGAAGTTCTCGCGGCACATAAAGGCCCAGGCGCTCGTGCGCGGAGCGCGCCCGCAGGCAATGGCTTTTGAATTCGTGGATATGGATCTGGAAGAGCGCTACCGCCTCCGCAAACTGCTGCTGGAACTGGGTGGTTTGCCCCTGATTGCGCAGGTCACCAATCGCAGCCGCCGCCGCGGGCGAGTGGCGGTCGTGAGGACGTAACTCCTTATCCATCAATAGCTTTCGGCCAACGGGCCGCCCTTCCCTACCTGTTCCTCCCTGCATAACCCGTTCGTTGGGGCAGCGGCCATGCCCGTCCGAAGGGCTTCGTGACGTGGGAGACACCAGGAACTGCCGTACCATTGCGAGGAAACACCGGCTGGAACTACGGTACTAAACAAGGAGTCCTGTCTCGTAAACCAACAGAGCCGATGAAATCGGATCCGAAGACAGCAGCAGGGCGCGCCTTCGTAAAAAGCTTGAACATCCTGCTGAGGTATGCCCGCCTGTACGGTTTCGAGCATTCTCGAACAATACAGCAACTCTGGATTGCTTTTGAGGAGCTCGTGACGGCTATCCCACCCGAGGGTGGCCTGTTGTTGGGAGCAGCAGGTTCCCGGCTCCTGCTGGATGGTGTGGCGCTGGAAGACGCGACGGAAAGGCAATTTGCTCAGTTGCTCTCCGCGGCAGGGCTCGCGAGCATTCAGTTCTTCAGGAGTGTCACACAGCAAGAACTAGCTCGCTTCGTGCAGGCGTTTCCCACAGGCAAAACCAAGCTTTCTGAACTTGCCCAAGAATTGAAAGCGGCCCTGGCAGGCGCACAGGGAATCCGCATCAATGAGATTTTCTTCGTAGCTGCGGATTCTCGCCTTAAGGAATCCACGATTGCGGCGCAACTGGCCACAGCTTCCTTGGGAAACGATCAAGCACATGTGAAGGAATGGCTCAATGATCCGAAAACACTGCTGGAATTGATTGCCGCAGCACAAGGTTCGAAGAGCTCTGCTGAGGCCGGAAGCGAACCACGTGCCAGAGACAAGAAGGACCCGAGCAGGGCCGGCACAACCGCGGCACCCAGCATATCCAGCGCTGCCAAGCCGCCTGAGGATGAAATCTTAAATGTGCTTGGGGCTGTGAGGAATTTAGGGCGCATGACCGTCAGCGAAGGACGCGGGGGCACGGGCCCAAGAGATTTGCAAAAGCAGGTGGCACAAATGCCAGCCAAAGTGCAGGAGGCGCTGCAGCAAGCGCTCACCACGCTCGCGGCACAAGCGCCCAATGCCAAGCCGGATGAATATGTCCTCGTGCAGCTCGCGGAACACCTGGCGATCCGTTTTGCGCTGGAACGCTTTGAGCGCGGGGAAGTGAAAGTCAACGCGGTTCGCCAGATGCTGGACCGCTTGCACCAAGAGGTCGAAAATCTTCGCAAAATCCTTGGTGAGCATGAGGACAAAATGACCGAGGCGGGAATACTTTTCGAGTCGCGCCGCGAAATCCTCGATCGCCAGTTTTGGGCGGCGGTTCCGGAGCGCGGAAAGCATCAGATCCTACTCTCCCACGAGGCCTGGTGCATTCCGCCGCACAACGTGCAGTCCTACGTCAGGGAGCGAATTACAAAAGGTCACATTGTCGAGGGCGTGGACATTCTGAGAAATTACGCCACCTGCATCGAGAGCGAAAATCCGGAAGCGCGCAAGAAAACCGCCGTGGGACTGGCCGAGCTATCGGAGTTTTATGCCAATGCTGATCCCGAGTTGCTCAAGGTGGCGCTACGGCGCGTGGGGCTGCGGCTTAGCGTCGAGCAGGATGGCGAAATTCAGGGACTGGTGAGTGCGGCATTCGTCCGGCTGAGCCAGCAAGCAGCAACCAGCCGCCATTTCCCGGCGATGGAACAGGCGCTCGATGCGCTCACAAGTGTGGAAGCGCAGAGGCCCGGCATTGCCAGCAGCCTCCGCATCAAGATGGGAATTGAGGAGCGCATACCGGAATTTGTGGACGAAGCCTTGCGCGCGCGGCCGCTGGCGGCAGGACTGACGAAAATGCTGAAAATGTTGCCGCAAACTACGATGGAGCAACTCGCCATACGCTTCAACCGCTGCAGTTTGCGCGATGAATCCGAACACGTAGCGAATTTCGCCGCCGACCTCGGCGAGGAAGCTGTGCAATATGTGCGGGGCACGGTACGCGGCGGACCGCCGAAGGAAGCCGCCGAGATGGTGGGGCTGCTGAGTCGGCTCGATCCGCAATGCTTAATGGTCTTTCTGCCCAGCCGCATGAAAGATTTCTCCAGCGCAGCGCAAGACCGCGTGGTGCGGCAGATTTCTGCCAGCGGCGCGGCAACAAGATGCCGCATCCTGATGGAATTGCTGGATCATGTGGATTCGCTCGTTATGCCCCTGGTGGTCGACGAAATGGGCCTGACGGGCGACCGAGAAGCGCTCGGCCGATTGCTGACTATCGGCGAAGGCGATTTGCCGAACGAGGCCGCGGAATTCTTGCGCGTCAAGGCCATTGAAGCCCTGGGGCGAATCTACGCCCCGGATACGCTGACGAATCTGAAGCGCATTGTCGAAACAAAGAGAATCGTCAGTTGGGCGTACCCGCAGGAGCTGCGCATCGCGGCCATGCAGGCCCTCGAAAGGTTGGACCCGGAATGGGCGGGGGATTTCTGGCCCAAGAGCGGTATCGACAGCGAAGACTTAATGCTCGCTCCTCTGGACGTGCCCGAGCAATCGCAATTTGTGCGCCAACGGCGGCACCAACGAGTCAGGTTGCAAAAGCCCGTGCGGGCCATCAGCATGAACCTCAAAGAAAACTGCTCGCTGGAAATCAAAACGGCCAGCCTAAGCGGCGGGCTGGCGACCGTCAGCCGCCACCTGGCGCCTGGAACGCCCGTGCAGCTCCGGCTGCAAGTCGGCATGCGTCATATGCAAGCTATCGCCATGATGCGCGATTATCGCGCCGAGGATATGGCCTTCGAAATCGTGGACATGGACCTCGAAGAGCGCAGCAAGTACCGCCGCCTCCTCGCCGGTCACCTTTCCCACCACGCGTCGGAAACGGAAGTCCCTAAATGACAGCCAAGAAAACTAGGGCCCAGGCGCACCGGTGCCGCACCCTACCGTTCTCGCGGTGCGCATTTTGATTTTCTCTTCGTTCGACTTTTGTTCATCAACATCCCTTGGCCCCTTTCTTGGCGCTTCCGCGTACAACCAGTTAGAATAGACTGATTGCACTTGAGGTAAGAAAACCGCCTTCGCGGACGTACCTCTAAGAGAACCGATCGGAGATCGGCGATCCCTGAAAGACCGTCAGGAGACGGCAAGATCCGCTCATGGACTTAACCAAGTTTTTAGATGATGTCATCGCTTGGTTTATCGGCACCAAGCACGAACGCGACATCAAAAAATTGCAACCGGTCATCGCGGCCATCAACGCGAGCGAGCCGGAAATCCAGGCGCTCAACGCGGAAGACCTCACAACGCGCTATGCGGAGCTGCGCAAGCAGGTCCAGGAGCGCCTGAAAAACACCGATCCCGAAGATAAATCCTACAAAGAGAAATTGCAGGCGGCCATCGAGCCAGCCATCGTGCCCACGTTCGCCCTGGCGCGCGAAGCGGGCCGCCGCTTCCTGAACATGCGGCATTTCGATGTGCAGCTCATCGGCGGCATCGTGCTGCACGAAGGCAAAATCGCCGAAATGAAAACCGGCGAAGGCAAAACGCTCGTCGCCACGCTCCCTGCGGTGTTGAATGCGCTGGCCGGGTGCGGCGTGCACATCGTCACGGTAAATGATTACCTGGCGCGGCGCGACGCGGAATGGATGAGCCCGCTTTACAAAGCGCTGGGCTTGACCGTTGGCGTGATTGTGCACGATTTGGACGACGACCAGCGCCGCGCCGCGTACGGCGCGGACATCACCTACGGCACGAACAACGAATTCGGGTTCGATTACCTGCGCGACAACATGAAGTACGATCTCAGTCACTGTGTCCAGCGCGGGCACCACTTCGCCATCGTCGACGAGGTGGACTCCATCTTGATCGACGAGGCGCGCACGCCGCTGATTATTTCCGGCCCGTCCGAAGAGTCCACCGACAAGTACGTCAAAATCGACAAAATCATTCCCAAGCTGATTCAGGAAATTGACTACACCATCGACGAAAAACACCGCACCGCGACGCTGACCGAAGAAGGCGTGAGCAAGTGCGAGCGCCTGCTGGGGCTCGGCAATTTGTACGATCCGCAGCACATGGAAACGATTCACCACGTTTATCAGGCGCTGCGCGCGCACACGCTGTACAAGAAAGATGTCGATTATGTGGTGAAAGACGGCGAAGTCATCATCGTCGATGAATTTACGGGCCGCCAAATGCCTGGGCGCCGCTGGTCCGACGGTTTGCACCAGGCCGTGGAAGCCAAGGAAAACGTGAAGATCGAGCGCGAGAACCAGACGCTCGCGACCATCACCTTTCAGAATTATTTCCGCATGTATAAAAAGCTTTCGGGCATGACCGGAACGGCGGAGACCGAAGCGCCGGAATTCAACAAGATTTACGGCTTGGATGTGACGGTGGTTCCGACGAACCGGCCGTTGATCCGCATCGAAGCTCCCGACGTGATTTATCGCACGGAAAAAGAAAAGCTTCACGCGGTGGTCAACGGCATCCTCCAGGAAGATAATTCCTTTGCAAATGGCATCCGGCATTATCACGAGCGCGGGCAGCCCGTGCTGGTGGGCACGATTTCGATCGAAAAATCAGAAAACGTTTCTGAACTGCTGAAAAAAGCCGGCATTCCGCACCAGGTCTTGAACGCAAAGCAGCACGAGCGCGAATCGCGCATCGTCGCGCAAGCAGGGCGCAAAGGCGCGGTCACCGTGGCCACGAACATGGCTGGCCGCGGCACGGACATTCTGCTTGGCGGCAATCCGGAATTTCTGACGCGCGAGCACTTCCTGAAAAACAAGCTAGCGATTCCGTCCGCAGCAGCGCCCGCGGTCATTAGCGCGGATTCTTCCAACGGCAACGGTGCGCAACCCGCCGTGCAAATGGTGTTGTTCCAGCACGAGGGCAAGATCTTCCAGGTTCCATCCGACCAATGGAAGCCGGTGTACGACCAGTTCGCCGCGCAGTGCAAAGCGGAACACGATGAAGTGGTGGCGCTCGGCGGGCTGCACATTCTCGGCACGGAGCGCCACGAAGCGCGGCGCATCGACAATCAGTTGCGCGGGCGCGCCGGCCGCCAGGGCGATCCTGGCTCGTCGCGCTTCTTCATTTCGCTCGAAGACGATTTGGCGCGAATTTTCGGCGGCGAGCGCGTGAAGCAGTTGATGTACCGCCTGGGCATGACCGAAGGCGTGCCCATCGAATCGCGTATGGTTTCGAAACGCATCGAAGAAGCGCAGAAATCCGTGGAAGCGCAGAATTTTGAAGCCCGCAAACATTTGCTGGAGTACGACGATGTGATGAATAAGCAGCGCGAGACGATTTACGCGATTCGCCGCTCTGCTCTGGAAGGAAAAGATCAGCGCGATTACGTGTTGCAAATTGCGGAAGACCTGGTGCGCGAACTGGTGGAAACCTACTGCCCCCGCGAGCAGCATCCCGCTCAGTGGAACACCGCGCAGTTCCTTGCGGAAGCGAACGCGCAGTTTGGGCTCGACATGAAGGCGGCCGGCGCAGATTCGGGCTCGCTGGGCCACGATGAACTTCTGAACGCTGCGGCGGCGGCGGTCACCAAGCGGTACGAGGAAAAAGAAAAGCAATTCGGGACCGATCTGATGCGCTGGCTCGAGCGCCGCATCATCCTCGACGTGGTCGATTCGCAATGGAAGGACCACTTGCTCTCGCTCGACCATTTGAAAGAAGGCATCGGGTTGCGCGGCTATGGGCAGAAAGATCCGCTGGTCGAGTTCAAGAAGGAAGCGTTCGTGCTGTTCGAAGACATGATGGCGCGGATCGACAACGAGACGATCCGCTATCTGTACCACATTCAATTGCAGCAGGGCGAGCCGGCGCAAGCGCGCGAGCCGCGCCGCGAGCCGCCGCGGCAGCCTCCCAGCGCCGCTGCAGCGGCAGTTGCCAGCGCGGCTGCGCGTGCAAGCGAAGAGCCACCGGAAAACTTGCCCGGATTTGCGCGGGAAATGGAACGCCGCCATCAGCGGCAGCAACAGAATTTGCAGTATCAAACGGGTCCGGCGCAGGCGGAAGCCCCAAAACCGGTGCGCGCGGGCGCGAAAGTCGGGCGCAATGATCCTTGCCCGTGCGGGTCGGGTAAAAAATACAAGAAATGCCACGGGGCGTGAAGAATCGAAATTCGAAATTAGAAAATGGAAATTCGAAAGCCGAAACTGGGAAATCGAAATTCGAAAATCGCGTGATGAGTTATGGCGAATCCATCGAGTGGACGCCGCGTTGGATAAAGGCACGATTCCTCGCTACGCTCGGAATGACAAGGCTTTAAGTATTGAGGAGAAAAGCGTAAACCATGCCGCCAGGCCCAGCACCGCAGCAGATGCCCGAACGCCAGCCGATTCCCGGCGTGAAAAACCTTGTCGCGATTGCCAGCGGCAAGGGCGGGGTAGGCAAAACCACCGTCGCGGTGAACCTCGCGCTCGCGCTGGCGACGCTAGGGCATAAAGTCGGATTGCTGGACGCCGATGTTTATGGCCCCAACGTGCCGATCATGCTGGGCACCACGAAGGAGCCGCAGGCCACCGCCGACCGGCACATCATCCCGGTCGAATCGCAGGGCTTGAAAATGATTTCGATGGGCCTGCTGAATCCGGGCGACAAGCCGATGATCTGGCGCGGACCGATGCTGCACAACGTGATCACGCAGTTTCTGCGCAGCGTGGAATGGGGCGAGCTGGATTACCTGATTATCGATCTGCCGCCGGGCACGGGCGATGTGCAGTTGACGTTGATTCAGACCGTGGCAGTGACCGGAGCGGTGGTGGTCACTACGCCATCGATTGTAGCGCTCGCGGACGTGCGCAAAGCCATTGAAATGTTCCGTCAGGTGAATGTGGAAGTGCTGGGTGTTGTCGAAAACATGAGTACGTTTGTGTGCCCGCATTGCGGCAAGCCCGTGGACATCTTCGGCCACGGCGAAGGCTCGAAAACGGCGACTGCGTATGGTGTGCCGGTGCTGGGCGAAATTGAAATTGATCCGCGGATTCGCGTTGGCGGCGATACGGGGAAGCCGGTTGCGGCGCTCGGGGAGCACGGCGCTGGGGCGAAAAGCCTTTACACGGTGGCGCGCGCGGTGGCGAGACGCCTGGAAGAAGTTGCCGCGACGGCCAGCGGCCCCTCGGTTCAAATCGATTGACGCGGCTTTCCACTCAGAACGGTTGGGCCGGTCCAGGAGGCCTATGAGCGATATTTGTGCTCAATTTGTGGGCGTCGAGCTCTATTTTGAAGATTTAGAGCGTGCCAGGACGTTTTACCTCGACCTACTGGGCCTGCGCATCTCGGAGGAACAGCCCGGTCACCATGCCAAGTTTGACTTCGGCGCTGGGTTTGTCTGCCTGGAAACCAAAGGTTCGGAGTCCTACCCCTCTCGCGATAAGGCGGTGCTTTTCTTCGAGGTGCCCGATCTGCAAGCGGCAATCAACGCCATCGGCCCGAATCGGTTCGTACGGACGGAGCCTCATTGGGCTGCCCTTCACGATCCGGAAGGGCACAACATTCTGCTCCTAGAAGCCAGTCGAAAGTGACGGGCACCTGCCGGCGGGTAGTGTCCTAATTTGATTTTCCTCACGGTCGTTTTCCGTTGAGTGCGGCATTTAACGTGCTCCGTATCCATTCCGAAAGACTCTGATTCACCGCCTTTGCCTTTGCTTCCATCACTCGCAAAACGTCCGGTGCAAAGCGAACGGGCACGATGCGTCCCATAGCCTTACCCTTGGGCAGCTTTGGCCGTCCCGCTTTCCTAGCTTTCTTCTGTTGGCTCAAGGCTTCTAAACTCCTGAACGATTGCTGCTCTGACTGCCGCCGCTGCCGACGTGATAGGCTCAACGTGCAAGACCGTGACATGCCGCCTAGGTTTTGTCGGGTCGTCCGTATCGTGCGCCCAAGCGTATGCCCTAGTAGCCTTCGGATGGCCGTGCAATGCGAAAACTTCCACGATACCTTCCCAAACGGTCTTTCCCTGAAACGTCTCTTTCACATGCACGCTCTCAATATGCGTAGCGTCAGCACCATGCAAACGCTGAATTATCTCCCGTAGTTCTTGAATCTGATTCACACCGCAGCCTCTATCAGATCGCCAACGCTCCAAAAACTCTTCTCAACACCCGCTGCCATTGCAGGAGTGCAGCGCAAGGTTCCATGACCCTTTACAAGATTGTAGTACGCGAAGTGCAGCGCGACAGCAGCCTCGAAATTCTCCAGCTTCTTGCTGAATGCATAAGTAAGGCGAGTCAAACGACGCATATGCAGGCGGGTCGTTCCATTCAATGGCTCAACATAGCTAGTGGACGCCAACGCCATATCGGGGAATCCAGTGACGGACTTCTTTTCCGTGATAACGATTTCCGGTGCACTGAACCTCCGCTCGGGAAGGTGTGAATCATCCGTGACGTAAGTCTTGATGATTTGAGCGAAGTCAACGTTAGCGCCGAATGCTACCTCGATTGCCTCCACGTAGGCTCTCAGGGCATCGCTGGAGATTTGCACGCGGTTCTTCATCCGTGAGGCTACGTCAGATACAAATGCATTGGCTGTCATTAGGTCACGCTTTCCCACTTTGAATGATGGCACTAGCTTTGTCTCGGAATCTATCGCGCAAAACGTCCACGCGTCACCAAGTTCAGGGTTATCCTCCGGGCGCATGTGACGTTCCTTCTTGCCGATGAATCCCCAAATTTCATCGAACTGGAGATGCTGGCAGGACAGGTTGCGCATTTTATGGTCCAGCAGAGTAGCACAACCTTGGCCAATGTGAACGCCAAGCCGCATGATCGTATCGCGATGGACGCCTGTTATGCGCTCAATCTGCCGGATTCCAGAGCCTTCAGCCAACGCGCTAATTACCGCAACTTGTTTGTCAATGCTTAAGACGTTCGCCATATGCGCTCTTCCTCTAACTATTAATGTATTACAGTAATTAGGTCTTGTCAAGAAGTATTTGTGTGTTACACTTTTTCCGTGGGTTAGTAAGCCACAGGAATACTCCAAGCCCAAAGTAGTAGAGCAGTAGAACCGACCACACTGCTTTTTCAGAGGTAGGGAATATGTCGGAACTAGAATCCTTGGCATCACGCGCGAGTGAGCTAACTTCGAAGGTTGATTTCTGGAATGCGGCGGTTCTATGGGCGCTGTTAATCACATTTGTCGCTGCTGGTGCCATCGTATTCAGCCAAAGGCTGGCGTTCGTACGCGCTAAGGAGTTATCGGATGTACAAGAGAAAATATCCGATATTAAAGAAGCAACCGCACGCGAACGAATTGCCAATTTAGAAAATGAATCTGCACATCTAAAGAAAGCCACAGAAGATGAACGGTTAGCTCGCGTTGAATTGGAAAGTAAAGTGGCATGGAGAAAACTGGATTCGCACGCGCAATCCGGCGCTGCATCGCACCTGACTCGCTTCGCCAAGGAACCAGCATTAGTGGCGTATAACACGCAGGATATAGAGGCCACGAGTTTCGCATCTGATATTGCAGCGATGCTGCATGCAGCTAAGTGGGATGTACCTGAACCATTAGGGATGACCGTTATGCGCGAGGGGCCGGTTCCACTTGGCACGAATCCGCGCTTACCAACTGGTGTAGTTGTCTGGTGCACCAGCGATGAACCCAGTCGTACAGCTGCAACTGCTCTGGTCGGAGAACTATCTTCACGTGGGTTCGACGCAATCATCTCCCCAGAGCACCAAAACTTGCTTGGAATACACCCGACCCCTACCCGGGTCGTAATCTTTGTGGAACACAAACCAGAAGGCCCCCAAGGCGAATACAAACTGAGAGCGCAAACAAAGACTGCGAGCCAATGAAGTGTGCTTAATTTTAGCGAGTTCTTCAAATTAGGACACCACCTGCCGGCGCACTTTCTTGTTAGTTCAGGGTGCGGATGTTATCTTGGCTTGATTCACGGTGCAGGGAATTTGTGCAGGCGCAGGTTTTGAAATTTGCAGGCAGCATCGCGCTTTCCTTGGCTTTCGCGGGAACGGAGATTCCTCTGGCCTAAAGGCCTGAGCTGCAGCACCGGGAATAACGATGAAAAGCGTTTGTACATAAAAGAGGACTCTGAATTCCTTTGGCTCGACCGCCTGACATCCGGCCGTATCGCGGCAAAAGCCCGCAAATCGCGGCATCGGCGTACATTGACCCGGCGGCCGTGGTCATCGGCGACGTAGTAATTGGGGAAGATTCGAGCGTGTGGCCGTGCTCGGTGATTCGCGGCGACGTGCACTACGTTCGCATCGGCGCACGAACGAATATTCAGGACGGCTCGATTTGCCATGTGATGCGCGACGAGTATCCGCTGATCTTGGGCGACGACGTGACCATCGGGCATTCCGTGACGCTGCACGGCTGCACCATCGAGTCGCGCTGCCTGGTTGGCATGGGCGCGGTCATCTTGAATGGCGTGCTGGTGGGCAGCGGCAGCATCGTGGCGGCAGGAACACTGCTCACGGAACGTACGGTGATTCCTCCGGGCAGCCTGGTGATGGGCTCGCCGGGAAAAGTGAAACGCCCGCTGCGCGAGATCGATAAGCACACCATCGACGCATACGCCAAGCGCTACGTCGAGTATAAGAATGTTTATCGGCAAGAGGTGACTGGTGACTGGTGACTGGTGGCCTGTAATTGAAATTCCAGTAACAAAGTGTCATTCCGAGCGGGGCAAGGAATCCGCTTTTAGGGAGCTTTTTTAGTGAGTGAGGGCGCAGCGAAAAAAGAAGAACGTCGCAAGTTCCAAGCCATCAAGGGTACGCGAGACCTACTGCCTCCCGAGACGACGCTGTGGAGTCGCGTCGAGCAAACCGCGCAAGAAGTCTTCACTTTGTACGGCTTCGGTGAAATTCGCTTACCGATCTTTGAAGAAACGGACTTGTTTGCGCGCTCGATCGGCCTTGAAACTGATGTCGTTTCCAAAGAGATGTACACGTTTGAGGACCGCAATGAGACTTCGGTAAGCCTCCGACCTGAAGCCACTGCCGCCGTGTGCCGAGCGTATATCGAGAATGACATGCAGCAATGGCCGCAGCCGGTGAAGCTATACACCATTGGCCCGATGTTTCGCCGCGAGCGGCCTCAAAAAGGACGCTATCGTCAGTTTTACCAGATTGACGCGGAAGTGCTGGGCGGGAGCGACTCCCCGGCGATCGACGCGGAACTCATCGAAATGGTGATGACCCTTTTCGACCGGCTGGGCCTGGAAGGGACTCAGTTGCACATCAACTCCATCGGGGACAAAAATTGCCGGCCGAAATACATCGAACTGCTTCGCGCAGAACTCCGGAAAGTGAAGGACAAGCTCGGACCGGACAGCCAGCGTCGCATGGAAACGAATCCGCTGCGCGTGCTCGACTCGAAACTCGAGAGCGAGCACGAGGTCATCGAGAAGCTGCCTCGAATTTCGCAGCATTTGTGTGACACATGCCGCGAGAATTACGACCAGGTGAAGCGCCAGCTCGCCTTGCGCGGTATCGCCTATACGCAGAACTTCCGCCTGGTGCGCGGGCTGGACTACTATTCGCGGACCACGTTCGAGATCACTGCCAAGGGATTGGGTTCGCAGAACGCGGTGTGCGGCGGCGGCCGCTATGACGGGCTGATGGAGTTGCTGGGCGGGCCGCCGACACGCGCGACGGGCTTCGCCATCGGCCAGGATCGCCTGATTCTGTCGCTGCAAGAAGCCGGCAAAACGCCCGCACCGCAGGGACGCGACGTTTACATTGCATGGATGGGCGAGAAAGCTTACGCGACGGCGATTCGCGCCGCTAAGAATTTGCGCGCTGCAGGCTTCACCGTCGAGCTGCCGCCCGTGGAGCAAAAATTCGGCAAGGCGCTCGGCCAGGCCGTCAAATTGCGCGCTCGTTATGCGCTCATTCTCGGCGATAATGAAGTCTCGAGCGGCGAATGGACGCTGAAGACGCTGGCCACGGGCGAGCAGGCAAAGTTCGCAGAAGGGAATTTGCTGGAGTATTTGAAGAAGAACTTGTAGGGGGGGCCGCGTTTGGCGGTGAGGTGGCTTGCTCATCGCTGCGTGACCAAGGAAAACCCTCAGGCCTGGCCTGAAGGCTGAGCTACAGCGCGAAATCGGAATCCAGAGAGGATAATGCGGTGCTCGATTTTCTTGGCAACTTGAAGCGCACACAGTACTGCGGTGAACTGCGCGCCAAGGACGAGGGCCGCCACGCCATCGTGATGGGCTGGGTCCATCGGCGCCGCGACTTGGGCAATCTGCTTTTTCTCGACGTGCGCGACCGAACTGGCATCGTGCAGGTGGTGTTCAACAAAGAAACGCAGGCCGCTGCGCATGCGAAAGCCGAGCAGGTGCGCAGCGAATTCGTGGTGGCGGTCGAAGGCCAAGTCGTCAAGCGGCAGAAAGCCAATCCCCAATTGGCCAGCGGTGAAATCGAGTTGGTGGCAACGAAGCTGCACATCCTGAACAACGCCAAGACGCCGCCGTTTGCCATCGAAGACGAAATTAACGCTGCGGAAGAGACGCGGCTGCGCTTCCGCTATCTCGATTTGCGCCGGCCAAAGCCGCATCGCAACCTGGCGCTGCGCCACAAAATCATTCTGGAAATGCGCAAAACGATGGACGAGCTGGGCTTCCTCGAAGTGGAAACGCCCATGCTCACGCGCTCGACACCGGAAGGCGCACGCGACTATCTCGTGCCGAGCCGCATTCATCATGGGCAGTTTTACGCGCTGCCGCAATCGCCGCAGATTTTTAAGCAAATCCTGATGATCGCGGGGCTCGACAAATACTTCCAGATCGTGAAGTGCTTCCGCGACGAAGATTTGCGCGCCGACCGCCAGCCGGAATTCACGCAGCTTGACCTAGAGATGTCCTTCCCGCGGCAGGAGGACATTTTTCAGGTCATCGAAACGGTGATGGTGCGAGCCTGCGCCGCCGCGGGAATTCAAGTGACTGCTCCGTTTCCGCACATGCTGCACAAGGACGTAATTCGCAAATACGGCAGCGACAAGCCGGACCTGCGCTTCTCCATGGAATTGCACGAAGTGACGCATTGCTTCCCCCAAGAAGCGAAACAGAAGCTGCAGATTGAAGGCAGCGTCTTTGCGCTGGCGGCGCCGGGCGCTGCGGGCTACTCGCGCAAGCAGCTGGACGACTTGGCGGAAAAAGCGAAAGCGCTGAAAGCGCGCGGAGCGTATTTCGTGAAGGTGACGCCAGAAGGTTTGTCGTCAACCGTTGACAAAATCATTGGCGCGGAAAACATGAAGAAGCTCGCCGAGGCTTGCGGGGCCAAGCCCGGCGACCTGGTCGTCGCGGTTTCGGCGAAGGAGCAAATCAAAGGGACAGAAGCCGCCGCGCTCGTTGCCGGACAATTGCGACTGCAACTCGGCGAAGCGCTCAATCTGATCGACAAGTCGCAATGGAAATTTCTGTGGATCACCGGCTTTCCGCTCTTTGAGTGGAGCGAGACCGACAAGACCTGGGTCAGCGCGCAGCATCCCTTCACCGGCATCGTCGATGAGGACCTGGAAAAACTGGAGTCCGCGCCGTGGGAAGTGCGTTCGAAGGGCTACGACCTCGTGCTGAACGGCTATGAACTCGGCTCCGGCAGCATCCGCATCCACCGCCAGGACATTCAGGAGCGCGTGTTCAAAGCTCTGGGACTGAGTGAAGAACAACTTCGGCGCCGCTTCGGTTTTTTCCTCGACGCGCTGACCTACGGCACGCCGCCGCATGGGGGCATTGCGCTGGGCGTCGATCGCATCGCCATGCTTCTCGGCGGCGAAAAATCCATTCGCGAAGTCATCGCCTTCGCCAAAACCACCGCGGCGCAAGATTTGATGGCGGATTCGCCCAGTGAAGTGGACCCCGCTCAGCTCGACGAGCTTGGCCTCGCCATCAAGCCCGAAGTCAAGAAAGCCGCCGAATGATATCCTTGTCTGCGACTCGGGGTTCAGAATTGATGAAAAATCGGCGGACCAGCTGATGTCACGCATTCGCATATTGCCGGAGTCGGTAGCGAACAAGATCGCGGCGGGCGAAGTGGTCGAGCGGCCGGCGTCGGTGGTGAAGGAGCTGCTCGAAAACGCGCTCGACGCGGGCGCGAAAACCGTTCGCATCGAGGTCGAGCAAGGCGGCAAGCGAATGATTCGCATGACCGACGACGGCTACGGGATGACGCACGACGACGCGCTGCTGGCTTTCGAACGCCACGCCACCAGCAAACTCAAAACCGCCGACGATTTGCTTTCCATTGCCACGCTGGGCTTTCGCGGCGAAGCGTTGCCATCGGTCGCCGCGGTTTCGCGGCTGCTCCTTGAAACGCGCGATGAATCGGAAAGTGAAGGCACGCGCGTTGAGTTTGCGGGCGGCAAACTCGTTGGCGTGAAGCCCGCCGGGCTTCCTGCCGGAACCACGGTGAGCGTTGCCGACATTTTTTATTGCGTGCCCGCACGCCGGAAATTCCTGAAGTCGGACACCACGGAACTCGGCCACATCGCATCTCTCGTCACGCACTACGCGCTGGCAAATCCCGCCAAGCAGTTCATTCTTTCGACGCCGACGCAGGAGATCATCAACTGCGCGCCCGCAGAAACGCTGGCCGACCGCGTGTACCAGCTTTTTGGCCGGCAGGCGCTCGATGAGTTGGTAGAGATTCCTTCCGTCTCCGCGCCGTTCCGCGCGGCCATCACTGAGCCGCAACTCGATCCGGAAGAAGAGCGAGCGTCGCTCACTGTGACCGGCCTTACTTCACGCCCCGAAGTGCAGCGCCTGAACCGCAACGGCATCTACGTTTTCGTGAACCGCCGGTTGGTGCGCGACCGGTTGATCCTGCATGCGATTCACGAGGCGTATCGCAACATTCTGCCGCCGACGGTATTCCCGGCAACGCTGCTGTTTCTCGAAATGCCCTACGAAGAAGTCGACGTCAATGTGCATCCCGCAAAAATCGAAGTGCGCTTTCGACGCTCGCATTTTGTGCACGATTTCACCCGCGACACAATTCGCCAGGCGCTCATGAGCGCGCGGCCGATCGCTAGCTTTGCGACGGCCGCAGCAACGAACGCCGCCCCGCCGCAAGCGCAAGGCTTCGGAAATGGCGGGCTTCCCGGCGGAATTACTCCCGCACCGGAGGGATCAGGCGTTCCGCGCGCTTTCATTCCACCAATGGAGGACTTCCCCCGGGGTTCCGGCGTCGGCCGCGACGGCGGGTTTGACCTTTCGAATGCGCCGCTGCAGCCGGTGGAGCAGCGCATTCCCTTCGGTTCGAGCACCGCGTTTGGCGAAGCGGCGGCTAGCGCTGCTGCGCAAATTGCCGCCACTCCGAAGTGGGCGGCAAATCTGGCCGCCCCGAGCGCGGATGCGCCCGCAACTCTTCCGCGCCCCGAGCAAATTGCCGATTTGAAACCGCTGGGGCAAGTCAACTCCAGTTTCATCGTTGCGGTAAATGGCGAAGGCCTGTGGATTGTCGACCAGCACGTTGCGCACGAGCGCGTGCTTTTCGAGCAGCATCTCGAAGCGCGGCGCGCCGGACAAATCGAAGCGCAGCGCATGCTCGTACCACTGGTGATCGAACTTTCGCCGCGGCAAATCGTCACGTTTGAAAAAATCGCCAAAGAGCTGGGCGCGAACGGCTTTGAAGTCGAGCTGATGGGGGTGAAAAGCGTTGCGATTCAGGCGGTGCCTGCGGGAGTCGGCGCGCCGGACGCCGAGAAACTGCTCTGTGAAATTCTTGACGGCATCGAACGCGAAAACGCCGCGATTTCGATTGAGACGTTGCAGGCGAAAATCGCCGCGTCGACGGCTTGCCACGCCGCAATCAAGGTGAACATGCCGCTCGAGCCATCGAAAATGGAGTGGCTCTTGGACGCGCTCGCGAAAACAGATTGCCCGATGAGCTGCCCCCACGGACGCCCGGTGGTGCTGCGCTATTCCATAAAAGAAATTGAGAGAGCGTTTCATCGGATTTGAAAGAAGTGGCGAGTGGCTAGTGACAAGTGGTGAGCAAGAACAAACAAGGCCATCTGCAGTCAGTCTTTAGCTGTTTTTATTTCCCAAAACCAAATCCTAATAACTGGAAACAGGAACTGAAGACTGACAACTGAGAACTGGGGACTTAGGAATGAGTGAATCACAAAAAACTGCGGTGATCTTCGGCTTGGCCAACAAGCGAAGCATCGCCTGGGCTATCGCGCAAAAGCTGCATGCGGCAGGCTGGCGGCTTGCCATCACGTACATGAACGAGCGCCTCGGGCTCGAGGCGAAGGATCTAATTGCGGAATTACCGGGAGCCTCCGGTTTCATGTGCGACCTCACCAAGGATGACGAAATCGTGCGACTGTTCGATGAGTTGATGTCCAAATATGGCGTTGTGCACGGGGTCGTGCACAGCGTAGGCTTTGCTCCGCCGGACGAATTGAAAAATCCCTTTTTGCTGACCACGCGCGAAGGATTTCGCATCGCGCACGACATCAGCGTGTACTCGTTAATCGCCGTCGCGCGCGGCTCTGCGCCGCTTATGACCGAAGGCGGCGGGATCGTTACGCTCACGTACTACGGCTCGGAAAAAGTGGTGCCGAATTATAACGTGATGGGGGTCGCCAAAGCTGCGCTGGAAGCCACGGTTCGGTATCTCGCTAACGATCTGGGACCGAAAGCGATTCGCGTAAATGCGATCTCCGCCGGGCCAATCAAAACTTTGGCCGCGCGCGGCATCGCCAATTTCAGCGAAATGCTCAAAACACAAACCGAGCGCGCGCCGCTAAAGCGCAACGTGGACCCCGGGGAAGTCGGCGCCACGGCCGCGTTTCTGCTTTCCGATGCAGGCTCCGGCATTACCGGCGAAACCATTTACGTCGATTGCGGCTACAACATCATGGGATTCTGAAAAGCGTTCTAAGTTCTGGAGTCCTCAGTTTTCAGCAAAAGCAGCTACCATGAAGGGTAAGCTTTCGGTTCGAGATGAACTCAACTCAATTCTCTTTGTCTTTACTGAAAACGGAATGACTCCAGTCCTGAAAACTCATTTCCCAATGTCCGGACAACTCACAATCACGATTGATGGTCCAGCGGGTTCGGGCAAGAGCAGCGTGGCGCGCGGCGTTGCCGCGCTACTCGGATACTCCTACCTCGACAGCGGCGCGATGTACCGCGCCCTGGCGCGGAAAGCGCTCGAACGAAAAGTTGCTCTAAGCAACGAGTCTCAGCTCGCAGCCCTGGCAAAAGAAACACACATCGAACTGAAGCCGCCTACGCCAGAGTGCGAGGCAGTCGGCGCAAAAAACCGGGTTTTCCTCGATGGCAAGGAGGTGACGCGCGAAATACGCACCGCGGAAGTCGCTCAGGCGGCTTCGAGGCTCGCTACGATTGCCGCCGTGCGCCGCGTGCTTGTCGCCGAACAGCAACGCGCCGGCGCGGGCGGCGGCGTAGTCATGGAGGGGCGCGACATCGGCACCGTCGTTTTTCCTAATGCCGAGTTGAAGATTTTTCTCGACGCTTCCCCCGAAGTCCGCGCCGAGCGCCGCTGGAAAGAACATCAAGAAAAAGGGGAAGCCTTCACGCTTGCGGAAGTTCTCGACGAAGTGCATGAGCGCGACCGCCGTGACCGCGAAAGGAAAGTTTCGCCGCTCGTGCGCGCAAAAGATGCGGTGCTCATTGACAACACCGCCATGGGCATCGAAGAAACCGCCCGCCTCATCGTGATGCTCGCGCACGAACACCAAAAAGAGGCCACTGCATCCACTCGAACTAAAACTAAAGTTTGACCTGCAAGCGTTGAGGTGTGCCTGGTTTATGCGGGGGACGACATCGAGCTGAGAAATTCCATGTTGGATTTGGTCTTGGTCAACCTGCTGAGCAGAAGCTCCATCGCCTCCACGGTCGAGAGCGGGCTCAATACCTTGCGCAGCACCCACACGCGGCTGAGCTCTTCCGGTGGAAGCAGCAATTCGTCCTTGCGTGTGCCCGAACGCTGAATATCGATCGCCGGGAACACGCGTTTATCCGCCAAGCGCCGGTCGAGGTAGATTTCCATGTTGCCGGTGCCTTTGAACTCTTCGAAAATCACGTCGTCCATGCGGCTGCCGGTATCAATCAGCGCGGTCGCAACGATGGTGAGAGAGCCGCCTTCTTCGACGTTGCGTGCCGCCGCGAAAAACCGGCGTGGCCGCTGCAGCGCGTTGGCGTCAATACCGCCGGAAAGCACTTTGCCGGAAGGCGGCGTCACCGCGTTGTAAGCACGCGCCAGGCGCGTAATGGAATCGAGCAGCACGACCACGTCGCGCTTGTGCTCCACCAGGCGTTTGGCTTTTTCCAAAACCATTTCTGCCACCTGGATGTGCCGCTGCGGCGGCTCGTCAAACGTCGAGCTGATCACCTCGCCTTTCACCGTGCGCTGCATGTCCGTGACTTCTTCCGGGCGCTCGTCAATCAACAGCACGATGAGCGCGACTTCTGGATGGTTGGCGGCGATGGCGTTGGCGATGGCCTGCAGCATCATGGTCTTTCCCGTGCGTGGTGGCGCGTTAATCAATCCGCGCTGGCCTTTGCCCACCGGACAGAGCAGGTCCAGGACGCGTCCCGTCATGTTTTCCTTGACCGTTTCCATTTTCAAACGGCCTTGCGGATAAAGCGGCGTCAGGTTATCGAAGAAAATCTTGTTTCGCGCGACTTCGGGATCTTCAAAATTCACCGCTTCCACTTTGATCAGCGCGAAGTAGCGTTCGCCGTCTTTGGGAGGGCGGACCTGGCCGGAGACGGTGTCGCCGGTGCGGAGATCGAACTTGCGGATTTGCGACGGTGAAACGTAGATATCGTCCGGGCCGGGGAGGTAGTTGTACTCCGGCGCGCGGAGGAACCCGAATCCGTCGGGGAGGCATTCCAAGACGCCTTCGGAAAAGATCAAGCCGTTCTTTTCGGTTTGCGCGCGCAAAATCTGGAAGATCAGTTCCTGCTTGCGCATCCCGCTCGCGCCGGGAATGTTCAATTCCTTGGCAATCTTGGCGAGGTCGGTGATGTTCTTTTCCTTTAACTCGGCAAGGCTGATACTCATCTCTTTATTTCCTTCAACGTGTGTTTCTTTTGGCATAGTTCCCTAATGTGTTTTGTGAATTTACTGACCCTGAGAATCCGGATTGTTCTTGAGGTGACGCACCAACTGGCGGTTGACCGCTCCTGGGTCCTGAACCCGAAGACGCGAAACCAGCCGAAATGAGCAGACCGGACTTTTCCCAAACCGGAGCAGCTCCCGGTCCCCTTCGAAGCTCACACTCCCACTCCCGCGTTTACAATGGCGGGCAGATTTTGAGAGATGGCCTTTCCCGGAGTACGCTGCTTAGTTGGTCAAACTCTTGTCTTTCTCGGCGCTGGTCCCGAACGTTTGCGCGACAGGCGCTACCGCGGCATGCTCAAGCGGCACGATGGGCCGCTCCAGCGCAATCTGCAGCACTTCATCCATGGTCTCGACAACATGGATCGTGAGACTGGAGAGAATCTCTTGCGGGATATCCGCTAGGTCCTTCTCATTGTCCTTCGGAAGCACTACCGTACGCAAGCCCATTCTGTGCGCGGCCAGGAGCTTCTCCTTGACCCCGCCAATGGGCAAAACTTTGCCGCGCAGCGTGATTTCGCCAGTCATGGTCACGTCGCACCGCACGGGAATTTTCGTCAGCGCGCTCACAATGGAAGTGCAAATCGTGATGCCGGCCGACGGGCCGTCCTTGGGAATCGCCCCTTCGGGCACGTGCACGTGAATATCGATGGTGCGGTAGAAATCTCGCGCCAGGCCCAGCAGATTCGAACGCGAGCGCACGTAACTCATGGCCGCTTGCGCGGACTCCTGCATCACGTCGCCCAGTTTTCCGGTCAGCGTCAGCCGCCCCTTCCCTTCCATCAATGTGGCTTCTGTAGCGAGGACCGAACCGCCCACTTCCGTCCAGGCCAGGCCGGTGGTCAAACCGACCTCATTCTGCTTCTCCAGCCAGAATTCGCGGTACTTCAGCACGCCGAGGAAATCCTTGACGTTTTCCGGAGTAATTTCTACCGCCGACTCCGGGCCGTCCGTTACGACTTTGCGCGCCATCTTCCGCGCGATATTCTGAATTTCGCGCTCCAGATTGCGCACTCCGGCTTCATGGGTGTAATGCCGGATAATGTGCAGTAATCCTTCTTCTTTGAACTTGAGGTTCTTCTCAGTCAGCCCCGTGGCCTCCCGCGCCCGCTTCACCAGGAAGCGCGTGGCAATTTCCATCTTTTCCTGCTCGGTGTAGCCGGGCAGCCGCAGGATTTCCATGCGGTCCTGCAGCGGCTGCGGAATCGTGTGCAGAACGTTCGCCGTGCACACGAACATCACTCTCGAAAGGTCGTATTCCACGTCCAGATAATGGTCCGTGAACGCGTGGTTGAGTTCGGGGTCCAGCACTTCCATCAATGCCGCAGACGGATCGCCGCGGAAATCCGTGGACATCTTGTCCACTTCGTCCAGCACGAAAATCGGGTTCACCGTGCCGGCTTTCTTCATCATCTGGATGATTTGACCTGGCAGAGCGCCGATGTACGTCCGGCGGTGGCCGCGAACTTCCGCTTCATCTCGCACGCCGCCTAGCGAAACGCGCACGAACTTGCGTCCCGTAGCATGGCCAATGGACATCGCCAGCGAAGTTTTTCCCACGCCCGGCGGCCCCACAAAGCAAAGGATCGAGCCCTTCGGATTCTTCACCAATTGGCGTACTGCAAGGAATTCTAGGATGCGGTCCTTGATTTTCTCCAGCCCATAATGCTCTTCGTTGAGCACTTTCTCTGCCGCTTTGATATCGCGGATCTCCTTGGACCGCTTCTTCCAAGGCACAGCAATCAGCCAGTCCAGATAATTGCGGCTCACCGTGGATTCCGCGGACATTGGCGGCATCAGCTCCAGGCGTTTCAGCTCTTGAATCGCCTTCTCATGCACGTCCTTGGGCATGCCGGCCGTATCGATTTTCTTCTTCAGCTCGTCGGTTTCGCTCTTTTCGCCGCGCCCGAGTTCTTTCTGGATGGCCTTCAGCTTTTCGTTGAGGTAGTACTCTTTTTGTGCGCGCTCCATCTGCCGCTTCACGCGCGTATTGATGTTCCGGTCGACATTCAGCTTCTCAAGCTCGATTTCCAGGATTTCTCCGATGCGGGTCAGCCGCTCCAGCGGATCCACGGTTTCGAGCAAATCCTGTTTTTCATCCACGGGGAGCTGCAGATTCGCCGCAATCGTGTCCGACAGGCGCGACGGGTCGTCTCCACGCGCGGCTGCAATCATGGTGTCGTAATTCAGGCTTTGCGACAGCTTGATGAATTGCTCGTACAGCCCGGTCACTTTTTCGACCATCTGCTTGACCTGCGGCGAATCTTCGATGCGCTGGCCGAGCAGACGAATCGTGGCCCGGAAAAATCCCTCTTCCGTGGCGATGGAGAGCGCCCGCGCGCGCTCCACGCCTTCCACCAGAACTTTGATATTGCCGTCCGGCAGTTTCACGCTCTGCACGATATTCGCAAGCGTTCCAACCGCGTAAATCTCTTCTGGCTTCGGGTCATCCACCGAAGCATCATGCTGCGTGGAAAGGAAAATCTTTTTGTCGCTGGCGAGCGCCTCTTCGAGCGCGCGTACGCTCGCTTCCCGGCCCACGATGAACGGCGTCATCTGCTGCGGGAAGATGACCATATCGCGCACCGGCATCATGGGTACGCGCCTCATCTCTTGTTTTTCTCGTGTAAACATGGGGGCACCTGAACCTCTTACGTCTGCCTCTTAGGTCTATGTTCCATACGGCCGAAGATTGGCCGTACCCTGAATTTGATGCGCGAGCCGGCTCATCCGGCTTTTTCGAGCAAGCTCCAGTTGATTTCGCGCGTCCGCACCATTTCCGCAGTGACCACGAATTCGCGCACCTTCCGCTGCATGGGAAGGTGGTACATGAGCTCGAGCATGAGGTCTTCCAGAATCATGCGCAAGCCGCGTGCGCCGACTTTGCGCTGAAGTGCTAACTCTGCCACAGTTTCCAGCCCCTCTTCGGTAAATCGCAAGCGCACGTTCTCAAACTCAAACAGCCTCTGGTACTGCTTCAGCAGGGCGTTCTTGGGCTCCGTCAAAATCTTCACTAGCGCCGCCTTGTCCAAATCGTTCATCACGCCCGCCACGGGCAGGCGACCCACAAACTCGGGAATCAACCCATAGCGGATCAAATCGCTTGGTTGCACCTGTTCAAGCAACTCGGTGTTCCGCCGCTGCGGCGTCGCAGGCGCAGCATCGGTGTGGAAACCGAGCGAGCGGCGGCCCGTGCGCCGCTCAATAATTTTTTCCAGCCCGACAAACGCCCCGCCGCAAATAAACAGAATATTCGTGGTGTCCACCGGCGTAAATTCCTGATGCGGATGCTTACGCCCTCCCTGCGGCGGCACGTTGGCTACCGTGCCCTCCAGAATCTTCAGCAGCGCCTGCTGCACGCCCTCGCCGGAAACGTCGCGGGTAATCGACGGGTTCTCATCCTTCTTCGCGATTTTATCGATCTCGTCGATGTAGATGATGCCTTGCTGCGCCTTCTGCACATCTCCGTCGGCGGCTTGCAACAGCTTCAAAATAATGTTTTCGACGTCTTCTCCGACGTAGCCCGCCTCTGTCAGTGTCGTCGCATCCACAATGGCAAAGGGCACTTCCAGCATGCGTGAAAGCGTTTGCGCCAGCAGCGTCTTGCCGGTGCCTGTCGGCCCAATCAGTAAAATATTCGATTTGCTCAACTCCACTTCGCCCGGCTGCTTGTTCAGGAAAATCCGCTTGTAGTGGTTGTACACTGCCACCGCGAGTTTTTTCTTCGTGCGGTCCTGCCCGATCACGTAGCCATCCAGGAACCGCTTGATTTCCGGCGGCCGCGGAAGCTGCCGCGCGGGTGCCGTGGCCTGTTCGCGCTTCTCGTCTTCCAGAATCGTCTGGCAGACGCCCACGCACTCGTTGCAGATATACGCGCGCGGATAGTCCGAAGGCGAACTGATCAGCTTTTCGACCTGCTCCTGGGTCTTATGGCAAAAGGAACAGCGCAATGGCTCATCTGGGTTAAATTTTTTCACAGGTATGGAGCCCTCAGCTCCGCTGGGCTTCTTCGGAGTCTCTATCCTTTATTCTAGGCCGATTTGTCCCCTGAGCAAGAGAGAAAGTCGAAAAGGTGCCAACTATTGGGAACCTGCCTTCCGCCCGTGCTTCGAACGGTAAAGCACTTCGCGCCTCAAAAGCTAACGATGCTTGTAGATGATCTCATCGATCATCCCATATTCCTTGGCCTGCTCCGCGTTCATGATGTAATCGCGCTCTACGTCCTTCTCGATGCGCTCGACGGACTGGCCCGTATGTTTCGCCAGAAGCGAATTGATGGTCGTGCGCATGCGCAGGATTTCTTTCGCGTGAATATCGATATCGGTCGCCTGTCCGCCGAGTCCTGACAGCCATGGCTGGTGAATCAGGATGCGCGCGTTGGGCAGCGCAAACCGCTTCTTCGGAGCGCCTCCGGTCAGCAATACCGCGGCAATCGAGGCCGCTTGGCCCACGCAGGTGGTCACCACGTCCGGCTTCACGAACTGCATCGTGTCGTAAATCGCGAAGCCCGCGGTAATCGACCCTCCCGGGGAGTTAACGTACAGCTGAATGTCCTTCTCCGGATCTTCCGCTTGCAAAAACAGCATTTGCGCCGTTGCCAAATTGGCTACGTGATCGTCAATCGGCGTACCGATAAAAATAATATGCTCTTTCAGCAGCCGGGAATAAATATCGTACGCCCGCTCCCCGCGGCTGGTCTGTTCGACCACCATGGGTACGAGAGTCGTTGCGTGGTAATCAGAATCGTCGAACTTTTTCATGGAAGTAAACCGCTAGCCCCGGCCGGAAGATTTTACCTTGCCCCGCTCTGCGGGGTCGCTGCGCTTGCCGCTGCTACTGTCTTGATGTTCGCGCTTTGCTCGATCCACTCGAGCGTCTTGTCGCTTCGCAACTTGGCTTTCATCCTATCGAGCGTTCCTTGCTTTGTCAAACGAGCCCGCAGTGCCTCCACCGATTCGCCACTATGCGCGGCCACATGCTCCAGCTCCCGCATGACGTCTTCCTCGCTCACGTCAATGTTTTCTTTGGTCGCTATCTGATCGATGATGAGCTCGGCCTTCACGTCATCTCTGGCGCGGTCTTCCTGCCGCCGCCGCAGCGCCACCCAATCCACGTTCACCGCGCGCGGGTCCACCCCTTGCGCCGCCAGCGAGCGCACCACGCGCTCCAGCCGCACGTCCATTTGATGTTCCACCAGGGATTCCGGCACAGGGAAATCATGCTTCTTCACCAATTCCGCGAGGACTTTCTCATGCAGCAATTCCTTGTGCCGGTGGTCGCGCTCGTGCTCCAGCCCTTCGCGAACTTTTTTCTTCAATTCCTCGAGCGTTTTCTCGTCGCTCACATCCTTCGCAAAATCGTCGTTCAGCTCCGGCAGCTTCTTCACCTTGATTCCCAGCACTTCCACCGCGTAGTGAAATTTCTTGCCCGCCAACTTGGGATCCGGATAATCCGCGGGATATTCCACGTCAAAATTCTTGTGTTCGCCTACATTCGCGCCCTTCAAATTGGTATTGAAAGGCTCCATCGTTTCTTCCGCACCGATGTGGCAGAGCACGCTGTCGGCCTTCAGCGGATCCCCTCCGCCCTCCGGCGAGCCCAGCAGCTTTACTTGCGCAAAATCCCCATCCTGGATCGCCCGGCCTTCGGCCGGCGCAAACGTGGCTGCCCGCTCGCGCATCTCCTCGAGAGCCTTCTCTACGTCTTGCTCCGTGATGTCCATCGCGGGCATTTCCAATTCCAGCCCTTTGTAGCTGCCCAACTCGAATTCCGGCATCACTTCGAAAACTGCGCGAAACTTCAGTGGCTGGCCTTCGTTGTAGTCCAGCTTATCGACTTTCGGCTGCGAAACCGGTGTCAGCTTTTGCTCCGCCACCGCTTTTTCCACACGCTCGGGCACCAGCGTCTGCAGCACCTCGCCCTTGATGTCCTCCGCAAATCGGCGTCGGATCAGCGAAACCGGCGCCTTCCCGCGGCGGAACCCTGGAATCGTCGCTAGGCGCGCAAATTCTTTTGCCACGCTCTCGATCTTCTTGGACACTTCTTCGGCGGGAATTTCCAGTTCCAGCTCGCGGCGGCAGCTTGCCTCAGCCATGCCCATTTCCTCTTCTCTTGCCTGCCTGTCGTGGCTTGCCTGCTCGAAGTAGCGCAGGCTCTATTTGCTCTGGATACGCTTCGGGGAGCCGCGTCCGTACAGTCGTCGGCACGCTTCTCAGGACTTCCTTCTCAGAACTTGAAGGTGGAAACTATCCTGCAATTAGAATCTTAAGTATAGAGCACGCCTGAGGCACCGTCAATTTGATGCAGTCAAAACCCAGTTCTGTGATGGCGCAAGTCGCGAATATCGCATCCTCTCGCGCTGCAGTATCCCCTATCCAGAATCTCCGCCTGGTGCGCCAGCCCTCTGTGGCTGTTCTGTCTATCGGCCCTCCTCAGACTTCCCGGAACAAACCCGCCACCCGCGGATACAGTCCTTCGACCGCCTGACACAACTCGCGCATTCCCGTAGTTTCCCGTGTCACTTGGTGAGCTTCCAGGTCCGTCTTTATGGCGAGGCTCAGCTGCGTGGCGCGCCGAATCCGTTCCGCCGTGATCAACGGCAGCACCGTCTGCGGGTCGTGTTTCTGCAGTTGACGCTCCTGCCATTCCTGAACCGCCCAGGCGGTTTTCCGTACGTAGTCCACGGAGTCTCGAAACTCTTCGAGTATGCGAGGATCGATGCCGCCGGATTTAATCTCCTGCTCGATTCGGACGAGCTCGGCGCTGGTCTTCCTTAACTGGAAATTCAACCCCCAAAAAGTGTCGCTCGGCGTCAGAAGTTCGACGGCAACTCTCAGTGCGCCGCCATCCTTGGGAGGACGTGCGCCAACCACACGCGCTCGAGCTGTTTGTTTGGAAAGAAGATTGGTCAGCTGCACTTCGCTGCCGACCCTGGGGAAGGTCTTCATGTCCAGCAAGCCGCCCAGAGCACTGACCTCCATGGCTTGGGCCGTTTCTTGGGCGGTCTGCCCGCCGAGCCCCTGCCATTTCGCCTCCACGAAAACCACGACAGGAAAACGGACGCCCCTGCGCTTTTCTTTTATGGTTGGTTGTCCTTCAGCCGGCTTATCCATTTTGAGGGCCCTCCGCTAGATCGATGGATAGCTTTTATACCACGCGCACGTTCCTTCCTCTGACATCACTTCTTCCGGTGGTTACTTTTCCCGTAACCTCGCTGTGTTCCGGAAGGATTGCCAGCCCACGAAGCTAGCCTAAGCGATACCGCTCTTCCGTTTGGTCCGGCAAACAACTAGTTGATTTTGTGGTTGCTTTTTGTCTCGGGTTTTGAGGCTGGCTTGCTTGGTAGTTCATCGGCGCGAAGCTCCGCGCCGCACTGTCTGCACTTTGGATTTTGCTTCCATTCGACGACAGCATAACGCTTGCCGCAGTTGGGGCATCGATAGCGCCTGGTGAGCTGCCAGTCCTGTGGCGTATGCATCGCGGCGTAAATTTAGCACCGGTGTTGCCCTTAAATCCCTCGGGTCTTTACCTGATGGACGACAATGGAACGATCACCTAGAAGACCCGACCCCTTCCGCGCCATAAATAGGCGGTTCGATGGAACTTCTTGGCGAAGACGCGTGGCTCGGAAATGTGTGGCTGCGGCTGCAGAATTTTTCAGTGCTTTCTTGCTAATCCGCTGCCGCAGGCCGGTCCAAGGCCCTGCTCAAATCCGCGTGTAGCAGCCGATGAAACAAATGTTCCCCGGCCTCGCGCCGCATCGAAAGGCGCCCCGCCACATACGCCCGCGAAGCCAGGCCGCGCTGTACGGAATCGCAGATGGCCATGTCCTCGTCTTGCACTTTTTCACTCACTTTGATGCTCTCGCGATTGTGCTTCAGCCGCTGCTTGCTGATGTCCGCAAAGTAGTAGTCAAATACCACCGCGCATTTATCCACTGCCAGGGGCAGCACCAGGTTCGTGTCCATCACGCCTTCGTAGGCGTTGATCATGAAGTTCGGGTAGATCCACAGATAAAACGCCCGGCCTTGCCGTGTCGCCGCAACGCCAGTCTCGGATTTCTTTCCCGAAGAAAGCGGGCTCGATTGCAGGCAGGCGCGTTCGAAATTCTCGATCGTGTATTTCGTGTATTCGATGACGCTGCTCAGCCCCTTGTGGGCGTGCGGCACGTGGTACCCACCGTCCAAATAATTGTCCACGTACACTTTCCAGTTGCAGTTCAGCGTGTACACACGCTGGTCGAAAAATTTCATTCTTTTCGACAATTGTAGCGGCGCAACAATTCCGGAAACCTTCCCGAGAAAGTCGTGGAGCGGCGATACCGGTCCATCCAAATTCACGAACACAAACTTTTCCCAGGTATCCACTTTTACCGGCACCAGCCCGTTTTTTGCGCGGTCAAAGTTGCATACTCCCTCGAACTCCACCATGCCTTTCAGCCTGCCGTCGATCCCGTACGTCCAGCCGTGATACGGGCAGCGAAACTGTTTTGCCGAGCCTTGCGCTTCGGTCACCACCGTCGCTGCATGGTGCCGGCATACGTTGTAAAAAGCACGCAAAACATCGTCTTCACCCCGCGACACCACAAGCGGCTCGCCCGCCAAGCCCGTGGTGAAAAAATCTCCCTTCTTCTGCACCTGGTCTGTTCGGCCAACAGCCTGCCACGTTCTGCCGAACACGCTTTGTTGTTCCAGTTCCGCCATTCGCTGGTCGAAATACCACGGCGCGGGAATCGTCCACGCGCGCTCCAGCGGATCTTGCGGGTTGTACAAATCCAGAAGCTCGCGAACATTTCTTTCCATAAAGCGCTCCCTGACAGCAGCGGGCAAACTCACAGCAAAGACCTTGCATCCTTGATACCTCCAAATCCATTACGAGAAAAGGAAAAACCGTCTTAAGCCGGGAATGCGACGGTCTTTGCCGCGCCTCACATTGACGAGCTGTCAACAGCCCCTTAGAATAACTTTTGGGAAATCACGGACCCGCCATGGCCGCCTACCGCCTGCACCGTCAATCCAAGACTGCTCATCCGGGCAAACTCATTTGGACCGAAGACAAGTTTCGCGCCCTGCTCGAGTCTGCTCCAGACGCCATGATCATCGTGGACGCGTCGGGCAACATCACGCTCGTCAATGCCCAGACCGAAAAACTCTTTGGCTACAAGCGGGAGGAACTCCTCGGGCAGCCGGTGGAAAAACTCATGCCGGACCGCTTTCGCGGGAACCACCTCGGGCATCGCGAACAGTATGCGCAAACCGCGCGTCTCCGCATGATGGGCTCCGGAATGGAGCTTTTCGGCTGCCGCAGGGACGGTACCGAATTCCCCGTCGAAATCAGCCTGAGTCCGTTCAAAAGCAAAGACGGTATCCTCGTGTTCAGCGCCATCCGCGACATTACTCTGCAGAAACAAGCGCAAAAAGAACTGGCGGATGGCCGGGATCTTCTTGAAGCTCGCGTCCGCGAGCGCACTGCCGAACTCCTCGAATCCAATCAGACCTTGCAAGCCGAAATTGCCCGCCGTGAACTTGCTCAGCGCCAGCGCGACGATGAACAGGCTCGCTCCCAGCGCCTTGAGGAACAGCTTCTCGAAACGGAAAAAATGGAAGCCATCGGCCGCCTGGCCGGGGGCATCGCTCATGACTTCAACAATCTGCTCGGCGTGATCCTTGCAAACAGCGAACTGCTCCTTCAAAACGCGGCTTTGGACGAAAGTCTGAGCGAACGAATCAAGGAAATCAAAATGGCGGGGGAAGAGGCTGCCTCGGTCACTCGCCAGTTGCTCGCACTCAGCCGCCAACAAGTTTCCGAGCCTCAGGTCCTGGATTTAAATGTTGCGCTCGAGGACCTTCAGCCACTGCTCAAGCGCATCATCCGGGAGAGTATCCATTTCGAAATGGTACTGGGGCAGGTGGGGGCGATCAAAATCGACCGCAGCCAGTTGGCCCAGATCATCTTGAATCTTGTCGCCAACGCCCGCGATGCCATGACCGCCGGCGGGCGGCTGAAAATCGAAACCTCGAACGTCGAATTGGGTGATTCGTTTGCGAAGGAGCACGTCGACGTACGGCCCGGACCGTATGTGCAATTGACCGTAACGGATAGCGGCAGCGGCATGGATCGCGAAACCGTCAGCCGCATCTTCGAGCCTTTCTTTACCACGAAAGAAAAGGGCCGCGGCTCCGGGCTCGGCCTCGCTACGGTCTACGGGATTGTCCGGCAAGGCGGTGGCCACATTTGGGTGTACAGCGAGCCAGGATTGGGCACGACTTTCAAAATCTACCTCCCGCGCGTCATCCAAGCGTCGGATTCTGCTCGCGCGAAGACAATCGAGGAGAGGAAATCGGCCGCCGCGGAAACTATCCTGCTCGTGGAGGACTCCAAGCTTCTCGCGAAAGTTACCAGGGATTTCCTGGTGGACGACGGCTATAAAGTTCTGCTGGCTTCCAACCCCCGGGAAGCCCTTCGCGTCGAGGAAAGTCATCACGAACCCATCCATTTGCTTCTCACCGATGTGGTCATGCCCGATATGAATGGCCGTGAACTCGCGGAGCAGCTTCTGGCGAAGCGTCCAGAAATGAAGGTTATTTATATGTCGGGCTATACCAACGGAATTCTTTCGGAGCACGCCTTTCGCGCGGAAGATTCCGCCTTCATCGAAAAGCCCTTTTCCCGCGACGCGCTGTCCCGCAAAGTTCGCCATACCTTGAATCCAGGCGTACGGTCTTGACGCGACCTTTCTCTGCGGGTTTGTCGCGTCAGGCAGCGACCAGGTTTTCGAGCGCTGGCTTGTTTCTCAGCACCAACGTCGAGCCGTTCAGTTCGATCGTTCGTTGTCTCTTGAATTCGCTCAGAGTGCGCGTCACTGTTTCGCGCGATGCACCAATCAGTTGCGCTATTTCTTCGTGCGTTAGCGCCAGTTTCACCCGCACGACGCCGTCCATCACCGACCCGTTCGAGGACCAATCTAGCAGGAACCGCGCTAGGCGTTCCGGAACCGACTGGCTCAAGCCAATCAAACGCACCAGGTCATAAGCGGCATGGCAATCGCGGCTCAGGTGACTCGCAAAGTGCAAGCAGGCATCGCCGTGCTCGGTGATGCACTTCAAAAAATCCGCGCGCTCGAGGAAGGCCAATTCGGCGGGCTGCAGAATCTCCGCTGTGAGGTCGTAAGGCTTGCCGGTGATGACTGAATTTAAGCCTAACTCTTCGCCGGGCTTGGCAATTTTCAGAATGAGTGTTCGCCCGTCGCTGTTGGTGGTCAACAGTTTCACGCGCCCTTGCCGCAAAATGTAGAGGCCCCGCGCCGGCTGGCCTTCCATAAAAATAATCGCGCCGGCGGGAAAGCTTGCGGTGTGTTCGACCTTTTGCAATGCCTTCGCGGTCGCCTCAGAAAGCCCCCCATAAAAGTCGCTGCTCGGTTCGCTTCGCGCGCTCCGCTCAAGAATCTGTAAACTGGAGGCCGCGGTTGGTTTCTTGGGGCGATTGGCCCAAACCTGCAAGCGTGGAACTGCTGTCCCAGTCGCTATCACTGGAGTTGCCATGATCGTCTCCTTCGATGACTGTACCTTGAACACAACGAAGGAAAGGCAACCCAAGGGCCGATGTTCAGCAAAACGTCCCATCCGTCGCATACCTCATAAGTTAAACAAAAACAACAACTTAAATATGCCGTAATCAAGTCTAGCCGCTTATTGCGACATTGCCAACCTGGTTCCCGGTGCGCCATTTCGCACACCTGTGCGTGATCTACATCACTGGGCTTTGTGACAGAAAATAGCTCCCCTACACGGCCTTCCGCTCCCATCTGGCCCCATGCCCGTTGCTCGGATGCCCATTTCGCCGCCTCGCGGCTTGCTCTCTCCCCGGCATATAATGCTGGCCCATGGCTAGCTCGCCTAACGAATGGGCTGATGGCGCCACGGTTCGCCTGGATCGCAAAGATCCCTATTTGCGCCTTCAGTCCGTCACGATCTTCGTCCGCAATCTGGATCGCAGCCTTAATTTCTACGTGGACCAGCTTGGCTTTCAGCTGGTCTTCGACGCGCGCCACCAGGAATTTGCCGGCCGCCGTTTCGTAACCGTTGCGCCTCCCGACGGCTCGGCCAACCTCACGCTTGCTGCGCCTGAGCCCGAGTCCGAGCAGCACAAGCTCATCGGGCGGCCCACGCAAGTCACGTTTGTCACCGAAGATGTACTTGCCAAATTCCGTGAATGGAGCAAGCGCGGCGTGCGCTTCAACTTTGCGCCCCGCCTCAAACGTCTCAAATATCCGGTACAGGTGCGCAACGCAAATTGCGCAGATCCGGCGGCGCCATCAGGAGAGCACACGCCCATCTGGGGCGGCGTCTTCACGCGCTTCAAGGATCCCGACGGCAATTCGTTCTCACTTGTCAGCTTCGACGAAGTGACGCACGCCGTAGAAGCCCAGCGCCGCGCTATCGCGGAGAGACTGGAAGCCGAGCGGCGCGCCGCGCAGGAACTGGACATCGCAAAGCAAGTGCAGGCTCGACTGTTTCCCCAAACGCTTCCGCCGCTCAAAACTTTGGAGTATGCCGGAATTTGTCGTCAGGCTCGCCAGGTCGGCGGCGATTACTACGATTTCCTCGACTTGGGCAGCGAGCGGCTCGGCTTCGTGATTGGCGACATTTCCGGGAAAGGCATCGCCGCCGCGCTATTGATGGCCAACCTGCAAGCCAATCTTCGGAGCCAGTGCGCCGTCGCCGTGGATCAGCCGCAACGCCTGTTGCGCTCGGTAAATCAGCTTTTTTGCGAAAACACGACGGATGGCGCGTTCGCCACGCTGTTTTTCGCCGAATACGACGATGCCAAGCGGCGCTTGCGTTACGCGAATTGCGGCCACCTTGCCGCGCTTGTGCTTCGCCGGGATGATTCCCTCGAGCGGCTTGAATCCACGGCCACAGTTCTTGGCGTGTTCAAGAAATGGGATTGCGCGATCAGTGAAACGCCAATCTCTCCCGGCGATATCCTCGCTTTGTATACGGATGGCATCACCGAATCGTTCAACGATGCGGGCGACGAATTTGGCGAAGAGCGCCTTGCCGCGACCTTGTGCCGCCACCGCGGTTTGTCTTCCAAGGACCTCCTCGCAGCGGTTGTTGATGAAGTGCGCCAGTTCAGTCCCGGCGAGCAGTACGACGACATCACGCTGATTGTCGCCAAGTCTACCTAGCCCCTGGCCTTGTGCAACGTCGCCCAACCGCAGGCAGAGTCGGATGCCGCGCTGAAGCGCGGCGCTACATTAAGAGAAGCAGTTGCTTTCGGCGAGATCACGTTTGCGACAATCCTTTTTTGGCGACGAGTAAGCCGTAGATGAAGTTGCCGGAGGCGAAGCCGGCGCGCATGTCCTTGAAGGCGCGGAGAAAACGCACGAAGGCCGCTCCATTTTGCGCGGCTAATCCCCACAATGTTTTGTCCTTGATGATGTCGAGGCAAAAGTCCCAGGTCTTGGCGCAATTTTTGTTCAGGACTTCGCCCCGTGTCACCTCGAGCCCAGCCGCACGTATGTGCGTTCGGTAGTCTTCCATGCTTTGCAGTTCCACCATCATGCCGTCTTCGATGGAGTGAAGGAACTTCTTGTGTTCGCGCGGCGTCAGGTTCTTTTTCTTGAACCAGTCGGTAATGGCCAGGGTTCCTCCAGGTTTTAGGAGCTTTGCGGCCGAGGCAAAGAATTGGGGGATGTCTTGGTAATGCGAAATGGATTCCACGGACCACACGACGTCGAAGGGATGCTCGAACGTCATGGCCTCGGCGTCCATGAGGAGGAATTTCGCGTTGACCCCGACTTCGGCCGCTGCTTGGTTGGCCATTTCCACTTGCACTTGAGAAATGGTGATGCCAATGGCTTCCGCCGCGTATTTCTGCGCGAGAAAAATGCTGCTGGCGCCAAAACCGCAGCCCACGTCGAGAATCCTGGCGGCGGGCGGGATCCCGGCGGACTCGGCCAAATGCTCGATAAGCTGAACTTGCGCGGTTTCTTTGGATTCGTCACCGCGAATCCAGTAGCCATGATGAATGTGCTCGCCCCACAGCGAATGGTAGTAGGGGCTCATGCGGTCGTAGTGCTCGCGGACCTTCTCTTTGTCGTTGGGGCGGGTGGCGGCGGTCATGGCCGGGCCCCCTCCCTCCACTTTTTTTCGTAACCGAGCATTCTAAAGGAGTTACG
>Ga0066671_10000003_pt1 | contig 58056 bp, 53 predicted proteins | sample GraSoiAngelo_120_FD_62294 | JGI IMG/M metagenome (GOLD analysis project Ga0066671, IMG submission 62294) | Grasslands soil microbial communities from the Angelo Coastal Reserve, California, USA - 14_0919_09_20cm | ecosystem: Environmental > Terrestrial > Soil > Grasslands | place: USA...
CTGGGCCAGTACATGCGGATGCAGGGATCGGTTGCCGACCGCCCATCCGAGAAGGAAATGGTGGAGCTGCGCCGCGACGCCGCGACCGTCGCCAGCAGGGTTGACGATGCGAAGACGTTGGCGGCGTACTTTGCCGCGGACGCCTTCTTTCCCTTCTGGATCAGTCCCTCCGGGCGCAACCCGACCGGGGAGGAAGTGGCGGCGGCCCGGGCGAGTGCGGAGAAGGCGCTGGTCATCGCCCGGCGGATCGACGACTTCAACCTGCAAAGCCTGGCGCTCGATGCCCTCTCGTCCACCCACCAGCTGGAGTCCGGAGGCTGGCGACGCAGTCAGCAATTCGCGCAGCAACGATTGGCATTCGCCGAACGCCTGAGCCTTCCCGAACGCATCGACGCGTACAGCATGGTGGCCTGGAGTGCCGCGCTCCTCGGCGACCTCGATGAGGCGGATCGCGCGTCGGCGACCGGGTTAGCGCAGGTCCAGCCGGGCCAGGTTCCGGCGTGGACCCTGCACCTTGTGTGCTGGCGCGCCTATGCCTTGACGCTGCTTGGCAGATGGGACGAGGCGCTGAGTCTCGCTGAGCGAGCTCGTCAGCTATGGATCGAAACCGGTCGGCACTCCGCCGGGTACGCGCTGCGCGGGTTCATGTCGGCGATCGACATTGCTCGGGCCCGCCAGGACGAGGTGCTACTGGATACCTACGCCGCCGTCTTCGACGAGATCAGCGCCGCGTTTCTCGAAGGGACGACCTTTCGTCGCTGGCTTGGCTACGGAGGGCGCGACCTTTCCGCGGTGGCGCGAGCGGTCGAGCTGTTCGAGCCGGGCCCATTCCGTCAGGTGGAACGCGTCGAGCGAGGCCTCAGCTGCCTGCTCGACTTTGACCGGCCGCCCAGCCTCGAGATCGCCGAGCGGATCCTTTCGTACCGACCGGGTGAGTTTCCGGTCATCCAGGCCCAGGCCTTACGGGTAGTTGGCCGTCTGAATCGCGACCCGTCGAAATTAACCGAGGCGCTCGGTCTACTCGAACGGGCGGGTGCGGTCCCGTATGCCGCGCGCGTGCGGTGCGAGCGGGCGCTGATCACCGGCGACCGCGACGAGATGAATGGGGGGCTTGCCGTGTTTCAGCGGCTGGGTGACTTGCAGCAACTCGGCCGCTTCGAGCGCCTTGCGGTAGGCTGACGCGATGCCGCATTCCGACACGATTGCGGTGCATGCGGGCGAGCCGAGCCTGGATGACGCAGATGCGCCCATCACCCCGGACATCACGGTCGGCTCTGCCCATGGCTACCGTGATCTCGCGGCGGTCGATGCGGCGATGGCCGCTCACCGGGGGTACGGTCGGTGGGGGACCGAGAACCATCGCCAGCTGGAGGCTGCCGTGGCCAGCCTGGAGGCGAATGGGCTGAGCGTCAGGCTGGACGCCGTCGCGGTCGGCTCCGGGATGGCCGCGATCGCGGTGGCGCTGATGAGCGAGCTGAGCAGTGGCGACCACGTCGTCGTCGCCAATGATTGCTACGGCACGACGATGACGTTCGTCCGCGACGACCTGTCACGATTCGGGATCACGGCAACCGTCGTCGACGTTCAGGACCTGAACGCCGTCCAGGCGGCGGTCAACGATCGCACGCGCGTGCTGCTCTGCGAGATCTGCACCAACCCCATGATTCGGGTGCCGGACGTCGAAGCCCTCGCGGCGATCGCCCATGGAGCCGGATCGCTGCTGCTCGTCGACAACACTGTGCCCACCCCGATGCTCTGCCAGCCAATGCGTTGGGGCGCCGATGCGGTCGTGTACAGCGCGACCAAAAACCTGAGCGGGCACGCCGATGTGATCGGCGGTGCGATCGTCGGGAAGCCCGCCTGGATCGAGGCCGCCCGCGCGTTCTCCCACACCTTCGGGCCGACGCTGGGCCCGTTCGATGCCTGGCTGACGTTACGCGGCATCCGGACCCTGGCCGTGCGTATGACACGGCATACGCAGAATGCCCTGGCGCTCGCGCGCTACCTCGAGGGGCACGCCGCCGTCAAGCGGGTCTGCTATCCCCAGCTCGAGACCAGTCCTTTTTCCGACCGAGCCCGCCGCCTGCTGCCCTGCGGCGCGGGCGCGCTCCTGTCCTTTGAGCTCGCGGGCGGCAAGCTGGCCCTCGACGCGATGGTGGCGAAGCTCGCAACCGTCCGGCTGATGCCAAGCCTCGGCCATGTGGCGACCACGCTGAGCCACCCCGCCTCGACCTCGCATCGCGGCCTCACCGCCGAGGAGCGTGCCGCTGTCGGCATCAGCGACGGACTGATGCGCTGTTCAGTCGGGCTCGAACACCCCGATGACCTGGTCGCAGACTTTCAGCAGGCCCTCAGGTCGTCTTGACGACGTAGGTCCCCGCGATCTTGTCGTGCCAGCCCTGCTTATTCGGGTCGAAGGCCGCCCAGATCACGCCGATGAAGATCACGAGGATCGAGATGAACAAGCCGACATACCTGAGCACGGCCGAGCCGAGCTCCAGATCGCTGCCGTCCGTCTTGATCACCCGAATGTTCAGGAGTTTGTCGCCGACGGTCTGTCCCGGCCAGAGACTGCTCTTGGACCAGAAGTAGACGTAGTAGATCAGGCCCAGCAGGACGCTGAGGCCGCTCCGGCCGTTGGTCGTCAGGCTGAGGATTGCAGCGATGGCAGCCTGAACAATGCCAAGAAGGATGGAGTCGATGATGATGGCCGCAAACCGGATCCAGAACCCCGCTTTCGCCGCGGTCGCCAGGGAGCCCGCTGACGTTGCTTGCATGTGCTTCACCCCCGAATTTTGGCGCGAGTATAGCACCGATTCTGAGGCAAGCGTAAGGCTGGTTTTTTCGGCGGCTAGACTGACGGCGATGGCCGCGGCGCCCTATCGCAAGCCGGATTTCTTGACGCTCAAGGTCCTTCAACCGCTGCTTCTGGCGCTGGGCGTCACACCAAGCCTCACCGTTCGCGGTCGGACGAGCGGCCGGCCGTATCGCTTTCCGGTGCTGCTGCTTGACTATCAGGGCCGTCGGTATGTCGTGGCGCCCCGCGGAAACACCCAGTGGGCCCGCAATCTGCGTGCCACCGGCGAGGCCGACCTCAAAACCGGCGGCAGAACGAGCCGAATGAAGGCGACCGAGATCGTACCCTCCCAGCGGAAGCCGCTGGTTGACGCCTACGTTCAGCGATATGGGACCAAGTACGGCGGATTTGTCGCGAAGGAATTTGCCGCGATGCCCAATCCGGAGCATCATCCGGTCTTCTTGCTCGAGGACCTCTGATTCGAATCTCAGCCTGACGAAAACGCCTCGATAGAATCTGATCGATGCCGCATCGCGCGCTTTCGCTTGTCGAAAATCTGCCGGATCAGTCGATCCTGCAGCGGATCGGCAACACGCCGCTGATCCGGGTCCGGCACCTGGAGAAGGAGTTCCCCCACATCACCTTCTATGCCAAGGCGGAGTGGTTCAATCCGGGCGGCTCGGTCAAGGACCGGCCGGCACTGCGGATGATCGAGGAAGCGGAGCGGACCGGCGAGCTGACGGTGGAGAAGGTGATCCTGGACTCGACGTCCGGGAATACCGGCATCGCCTATGCGCTGATCGGCGCGGCCAAGGGGTACCAGGTCAAGCTGGTGATGCCGGCGAATGTCAATGAGGAGCGCCGGGAGATCGTGCGGGCCTTTGGCGCGGAAGCGATTTTTACGTCCGCCCTCGAGGGATCGGACGGGGCGATCCGGGAGGCGCACCGGATGAAGGCGGAATCGCCGGGGACCTATTTCATGCCGGATCAGTACAACAATGCCTTCAACTGGCGCGCCCATTTCGATACCACCGGTCCCGAAATCCTGGACCAGACGCGGGGCGAGGTCACCCATTTCATCGCCGGCATCGGGACCAGCGGGACGCTGATGGGGGCGGGCCGGTTTCTGAAGCGGCACAACGGCACCATCCGCGTGATCGCCGCGGAGCCCTCGGACGGGCTGCATGGGTTGGAAGGGCTCAAACACATGCCGAGCTCGATCGTGCCCGGCATCTACGACCCGAGCGTCCACGACGAGATGATCAGCGTGCCTACCGAGGCCGCCTATGAGCTCGCCCACGACCTGGCGCGGACCGAGGGACTGCTCGTCGGCAATTCGTCTGGCGCCGCCATCTACGCGGCGCGGGAGGTCGCCCGCCGCACCTCCGAAGGCGTGTTCGTGATGGTCTTCCCCGACGGCGGCGATCGCTATCTGAGCTCCGGCCTCTACCGCAGCAAGGGTTGACGCTGCGGGTTCCGGCTCCGGTCATGGACCGGATGCGCGAGCACCTGGAAGCCGGGTATCCGCAGGAGGCCTGCGGGGCGTTGATCGGCAGTGCCGAGGACGCGGTCTACCGGGTCACCGATTTTCGTCCGATGCGCAACACCATCACGGATCGCCCCCGGGACCGGTACGCCCTCGATCCGCTGGAACAGCTCCAGGTTCAGAAGGATGCGGAGGCCCGTGGTCTGGAGATCATCGGGTTCGCCCACAGCCATCCGGATCATCCACCGGTGCCCTCCCGCTTCGATGCGGACCATGCCTGGACCTTCTACAGCTATGTCGTGGCCGCGGTCGACAAGGGCCGGCTACGAGAGGCACGAGCCTGGCGTCTCAACGAGCGGCAGAGCTTCGACGAGGAGCCGCTCGTCGTTCTCCCTCCTCCGCCTGCGGGGGCGGGGCCCGGCGGGGATTAGCTGCAGGGCGGGGGCGAAGCGGCGTAGATGGAGGTCGCCCCAGGATCCTGGCCGGTGCAGCTCGTGTCGCTGGCGAACCAGCCGTTTGGCGTTTGGAGGACGGTGACGTCGATCCTGGCGGTGCGTCCGGCGCCGAAATCGAGAACGACGTGGGCGATCACCCCCGGGTTGCCAGGTGGCAGGGCCTCGGTCGTAATCGTCCGCGATTGATAACTGTTCTGGCATCGGCACAACGGCTCAGCCTGCTTGAGCGGATTGGCGTCGAGTTGCTTGGCCAGCCCGTCCGTCACCGGGCAACTGTCGTACTTTCCGCCGGTGCCGCAGGGCGGGCCGCTCGCCGGATACAGGATTCCCGCGACGACGGTGCCGCCGTTGGGATCGAGGTTGGACACGATGATGCGGCCGTTGACCATGGTGGGCGAGGGAATGGGTGTGGGCGTCGGCGATGGGCTTGGCGACGGCGTGGGACTCGGTGAGCTGGAGCTGCCCTGCAACGGGCTCGCGCAGGCCGCCAACAGCAGGGTCAAGACCAGGAGGAGCAGGCGGCGCATCACGAGGCGAGATTCTACGGACCGATGGGCAGGGATCAAGCGACGTCGTGTGTCCGAGCCACGCGTTGCACGTTGACCTGCGGGCGGCTGGTCAGAAACACACCAACCAGGATGACCGCCATCGCCAGGATGATCTGGGTCGTGATCAACTCGTGCAGGAGTGTCGCGCCCCAGAAGACCGCCGTGATCGGCAGCAGGAATGTCACCGTCGTCGCTCGGGTCGCCCCGAGGCTGTTCATCATGAAGTAATAGAGGAGATACGCAATCCCTGAGCCGCCGACGCCGAGCACGATGACCGCGAGCAGAGACAGCAGGTGCAAATGGGTGGCGCGCAGCGTAGGAATGGAGCCGATGAACGCCAGCGGGCTGGTGAACAGCAGCTGCCAGAAGCCGACCTGCAGCGAACTGACGCCACGCAGCCGCCGACGCTGAATGAGGGCCGCGACCGCGTAACAGGCGGCGGCGCCGGCGACGGCCAGGGTGCCGATCGTGGTCGCCTTCAGCGGGTGGCCGGCCAGGTCTGGCGCAACCAGGATGCCGGTACCCAGGAAGCCGATCGCGACGCCCACATAGTTGATGGGACTCGGCCGTTCGTTCGGCGTCACCCAGAAGGCGAAGATCGCCGTCCATAGCGGCGTGGTGGCGTTGAGAATGCTGGCCAGGGCGCTGCTGATCGAGAGCTCACCGAAGCCAAAGCCGAACCATGGCAAGAGGCTCCCGAAGACGGCCATGCCGGCAAAGGCAAGGAGCCGCCCCCGGGTTCCTGGCGGGGCGAAGGCCTGCCGCCGCGCCGCCAGAATGATCGCCAGCGTCAGGGTGCCCGCGAGCGAGCGCAGGAAGACGAGCGCCGCCGGGCTCATGTCGGCGATGGCGAGCTTGATGAAGAGGAAGCTCGCGCCCCAGATGAGCGCCAGCAGAATCAGCGCTGCGTAGCCGCGTCGCATCGGGGTGATTATCCGTCCCGGCGCGATGCCAGGCTGCTGCGAACGGCGTTTTACTCGGCCGGCTCGCCGCCGCGGTGCCGCGCCAGGAAATACTCGGGCACCGAGTTCATTGGCGGGCGCTCCTGGTCCTCGATTTCTTTCTGCTCGATCCAGTACCGCTCGTCCTCATAGTGGATCAGCTTCATGGTCTTGTTGACTTCCTCGAGGAGATGAATACGGTGGCGATCACCCAGATGCTTCAACCCGACCTGGATGATGGCGAACGCCATCTTGGACAGGTCAAAGAGGGTTTGATTGCGATGCACCCGCATGCCCAGGTCTACCTGGGCGATGGAGCGGAGGCCGTAGGCCTCCGAAATCGAGAGCAGCAGACCGAGCTCGACGCCGTAGCCGGTGAAGAACGGCACGGTTTCCAGCACCCGGCGCCGACCGGCATACTCGCCGGAGAGCGGCTGCACCAGGCCCGACAGCTCCGGGAAGAATAGGTTGAGGAGGGGCCGCGCCGCCAGCTCGGTGACGCGGCCGCCGCCCTGCGCCTGGATTTCGGTACCAAACGCGAGCGGCCTTCGGTAGAAGCCCTTGACGTAGTGAATCTCGGGATCGGTGAGCAGCGGGCCGAGCAATCCGTAGACGAATTTGGCATGAATGTTGCTGATGTCCGTGTCGACCCAACAGATGAGGTCACCTTTGAGGACGAACATGCTCTTCCAGAGCGCCTCGCCCTTGCCCTGGAAGACACCGTAGCGGGACAGGATTTCGCTGTGCTGCACTACCTTGACGCCGGCGCGCTCGGCGATCGCGATGGTCCGGTCGGAGGAACCCGAATCGATGACGACGATTTCGTCGAGCAGCGGAATCCGATCCATCAGCGCGTGCTTGAAGGTTCGGACGACCTTGCCGATCGTGGTCTGTTCATTCAGCGTCGGCAGGCCGAGGCTGATGGTGACGCCCTGGCGCTGCTTGAGATCTACCAGGCGGCGCAGGTCGGCGAACTCTTTGCTGTGAAAGGTGTTCTCGGCGAACCAGCGATCGACGCGCTCGCCGGCGGCGGCACGATTTTCGACCCGGAAGGGCCGGTCGGGATCCTTGAGGCTGCTGACGGGCCCGGCCGTCTTGACGACCATCACACTCCCGGGCAGCCGCCGAAGCAGGCGGGTCACCGGCGCACCCAGCACCATCGGCCGGTGCATCAGGCTCATGGTTGCGCCGAGCACGATCATCTGATGCTCCGATGCCTCACGAACGATGGCCTCGCGTACGGAGGTTGAGAACAGGGTCACCCGACGCACCGGGACGTCGACTTTCGCGGCCAGCTTGACGAAGGCGGCTTCCTCGCGCGCCCGGGATTCGTCCGAAATTCGAGGGCTGAAGACATGGAGCACGCAGAGCTCGGCAGACGATTCCTTGCAGACGGTGCAGGCGAGCCGCAGGGCCAGCTCGGCACTCGGCCCGCCGCGCACCGGAACCAGCACACTCCGGATCGGCGTGGCATCGGGCCGGACGAGGGCCACGTCACAGGGAGGATCGACCAACAGGTCCTCGACGGCATTGACCCAAAGGCCGTCGTGGCGAGCGCCGTGACCGGTGCCCGCTTCCAGAATCAGCAGGTTGGTATCGGTCTCGAGCACCGCCTCACGAATGCCCTGGGCCGCAACGTGCGCGATGCGCACCTGCCCGAGCAGCTCGCCGGGACCGCGCTCCGCGTATCGGGTGATGCGAGACAGGAGCGCGCGATACGCACGCGCCACCTCGACGCCTTCGCTCAGAGGGCGCTCGGGTGCCATCTCGATGACCCCGAGGAGCGTGCCGCGCGAATCTTCAGCATTGAGGAATGGAGAAACGGTCTTGAGCAATGGGCCGGTGCGAGCCGGATTCGTCGTGGGAATCAATACCCGATAGTGGCTCACGGCTTTGCCAGCAGCGGCTCGATCCGTTCGCTGATCAGGCGATCCCAGGAGAGCGCATCGAGGACGTGCCGGCGTAGACGTGCGACGGGTGCATCGATCGCCTGCTGGACAGCCCGGGTGAACCCCGCGGAACCACTCGCAAGCGGGACCACCGTCGCTCCTTGCGGTGCCAGCTCCTTGAAGGCCGGAAGGTCGGTGCAGACGACCGGCGTACGAAAGATGGCGGCTTCGGCCAGCGGCAACCCGAAGCCCTCGCTGGCGCTGGGCAAGACCACCACGTCACTCAGCATATAAAGCTCGGAGAGCGTCTCCGAATCAACTGCATAGCCGGCTGAACCCGGTGGGCGTGACGAAGCGAGGGCGTCAAAGAGAAAGACCACCACGTCATCCAGGCGGAGCCTCGCGGTCAGCTGTCTCAACTCGGCGACGTACTCCATCGAGCGTGGATCATGCGGACCTGGCGGCCCAGTGATCAATAGCCGCACCTGGTGTCCGGCGTCACGCACGCCCGCGGCGGCTTCGATCGCCCACTCGAGATTTTTCCGCCTGGTGATGCGCACCGGCGCCAGCATGACGACGTCCGCATCCATCAGGGCGAAGCGCGCGGCGAGCGCCCGAGACGTCGGCCCGAGGCGCATCAGCCCCGGGGCATCGATGCCATTCGGGATCACCTGCGTTTCATCGACCGTCGCGCCGGTGAGCTCACGCCATTCCTCGAGTCGTTGTCGGGATACGAACACCGGCGTGATGCCCGGATTCGAACGGCGCAGCAGATCCCAGGGCTCGCCGTCATGCATCCAGTGGCGGTAGAGCGGGTTGACCCAGCTCAGGTCGTGGACCCAGGAGATGACGCGCGGTGCCGGACGGCGGGCGATCGACCAGAGCGCCGCGGTCAAAGGCAGATTGAAGTGGAGGGATAGCGCGTTGTGCACGATCAAGACGTCGAGGTTCTCGACGATGCGATCGAGCTCCCGCTGGATGCGGTCGCGGAGCGTGGCAAAGGTGGAAGGAACGTCGCCCCGCAGCAGGCGCTCGCGCACCGCCGTGACGTCTGGATGGCGCGAGTCGAGCTCGGCGATGAGGCGAAGCGCGATGGCGTCATCGGCCAGCGGACCGCCCCGACCGCTCAGCACGGTGACCGGGTAGCCGCGCGCGGCGAGCCGGGTGGCCTGCTCATAGAGGATGGTTTCGACGCCACCGATCACCGGCGGGCAGGTGTAGTGCAAGAGCCCGACGCGCGGCCGGCCGGCCGACGCGAGCGGCGCTTTACTGCCAGGGGAGCGATTGAGGCGTTCTACGTGATCACGGGTGGTTCGTCGAGGATCAAGGCGAGGTCGTCGGGCTTCTCCTTGACGTCGACCTGGGGGCGGCCGCCGTTGTACGACACCTTGAACGACAGTTTGCCGCTCCCGATCCGCATGCCATGGACCTCGACACTGCGGGCTTGCCCGAACGGGATGGGATTGAGGTAGAGTCGCCCGGCGGTGCTATCCGGCACGATGCCGAGCGCGGTCTGCATCAGCTGAAATGCGGCGCCTGCACCCCACGCCTGCGGATTGCAGGAGACCAGGTACTCGGCGGGACCGTTGTTATAGCGCTGGTCGCGGCGAAAGCCGCAGAACAGCTCGGGCAAGCGATAGTTCGGCATGCGGACGCCGGCCTCCATGATTCCCTCGATCACCTGGCTGGCGGCCTCGGCATGCCGGTAACGCCGCAGGCCCGCGACCGCGATCGAGTTGTCATGCGGCCAGACGGTGCCATTGTGATAGCTCATCGGGTTGTAGTGGACCGACTCCGACGACAAGGTCCGAATCCCCCAACCGGAGAACATGTCCGGAGCCAGCAGCCGGTCGCGCAGGATCTCGGCGCGCTCCGGATCGATGATGCCGGCCCACAGGCAATGCGCCGGGTTCGAGGTAATCGATTTGATCGGGACCTTCTGCCGGTCGAGCGCCTGAGCGTAGAACTGTTCGTCATCCAGCCAGAATTTGAGCTCGAAGCGGCGGCGCAGCTCGCCCGCCTCGCGTGCGAGTTTCTCGGCGAGCCGTGTTTGTCCGAGACGGTCGAGGATGCGACTGAGCCCGACCTTCGCCTGATAGATGTAGCCCTGCACCTCGACCAACGCGGCGGGGAGCTCGGCGGGACGGCCGTCGGGGTAGAGCAAGGAATCGGACGAGTCCTTCCACCCCTGGTTGCGCACCCCACCGCTGGCGCGCTCCGCGTATTCGACGAAGCCGTCTTGGTCGACATCGCCGTACCGGTCGACCCAGCTGAGCGCCTGCAGCAGGGAAGGGAGCAGCTCGACAAAGAGGTCCTGGTCGTTGAGCCAGTCCATCATCTCGACCGCGCAGACCAGGAACAGCGGGGTGCTGTCGACCGAGCCGTAATAGGGGGTGTGCGGAATCATCTTGAGGTTGGCGAGCTCGCCGTAGCGGACCTCGTGGAGGATCTTGCCGGGCTCTTCCTCGCGCGCAGGATCGAGGTTGCGGCCCTGGTGTTGCGCCAGGTACCGGAGGGTTCCCCGGGCAATCTCGGGATTGAGCATCAGGGTTTGGATCGACGTGATCAGGGCATCGCGGCCGAAAGGCGCCGAGAACCACGGAATGCCGGCCATGGGGAAGAGGCCGGTGTCGAATTCTTCGAGCAGGATGCGAAGGTCCATCTGGCTTCGTCGCAGGAGACCGCGATCGAGGAAGGCGTTGTCGGTCTTGATCGCGGTCGTGTTGTCGTTCCAGCGCCGGTACGAGCGTTGCAGCGCCTGGAGCGCGTCGTCGTAGAGGTAGCTCAACATGGGCTCGTCTTCGCCGATCAGGGGAATGATGTCAACGACAAGCGTGATGGTCTCTTTGGAGGTGAGGTGAAAATGCCAGGTCAGGGTGTCGTCGTGATGGTCGCTGATCGGCCGGTTTACGATCACCTCGGTGCGGCGCAGCAGGCCGTCCTGGCCTTCATAGGTAAAGGTCAGTTCCTGCGTCCCCAACTCGACCGGACGCATGGTTCCCGCCAGTTGCCGCTTGTAGCCACGCACATCGAACATGTCCCGGAAGTCCGCGTTGATTCGCAGCGAGCACTCGATGTCGATTTCCTCGCGGCCGCAGTTCTGCAGGCCGATCCGTTCGTGGAGACCGCCGTAGATGAAGCGGCTACGGCGAATGCTGATGCTCTGCTGTGGGATACGGCGCTTGCCTTCGTCCAGGAGCAGCACCGGATTGACCATCTGGAAAGTGGCGACGTAGCTCTCATCGACCGACGCCGAAAGAAGAATCGGCTGCAGCCGGTTCAGACGAAATTCGTAAGCCGACAGGAATCGGGTATCGGAGAAGTAGAGACCGAGGCCTTTTGTGTTATCGGCGGGGATATCCCCCATTTCGTCGGAGACCATCATGATCCGGTTCTCTTTGAGAACCACGCGGCCGTCCGACACGGTGCCTATTATAGGTTCGCTCTTTCGCTGAACCGACAGCCGGAATGCATCCTATGGTGATAGTTACGGAGTCCCACTGATGGCGCTACCGATGGTTGCTATCGTGGGCCGCCCGAATGTCGGAAAGTCGGCGCTCTTCAACCGATTTCTGGGTGAGCGCCGCGCCATCGTCGATCCGATGGCGGGATTGACCCGGGATCGACTCTATGCCGAGGTCGAATGGCGCGGCCGTCGCTTCGTTATCGTCGACACCGCCGGCCTGGTCCTGGGCAAGGATCGCGATGAGATCCCGGAGCAGCGCGAACTGCGGCGACGAATGGAGGAGCAAACCCGGCTCGCGATCGAGGAAGCCGACCTTGTCTTGTTCGTCCTCGATGTTCGCGAGGGATTGACTGCGGTCGATCGCGACATTGCCGAAATGTTGCGGCGATCGCGCGCCCCGCTGGTGCTGGTCGCGAACAAGGCGGATGGGCGTGGCCATGAAGCGATGGCCGGCGAATTCTATGAGCTCGGTCTGAGTGATCCGCAGGTGGTCTCGGCACTGCATGGCACCGGGAGCGGCGATCTGCTCGATGTGGTCGTGGAGCATCTGCCGCCACCCAAGCCTGAACCGACCGACGGGGCGCTTGACGGACGGGTCGCGATCCTGGGGCGGCCCAATGTGGGCAAGTCGTCGCTGGTGAACGCCTTGATCGGGGGCGAGCGGAGCCTCGTGACGGCGGTGCCAGGGACGACGCGCGACCCGGTCGATACGATCGTCGCGTTTCAGGGAAAGCGGATGCTATTGGTCGATACCGCCGGCATCCGGAGGCCTGGACTGACGCGGGGCGTCGAGCAGTATTCGTTGTTGCGCGGCTTGCGTGCGATGGAGCGGGCTGACGTCGGCATCGTGGTGATCGACGCCCGCGAGGGCATCACCGGGCAGGACGCGCACATTGCCGGCTATGTCGTCGAAGCCGGCCGCGGGTTGGTGCTGGCGCTGAACAAATGGGACCTGTTGACGCCCGAAGAGAAGGAGGAGAAGGTATGGCGCAAGCAGATCCGGCAGGATCTGAGTTTTGCGCCGTGGGCCCCGGCCTCTTACATCTCAGCGAAGACGGGCCAGCGGGTTGCCCAACCGCTCGAGGTTGCGTTGCAGGTGATCGAGGAGCGGCACCGCCGGGTCGCAACACCAGAACTCAACCGATGGCTTCGCGGGATCCTTGCCGAGCGCGAACCTCCCACGCGAAAAGGGAAACGACTGCGCCTCCTCTATGCGACCCAGGCGGAGGCCTCGACCCCTACCTTCGTGTTCTTTGTCAACGACCCCGAGTTGGTCCATTTTTCGTACCGGAGATTTCTCGAGACCCAGCTGCGCAAGGCGTTCGGCTTTCAGGGAACGCCGCTGCGACTGGTGTTGCGTAAGCGCGGGGAAGAACGCGAGTAAGGCAGGCTAGAATGGTGCGGCCCCGGTCGGGGAGTGGCGCAGCCTGGTAGCGCACTTGAATGGGGTTCAAGGGGCCGCAGGTTCAAATCCTGTCTCCCCGACCACTGTTTGTCTCAAGACAGCGGGGACCATTGTCGTGTGTCACGACTTCGTGCACGCCTGTTGCAAGACGAGGTAGCTCCGCTATTCCGTCAACGGGGCCGTCGAGTTTGAGCTAGCTGGCCTTGCCGAAAAGACTCTTCAGGTCGCCCTCGTGGGCGGTCAGCAGTTCGTGAACCTCCAGGAGGTCATCTGCGGTGATGAGCGGCCGGCGGCCAACTGCGAGCGTATGCAGTTCGAGTTGGAGTTCGTACATCGCCCGGCCGTCCTGCGCGTTCATTTTTTTGCCTTCCCTTAGTCGGATATTTGATACTCCGGCTATCACTAGAGTACGAAGTCACAATGTCGCTTGTCAAGTTTCGTGTACATGCGTTTGGATAGGGAAACGGGCGACACAGGCAGCTGGTTTCGGTCAGCCCTGGCGAGCGATCCGACGGCGGCGGACCGTACGGAAGGCGAGACCGGCGCCGGTAATGAGGAACAGGCCGCCGATCAGGATCGGCCCCACGGAAAACGGAAGGAAAATCGGGTTGTCCAGGTCGTTTTCGGCCAGACCGAGAAAGACCATCAATAAGACCGCGATCATCCCGAAGGCCGCCGCCAGGAGAAAGGCTCCGAGCTCGACGTCAGACGCCGAGGGGACGCGGCTCGTATAGCCCGGCGCCATCAATCCCGACCGGACGCCAAACGCGATTAGCCCCAGGATCGTCAGACCCGCCGCCGCCGTAAAGATGATGGCAACCACCACGACCGAAACGACCTGGCCTGAGGTCAGCCCTCCAAAGAGGTTCATCCAATCGAGCTGCAGGGGCATCGCCAGCGATTCTAGCCGGATCAGGCCGGCTTGGATGAGTCCGCCTTCTGCCCGAAAGCCGCCTCGACGATGCGCCTCTCCTGCGCCTCGTGCGCGATGGCATAGCCCTCACTGGGTGACGCGCGTTCCGGCCGTCCGACATAGTGCAGCCCCAGGTGCTTCGGCAGCTTTGGCTCGAGCCGGCGCTTCACATGCCAGTAGGCACCCATATTCATCGGCTCCTCCTGGACCCAGGTCAACGTTGCGACATTCGGATACTTCGCAATGAACGCCAGCACATCGTCGGTGCGAAACGGCTCGAGCAGCTCGAGCCTGATGATCGCCAAGTCACCCGCCTGTTCCCGTAGCGGGCTGCCGGCCAGGTCGTAGTACACCTTTCCGGTGCAAAGGATGATGCGCCGGATGTCCTCGCGATGACTCTCCGCCATCGGATCATCGATCACTCTCCGGAAAGCGAGCGTGGTCAGGTCTTCGAGCCGCGAGAACGAGGCCTTCATCCGCAGCAAGCTCTTCGGCGTCATGATCACGAGCGGACGCGGCCGCGTATGCAGCGCCTGACGGCGGAGTGCGTGGAAGTAGTTTGCCGGCGTGGTCGGATAGAAAACGCGGAGGTTGCCTTCAGCCGCGAGCTGGAGGAATCGCTCCAGGCGGGCGCTCGAGTGCTCGGGACCAGCGCCCTCATAGGCGTGGGGGAGGAGGAGGGTCAGCCGCGAGGTCTGTCCCCACTTGGCCAGGCCGGAGACGATGAATTGATCGACGATGACCTGGGCGCCGTTGGTGAAGTCGCCGAACTGCGCCTCCCAGCACACGAGCGCCTCGGGCGCATCGGAGCTATAGCCGTACTCGAAGCCAAGCGCGGCGTATTCCGACAGCGGGCTGTTGTGCAGCTCGAAGGTGGCGGTCGCGCCAACCAGATGCTGGATCGGCACCCAACGCTTGCCGGCCCGCGCGTCGTGAAAGACCAGGTGCCGCTGGCTGAAAGTCCCCCGTTCCGTGTCCTGCCCCGTGAGGCGCACCGGAATGCCGCCGGTGACCAGCGAGGCGAAGGCCAGTTCCTCGGCCTGGGCCCAGTCGATTTCCCGCTCGGCCAATGGCGCCTTCCGACGTTCCATCTGGCGTACCAGCTTGGGATGCACGGTGAACCCTTGCGGCACGGCGATCAGCTGGCGGTTCAACGACTCGAGCGTTTCCGCAGGGACGGTCGTCTTGATGTCGGTCTCGGGCGTCGCGTCCATGGGCGGCCGGCTTAGCTCGGGCGCATGGGCGGCGCTTTCCCTGACATTCTGAAGGGCGTTGCCCAGCCGCGCCTGGGCTGCTTCGGTCCGGGACTGCGCGTCTTCTGCGCTCAGCAGCCCTTCTTCGATCAGTTGAGCGGCGAAGATCTCACGTACCGTCGGGTGCGCATGGATCGCGTCATACATCTGAGGCTGTGTATAAGCGGGCTCATCCGTCTCGTTGTGACCGAACCGCCGATAACCGATCAGGTCGATGACGACGTCGCGCCCAAACTTCTGGCGGAAGGCGGTCGCCAACCGTACGGCGCTGACGCAGGCGGTGATGTCATCCGCGTTGACATGGATGATCGGCAGGTCGAAGCCTTTGGCAACGTCGGACGCATATCGGCTCGAGCGCGCTTCCTCGGGATCGGTGGTGAAGCCCAGTTGGTTATTGGCGATCAGATGCAGCGTGCCGCCGGTTGAGTAGCCCTCCAGCTTTTGCAAATTCAAGACCTCCGCGACGACGCCCTGCGCGGGAAACGCGGCATCGCCGTGGATGAGGATGGGCACGGTTCCGGTTCGGTCGAAATGCGGCGTCGGCCCTTTGCGCCGGGTCTGTTCCGCACGCGTCCAGCCTTCGACCACCGGGTCGACAGCCTCGAGATGACTGGGATTGGCGAGGAGAGTGACGGACACTTGCTTCCCGTTCGGCGTGACGTAGGTGCCCTCCGCCTCGGCGTGATACTTGACGTCACCGGTTACGTCACCCGCCTCCAGCCGCGCTTTGTTCTGTTCGAACTCCACCAGCAGCGACTCGTAGGTCCGGTTCACCACGTGGGCGATGACGCTGAGCCGGCCGCGATGCGCCATCCCCATGACGACATGCCGGGTCCCGTTGTCGGCCAGCAGCTGGAGCGTCTCCTCGAGCATCACGATCATCGAATCCAATCCCTCGATCGAGAACGTCTTCTGTCCCAGGAAGGTGCGGCGGAGGTAGCGGTCCATCGCCTCGACCTTGGTCAGGCGCCCGAGTAGCTGCAGTTTTCGCTCCGGGCTGAGTGGCTGCCGGTAACGGCCTGACTCGATCCGCTCGCGCAGCCAGTTCCGTTGCTCGTGGCTGGAGATATGTTCGATTTCATAGGCGATCGTCGAGCAATAGGTCTCGCGCAGATGCGTCATGACCTCGGCAAGGTTCTCGCCGGGAACGCGCACCCGAAGCACGGCCGCCGGCACCGCGTCCATCAACTGCGGCGTCAAGCCGTGGTTGACCGGATCGAGAGACGGATCACCGGTCGGGGCGCTGCCCAGCGGATCCAGCCGGGCGGCGAGGTGGCCATGGCTGCGATAGGCGGCGACCAGCGCCATGCCGGCGGCAACCGCGCGGAGGATTTCGGCGTCGGCGGTCGTTGGCACCGTAGCGGCGGCCTCCATCGCAGCCGGCACCTGCACGAGCCCGGTTGGCAATCCAACATGCATCGCCTCGAAGACCGATTCGTAAAAGCCATCGGCCCCGGCCAGTAATTCTTCGATGCGGCGCAGGAATTCACCCGACTCCGCGCCTTGAATGACGCGGTGGTCGTAGGTGCTGGTCATCGTCATGACCTTCGAGACGCCCAGCTGCCGCAGGCCACTGTCGGCGATAGACGAGAACTCGGGCGGGTAGCCGATCGCGCCCGTCGCGATGATGCTGCCTTGCCCCTTCATCAATCGGGGAACCGACGCAACCGTTCCAATGCCACCAGGGTTGGTCAGCACGATCGTGGCGCCAGCGAGCTCGTCGGCAACCAGCTTGCCGGTGCGCGCCTTCGAGACCAGAGTTTCGTACTGATTGCGAAAAGCGCCAAAGTCCAACCGATCGGCGTCGCGGATGACGGGGACGACCAGCATCCGGCTGCCGTCCTGCCGTTGAACGTCGACGGCCAGCCCCAGGTGCACGCCTCGCGCGACTCGGGTCGGCGTGCCGTCGATCCGATCAAAGGTCACGGCCATTGAGGGCACGTCTTTCACCGCTCGCCTGATCGCAAACGCGACAAGGTGGGTGTAGGAGATCTTCTCCGGTCGTCCGGCGTCCTGGATGCCTCGGTTCAATTGACGTCGCCGCTGGTCCAGCACGTCGACCCGCACGGTGCGGAAGCTGGTCGCCGTTGGTACTTCCCGGCTCTCCTCCATGTACTTGACGAGCGCCGCCTGGGCGCCGCGAAGCGGAATTGCTGTCGTCTCCCTCCCTCGTTCAGGGGGGACGGTCGGGGAGGGGGCCGGCGCGGTCGGGGAGGGAGCCTCCGCAGTCTCTTTCCGGGGGAGGGTCGGCGTGGGGGTCGGCGCAGCCTCGATTGCGTCCATGACGTCTCGTCGACGGATCGATCCCCCGGGGCCAGATCCCTTCACCCGCTTGAGGTCAACACCCCGTGACCGGGCGAGGAGTTCGGCCCCTTCGCTCACTTCGACCGTTGCTCCGCCATTCGGGGCTGGCGTTTCGACCGCTGGTGCCTTCGCGGGTGCTGTCGGCTGCGCATTGGCCGCCTCCGGTGGCCCGTCAGGCTGCGCCGGCTTCGCTTGCTCCGGCTTCGGCTGCTTCGCAACGTCGCCGTCGCCGCCGACCTCGATTTCGGCCAGCGCGGCGCCGACGGTGATCGTTTGCCCGGCATCGGCCAGGATCTTCAGCAGCCGACCACTGGCGGGCGCGGGAACCTCCGCATCAACCTTGTCGGTCGTGACTTCGACCAGCGCTTCGCCTTCACGCACCGAGTCGCCCGGCTGTTTTAGCCACTTTGCGACGGTCCCCTCGGTCACCGACTCACCCATTTCCGGCAGGGTGACCTGCATCGAGTGGGGCACGATCGAATTCTACCCAGCTTCCGGCGCCTAAACTTGATAGTGGCGTGAGCTTCAAAAGCAAGCTGCGAGCGAGCGAAGACGCGACCGGCTCGCTCCTTTGCCTCGGGCTCGATCCCGAGCCCGACCTGCTTCCGCCGACCATCGAGCGATCGCCGGCCGGCGTCGCTACCTTCGTCCAGACGATGGTTGAAGCGGTCGGTGACGCCGTGGCCTCCTACAAGCTGAACCTGGCCTTCTATGAGCGGTGGGGGAGAGACGCGAGCTGGCTGCTGGATCAGGCGCTACGATCACTGCCGCCCGATCGTCCCGTGATTCTCGATGCCAAGCGCAGCGACATCGGGAGCACCGCGCAGGCCTACGCGCATGCGGTCTTCGAAGCCTGGGGGGCGGACGCCGTTACCGTGCATCCCTATCTTGGCTACGACTCGCTGGCGCCGTTCCTAGCGCACAAAGAGAAAGAGGTGTTCATCGTCTGTCGCACCTCGAACCCCGGTGCCGCAGAATTCCAGCACCTTCGCAGCGATGGCGAAGCCCTGTATCGCCACGTTGCCAGGGCGGGGGTGCGCTGGGATCACCACGGAAACATCGCGTTCGTCGTCGGCGCCACCGCTCCGGCGGAGCTTCGTGACGTCCGCCAGATTGCGGGCGATCGACTGCTGCTCGTGCCGGGGATCGGCGCCCAGGGTGGCGATCTGACGGCGGCAGTGACCGCGGCCCTGCGCCAGGACGGGCGTGGCGCACTGATCCCGGTCTCACGCGGCATCCTCTTCGCGTCGAGCGGCAGCGACTATGCCGACGCCGCCCGCGCATCCGCGCTTCGGCTTCGCGAGGCGATCAACGCGCTTCGCCAGCAACCCGCGACGGCATCAGCCTGATCGCCCTCTTCTCAGATCCGGCGCACCTCGCCCATCGATCGGAGGGGCATCCTGAGCGGCCCGAGCGAGTGACGGCGATCCTCGAGGCGATCACCCATGCGGACCTCGGGCTTCACGCGCAGGTAGCGCCCAGTGCATCCGCGACATTGATCGAACGAGTTCACGATGCGGAGTACGTTGCCGGGCTCGATCGAGCCGCGGCATCAGGCGGTGGATACCTGGATCCGGACACCTACATCACCCCGCTCTCGATGGTCGCGGCGCGAACGGCGGCGGGGGCGGTGGTCGAGGGTGTCAACCGGGTGGTCGAGGGGACGGTCAATCATGCGGCCGCGATCGTGCGTCCGCCGGGTCATCATGCCGAGCACGCGCGAGCGATGGGTTTCTGTCTCCTCAACAATGTCGGCATCGGCATCGCCGCAGCCCGCGACAAGGGCGTTCGCCGGATCGCGGTTATCGACTTTGATGTCCATCACGGCAACGGGACCCAGCACAGCTTTCAGAACGACGCCGAGGTTTTCTATGCCTCGACGCATCAGTCCCCGTTTTATCCCGGGACCGGAAGCGCCGGCGAGCATGGCGTCGAAAACAACGTCGTCAACGTTCCCTTGACCTCGGGTACGGGGGATCGCCTGTTTCTCGGCGCATGGGAAAAGAAGATCGGTCCGGCGCTCGAGGCATTCAAACCGGAGCTGTTGCTCGTGTCGGCCGGCTTTGATGCCCACGAGGACGATCCATTGGGCGGATTGGAAGTGACCACCGATGGCTACCGGCAGCTGGCGCAATTGATCCAGGGCTGGGCCGCGGCACACACGCAGGGCCGAACGGTCTGGGCCCTCGAAGGGGGCTACGACCTCAGGGCACTCGGCGACTCGGTCGTCGCCTGTCTGGAATCGCTGAGCAGTTAAGGCCGATCATTTTCCCTGAGCGACCACACCGGGTAGTGACGAACTAGACAGCACGCGGAATCGCGGCTACAATAGCGGCTCGCCGGACTAAGTCACGGAGGCAGGACCATGGCGAAGTCACGCGATCGGGGGAATCGGGAAGCCAAGAAGAAGAAGAAGGAGAAGAAGCCGAAGGGCGTCACGCCGCCGTTCGGTGGAACGACCTTCACTCCACGGCGCGAGCCCGGCATGCCTGGCTCGGCGGGAGCGCCGCCGGAATAGTCCGCCCAGCAGCGGCCCTGGTGGCCCTGCTGTTGCTCTTGTCCGCTGTGCCAGCCCACGCGGATGATTCCAACACGCTTGCCGATCGCCTGGCGCAGATCCAGCAAGAGCAGGCTCGGCTGCAGCAGCAGTTGAGTTCGCTGCAAGGCCAACAGGGACAGGTCCGTCAGACGCTGGTCTCGCTGCAGGCGCAGCTGGCCCAAAGCAACGCCGACCTCGCGCCGGTCGCTGCGCAGACCCAAGCCTTGGAGGATCGCATCAATGAGGCCGAGCTCCGTCTCGCCCGGGCGCAGGCCGACTACCGGCAGCACGTGCAATCGTTCCAAACCGACATGCGAAAGCTCTATGCCCTCGGCGGCATGCGCTGGATCGAGTTCATCTTCTCCGCGAGGAATTTCGATGACCTGCTCAACCGAACCATTTATCTTCAGCAGATTTCGCTTGCGGAAGTCCAGCTAGCCCATAAGCTGAAAGGCGAGCGCGACACGCTCGAGGAACAGCGGCGCATCCTCGCCCAGGCACAGGCCGATCTGGCGCCGCTGCTGCAAACGCTGCAGGCCCGGGCGAATGCGGCCGCGAACCAGGTCGCCCAGGTTGCGAACTACGACAGCCAGATCGACTACGCCCGCCGTCAGGCGCTGATCCACCTCAGCGGGTTGCAGGGACAGGCGCGCGCGCTCCAGACAAAGCTCGATCAATACGAAACCGAGGCGGCGCAGGCCGCTCTGAAAGGTAGAGGCGCAAGCTATGCCGCGACCTGTCCGCCGGCGGCACCTCCGGGATCGGTTCGCTTTTGTGGCCACGGCTGGGGTCACGGCGTTGGGCTCGGCCAGTGGGGCGCGAAGGGAATGGCGCTCGCCGGACTCAATTACCGGTTCATCGATCAGCATTTCTACACGGGGACAATCTGGTCGAGCCTGGCCACCGCGAACACGCCCATCCACGTCGCGGTTCTCTGGGGAACCGCCACCTACCGCGTTGTCCCTACCGGCCCGGCCCAGCTGATCGCCGGTAGTCAGGTACGCAATCTTGCCCCGGGCCAGGCAGTCTCCCTCGCGGTGTCCGGTGGCGTCGAGAAAGTGGTCCCGACGTCGGCGGCGACCCGCCTCACGGTCTATGGCCCATCCGGCCGCTATCACGCGTATCGCGGCACCATCGTCGCCCAGCCGAGTGGCGGACTCCTTTACGTCATCAATGTGCTGCCAATCGAGGATTACCTCCGAGGACTCGGCGAAGTCCCCTCCAGCTGGCCACTCGAGGCCATCAAGGCGCAAATCGTGGCGGCGCGCTGCTACGCCCTGACCCACATGGGCAGCACTGCCCTCTACGACGTCGATGACACGACGCAGTATCAGGTCTACTACGGCATCGACGCCGAAAGCGCCTCGCAAAATGCCGCAGTGGATCAAACCGCGGGTCAGGTTTTGATGTCGGCCGGGCATGTCATCATCGCCTTCTTCTCGGCCTCGGACGGTGGCCATACCGCCAATGTGTCGGACGTCTTCGGTGGCTCGCTCGCCACCTATCCATACCTGCGAGGCGTCCTCGATCCCTGGGACGTGGTCGCGCCGCGGCATACCTGGTACACGGGCGTCTACTCCTATGCGACGCTCGAACGGGTCTACTTCAGCAGCGCCGACGTCGCGACTTACGGCCACCTGGTGGCTCTCGACCTTCGCGACCGCGACGCGTCAGATCGACTCAATACGGTCGGCCTGATCGGCACCCATGGCGTCAAGCGGATCGGCGTTTCGGCGTTTCTCCACGCCTTCAACCGGTCAACTTTGACCGGGAACGACGTGCTCTGGAACGAGATGTTCGGCACAACGCCATCGAATACCTGGCGCTACTGGTAGTTCAGCAGTGCGCTAATGAACGACCTGCTTCCACCAAATCTCTGCCGCACCAACCGCAACGAGGACAACGATAACGGCCAAGGCGACCAGCGGATGATCGGCCACGTACCTTTGCTCCTCCAGGTCGGCCTCGCTACGAGCATTCGGTGGAACGAGATGGCGCGGCCAGCCGACCATGAGGACAGTAGTCCACAGGACAAACGGAAGCAGCCCCGCGCCGAGCACCAGTAGGAGTTGTGCCCCTGAACTTGGTGTTGCATTGAATCCGCCGAAGGGCAACGACAGGACAAAGACAATAGCGACAAACATGACCAACGCAAGTGCGAATGCGGGGACCGAGCGGGCAAAAGCGAACGGATCAACCGGCGGAAAAGGCGTAAAACGCGGATTGTCGGCGAGTCGTTGCAAGAACGCAAACCAGCTTCGCGGCCAGAACCAGATCCAGGCCGCGATGATCGTTGGAGCAGCGATGAGCACGGTAAAGAGATTCACGACATTAGATATGGCACGGCGCGCCCCACAGCATGACGCGCAGTTCCTCGATGTGTTTCATACGAGCCAGGGGGAGTCGCGCATCAGATGTCGATCCCGTAGTTCGCTGTAGCCGCGATAAGCCTGTACCTGGAGCGGCTGTAAGCGGTAGAACACCCAGTCGTCGCCTTCCTCTGCCGGGTCCCAACCGGCCGCAACCACGAAGCCCTTCTTGAGGTCGGCGTCCGCAGTCCTGACGGGGACCTGTTCCGACAGCGCAACGTCGATCGTGACGACGTCTTCAGGCGAACCCAGGCCAAGCCGTCCGAGCTTCGTCGCAGCGAGGTTCCTGGCGGTTGGGCTCCCGGCCCTGGTTGCAATGACCACCTCGTGACCATCCCACCAGGACGAAACCGCGATCAGGTGCGGCTGCCCCGAGGGGCTGGCGGTCGCGAGCCACAAATCGTGGTTCTGCTCTAATGCGGCCAGCACATCCGCTTTCCGCTCCGCCCTACCCCTCAACTCGCTCATCACCAAGCTTGGCTTTATTGTCTTCCTCGGGGGATTTTAGGCTTCGTTTGGCATGATCATCACGCGATGACCCGTGCAAGCGAGGAATCCAACCGGCGGATGCTCCGTGCCCGGGATGCGATGGACGTCACCTATGCCGAACCCCTTGACATCGCCAAGCTCGCGGCTATCGCATCCACCTCGGAGGCGCACTTCATCCGAACCTTTCGCGCCACATTCGGGGAGACGCCGCACCGCTACCTTCAACGGCGCCGCGTCGAGCGGGGGATGTACCTCCTGCGACGGACCGACCGCAGCGTGACTAACGTCTGCTTCGATGTCGGCTTCGCCAGCCTCGGGACCTTCAGCCGCACCTTTCACGATATCGTGGGCGAGACGCCGGGCGAATATCGGGCTCGGGGGCAGCTTCCGCCCGTGCCCACCTGCTTCGCGATGGCCTGGATCAGACCTAGCAGTTTTGGAGAAGCGTCCCCAAGGAAAGTGGGATAGCTTGTGGTCATCAAGCAATCTGACAGGAGGAACACCACAATGATCGATTCTCTTCGTATCTCGCAGATCTACGTGCTCGACCAGGACAAGGCGCTCGATTTCTACGTGAACACGCTGGGCCTGGAAAAGAACACCGACCAGGACCTCGGCTTCATGCGCTTCCTGACGGTCAACGTCCCGGGCGATCCGGACCGGCAGATCCTGCTCGAGAAGCCAGCGCCGCCCATCGTCGATCCGAAAACCGTCGACCAGATCCGCGACCTTGTCACCAAAGGGCGCAGTGGAGGTCACCTGTTCTTCACGAGCAAAGATGCGCGCAAAGCCTACGACGACCTTCGCAAAAAGGGCGTGGAGTTCAGCCAGGAGCTGACGGAGCAGGCCTATGGGATCGACTTTGGCCTTCGCGATCCCTTCGGCAATCACATTCGCATCGCCCAGATGAAGGAAGCACCCGTTCCGACCAAAGCCTGAACGGAAACCGCGCGGCGATTAACGGCTGGCTAGCCCGCCAGCCGTTTCGCCGCCGTCGATCACGATCGCTTGGCCGGTGATGTAGGGCGCCTCGTCGGATGCGAGGAACGCAAACAGCGCAGCGATCTCCTCCGGCTGGGCGTGCCGGCCGAGGGGGATTTTGCGATTGACCTCTTCGAGCATTTGCGGCGTGTACTCGGCCTCCTGCATCGGCGTTAGCACGTATCCGGGACAGACGGCGATCGCGCGCACCGCCGGCGCGAGCTCCAGGGCCATCGTGCGCGTCAACTCGATGACGCCGGCCTTAGAGACGTTGTAGCCGGCATAGAACGGATGGCCGACCATGCCGTTCGTTGAGGCCATGTTGATGATGACGCCCGCGCTCTTCACCATGCGGCGCGCGGCGTGCTGGGCCACATTGAACACACCGGTGAGGTTGACCGCGAGCACGTCGGACCATTCAGCCGGGGCGATGTCGAGGAACTTTTGACGAATGCTGATGCCCGCGTTGTTGATGACAATGTCCACGCCGCCAAGGATGTGATCGATCTCTCGGAAACTCCGCACGACGTCGGCATGCTCGGCCACGTCCGCGCTGACCGCAGCCGCCAGCTTGGGATAGCGTGACTTGAGGTCGCGGCAGCCTTCCGGGTCCCGATCGATCACGACCACGCGGCAGTCCTCTTCGAGAAACCGGGCGACCGTCGCCGAGCCGATTCCGCTTGCTCCGCCGGTGATAACCACCCGCTTTCCCAAGAGGCCACGCACCTGCCGGATGATACGGCCGGGGCCCCGATGGGCCCCGGCGCGGAGTCCGGAAACGGCAATAGGAGCGGCTAGGGCAGCAGGTGGACGGGGCCACCCCTGAGCCCGACAGCGACCGTGACGGTGTCGGTCGCCGTGGTGTTCGCGCCGGCCACATATTGGAGCGACCACCAGTCATTTCCCGCTGCCGGGTTGTAGCTGGAGGGAACCGGCAGTTCGACATGTACCCAGTGACCGTTTCGAGTCGTGCCATTGCTGGTATCGGTGGCGACAAAAGAGGCTGTCGTGTTGCCCGAGGGCACGATCGACGTGTACTGCCCACTCGCCAGGTTTGAGCGCTGCACACCAAGGTCGTAGATGTTGACGCCCTGTGGCGAGCTGCCGACGGCACCGGCAGGATCCAAGATGTTCAGGACGACCTTGCCGTTGGAACTCGAGATGTCGCCCGGGTCGTAGATGTCGATATCGACCGTCAGGCCGGCATATTCCGGGCCGAGCTCGAAGAGCTTGATGGCGAAGCTTCCCCCAGCGCCGACGCTGATCGGGGTGTAAAAGGCCATGTCGTCCCAGGCCGCGACCGTGCAGCTGGAGCAGGCGGTCCGGGAGAGATCGGCATTAACCGCCCGAATCGCATACGCCTTGTGCGCACCTGGCTGACTACCACCGGAAGGGATGGTGGCGTTGAAGTTGAGGGTGTCGACGCGCAAGCGGTATGTTCCTGCGGACAGCGATCCGCCCACCAGGTAATTGGCCAGCTGGGGGCTGGTCCGGAGCGTCACCAGTCCGCCGTCCTGAGCGCCCGCATAGCTGGTCGGATCAACCCAGTTGTGATAGATGAGCATGTTGGTTGGCAGCGTCGCACTGTAGAGCTGGGTGATCTTCGCGCCTGTGTTGATGTTGGTGTACTGGTTCGACGCGGCGGCATAGTTTCGGGCGTCGATCGGGAGCACCGTCAGCTGGCTCAGCAGCACGTCGCCCCCGCGGATGAAATTGTTCGTCACGCGGTACAGCGTGTAGCGCATCGCCGAGTAGTTCGCCGTCGTTCCATAGCTAAACGGGCCGCCGTCGTCCTCGTGCAGGTGGTAGTTCCCGCGGTTCGGATTACAGGTCCGCGCCGTTGCGTTGCTGTTGTCGTTCTCGCAGTAATTGGAGGAATCTGGCGAGAACGCGGCGTTGTAGATCTGAACCAGGCCGCCGCTGGGCGGGATCGTAATCCGGTAGTTGTAGCCGCCTCGGTCACTGATCGTCGCGTCCTGTGGCTCCGATCCGGCCGCGTAGCTAATCGCATGGACGTCGCTGGAGGCTCCGAGCGCGCCGCCGGTGGAATTTGGCGTGTAGGCATCGCCCTGCTGACGGTCGGTCGCCCAGCCCTCGGTGCGCATGAAGTAGAAACTTGATGATCCAGTCCCCAACTGCGACACCGTGCTCCCCAGCTGATTCCCGGGCTGACCGAGTGAGATCGGCGGAATGTAGGCGGCGATCGCGGTCCGGGAGACCCGATAGGGCTGGAACCCGAACATCTCCATGAAGAAGACCGGGGCGTTGCGGGATACCGTGACCGCCAGCTGGTTCTGGTGGCCGGCGATGGCATTCGCAGTTACGGATACCGCGTTCGCGGTGTCGCCGGGATCGAAGCCGTTGCGCTTGGCTTCGTCGGTGGCTCGGTCGCTGGCGTCATTGCGTGATCCGGTGGGAATCGCCTCCGCCGGCAGGAACTGGTCCGGCATGAAAATGACGCCGGACAGCGCCGCCGCGGCGGCGGCACGCTCGGCCGCCACACTGTACATGTACCCGATCGTCAGGTCGACGGCGATGCCCATGCCGCCGATCAACAGTGTGCCGGTCAGCGCCAACAGCACGATAGCTTGCCCGGCCTTTCCGCGCAGGCGATCCGGCGTCGTTTTTCGCTCTCGACGCCGCCTTATGGGGTTCATCGAAGGACCGGCGCTGCCTTCATGACGGCATAGTCTGTGAGTTGCATGTTTTGCGGAAAGACGCCGGCCGGCGGCGAGTAGCGCCATACCACCCGAATGCCGATGGATGTCTCGTCAGGCGGCGTCTGGTTCCGGTTTGAGACCGGGAAGGTCTGCTTCCCCGGTGACAGTGTTGTGCCGGAGATCAGGTACTGGTCGACAGGGTCGCCCGCGGTGTAACTGCCATCGGCTTTGGAGGGCGCGTAGATATCGATTTCCATCACGCCGGCCGCGGTCAGTCCGCGTGTCACAGCGAGCACGTTCCTCACGACCTGCTGGTCGTAGTTCTGGGTCGAGGCCGCCGGATTGGTCTGCGTCCCACCGAGCTCGGCCGCGAGCCGGGCGCCCTGGCGGACGGCGTACCCTGCCGTGACCTTGTTGGTGATGAGCACGGTTGCGTCGAAACCGCCCATGAGCAGGAACACGAGCACCGGGATGACAACCGCCATCTCGGCGAGCGACTGCCCACGCCGACCAGAAAGGCGGGTCAACATCTCAGTAGCTCTGCGGCTCCAACCGCACGTACGACTCTGCGACGGTGTTGACCGGACCGAGCGGCGAGAAGAAGCCAGCCTTCCAGGTGTAGCTGTAGTGGATCGTCAGCCCTAGAAAGTCGCTGCTTCCACTGCTTACGTTGCGGCTCGCCCCTGGCCAGCTGATCGGCCCGATGGCTGTCCCGTCGAGCCGGTATCGGTTGTAGTGCGACAGATCCGGCGTCAAATTGCCGAGGCCGTCCTGGGTGAGGCGGTAGACGTCGACCTCGCTGACAGCAAAAAGCTGGGTCGCGCCCACGGTACTGCGCACCTTGGCCACGATCTGGCCATCGGCGGAAGAGACGTTGCCGAGCTGCGCTGCGACCCGCGAACCTTCGGCGGCGGCGTAGCGTGCGGTCCCAACGCTGAACATCAAGAGCGCGCCATCGAGCACGCCCATGATCAGCATGAAAAGCACCGGCACCACGAGCGCAAACTCGGTCAGCGTTTGGCCGTGACCGGCACCGCCGTTCCGCGAAAACCTTACGGTTTTCATAACACTCCCCGCCGATGAAACGAGGAGCCCGGGGTCGGACATACGCGTTCGTTAGGAAGCGTGCGTACTTGTATCGGGTTTCAAGCTGGCGCGATCGGACGCTACGCGAGCGTCAAGCGCGTTACAATCGCGCCAGCTTTGACGGAGATCAGCGGGATGTTACGGTCCCGAGCCGCGCTCGTCCTCCCGCTCATCGTGCTCTCGGCGTGCGGCAACGTCACGGTCGGCAGTGGCAGCTCGTCGTCACCGAGTGCGAGCACCTCGGCGTCGCCGCCAACCTCCTCGGGATATCGCGTTCTCTTCACGTCGACCACGACCAGCGGCAGCCAGGTCTTTCTCTATGACTCGGCCAGCAGCGCTCCGCAACAACTCGTCTCGCTCCCGGCCGACAATCCTCCCGACGTCCGCTTCATCTCATCGCAGAGGATCGCCTACACCGATTCCACCAACCTGCAGGCGAGCAAGATCGTGACCGTCGACCTGAGCACGCGAGCCAGCACCACCGAGGTCACCGCCAACGGGTACATCCCGGCCTTCGCCTACAGCCACGACGGTTCGCTGCTCGCGTACCTGGTGCACGAGGCGGCGGGCAAGGCGGTCCTGCATGTGCGCCGGAATGGTCAGGAAACCAGCCTGGCGCTCAATCCGATTGTGGGGCGGGGCGTCGGCCGTGACGACGAGCTGCGTCTCGAGTACGCACCCGACGACAAATACCTGCTCATGGTCGACACCTTCGTCGGTAACCAGGGCCAGGCGCCGGAGACCGGCCAGTTCCTCGTCCTGCGCAGCGCAGACAATACGGTTGCGTTTCTCCCGCCGGCCGGAGTTAGCAGCAACGCCACGATGGCGACCTGGGCGCGTCGCAGCGATCGACTCTACTACCGCGACGCCATTGGCGTGCGGACCTGGGATGCCGGGTCGACCAGCGTTGGCACCCTGGTCACCGCCCTCCACTGGTATGACCCGGCGGTGTCAGCGGACGACCGCGACATCGCCTACACCGAGTTCGACACCCAGTTTGTGCCGCACGTCAAGATCCTGGACCTCCAAAGCAATCATGTCAGCCCCACGGCCAGCGCCCCCCGGTCGCATCCGATCTTGGTTACGGCGGCCACGCTGTGGTACCTCGAAGAGCAGCCCTGTCAGAGTGAGTGCCTGGCCGGGCCGTCGCAATCGTCTGGACGGGTCTTCGCCTACACCCTGACGAGCAAGAGTGAGACGTCGCTCCCCTTCACCGACGTCCACAACCTCTCGCAACTCGCCGTCGCGAGCCGATAGCTCAGGCCGCTCGCGCCATCAGCTGGCGCAACACCATCGGCAGTACGCCGCCGTGGCGCAGATACTCGACGTCGGTCTGGTTGTCCAGCCGGCAGACCGCGGTGAATCGCCGGGAGGAGCCATCGTCGGCTTTCGCTTCCACGTCGACGCGCTGCCCCGGCTTGAGACCCGCGGCGAGCCCTCGGATCGTGAAGGTCTCGGTCCCGGTCAGCCCCAATCCCTTGAGCGATTCGCCGTCCTGGAACTGCAGCGGGAGGACTCCCATGCCCACCAGGTTGCTGCGATGGATGCGTTCGAAGCTCTCCGCGATCACGGCACGGACACCGAGCAGCAGGGGGCCTTTGGCGGCCCAATCTCGCGAGCTACCCGAGCCGTACTCCTTGCCGGCGAAGACGATCCCCGGCACGCCGTCCCGCTGATAGCGTTCGGCCGCGTCAAAGATCGTCACCTCCTCCTTATCGGGTAGGTGGATCGTCCAGTAGCCTTCGCGACTGCTGAGCTCGTTGCGCAGGCGAATGTTGGCGAACGTCCCCCGCATCATCACCTCATGGTTCCCACGCCGGGCACCATAGCTGTTGAAATCCGGCCGCTGCACGCCGTGCTCGATCAGGTATCGGCCCGCCGGACTGTCCGGCGGGATGCTGCCGGCCGGCGAGATGTGGTCCGTGGTGATCGAGTCCCCGACAACCGCCAGGGCGCGGGCGCCGACGATATCGGTCAGTGCAGCGGGCTGTGCCGTGATTCCTTCGAAGAAGGGCGGTTCCTGCACGTAGGTGGACTTCGGATCCCATTCGTAGCTCGGTCCCGTGGGGGCGGACATCCGCTGCCAGTTCTCGTCCCCCTCGAAGATCCGGGCGTACTCGCGTTTGAACATCTCGACCTTGAGCGAGGCGCGGATTGATGCGTTGACATCCTCGGCCGACGGCCAGAGCTCGTGCAGGTACACATCCTTGCCTTGTTTGTCCGTGCCGATCGGATCGCTCGCCAGGTTGCGCCGAATGTCGCCGGCGAGCGCGTAAGCCACGACCAGGGGTGGCGAGGCGAGGTAGCTGGCACGGACCAACGGATGGATGCGGCCCTCGAAATTACGGTTGCCGCTCAAGACCGCAACAACGTTCAGCTTCTCCTTTTCCACGGCAGCTTCGACCTCCGGACTCGCCAGCGGGCCGCTATTGCCGATACAGGTGGTGCAGCCGTAGCCGACCAGGAAGAAGCCCAGCTCTTCCAGATACGGCATCAACCCGGCGGCTTTCAGGTAGTCGGTGACGACGCGAGAGCCGGGGGCGAGGCTGGTCTTGACCGTGGGCGAGACCTTGAGCCCGCGCTCGACCGCGTTTTTCGCCACCAGACCGGCGGCGATCATGACGGACGGATTCGAGGTGTTCGTGCAACTGGTGATCGCCGCAATGACTACCGAACCGTTGCGCACGTGCTGCGTCGGCCGCGTCATCACGGCGGTCGCATGCTCATGCTTCCCCCTGAGGTCGGCTTCGCCGCCCTCGTAGTCGAAGCGGGCGAGGTCGTTGTTCCCCTCCTTTTCCTCGATGGCGAACGCGCCCGTGAAGCTTTGCCAGACCGATGGCAAGGCGACGCGGTCCTGGGGACGCTTCGGTCCGGCGACGCTTGGCTCTACGGCATCGAGGTCGAGATCGAGCAGCTCGGAGAAGACCGGTGTCGGCGACTCGTCGGTGCGGAACAGGCCCTGGGCCTTCGTATACCGCTGGACGAGCTCAATCAGCTCACGGTCGCGACCGGTCGTCTCCAGGTACCGAAGCGTCTGCTCGTCGACCGGGAAGAGCGACGAGGTCGCCCCGTACTCGGGACACATGTTGGAGAGCGTTGCTCGGTCCGGGACGGACAGGGTCGAAAGACCGGCGCCGCAGAACTCGACGAACTTGTTGACGACGCCGTGCTTGCGCAGCATCTCCGTGAGCGTCAGAACCAGGTCGGTCGCTGTCGCACCGGCTCGCAGGGCGCCGGTCATCCGTACGCCTACCACGATGGGGGTCGGCAGATACGTGGGCTGGCCAAGCATCGCCGCCTCGGCCTCGATGCCGCCAACGCCCCAGCCGAGGACGCCGACCCCGTTGACCATCGTCGTGTGCGAGTCGGTGCCCAGCAGCGTATCGGGGAGGGCGAAGCTGCCGTGGTCATCCTTGCGCACCTGGACGACCCGGCTCAGGCGCTCGAGGTTGACCTGATGACAGATGCCCATCCCCGGCGGGACGACCGTGAAGTTATGGAACGCCTGCTGTGCCCAGCGCAGTAAGGCATAGCGCTCGCCGTTCCGTTCGTACTCACGCTCGATGTTCCGCGCGTAGGCGCCGGTATTTCCAAAGACGTCGACCTGCACCGAGTGATCGATGACGAGGTCGACCGGCACCAGCGGATCGATCCGATTTGCATCCTTGCCGGCGCGCGCCATCGCGGATCGCATCGCCGCGAGGTCGACGACGGCCGGGACGCCGGTGAAGTCCTGCAGCAGAATTCGGGAAGGGAGGAACGGGAGTTCCGCGTCCGCCGGCGGCGGTTCGGGCCAGCGGGTGAGCGCCCGCACGCTGATTTCGCTGGCGCGACCGGCCTCAGCCTCTCGTAGCAGGCCTTCCAGCAGGATTTTGATTGTCATCGGAAGGCGATTCGGATCGCCAAGGCCCGCCTGGCTGAGCTTGGCCAGGTCGTAGAACTCCAGGTCAGTCTTCGAAAGTCGACTGCGCGCCGCGATCACGTCTTGATGCTAGCGCGTCGCGCGTCTCATCTCCTGATGCCTTATGTCGACACTGCCCGGGCTGGACCTAAGGTCGATTTCCGCTATGGAACTTTCGGTGCGCCGCACGAAGCTGCGGATTGGTCACGTGGGTATAGATCTGCGTCGTATTGAGGTTGGCATGACCCAGCAACTCCTGCACGGCGCGGAGGTCGGCGCCATTGGACAGCAGGTCGGTCGCGAACGAATGGCGCAACGTATGCGGCGTCGCCTTCACGCCCAGTCCCGCAACCCGCACATACTTTTGCACCAGTCGTTCGATCGACCGGGATGACATCCGCATCCCGAGCCCACCGGGTGTCGGATCGACTTTCCCCTTCATACGAATGAAGAGCGGCTTCCATCGATCACGGCGGGCCTGCAGGTAGCGCGTCAACCACTCGGCCGCCGCATCGCTGAGAAAGACGACCCGCGGCTTGCGGCCCTTGCCGATAACGCCGAACTCACGCGTTTTGAGGTTGATGTGGTCCCGATCGAGCTTCCCTAACTCTGAGAGCCGCAGGCCGGTGCTGAAAAACGTCTCGAGCAGGGCGCGGTCGCGCAGCCCGCGCGGATCATTGACATCGGGCGCCCGGAGCAGCCGATGGAGCTGATCGGGATCGAGAAATTTGAGCGAGCGCGACGGCGCCTTGCCCAGCTCGATGCGATCCGGCGTCAGAACCTCGAGTCCCTGCATCGCCCAGTAGCGCAGCAGCGAGCGCAGCGCGACCAGGAAATAGGTCTGCGACGCCCGGCTCAGCGGCCGCCTCGTGTGCTCGTTGAGGTGTCGGGCCAGCGCCAGCTTGTAGCGACGAACGAGGTCGACGTTGATGTCTGGCAAGTCGGACACGCCCGGTTCGTGCTCGACCAGCCAGTCCAGCAGGTGGTCCATGTAATGGCGGTACTGCCGGATCGTCAGCGGACTCAGGTTGCGATCGATCTCGCAGGCTTCGAGGAAGCGGTCGACGCGCCCGGCCAGCACGCTGCCAGCCGGTGGTGCCTGCGTCGGAGACATGGGGGAGACGATGGGCACGCTCTTGGGCCGAATTCTAGGGCCTGCGGGTTCGTATTCCAACTTGACTTCCGCTTTCATCAAGCATAATATCGCGATATATCGTGATAGTTACGCAAGGAGGCAAGTTCAGTCATGTGGTCACGTGATTTCCGTCGATTCGGTCGGCAGATGTTCGACCGCGGCGATCTCAAGTACGTCATCCTCGACCTGCTCAAGGACAAGCCGGCGCACGGCTACGAGCTGATCCGCGCCCTGGAGGACCGCTTCGGCGGCTTCTACAGCCCGAGCCCGGGGGCCGTCTACCCGACGCTGCAGATGCTCGAAGACATGGGCTACGTCAGCGCCGAGCAGCAAGAGGGTCGCAAGGTCTACAGCATCACCGACGCCGGGCGCAGCTACCTGACCGAGAAGCAGCCCCAGGTCGACGAAATGTTCCGCCGCACCCGTGAACGGTGGGGTGCCGAGTGGGGACCCCAGGCGCATCGCATGATGCACGATCTTCGGGACGACCTGCGCGATCTGAGCCGATCGTTCGCCGATGAGGCACGCCGCCGTTGGCCGGATCCCGACCAGCAGCGCCGAATTCGCGACGTCATCGGTCGCGCCAAGCAGGAAATCAGGACGATTCTCGAGGAGCAACCGGCAACAAAGGTCTGACCGGCTACCCAATGCCCTCCCCGCGTGGGGGAGGGCAGCGTGGCCGGCTTACAGCTCGCCGCGGACGATCCGCCGCCGGATCCATTCCTCGAAAAACCGCTCCTTGATGCGGTAGACGCCGTTCGCATCGAGGTCGACCAGCTCGCGCTCGATCAGCGTCTGTACCGCGCGTTGCACCGTCGTCGCCGCCCCGAGATTGGCGTGGCGCCGGAAGTCTTCGCTGTAGATGTTGCGCCCGCCCCATTCGACCAGCGCCACCAGCAGGCTGCGTTGCGCGGGCGCGGAGTCATGCCAGAGGACCGTCATCTGCGCGGCTTCGGCGTCGAGCATGCGATCGATCGCGGTCCGGACGAGCGCGTCCGGCGGCAGTGGCAGGAGCGCGACCTCCCAGAGAAAATGCGCCGCTTCCTGGGTATCGTTCGGATGCCCCCCGGTGAAATCGATGAGGGCATCGATCGCCGGCCTGGGCAGCGGGCGGCCGCTCGCCTTGAATCGCGTCTGCAGGAAATGGGTGAACTCGTCTTTAGGAAGCGGCCCGAGAGGGTAGGGGCGGGCCATCTTCAGCAGCGGTGCGCCGCGATCGTGCACCGCTTTGCGCAGCAGGCCCTGGCGTGATCCGAGAAAGGCATAGCTGACATGCTGCTGGTGCTGGATGACGGCGCGCAGCTGGCGCAGCAACCCGGGGCCCAGCTCCATCAGGTCCTGAAACTCGTCGAGGATGACGACGAGCCGCTTCTTTTTCCCGGTTTTCGCGATCAGTTCAGGCTCCTGGAAGAGCTGCTCCAAAAGGGCGTCGAGGTTCGTGCTCCCGGCGCTGGCCGCTTCGAAGGAGACCTGGGTGTGGCCGTGGTCATCGATCGACAGCGTCGGCCGGATCCGGACGGCTTTCAGATGCTGAACCACCCATTCCTCGGCACGCTGCGTCGGCGTCCGAAAGGCGTCGAAGTAGGCGGAGGCGAGCCGATCGGCGAGCCGAGCGCGAGAGGGGACCAGCATGCAGTCGAGGTAGGCGACCGGGACGCCATCCGCCTGCAGCCGCCGTCGCACCTCGAGGATCAACGAGGTCTTGCCGAAGCGGCGCGGCGCCTCGATCAGGACGTTTTGCCCATCGCGCAGCTCGCGTTGCAGGACGAGAATGTCGGCTTCTCGATCGGTGAACGCATCGCCGGAGACGATCCGGCCGAAGCGAAACGGGTTGCTGGGTAGTTGTTTTACGCGAACTGGCATTACGCAGGTCAGTATAACTCCGCTGCGCAGACCTGCGTAAGACGGCCGGCCGCCGAGCCGGGGTCAGGCAGCCCGCTTCAACGGGCGGCGCATCGGGTCGTAGCCGGGGAGCTCCTGGCTCCAATCGACCCCGGCATTGCGCTTTCGAAAGTAGGCCAGCGCGAACCGGTCGCAGGCCGTTTCGGCCGCGGCCTTCCCGCCCCGGACTTCCCGCAAGTACCAGTGATAGAACTCGTGACAGTACAGGAAGCGCAACACATCGCGGCGCGTGCGGAACCGGACCGTCTGCGCAAACCACTGGAAGCGCAAGCGCTTGCCCGGACGCCGGCGAGCCCGGTAATAGACCTTCTCATCCCAGACGACGTACGGCTCTGGCACCTGGAGCTCGATCAGGCGTTCGTCGTACCAGCAAAAGGCCGCCAGGTGCGGCGCCTGCCGGTAGCGCAGCGGGCGAGCACTGACCGAATAGCCAGGTGGCGGAGGGAGGTCTTGCAGCCAGCGACGGAGGGTCTCGGCGTCGACCTGGGTGACCCGAGATCGAATCGGGACGGAAGACCAGGCTCGGCGAAGAGGGGAGAGAGGCACCGTTCAAGCATAAGCAGTCGGATGCCCCGCCAAGCGGGCCAACCACCGTTACACAATTCGTAAGCTTTCGCCGTCCGTTCGCCACAAATTGTGGCTGGGCGTTGGACAGCTTCGCAGCATTCTCCGCACAGACTGGGCACTGATGGACGCCCAGCCAATCAGTGAGCTGGACCTTGCCCGCCTTAAGGCCCACGGGAGCCAGTCGGGGCTGCGACGCGTGGCCACCGAGTGGCGCCGGCCCTCGGACAGCTGGGCGCAGACCCTACGCTGGACCGGGCTGGCGCTCGCCGATGAATGGCGCCGCTGGCAGACCGCATTACCGGAGCTGCTGCGTGGCGATTTCCTCTTCACGCTGGCGCTCTGGGTCGCCGTCTTCACGGTGGCGGCGGCGGTCGTGGCGCAGCCGAGCATCCCGGTCGCGGTGCGCTATAGCGTCGGCCTTTCCGGGGTCGCCTACCTCTATCTGTATGCCGAGCTGGCACGCAGCCGCCGGGTGCGGCCGAGTGCTCGCTACCTGCTCGGCGCCGCCGACGTGGCCGTCGTGGTGGCGATCGGCGCCCTCTCGGTGCCGTATGTCGGCTATGCCCGGGTCTTGATGTTCCTGGCGGCGCTCCGGCTGGCCGCGCGTTTCCCCGAGCTGCGCGCCGTGCCGGCTGGCTTGCTGCTCTTGCTGCCCTTCGAGCTCTCGGCCCATGCCGGCTTTCTGACCGCGTTGCTCGACGGCTTCGCCGTGCTGTGCACCATGTTGTTGGTGATTCATCTCAGCAGTCTCAGCAGTAAGGCGGAGGCGGTGATCGGGCGGCAGGGCGCGCTGGCCCAGCTGACCTCGAGCCTGGCCCGCGCGCGCGACGAAGACGCGCTCTTCGCCCAGCTGGCCGGGCACACGCCCGCCCTGCTGCCCGCCTGCGCCTGGGCCTTTTGGGTCAAGGAAGCCAGTGCTGACGAGTTCCGCGCGGTTCGCTGGACCGGACTGCCGGCGGGCGAGCTGCCGGTCTTCAGCTTTACGCCGACGCTCGCGAGCGATCGCACCGAAGCCCTGCTCATCGACGGGCCGCTGCCCGGCACCAGCGCCGGGGAGTGCACCCTGATCCAGCCGACCTGGGGCGACGGCGACCTGAACGGGTTGATCACGGTCGGCGGTCGGCGGCGCGACCTCGATCCCGCCAGCCGCCGCCTGCTGCGGCAGGTTGCCGACGAAATGGGGGGCACCCTGCTCCGGCTCCAGGCGCTCGATGAGCAGCGGCAGCGCACCGAGGCGATGGAGCAGGCGAACCGGCTTGCCGGCTTGGCGGCGCGCTACGCCGCCGACCAGCGGGCGGCGCTGGCGGCGATCCGTCCGGCGATCGTGGACACGCTCCGCTCGGAGAGCTTGCACCTGGAATGGCTGCGGGGCGACACCCTCGAGCTCGTCGTCGGCGACGGCGATGCGCTCGACGGGCATGCGCCCGAGCAGCTGCCGCTGGCGGGAACGCGAACCGCCGAGGCCTTGCTCCAGGCGCGCGCGCTGCGCGAGCCGATGACGGGCCGGCGGCCTGAAGACCTGTATATGGTGCCGGCCGGGCTGCGCCAGGTCGCGATCGCGCCCCTGCGCTGCGCCGGCGTCACCGGCACGCTCCAGCTGGCCCGCCGTCTGCCGCGCCCGTACGCGGCCGGCGAGCTGCTCATCCTGCAGTTGCTGGCCGACCGGCTCGGGCTGCTGTTTGCGGCCGGCCTGGCGACCAGCCTCCCGGAGATCTCTAGCGAGGCGCGGCGTTCATGACCCAGCCGATCCGGTCGCCGCGCGATGCCTCGGGCCTGGTCAGCGACATGCGCCAGCTGATCCAGACGGCGCCCGTCGCGCCCGCCGCCGAGGATCGCGAGCAGCTCGAACGCATGATCAGCGCCCGCATCGCGACCGTCCTGATGATGCTGCTCCTCATGATCATCTTCGTGACCTCCGCGCTCCCGGACGTCGGCCCGAGCCTGGCCAAGGTGATCCAGGCGCATCTCTAGGGCGGCGCCCGCTGCCTCCCTCCGCCCCTATTCGCTACGTCGCAGAATGGTCGATTTACGTACCAGAAGGGGAAGGCGGGCTCGAGGGCGGCGTGCGGTGGGCGCTTAGGTTTTTTCCGGCCGCCAGGTATCCCCCAGCGTGCGGACCGGCCCGGCAAACCCTTCACGGATCACCGAACGTAGCGGATCGGCAATGGGTGGACGGAAATCCATCCGGGGGAGACGGTTGACCGCCACCCATTGCCAGCCAGCGAGCACCGGATCGTGTTCATCCAGGCGTGGCTCGGATCCCTCCCCTATCTCGGCCTGGAAGATCAGGTTGACGACGTGGCGGTCCGGCGCCAGCGTCTCGCAGACGATGACGAGCGGGCCGACGCGCGCCTTGAGGCTGAGCTCCTCCCGGAGCTCGCGACGAAGCCCGGCCTCGAGCGTTTCGCTCCCCTGCACCCGTCCTCCCGGCAGCACCCAGTACCGTTGACCACGCTTGCGATGCTCGACCAGGAGGACCTGGTCATCGCGCGCAATGATGGCCGCGACCCGAATCTGCGGGACGACCGGATTAAAGGCGCTCACCAGCGAAGCGAGACTGACCAGCGATGTGCTCATGCTAGGCGGCGGCTTCGTGCGCTTACTCGTGGGGAATGCGCAGGGTCTGGCCTGGTCTGAGCGCCGGCGAGCCGAGGTGGTTCGCCACCAGGATCGCCTCAACATGGGGTCGTGGATCGCCAGCGAATCGGCCGGCGGCGATGCTCCAGACGGTGTCGCCGGGCCTGACCACCACCGTGTCCGACGCCCCCGGACCGCTACCGTAGGCGAGCCGGCCGGTCGCGACGAGGAGCGCCGCGGCCAGCAACACGACACGGCCCCATCCGCGCCGCCGACGGGGTCGGGGATAGACATGCTGAACGCCGCCCTGCACGAACATTCGTTCGTTAACGAGCCTAGCACGAACAGGTGTTCGCGTCAATGCTTGTGCGAACAAGTGTTTGCACGGCACGAACAGATGTGCTAGGATGCCACCGTTTTGGACCGGTTTTTGGAAGCGCACCGAGGTGCTGGCGAGGTCTTTTTCGCCGGTGTCCATCCGCAAAACTCTGTGCTACCATGCTGTGATCGCGGCCTGAGAACCCCTCCTCTCCCCTCCCCATTCGCGCCTCTAAACGTGGCGCCGGGTGCGAGATGATCGGATCCTGGCCATCGATATCGGCGCACAAGGGAGGGGACGACATGCCTGAGCCGTTGACCAGCCGGCAGCGGGAAATCCTGGAGTACCTGCGGTTTCGTCAGAAGATCCGGAGCTATCCGCCGACGGTCCGGGAGATCGGTGAGGCGGTCGGGCTGTCCTCGAGCTCAACCGTGCAGAACCATCTCAACACCCTGGAACGCAAGGGGTACATCCGTCGTGATCCGACCAAGTCGCGCACGATCGAGGTGGTCGATATTGACGAGGTCCAGGCCAAGCTGAGTCGAGTGGTGGCCGTCCCCCTCATTGGTCGGGTCGCGGCTGGACAGCCGATTCTGGCCGAAGAGAACATCGAAGACCACCTCGTCCTCAGCCAGGAGCTGGTCGGCAGCGACGAGGCCTTCGCGCTCGAGGTGCACGGTGACAGCATGAAAGACGTTGGCATTCTCCAGGGCGATTACGTGGTGGTGCGGCCGGGCAAGGACGCGCCCAACGGGAGCATCGTCGTCGCCCGCCTCGAAGACGAGCAGACCAACGAGTCCACGGCAACCGTCAAGCGGCTGTTCCGGGAGCCGAACCGTGTTCGGTTGCAGCCGGAAAACGAGGCCTACGAGCCGATCTATAGCACGAGCGCGCAACTGGAAGGCCAGGTGGTCGCCCTCGTACGCCTTCTTCGGTAGGCCACCGCGCTAACGTCGAACAGGGGGCTTACGACGATAACTTGAAGCGGTCGAATTTGGGGAGCAAGCGCCTGGGCAGCGTTCCGCGCATCGCGACGCCGTCCGCGCGGTAGTCGACGGCTTCGACATTGCCCTGGGCGTGGAACTCTGCCTGCCGGGCATTTTCGGTGTACGGAAGCAGCACCTCGATCGACACCAGCTCACCAGGTAGCGTCTGCGCAATCGCGTTGCCCAGCGCTTCGAGTCCGGACTTTTTCAGCGCGGAGATCGGCACCACGGTTCGATAGGGCGACCAGTCCTCTGCCAGCAGAAGCTCGACCGCCTGCGGGCTCAGCTCGTCCACCTTGTTGAGGGCGAGCACCTTCGGCTTCTCCATGGCACCCAGATCTTGCAGCGTCTCATGGACGGCCTCCATCTGGTCGCGGCCGTTGTAGCGGGTGGCATCCAGCACATGAAGCAAGAGATCGGCTTCCTGGACCTCCTCGAGCGTGGCCTTGAAGGCGGCGACCAGGTCAGTGGGCAGCTTCTGGATGAATCCGACGGTATCGGTGAAGAGCACCTCGCGACGATTGGGCAGGCGCACCAGGCGGGTGGTCGGGTCGAGCGTCACAAAGAGGGCATCTTCCATCTGCACCCGCGCTTGGGTGAGCGCGTGCAGCAAGGTGGATTTCCCGCTGTTCGTGTAGCCGACGATGGCCACCACTGGAAGGTCCACGCGGCGGCGGCCCTCACGGCGCAGCGCGCGCTGCTTGCGAATCTCCTTGATGTCCTGATCCAGGTCGCGGATGCGATGCCGGATTCGCTGCCGATCGGTCTCGAGTTTCTGCTCGCCCGGCCCGCGGGTGCCGATGCCACCGCCGAGGCGGGATAGATCGCGACCACCCTGCAGCCGCGGCAGCAAGTGATGGAGTTGCGCCGCCTCGACCTGTAAGCGGCCTTCTTTGGTGCGCGCCCGCTGGGCAAAGATATCGAGGATCAGCTCACTGCGATCGATCACTTTGAGGTCGAGCTTGCGCTCCAGGTTCCGCTGCTGGCGGGGCGACAACTCCTCGTTGAAAATCAAAAGGTCGAAGTTCGCCTCATGCTTGAGCGCGTGCAGCGCCTCAGCCTTCCCCTTGCCGATGAAGAGCGCGGGATCCGGTTTGTGGCGTCGCTGCCGGTCGGTGCCCACGACGACGACACCCGCAGTGCGCGCCAGCTCACTCAACTCGAGCATCTGCTCTTCGACGGCAGCCAATCCCTGGTCCTCGTAATCCAGGGACATAAGGTAGGCGCGTTCGCGCCTGCCACTGGAATTCTCGATCAACTCGCTTCTGCTCCCATCATACCCACGCTCAAGCGGCCCAGTGCCTCCTTGAGGTCGGCTGCAATCCACGTCACCCTGTGGTCGGCCCGGAACCAGGTGTACTGTCGACGGGCGTACTGCCGCACCTGGCGGATGGTCGATGTGCGTGCCTCTTCCAGGCTCACGCGGCCGTCGAGGTATGCGGCGATCTGCGGGTAGCCATGCCCAAGCCGCTTCCAGTCCGCCCTCGGATAGTCGCGGCGCAGCCGCTGCACCTCGTCGATCCAGCCGGCCGCCAGCATCCGGGTCACGCGTGCCTCGATCCGCCGGTCGAGCTCGGCAAGCGGAACGTCGAGGCCGAGGATCTGGGCCGACCACGGCGGAGGCTTCCCCGTGCGCGCCTCACTCGGCGCCCGGCCCGTCCGCTGATGGATCTCGAGCGCTCGGATCAGCCGCCGTGGATTGCGTTGCGCCAGGTCAGCGGCCGCCGGATCGATCGCGCGCAAGTCCGCTTCGAGGGCCTGCGGCCCCTCTTCCTCGAGCCGCTGCGCGAGCGCCGAGCGGAGGCCGGGATCGGGTGGCGCATCTCCGAGGTTCCATCCATCCAGCAACGCCCGCAGGTAGAGGCCGGTCCCGCCCTGGAGCACCGGGACTCTGCCGCGGCGATTGATGTCATCGACCGCCGCCATCGCCAGCCGTTGGTAGTCGGCGACGGTGAAGGGCGTTCCGGGGTCGACGACATCGACGAGGTGGATTTGAATGCCCTGCAGTTCCGCGACCGTGGGCTTGTTGGTGCCAATGTCGCTATGGCGGTAGACCTGGCGCGAATCGACCGAAACCAGCTCCCCATCGAGCCGCTGCGCGACGGCGATCGCGAGCGCCGTCTTGCCGCTTGCGGTCGGCCCGACGACCCCGACCACCCGTTGGCCGGTTATGGGCGTTTGAACAGCCGCCGCAGCTGCTGGTCCGCGAGGATAAGCGTGGTCGGCCGGCCATGCGGACAGCTAATCGGCTCCGCGGTTTGCGCCAGCGAGCTGAGCAATTGGCGGGCCGCATCCGGCGTTATCGCGTCGCCGAACCGAACGGCACTGTGGCAGGCGATCAGCGCGGCCGTCGCTCCTAAACGCCGGTCGGGTGTCCGCTCGTCGGCCAGGTCGGCGAGCAAGAGTTCGAGCACGCGGCTGGCCCGCGCCTGCGGCATCTCAGACGGTACTGCGAGCAGGCGAATCGTGTGCGGGCCGAACTCCTCCGCCTCGAAGCCCAGGCCGCGCAGCCATGCCTGCTGTTGCCGGAACACCGTGAGCTGCACCGGTGTCAGCTCCTGAAGGTGCGGCATCAAGAGCAGTTGGCTGTCCGGACGACGATCCTCGAGGCGGCGAAGCAGTCGATCGAAGAGAACGCGCTCGTGCGCGGCATGCTGGTCGACCAGGACGACGGCGCTGGGCGCCTCCGCCACCAGGTAGCCCTGCAGCAACTGGCCAACGTACACCAGTGGCGGCAGCTGCGAACCATGCGTCAAGTCCCCCTCGGCGCGCCTTGTATCCCCGAGCTGCCCGAGTGGGCTTGCATCCCCTGCGGGAGGGTAGGGAGGCGGCATTCCTGAAACGACAGCCGTCTCCCGTAGCTCGAGAAGCGGCCCGTGCTCTGCCGGCTGCAGCTCGTAAATCGGGCTCCGCCGCAATGCCTGATAACAGGCGCGTTCGAGCGTCGCGAAAATCGCGCCCTCGTTGCGGAAACGAACCTCGCGCTTGGCCGGATGCACATTGACATCGACCTCGGATGGATCGACGGCGAGATCGAGCACCGCCAGCGGAAAGCGGTCTGGCTCCCGAAGGCCGCGATAGGCCTGTTCGATGGCGAACGTCAGGTTGCGATGGTGGATACGCCGCCCATTGAGCAGGACCACGATGTGATCGCGGGTGCCGCGGTGCAGCGCCGGCGGGCTGATCAACCCTGTAACGCCCGGCTGATCGACCGGCAGCATGGCCGTCGCGGTCTCGACGTCGTAGATCGCCGCGAACGTCGCCTGCAGTTCCCCGGTGCCAGGGGTCTCGAGCACCGTGCGGCCGTCGATCACCAACCTGAAGGCGGTCGAGGGGTTGGCCAGCGCCAGCTCGCCGGCCAGCCGGTTGATCACCGCATTTTCCGTTCCCGGCTGCTTGAGAAACTTCAGCCGCGCCGGCGTGTTGTAGAAGAGCGCTCCGACCCTGATTCGCGTCCCGACCGGACCGCCGATCGAGCCTGCCATGAGCAGTTCTCCTCCCTGGATGCGAACCCGATACCCCTCTCCCCCGTCACGCAGGCGGCTGACCGCCTCGACGTCGGCGACCGCGGCGATGCTGGCCAGGGCCTCGCCGCGAAAGCCGAGCGTTTTGATGCTTCGAAGATCATCGAGCGTCTGGAGCTTGCTCGTCGCGTGCCGTTGAAATGCCAGCGGCAGGTCGGCCCGGCCCATTCCCCTGCCGTCATCGACCACCTCGATCAGCTGCCGGCCGGCACCCTCGACGAGGATCTCGATTCGGCTTGCTCCGGCGTCGATCGCATTCTCGACCAGCTCCTTGACGACCGCCGCCGGCCGATCGACAACCTCGCCCGCCGCGATGCCGTCGGCCACGGTCGGCGGGAGGATGGCAATTGTCTGACCTGGCTCGAGGCTGGTCTCAGGGCGTCGCATGTTCCCCCTGCCAGGCGTAGAGCTTTTCCAGCGCCTCGCGCGGTGAGAGCCGTTCCAGGTCGAGTTGCTTCAGCTCGGCGACCACCGGATGATCGAGCGGCAGGCTCAACTGCGCGCTGGCCGCGGGTCGCTCGAGTGGTCGCTGCGCCTCGAGATCGCTGAGCACCTGGCGCGCGCGCACCACGACCTGCCGGGGCAATCCAGCGAGCTCAGCCACGTGAATGCCGTAACTACGGTCGGCTCCACCTTCCACCACCTGGTGCAGGAAGATGACGCGCTCGCCTTCTTCCCGAACCTCCATTCGCAAATTGCGCAGGCGCGGGAGCCGCTCAGCCAGCCCGGTCAGTTCGTGGTAGTGGGTGGAGAACAGCGTCAGTGATTGCAGCTGCGGGGCATCGTGCAGGTATTCGAGAATGGCCTGCGCGATGCTCACGCCGTCATAGGTGCTGGTCCCCCTCCCCACCTCATCGAAGATCAGCAGGCTCTTGGGGGTCGCGTGGACCAGGATGTGTGCGGTCTCCACCATCTCCACCATGAAGGTGGATAGCCCGCGGGCCAGCTCGTCGTGGGCGCCGACGCGCGTGAAAATCCGGTCACATAGCCCGATCGTCGCGCTCGATGCCGGCACAAAACTCCCGATCTGGGCGAGGAGCACGATGATCCCGGCCTGGCGGAGAAACGTCGATTTGCCCGCCATGTTCGGGCCGCTCAACAGGACGATGCTGCGATCCGGGTTAAGGCGAAGATCGTTTGGCACAAACCGGCCGGGCCCGAGTGCCGCCTCGACGAGCGGATGACGGCCACCCGCGATCTCGATGCCGGGCTCCTCGCGAAGCCTCGGCCGGACCCAGCGATGCCGAGCGGCAACCGTTGCCAGCGTGGTCACCGTGTCGAGCTGGCCCAGCCAGGCGGCAACCTCCAGGAGGTCACGGGCCGATCCCGTGATCCTCCGGCAGAGCTCCGCAAACAGCGCCTGCTCCCGCGCCACGATCGCGCCGTTGGCGTTGAGCACCAGGCTCTCCTTTTCCTTCAGCTCGGGCGTGATGTAACGCTCTCCGTTGACCAGGGTCTGCTTGCGCACGTATTCGACCGGGACCGCCTCGCGATTGGCATGGCTGATTTCGAGGTAGTAGCCGAAGACCTGATTGAAGCCGACCTTGAGCGAGCGAATCGCGGTGCGCTGACGCTCGCGTGGCTCCAGTTGCGCGATCCACTCGCGCGCGGCGTGAGAACTGTCGTGCAAACCGTCGAGCTCGGCATCGAAGCCACGCCGAAATAGCCCACCGTCTTTCAGCGTGGCCGGCACCTCGTCGACGAGGGCGAGCGCGAGCATCTCGCCGATCGCCTGGAGTCCTGACGGGAGCGGCCCAGCGGCGAGCTCGGCCCAGCGAGCGGCCAGCCGCCGCACGTTGGGAAGCGCCTCGAGCCCCTTGCGCAATCCCTGCAGGTCTCGCGGCGTCGCGAGGCCCTGACCGATCCGGGCGGTGATGCGCTCGAGGTCGGGGAATCCTCGAAGCGCCGCCTGCAGCTCGCCACGGCCGAGCGGATCGGCGGCCAGCGCCTCGATCCGATCGAGCCGTACCTCGAGGCGTTCACGTTGCCGGAGCGGTTGATCGAGCCAGCGATGCAGTTCCCGGGCACCTAGTGGCGTCGTCGCTTCCCGTATCAGGAAGCTGATCAGGTCATCAGGCGCGGCGGTCTCCGGCGAGAGCCCGAGACTGCGGCGCGTCGGCGGATCCAGGTGCATGAAGGCCTGCGGGTGCTCGACGTGCAGCCGCAGCAGCCCAGGCTCCAGTCGCAGATGGACCCGCTCGGCGTAACGGAGAAGCGCACCCGCCGCCGCCAACGCTTCCGGCCACTCGTCGCACCCGTAGGCCGCTAGCGTCTCGACGCCCAGCATCATCAGGAGACGATCGACAGCGGAGCGGGCATCGAAGTCTGATGTCGCCATCCAGGTGACGGGCCTGCGCTCGATCACTGGGGCGAGGCGGTCCCGATCGGCCTCGCATGCGATCAGCTCGGCCGGCCGCAGACGAGCAAGCTCATCCCTGAGCGCTCCTTCGCTTGGATCGACCCGGGAGAGGGCCAGCTCTCCGGTCGAGCAGTCGAGGGCGGCGACTCCGAAATAATGCGACCGGAGACAGATTGCGACGGCATAATTCGCGCTGCTCTGGAGGAACGCCTCTTCCACGACCATCCCGGGCGTCATCACGCGTACGACCTCGCGGCGCACCAGCCCTCGTGCCTGCGCTGGATCCTCAACCTGGTCGCACACGGCGACGCGGAGGCCGGCGCGGAGCAGCTTGCCGACGTAGCCCTCGAAGGCGTGATAGGGCACGCCCGCCAGGGCGAAACGCTGGCCTTTTCCGAGTTCCCGGGAGGTCAGCGTGATGCCGAGGATGGGCGCGACCCGTTCGGCATCCTCGCCGAAGGTTTCATAGAAGTCGCCCAGCCGGAAGAGCACGACCGCGTCCGGATGCTCACGTTTGACCTTCAGGTACTGGTCGAGAACCGGGCTCGGCTTCAGCGGCGTGGCCTAGTTGAGCGCGCGGCCTTTCAATTGCCAGGCCGAGGCCTGCTCGATTGTCACCCGTCGCACGCTTCCGACCTCAGCGCCCAACGGGGCGACGCCGATCACGACCCTGTTTTGCCGGCTCCGGCCACGGAATTCGCTGGCTTCCGTGCGCTCGACCAGCACCTCGACCGTCCGGCCCAACCAGCGGCGGTTCGCCGCCTCGGCAATCCGGCGTTGCGCCTCGAGCAGGACGTTGATGCGCCGCTTCTTCTCCTGGGAATCGACATCATCCGACTGGCGCGCTGCCGTGGTACGGGGCCGGGGCGAAAAGCCCTGGATATGAACGACGTCGAACTTGATTTCTTCGAGCAAGTCGAGGGTGAGCATGAACTGCTCTTCGGTCTCACCCGGGTAGCCCACGATCACATCGGTCGAGACCGACAGATCCTCGATCGTCGCCCTCGCGTGGCTGATGATGGCGCGATACTCGTCGCGCGTGTAACGCCGGCGCATTTGCTTGAGGATGACGTCATCGGCCGACTGGAAGGGCAGGTGCAGATGCTCGCAGACCCGTGGGAGATCCCGGATGGCGAATAACAGGTCGTCATGCACGTGGCGCGGATGCGAGGTCAAGAAGCGGACGCGCCAGATGCCCGGTACCTGTCCGACCGCTTCCAGTAGTTGGGAGAGTCGGGCGCCGGATCCCGGATCACGGTAGGAGTTGATCGTCTGTCCAAGCAGCGTAACCTCCCGCACGCCCTGCAGCGCGAAACGCCGGACGTCCTCGACGACGTCGGTCAGGGGCCTGCTGCGCTCGGTGCCGCGCACGAAAGGGACGATGCAGAAACTGCAGACCTCGTTGCAGCCGAAGATCGCCGGCACGTACGCAGTCAGGCCATGCTGCAGCACAGCGCCGCCGGTCTGCGCCGGGTCAGTCTCGTACTCCCCCTGGAGATCCTGGATGAAGGTCTCGTACTCACGCATATCGAAGCGGTAATCGAGGTCGGGGAGCCGCTCGAAGAGGCGGTCCTTCTCACGGTTCGCCATGCAACCGGTCATCGCGATCGCCCGTCCCGGCCGGCTCTGTTTCCAACCTTTGAGCTCGCGGAAACGGCCGTAGGCTTTCTGCTCGGCGTTCTGCCGCACCGAGCAGGTGACCAGGATGGCGATGTCAGCCTGATCGACATCGCCAACGGCCGTGAAACCGGCCGCGGTCAGGCCCTGGGTCAGGTAATCGGCGTCCGACTCGTTCATCTGGCAGCCGCTGATCCAGAGGTGGAAGCGCTGGCCGGACGGGGCATGCGGCCGCCTCTTTCGCCGCGGCCGCGCGAAGCTATGCGGCTCGAAGGTTAAGGGCGCGCCGGGCAGTCGAAGCCTGGGTGGAGCGGTCGATTCGGGCATCGACCGAGTTTAGCGGGACTCGACCAGCAACCGGATCCCGGTCCGTTCCTCTCCATCGATCGAGATGTCTATAAAGGATGGGATACAGACGAGGTCGATGCCGCCGGCCGCGACATAGCCTCTCGAGATCGCAATCGCCTTGACCGCCTGGTTGATCGCGCCGGCCCCGATCGCCTGAACCTCGACGCGGGTCTGGCTGCGAACGACGCCGGCGATGGCACCCGCTACCGCGACCGGCTTGGAGGTCGCGGAGACCTTCAGGATCTCGATGGCCGCGCGGGTCGCTCGGGGCACACCAGCCGCCGGGCTGGCCGATAACGTCCTCTCCCCTGTCGAGCCGTTCGATGTGGATTTGGTTTCCAGAGTGTCCATCTATTCTACGGATGCGTGACCGAACGCCTGTGGGTGCCCCACGACACCTTAACCCCAAGTTCAGATGTCGTCAAGCGCCTAAAGGGCGGCAATCTCCCGATCGACCCGTTCGATGCTCGCCGCTTTGCCCGAAAGGGCATCAATTCGCGCCAGGACGGAGTTGAATTGCACCGGTCCGTCGGCCACCTTGAACCGATACGGCACTCCGGTCAGGAAGCGCTGGAGGCTCGCCTGGCGATCCATGCCAATCACCGAGTCCCTCGGTCCCACCATGCCGAGGTCGGCGACGAACGCCGTGCCGCCCGGAAATACGCGCGCATCCGCCGTCGGGACATGCGTGTGCGTGCCGAAGACGAAGCTGGCGCGCCCGTCGAGATGCCAGCCCATCGCAATCTTCTCGGAGGTCGCCTCGGCATGAATGTCCATCAGGACCACCCGCGTCCCGCCGCCCTGGCGCAGGATCTCGTCGGCGGCTTTGAACGCCGACTCGATTGGGGGCATGAACAGCTGGCCCTGGACGTTGCCGATGAGCACCTGGCCCTTTTCGCCAAGGTCATGGCAATACCAGCCCTTCCCAGGAGCGCCGGCTGGATAGTTATGCGGGCGCAGAATCGGTCGATGGTCGAAGCCGGTCAACATCTCCCGCTGGTCCCAGATGTGGTTGCCTGACGTGAGCACGTCGATCCCCAGGCCGAAGAGGTCGTCGGCAATCTTCGGCGTCAACCCGAAGCCGCCCGCGGCATTCTCCCCGTTGGCGACGACCAGGTCGATGCTCAGCTCTCGGCGCAGCTGGGGCACGAGTTTGGCGATGGCCTCCCGGCCTGGACGGCCAATGATGTCGCCAATCGCAAGCACGGTGACGACCATTGCGCGATCCTAACAAGGCTGCCGCGATCGAGGCGCTGCTCGGCGATCTCTGCCGGGCGACCATCGGCTCGACGTTCAATCAGTTCCGCGAGGTCGGCCCGGACGACCTGCCGGACGCGCCCCGGATCCGGCTGGGCAACCTGCGCCACTACCTCGAGGAGCGCGCCGACGCCGATGTGCTCGCGGTCGGAGAGGCCGCCGGCTATCAGGGGATGCGCTGGTCGGGCATTGCCTTTACGAGTGAGTTTGACCTGATGCGATGGGGCGAGCCCTATCGGCGCTCGAGCCGGCGGGCGCGGCCCTGGAAAGAGCCCTCGGGGACGATCGTCCACGGCGTCCTTAACGAGCTCGACGCTGAGCACCGGGTCATCCTCTGGAACACGGTGCCGACACACCCTCATCTTTCCGATCGGCCGCTTTCGAACCGGCGACCGCTCCACGAGGAAATCGCGGCCGGCACCGTTTTCGTCGAGCGCCTGGTCGAAATTCTGAAGCCACGCCTGCTTGTCGGTGTCGGCCGCATTGCCTGCGCAGCGTTGCCGCACGCACAATACGTTCGCCATCCTGCGCAATCCGGCGCCACTGCGTTTCGTCAGGGGATGCGCGAGGCGCTAGGCACGCTAGGCGGATCCGTCGCCTCAGCCGGCTGACCGCAGTAGGTTGATGCACCAAAGCGCGATGTGATACAGGCCTATGGCGATCGAAACCAAAAGTAAGCTGGCAACCAATGCCGCGGCAGCGGCCCGAAGCCGATCCCTGACCGGAGTTCGGACCCTGGCCGGTGGGCCGTTGTCACGCGGCTCCCAAAATCGCCCTTCTGACTCCAGCCGGCGCTGCAGCGCTCGTAGTCGCTCCTGAACCAACGGCGGAAAGCGGTCGATTGCCGCGCGGACTTTCAGCCTGGTGACGAGATTTGTCGGCCTCCTCCCGTATCGTTCGAAAAACGCTTGCTCGGCCGCTTCCCATTCTGGACCCGATCGGGCGGTTAGGAACCGAACCAGACTCGTCCTGCCTCCGGAAGGTCGCCCATTCGGAAATAGACATCGCCGAGTTGTTCGAGCGCCCACTGGTTACTAGGGGCGCTTCGCAGAACACCGCGAAGGCGGTCGCGCGCCTTCCAGAGCCGGCCGCTAGCCAGGTCGGCCTGGATCCGCTCCCTTGTACCCGGCATTGACCCAGCATAAGAGGCCAAATAAAAGAGGCGACCCTTGATCCAGGGTCGCCTCTATCTGTTACTTGGCGAATTCGACGATACGAGTCTCGCGGATCACGGTGACCTTAATCTGACCGGGGTAGCTGAGCTCGCCTTCGATTCGCTTCGCAATGTCGCGAGCGAGGATCTGGGCGCGGCTGTCGTCGATCGCGTCCGGCTTCACGATGATGCGGATCTCGCGGCCCGCCTGGATGGCGAATGACTTCTCCACCCCGTCGAACGAATTGGCGATGCTTTCCAGCTTTTCGAGCCGCTTGATGTAAGTCGTCAGCGTTTCACGCCGGGCTCCGGGCCGCGCTGCCGAGACGGCGTCGCAGGCGATCGTGAGGATCGCTTCAAGACTGGTCGGCTCGACATCCATGTGATGCGCGGCCACCGCATTGACCAAGATCTCCGGCCGGCCGAGCCGCTTGAGGAGTTCGCCCCCGATGATGGCGTGCGAGCCCTCGACCTCGTGATCGACCGCTTTTCCGATGTCGTGCAGCAGTCCGGCCTCCCGAGCCAGCGCCACGTCGGCATCCAGCTCGGCCGCCACCATGGCCCCCAGGAACGAGACCTCCTTGCTGTGCGTGAGGACGTTCTGGCCGTAGCTGGTTCGAAATGCCAGCGTGCCCAGCAGCTTGACCAACTCGGGATGGAGGCCGGTGACGCCGGTCTCGAACATCGCCTGCTCGCCTTCCTCCCGGATCCGGTTCTGGACATCGCCACGCGCCTTGACCACCATCTCCTCGATGCGAGCCGGATGGATCCGGCCGTCGACCAGCAAATGGTTGAGCGCCACTCGGGCGACCTCGCGGCGGACCGGGTCGAATCCGCTGAGGATGACGGCTTCAGGTGTGTCGTCAATGATCAGGTCGACCCCGGTCGCGTGCTCGAGCGCTCGAATGTTGCGCCCTTCGCGACCGATGATGCGCCCCTTCATCTCGTCACTCGGGATGGCCACCACCGACACCGAGGTCTCGGCGGTTTGCTCAGCCGCGATCCGCTGCATCGCGGTCACCAGGATATTGCGTGCCCGCTTTTCGCTCTCCTCCCTGACGATCTCTTCCCCATCGCGGATCTTCTGCGCGATCTCCTGGTTGAGTTCTTTTTCAAGGTTGCTGAGGATCACGGTCCTCGCTTCAGCTCGTGTCATCCCTGAGATCCGCTCCAGCTCTTTAACCTGCTGGGCGAGGGCATCGTTGACGCGTTCCCTGGTCCGCCCGATCTCCAACTCTTTCGCGTTGACGGCTTGCTCTTTGCGCTCGAGGTCTTCGAGTTTCCGATCGATCGATTCTTCTTTCTGCTGGACCCGGCGTTCCGAACGTTGGATCTCAGCTCGTGCGTCGCGTACCTCCTGCTCCAGGGACATGCGGATGCGGTGGGCTTCCTCTTTCGCCTCGAGGACCATTTCCTTCATCTGGGTTTCGGCATCGGCCAGCAGCTTCTCGCGCTCCGCGGTGGAGACGAAGTCGCGCTGTCGGTTGGCGTTGCCGATCCAGAGATAGGCGACGAGGGCACCAAGCGCCGCACCCACCACGACCCCAATGACCAGGAGTAATGGACTGGGCATAGTTACACCTACCTTATGGACTTGTCAAAGTTCTTCTCACCGCGCGTGCGCGCGGCGGGACTAGTCGTTACACAGCGACAAAATCTTGACCATTCTAGTTGTGTTCTTTTTTGCTGTCAAACAGATGTGCCGCCTCCCATTCGGTAGTCAGCGTGCGGCAGACGCGATACGCCAGGCCACTGCTGAAGCCTCGCCGGGCCAGCCTCGGGGCCAGGAAGTTCAGTAGCGCCTCGCCGTCATTGAACTCGCGCCGCCCGAGCAGGCCTCGACCTACGGCGAGGGCGCGGCTCAGCTGCGCGTCCGGATCCACCTCCGCCAGGGCGGGTTCGGCATCCGCTTCTTCGATGCCTCTGGCGCGCAGCTCCTGGGCGATCAAGCCGCGTCCTCGGGCCGTCCGGCGTCGAACCAGCGCATCGGCGAATGCCCGGTCGTTGAGATACCCATGCAGCTCGGCTCGATCCAGCGCCAGGCCCACGGCCGCTTCGGCATACCCCGCGTGCATCAGCCGCTGGCGGAGCATCGCCCGCGACTGCGGCTGGCGGGCCAGTCGCTTAACGGCCTCGGCATATGCCGCCTCGGCGCTCTCAGGCTCGCTAACGGCCGGCCCCGATGGCCGGCCGGTCCGCAACCTCACGCCGTCTGGAGGACTTTCTCCTTTTCGGCAGCTCGCTCCTTGTCGATCGCTCGATCCTTCTCCGTGGCCCGATCTTTGAGCCGGGCGATCAGTTCCTCGCCCAGCTTGGGATTGGCCTTGAGGAAGGCCAGCGTCTGCTCCCGACCCTGGCCAAGCCGCTGCCCGTTATAGGAGAACCAGGAGCCGCTCTTCTCCACCAGGGTCCCCTCGACGGAGGCGTCGAGCACGCTGCCCCAGTACGAGATGCCCTCGTTATAGAGGATGTCGAACTCGGCCGATTTGAAAGGCGGCGCCACCTTGTTTTTGACGACCTTGACCTTGACCCGGTTGCCGGTGACGTCGAGGCCGTTCTTAATGGAGTCGACCTTGCGGATATCGAGCCGGATCGAGGCATAGAACTTGAGCGCGCGCCCACCGGTTGTCACCTCGGGATTGCCGAACATGATGCCGACCTTCTCGCGCAGCTGGTTGATGAAGATCACGGACGTGCTTGACTTGGAGATGGCCCCGGTCAGCTTACGCAGCGCCTGCGACATCAGCCGTGCCTGCAGGGCCACGTGGCTATCCCCCATCTCGCCGTCGATCTCCGCCTTGGGCACGAGCGCCGCCACCGAGTCGACGACGATCACGTCGACGGCACCGGAGCGCACCAGCACGTCGACGATCTCGAGCGCCTGCTCGCCGGTATCGGGCTGCGAAATCAGCAGGTCCTCGGTCTTCACGCCGATCCGCGAGGCGTAGACCGGGTCGAGCGCGTGCTCGGCGTCGATGAAGGCGGCGACCCCACCCTGCTTTTGCGACTGGGCGATGACGTGCAGCGCCAGCGTCGTCTTACCGGAGGACTCAGGGCCGTAGATCTCCACCACGCGGCCACGCGGAATCCCTCCGACCCCCAGGGCGATGTCGAGCGTGAGTGCCCCGGTCGGGATCACAGCGACATCGCGCTGCGCCGCAGCCTCTCCCAGCTTCATGATGGCGCCCTTTCCATAGCTCTTTTCGATCTGGGTGAGCGCCGCGGTCAATGCCCGGTCTTTTTCTGACATCTAGTTTCCCCTTGCTACGTGGCGAGCCTGGTCCGCGCCCACCACTGTAATACAGATTTGTGTAACTGTCAACGCTAGTGCTCGAGAGCCTGGACCAGAAGCTCGAGAGCCGCCCGCACCGAGCGCCGCCGGTTGTCCCAACGGTCGCCCGTCCATTGAAAACGGTGTACAGGGATTGAGGCCCCTCCCCCTCTGGGAGAGGGCAGCGATGGGGCCATCGCCAGTCCAATGAAGGTCAGGCCGGCCGGCTTGGTTCCTTCCGCATTGGGCCCCGCCACGCCGGTGATCGAGACGCCGATGTCCGCTTTGAACAGCAGCTGGATGCCGGAGGCCATAGCGGCGGCCGTCCGCTCGCTGACCGCGCCGTACCGCGCTAGCGTCTCCTCCGGTACCTGCAACTGCTCGATCTTGACGCGGTCGGCATAACTGATCACGCCACCAAGGAAATAGGCGGAACTGCCCGGCACGTCGGTCACGGCCGCGCCCAGCAATCCGCCGGTACAGGATTCCGCCACCGCCAGCCAGCGACCGAGGCGGCGGAGCCGTTCGCCGGCCTGCTCGGCGAGCGCGAAGAGTTCGGAATCGGGCGGCACGGCTCACCGGTAGTTGATGAACTGGAGTGGCACCGGCGTCTCGCTCGCCTTCAGGGTTTGGATCACCTGCTGGAGCAGGTCTTTCTCGCGGCTCGAGACGCGGATCGCATCTCCCTGGATGCGCGACTGGACCTTGGGCGAGACGGTCTTGATCTGCTTGACCAGGTTGCGCGCCAGCTCGTCATCGATCCCCTGCTGCAGCTCCAGCTTCTGGCGGACGGTGCCCTTCGCGGCCGGCTCGATCGGCCCCGGCTTGAGAATCTTGAGCGAGAGCTGCCGCTTGACCAGCTTGCCCTGCAGCACATCGACCATCGACTTCAACTTAAAGTCGCTGGGCCCATGGAGCGTGATCTCGTTTTCGCCCAGCTCGATGCTGGCACCGCTGTCCTTGAAGTCGTAGCGAGTGGCGATCTCGCGCTGCGCCTGGTTGACGGCGTTGACCAGCTCCTGCCGGTCGAACTGCGAGACAACATCGAACGAGTAATCCTGGGCCATTGGGGCCTATCCTACCCGGGCGTTTTGACAGCTGTCTGTCGCATCAGTTGGCGTCGTCGAGATCTTTGACCAGCTCGTCCACCTCGAGCAGGTTCATCAGCACTTCGCGCGATTTGCTCCCCTCGTAGGGCCCGATCACCCGGTGGTCCGCCAGCTGGTCGACGATGCGCGCGGCACGCGTGTAGCCGACGTTGAGCTTCCGCTGCAAGAGAGACACCGACGCGCGGCCCTCGGTGGCAACGACATGGGCGCCCTTGGGAAAGAGCGGGTCGCGCTTCATGCCTTCCTTGGCCCACGAAACCGTCGCTTCGACGTTAAAGATCTCCTCCTGGTACTGCGGCTTACCCTGGCCTTTCCAGAAGTCGATGATTGATTTCATCTCGCGGTCCGAGACGAAGACCCCTTGCAGCCGGGTCGCCTTCCCCGCCTCGACGGGCAGGTACAGCATGTCGCCCCTACCGAGCAGTTTCTCCGCGCCGGTCTCGTCCAGGATGACGCGCGAGTCGATGCTCGAGCTGACCGCGAACGCGATCCGCGACGGGATGTTCGCCTTGATCAGCCCGGTGATGATGTCGGCCGAAGGCCGTTGCGTGGCGACCATCAGGTGGATGCCGACGGCGCGCGCGAGCTGCGCAATGCGGCAGATCAGCTCCTCGATCTCGCCGGCGGCGACCATCATCAGGTCAGCGAGCTCGTCGATGACGATCACGATGTAGGGCAGCTCGTCGAGGCCCATCTCGGCCGCGCGGCCATTGAAGTCCGCGATGTTGCGGACGGTGTGGCTGGCGAAGAGCTTGTAACGGTTTTCCATCTCCGCCACGGCCCATCGAAGGGCCGATGTGGCGTGGTCAGACTCGGTGACGACCGGCACCAGTAGGTGCGGCATGTCCTGGTAGAGCGAGAACTCGACACGCTTGGGGTCGATGAGGATGAACTTCAGCTCCTCAGGGGAGGCCTGGAAGAGCAGGCCCGCGATCAGCGCGTTGATACAAACGCTCTTGCCGGACCCGGTGGCACCAGCGATCAGCATGTGGGGCATGCGCGTCAGGTCGCCGACGACGGTATTGCCCGAAACGTCCGTCCCGATGGCCAGCGATAGCAGGGTCTTGTCGTTCTGGAAGGTCGGCGTCTGGATGATCTCGCGCAGGGTGACCAGGCTCGTTGCCTTGTTGGGCACCTCGATGCCGAGCGCCGGCTTGCCCGGAATGGGCGCCTGGATCCGGATTGCCGCGGAGAGGGCCAACGAGAGGTCGTTCTGCAACGCCGTGATCTTCCGCACCGGCACGCCGACCCCTGGTTGAAGCTCGTACTGCGTTACCGATGGGCCGGAATTGACGCCGATGACGGTCGCCTGGACATCAAAGCTGGCCAGGGTCTGTTCGATCAGCTTGATGTTGGCCTTGATCTCATCGTGCAGCCGCTCTTTGCGGACGGTGACGGTATCGAGCAGGCTCTGGTCGGGTTTCACCCAAACCCGTTGAGGCTCCTCCTCGGCGACCGGCCGATTGACGGCGATCTCCTGTTCAGCGGACGAGACGACCGTCAGAACGGGCTCAACAGGCGTGTCCTTCCGCCGGCGAAGCGGCGCGGGCTGGTCAACCGCCGGTTCTGGCTCGAGGTCGAGGGCGGTCAGCAGTTCTGACGCCAGAGTCGGAACGGCTGGGGCCGGCGGCGCGCCCGCCACTCCATTGATCGGCACGAGCACCGGCTCATCGGGCGTCGTCCGCACGACACGGTTCTGCGCCTCGAGCGTTTCGATCTTTTTCGCTTTGCCGACCGGCTTTGCCGGCTCTGGCCGGTTGGCGATGTAGTGCTCTTGCAGCGCTGCGACCATGCCTCGCAGCGAGATGTCGAAGGCGAGCACCAGGGCGCCGAGAAAGACCGCACAGAGAATCAGGATGCTTCCGGCCGTTCCCGCCACGTTTCGAAGGGCGTCACCTTCGACCTTGCCGACCGCGCCACCGCTCCCGCCGGCGGAGAGTTCCAGCAACCCAAGGGCGCTGATCGCGAGTAAGGCAATCCCGAGGCCACGACCCCAGGTCACGTTCTCGATCCAGGGCGTCAGTAATTCGAGGGCGGCGGCAAGGGCAGCGAGGATGACGAAGATCACGCCCCAGCCGAAGGGGCCGATCAGGCCGCCCCGCAGGAAATGCATCGCCGACCCACTCGTCTGCAGCGCCACCGCCAGGATCAGCAGGCCCGCCAGCAGCAGGAAGCCGATGCCCGCCAACTCGCGCTGCTGTGATTTGGAAACGTCCAGATTCGGAAGCCGTGGGGCCTTGATGCGAAAGCGCTGCTTGGACGTCGAGCGCCTCGGGCGGGCGATCCGCTTCCGCCGGGTTTTCATTGCCTTCCTACTGCGACGATGGCTGGAACGAATGGCGTTGCCATTCTAGCTTGCCAACCCGGCAAGGAAAAGAACTGGGTGTAGGCTAGGTTCATGGCAAAGCGAGATCAAGAAAAGCTCGATGACGGACTCGACACGACGGGTGTTCCCGACCTGGACGCTGCTCCTGGCCCACGCCGCACCGCGGGACGCGAGCTTCCCGAGAACGAAGACCTGGACTCGGAAGGGCAGCCCGATCTGATCGGGGCGTTGCCCGGCAAGGAAATCACCGGCGACGCGCAGGAGGGCGAAATCCCGCCGCGCAAGTACAAGCAAGCTCCTGACGACTATTACCACCAGGACACCCTCGATGAGCGGCTGGCTGAGGAACGCCCGGATGTCCTCCGCGCCGAGCAACCCGAAGTTCGTGTTTTGGATGACGAGTCCGAAACCGGAGGCGACCTCGACTCGGAGCTCGGCGACGAGGGCGGCTATCCCAGCGCCGAGGAGGCGGCCATGCGGATTACCACCGAAGTCCCAGGTGGCGTTGACCGAAAGGTCGACAGCTACACCGGCGACCCGGTCGAAGACCTGGATTTCCGCGAGGAGCCGTAGGCGCTAGGCGGCGCCGGCCCGCGAGCCGATCACTCGGTGGTCAGTAGCCGCTGCCCGTGCCGGTGCTCGCACTGCTCGACGCGCCGCCGTCCGAACCGGAATTTGAACCGCCACAGCTCGCAAGCGCGATGCTCAGCATCGCGATCACGATCGCCATCGGTAGCGTCCATCGCCTGCCGTCGCTCCTAAGTGACACTGACGACCTCATCGCAAGTGAGCTTACTGTTCCCGCTTACTGATCCGCGCCGAGGTTACAGCAGCTGTGCCTTGGGGCAGATTTAGACTTCGACGACGATCGGGATGATCATCGGGCGACGGCGCATCTGCTCGTAAAGGAACTTGCTCAGCGAGTCGCGAATCGAGCTCTTGATCACCTGCCATTCCGGAGGTCCATGGCCCGCCTTGCCATCGATCGTCTGCAGCACCTGCTGACGGGCGGAATCGAGCAGCACGTCGGAGGTTTGCTGATGGACGAAGCCTCGCGAGATCAAGTCGGGTCCTGAGACGATCTTGCCGGTGTCCTTGTCGACCGTCACGATCACGATGAAGATCCCATCCTGCGAGAGCACGCGGCGGTCGCGTAGAACCACCGATCCAACGTCACCCACCCCCAGGCCGTCAACGAAGACATAGCCAGCCGGCACCTTGTTCCCGAAGTGGGGTGTTCCATCCCCCACCTCGACGTTGTTGCCGTCGTCGGTGACGATGATCCGGTCTTTCGCGATCCCCACATCCTGGGCAATCTCCGAATGGAGCGCGAGGTGCCGGAACTCGCCATGCACGGGCATGAAGAACTTGGGCCGCACCAGGTTCAGCATCAGCTTCAGCTCTTCGCGGCTGGCATGGCCTGAGGCGTGCACCCGGTTGCGCGCCGAGTAGAAGACACGGGCCCCGTGCTTGTAGCAGTTGTTGATTGTCCGCGAGACGAGCTCCTCGTTGCCGGGAATCGGGGTCGCCGACAGGATGACGGTATCGCCCGATTTCAGCTTGACCTGCGGATGCTCCTGCGCCGCGATCCGGGTCAACGCCGAGAGCGGCTCGCCCTGACTCCCCGAGGACAGAATGACGAGCTTCTCGTCGGGCTCCTTGTTGATGTCCTGGACCTTGATCAGGATGTCGCCCGGCACCTGGATGTAGCCGAGCTCCTGGGCGATGGTCAGGTTGTTGATCATCGAGCGGCCGATCACCGCGACCTTGCGCTTGTAGCGGGCGGCAGTATTCAGCGCCTGCTGGATCCGGTAGATGTTGGAGGCGAAGGTCGAGATGATGATCCGGCCGGGACACTGGCCGAACAGTTCCTGGAAGGCGTCGCCGATGGTTCGCTCCGAAGGCGTGAAGCCGTCCCGCTCCGCGTTGGTACTGTCCGACATCAGGAGCAGCACGCCACGGTCGCCCACATTCGAGAGCCGCGCCATGTCCGTCGGCCGGCCATCGACCGGCGTCTGGTCCATCTTGAAGTCGCCCGAGTGAATGACCATGCCGACCGGGGTCTCGATGGCGAGCGCCGTTGTGTCCGGGATGCTATGGGCCACGTGGATGAACTCGGTCTTG
>Ga0066671_10000004_pt1 | contig 55368 bp, 44 predicted proteins | sample GraSoiAngelo_120_FD_62294 | JGI IMG/M metagenome (GOLD analysis project Ga0066671, IMG submission 62294) | Grasslands soil microbial communities from the Angelo Coastal Reserve, California, USA - 14_0919_09_20cm | ecosystem: Environmental > Terrestrial > Soil > Grasslands | place: USA...
GTGCCGCCTCAGAATGGCAACCTTTTCTTCCGCAGTGTAGTGCTTTCGCTCTTTTCTCATGCGTCCTCTCCGCTATCTTAACGGAAGAACGCTCTCTCCGCTTCCAGCTGAGGCAAGACACCTGGTGAGTCAGTATTCGGTGAAAGCGCTATCTATTCACAGAGAATTAAAACAAATTTAGAAAGGAACCTGAGGGGACTCTCGAGCTGAATGAAGTTTCCTTGACAGAGCCCGTAAATCTGTCCTAAAAGTTATGGCAATGGTTGAGTTTTCGAGGGTTCAGGGCAGCGAAGCAGCCTGATTTCCGTTCAAGGTGCGCGAAAGGAGTTCTCTATGCGGTGGTCTTGTATGAAGCGCAATCTCCTGTTCAGTTTTGTTGCTTTTAGCCTCACGGCAGCCTGCTCGTGGGCACAGACAGGCACAACGTCTTTGCGCGGGACGGTTACAGACAAAACCGGTGCGGCCGTCGTCGGCGCTAAAGTGACAGTTAGTAATCAAGGGTTGGGGCTGACCCGCGAATCCACCACGGGGACTACCGGTGAATACGAGTTTCTCGCTTTGCCGCCTGGCACGTATGTTTTAACGGTAGAAATGAGAAGCTTCCGCAAGTACGAGCAAACCAACCTGCAACTGCTGGTGAACACGCCGGGGACGGCCAATGTGAGCCTGGAGGTGGGGACCGCAGTGCAAACCGTTGAAGTCTCTGCCCAAACTGTGACGCTAAACACGACCGATGCCTCGTTGGGTATCGCCTTTGATGAGAACCAGGTGAAGGCGCTTCCACTAGAAGCCGGCAATGTGCCCGAACTGTTATCTCTGCAGGCCGGAGTGACGTACACGGGTAACCGGCCAGATTTTAATAAAGACACCGATACTCGCAACGGGGCGGTCAATGGGGCACACAGCGACCAGAGCAACATCACACTGGATGGTGTGGACGTCAATACTGATACGAAAGGGTACGCCTTCCAGTCTGTTTTGCCTATTACTCAGGATTCCGTACAAGAGTTTCGCGTGACAACCAGCAACTACAATGCGGACGAGGGACGCTCGTCCGGCGCCCAGGTTGCTCTAGTGACCAAGAGCGGTACCAACGATTTCCACGGTTCGCTGTTCGAGTTGCATCGCAACACCTTTACGAGCGCCAACGATTACTTCATAAAGCTCGCCGAATTACAGGGCGGCGCACCCAATACACCCCCGAAGTTGATACGTAACATCTTTGGAGGGTCCGTCGGCGGACCTTTCAAGAAAGACCGGCTTTTCTTCTTCGCGAACTATCAAGGCGGACGCCAACGGGAGGCGCAAAGCGTCGTGCGAGTCGTGCCCAGTGCGGCATTGCAGGACGGCGTAATCACTTATCAATGTGCGGTTCCCAGCCAGTGTTCGGACGGAACCATGCAGGTTGCTGGCCTGACAAGCTCCCATACCATCCAGGCCGGCTACTATGCCTTAAGCCCCGCGCAGATCCAGGCCATGGATCCTCAAGGTATCGGAGCTAGCCAAAATGTAATGATTCCGTACTTCCAATCGTTTGCGAAATTCGTACCCAATGATAATTCGGTCGGAGACGGGGTGAATTTTGTGGGTTACCGTTTCAGCGGACCTGTAGCGATCAACACGAATTGGTACATTGCACGAGCCGATTACAAGATTACTAGCAACGGCAACCACACAATATTTTGGCGCGGCGCGCTGCGCAATGACACAAACTCCGGGGTTCCCTACCTTCCCGATGGGGCCCCTGAACTCAGCACCGTGGACTACAGCAAGGGATATTCTGTTGGGTACTCGGCCGTACTCCGACCGACGCTCGTGAACAACCTGAGGTACGGCTATACGCGGCAAAGCGTGGGGCAGATCGGCAATCAGGGCACGCAAATGATCTTTTTCCGCGGCCTTAACGATAATGAGGGCGCAAATAACTCTGAGTTAGCCGTCACAAACAATAACAACTTCCGGGTCCCGGTTCACAACATCGTGGACGACGTCTCGTGGATGAAGGGGCGGCACACGCTCCAGTTCGGCGCAAATTTCAATTTCTTGCGCAGTCCGCAGGCCAACAACCTCCATTCCTTTACTTCTGCTTCTGACAACCCGTCGTGGCTCGACAAGGCCGCTATGGCGAATACCGGCGCTCCTGGGCATTTCGATCCTGCTTGCTCCACGGGGAGCGGAGCGTGTGGCGGCGCCGCTTATCCCGCGGTGGATTCAGGATTTGGCAACAATTATGACTACCCGATGGGCGCGTTGATCGGCATGATCACGCAAGTGAACGCCCATTACAATTTCACCCGCAGCGGCACCGCCTTGCCCGACGGGACTCCGGTCTCGCGCCGCTTCGCCGCGGACAGTTGGGAGATGTACGCTCAGGATTCCTGGAAGGTGAAGCCCAATCTGACCGTAACTTTTGGCCTTCGGTACACGCTCGCTTCGCCTCCTTGGGAAACAAACGGACTTCAGGTCGCTCCGAATGTGAGCTTGAGCGATTGGTTCGCTGGGCGTGCTGCAGGCATGCTTCAAGGAACGCCGGCGAATGCTGCCCCTCGTCTTAGCTTCAATTTAGCTGGCCCTGCGAATGGGAAGCCGGGCTTTTACGATTGGGACAAAAAGGACTTTGGGCCCCGAGTCGCTATCGCGTGGTCTCCCAGCGGAAAAGAAGGGTTGTGGAAGAGCCTGTTTGGGGGCCCTGGTCAAACCACGATTCGTGCTGGCGCGGGAATTGTTTACGACCGCCTTGGGCCGGCACTGCTCGCCACCTTCGACGCAAGCGGCTCGTTTGGGATGGCTACGGAACTGACCAACACCGGAGGGATAGAGACACCCGGGATTGCACCTCGCGCAACCGGCCTAACGGGCATTAACAACATTCCTGTCTTCGATCTTGCCAACCCACCAAACAGGCTGTTTGCAGTCGCGCCTGGCGGAAGTTTCCCGCAAACTTTCCCGAACGGCTTGAACGGCGACACCGGTTCCTATGCTGTTTATTGGGGAATGGACCGAAATCTCAAGAGCCCTTATTCGTATACTTTAGACTTATCGGTGGGGCGCGATTTGGGCCACAACCTAGCCCTGGAAGTCGCCTATGTGGGAAGGCTGTCTCACAGACTTTTGTCGCAAGAAGACGTGGCCTCGCCCCTGGATTTGGTCGACCCGAAAATCAAAACCGACTACTACACGGCAGTTACTGCACTGGCAAAGTTGTATAGGCAAGGAATTCCAACAAGCTCCATCACACCCCAAATGGTCGGACCCACTGCGCAGTATTGGTACGACATGATTCAGTCCGCTCCTTCTTACGCATTGTTCTGCAGCGGCGGGTCAACGGCGGACACATTACAAGCAATGTATGATCTATTTTCCTGCTTCTCGTTCAACGAAACTACCGCGCTGCAGGGGCTAGACCAAGGGTGGGGCCTCACGGACCCCTCGGGTAACAGCTTATATGCGGTTGGTGGGCCCTATAGTTTCGTGGACCCACAGTTTGCAGCCCTGTATGTATGGCGTTCGATCGGAACGGCAGCCTACAACGCGATGCAGGTAAATCTGCGCAAGCACATGAGCCATGGCTTGCAATTTGATTTCAACTACACCTATTCCAAGTCGTTTGACATTTCATCGGATGCCTACCGGATCTCTGATGAAGGCGGCCTTGGTGGGCAGGTGATTAAACCGTGGGACCCCAAGGCGCTGCGAGCCGTTTCCGACTTCGATCTGACCCACCAGTTCAACGCCAACTGGATAGCAGACCTGCCATTCGGGAGGGGCCGTTGGATTGGAAGCGGAATCAGCAAAGGTCTCGATGCAGTCATCGGCGGCTGGCAACTGTCCGGGCTTGCCCGCTGGACTAGTGGATTTCCGATCGGCGTAAGCAATGGAGCGCAGTGGCCAACCAACTGGGAGCTCTCCGGCTTTGCGACCCAAATTGCCCCTGTGAAAACCGTCGGAGCAGGAAAAAATCCAGACGGTACGGTCAATCTCTTTGGAGCTAACGCCGCAACAGCCATTAATGCTTTCCAAGCAGACTTTCCAGGCCAAGTTGGGAATCGGAATAACCTAAGAGGCGATGGCTTTGCCGGGCTGGATCTCGGCCTGAGCAAGCGCTGGCAGATGCCTTACAAAGAATCCCACAGCATGCTTTTGCGTTGGGATGTCTTCAATGCCCTGAACCTCACGCGATTCGATGTGCAGAGCCTAAATCTTTCCATCACCAATTCGAGCAACTTCGGAGACTATACCGGCTTGCTCACGAACCCGCGCGTAATGCAATTTTCGTTGCGCTACGAGTTCTAACTACGCAAATGCATTACGGCGGGATAACCCGCGCTACAAGAGCTGCCGGGAAGCCAAGCCTCCCGGCGGCTTTGTTTTTGCTTTTTTGCTCATTCCGTTTCCCCGCTTCCCGCTTCGCGGAGGTCGCGACGGCTGAAATCCCAGCGTCCGGAACGCTCCATGACCGCGAATAGCGCCGGTCACTGATACTGGACCAACACCCTCGGTGTGCTCGTTGGAGAAGGATTGGTGACACTCGATAGAATGTCAGAATGACTAAATCAGGTGGTGAGAAGAACCTGGGCAAGTCTGCATAGCGACACCAGCAGTGGATGTTGTTCTACCTACTTTCTTGCGCGGAATTGCAGTCTACTGGACGAAGGGACGAATACACTCGGTTGCCGCTCTTCCCGGCGGATGCTACGATGCGTAGTTCTATGTCTGTCACCGACACCCAGCAGAGCGCCAGCCATCCTTCCCGCGGCGACCGCAACGGAACCATCCGCCCTCGGGTCGGTATTCCTTGGCGCACTCTTGCCGAACAAAAAGAGAAAAAGCGGGACAAGCTGGATCTTTACTTCGAGGCCATTCGAAGGGCTGGCGGAGAACCCACGGAAATCTGCCTTGATCAGACTCCCCAAGACCTTGCGAGGCAGCTCGAGGAGTTGGACGCTTTCGTCCTGCCGGGCAGCCCGGCCGACGTCGATCCCGCCCGTTATGGCGTGCCGCGGCACGCCAAGACAAAAACCGTGGATGAAAATCGCGACCGTACCGACGAGGCCGTTTTCAGGCATGCTTTCCACTCGTCGAAGCCGGTCTTGGCGATTTGCTACGGCTGCCAAATGCTGAACGTGCATTTGCACGGGACATTAATTCAGGACATCCGCGCCCAAAATCCGCACGCGCTCGCCCACGGACACACGGATTTGCCGCCGGAGCAGCGCCAGGGGGATGCCGAACACGCGGCGAAGATCGAGCTCGGAAGCCGTCTCGCCAAACTCAATGGCGGCACGGAGACACGCATCAATAGCAGCCATCATCAGGCGATTGATCGACCCGGGGAGAACTTGCGCGTGACCGCTCGTGCTCCCGACGGGACCATTGAAGGCATCGAATGGACTAGCGATTCCAACTGGGTTGTAGGCGTGCAGTGGCATCCCGAGCGCATGCTCGGAGATGCGTTTTCACAGCGGTTGTTTCGCGATTTCGTTGCTGCCGCAGACAAAGCTCGCGAGGTTGTTGCTCACAAAACGTAGGCAACGTGAATTTCGGCTTTAGTTTGCGGCTTTTCGATTTTCCAATTTCGATTTTCGAGTTTCCGGTTTCTGAAGCAGGCTAGGCCCGGTTTTTGGTTTCCCAGTTTCAATTTTCGAATTTCCAATTTCGCTGTTCATGTTCCAATCGGGGGTGTCATGATTTCTCTTGCAGGCAAGGCGGCGCTTATCACCGGCGGCTCACGCGGCATCGGCGCCGCGGCAGTGAAAATGTTTGCGCAAGCCGGCGCCGATGTCGTCTTTAGCTACTTCAAGTCCAAGGACGCCGCGCAGCAGATTCAGCAGGAGGCCGGCAAGCATGGCACGCGCGTTGAAGCCTTCAAGGCCGATGTCAGCAAGCACGCTGACAACAAAAGCCTCGTCGAGCATTGCATTTCGCGGCTCGGCCGTCTGGATATTCTAGTGGCCAACGCGGGCATCTGGAATCTCGAGGATCTGCCCATCGAAAAAATGTCCGAGAAGCAGTGGGACGACATGATCCGCACCAACCTCAAGAGCACCTACTCCGTTATTCATTTTTCCGTGCCGCACATGATCAAGCAGAAGTCCGGCAAAATTATTACCATCAGCTCTACCGCCGGCCAGCGCGGTGAATCGCTCCACACCCACTATGGGGCATCCAAGGGCGGCATCATCAGTTTCACTAAAGGCCTCGCCACCGAGCTGGCACGCTACAACATTTTGGTGAACTGCGTCGCTCCCGGCTGGGTGGCTACGGATATGTCTAACCCCGTGCTGGACACGAAAGCGGGCCAGAAAATGGCCGCCACCGTGATTCCGCTCCGTCGCGCCGGCACACCGGAAGAAATTGCCGGGCCTATCCTCTTCGTTGCCTCCGATTTAGCCAACTTCATGACCGGCGAAATCATCAATGTAAATGGAGGCGCGGTCTTGTGCGGGTAAAGTGCGGGCAATTTGTCCTCGGAATCTTAGGCGCAGCAGCGCTTGTCGGCGCTGCTTGTTTTGTTCCTCGCTCCCAAGCGCAGAATCCGGACACTATGATGCCGGAGCAAAGCGAAGCGAAGGGCAAACAGATTCTCCAAGCTCTCATTAATGGTCTCGGCGGCCCGGGTTATATGGAAGTGCGGGAAAGCGATTGCACAGGCCGCCGCGCGCTCATTGGTCACAGCGGCGATCTGACCGGCTACGTCAACTTTGACGATTTTCGCCAATATCCCGATAAGGCGCGCATCGAATACATTGCCAAAAGGCACAATACCATTCTCTTGTCGCTGATTGGCCTGGACGGTCTGGATTTCACGCATGGCGGAATCGTGATCGCCTTGTACAACGGCGACCGCGGCTGGTCGTACGATCGCAGCGGCATCAACGAACTACCTGCCACGTCGGTAACCGATTTTCAGGAGCAGGTGAAGCGGAACGTCGACAACCTTTTGCGTTTCCGCCTCAATGAACCGGGACTTACCATTCGCTTCGGCGGAAGCGACACGGTGGATCTAAAGCCGGTGGATTGGGTCGAAATTACAGACAGCGAGGGGCGCAAGTACCGGCTTGCGGTGGAGCAAGCCACGCATCTTCTGGACCGCGCCGTAGTCAGCACCGAAGACCCGGAGAACCAACAAATCAACGACGACACTACGATTTATACGAATTACCAGCTAAAAGACAGCGCTTGGACCCCCATGCAGATTACCCGGGAGCACAATGGCCGCCGCGTCGCTCAACTTTTCTTTGATAGCTGTCGCTACAACCTCGGCTTTCCCCAGGAGCTCTTTACAAAAGACTCGCTGAAAACGCGCGGTGCGGAACTCGTTTCCAAAAGAAAATAAGCGCTACGACGAAGACGCCCTCGAACGAAATATGAACGCGCCATCGGGTTCTTTTGAGAAGCCATGGTTAAGTACTTAAGGATATACGTCACTCCGAGGATTTGAGAGCCGCCGTACCCTGTTTCAATTTGTTACACTTCTTCCCGTCTTTTTTGCGCTCTGTAATATGATGTAATTAGAGAGCCCAAGAAAGTACTATATCTTGCAGCACTCGCGAGCCATTGTCCCTGGCACTGGCGAACTATTGTTCGTGGCCAAGCGACTGCTTAGAAGTGGTATTGAGAACAGCCCTATTTATAGATAGCCAGTTCCGCCTCGAATGAGGAACGACCTTGATTAAGAGTGCAGCCCGCTCCGGCACTCGGCGAACCGCTGTCGCCGGTTTCAGCATGCTCGAGTTGGTAATGTCCATCTGCGTGATGCTGATTCTCACGGCCCTGGCTATTCCTTCGCTGACGCGGTCTTTGCGAAGTTATCAGCTCAATAGCGCGGCGGCGAGCGTCTCGGACATGCTGAAATTTACGCGCTTTGAAGCTGTGCGGCGCAACACGCAAATAAACTTTTTGATGCAGGCGAATGGCCCGGGCTGGCTAGTGGGTACGGATTCGAACAACAATGGGGTGCTGGATCCGAAGGAGAAACAACAAATGATCGCCGGGTATCCCACTTTGTTACCGGCAGGAACGGCGCCTGCTCCCACGGCCATCAAGGCTGCGCTCGGCGGCGCGGCGCTCACTACCCTGTCTGGGGCCAATGGCACAGTTACCTTTGACGCGCGAGGAGCGGTGCGGCAGGCAATCAACGGGCCGTTAGCCGTTAACCCTTACGTGTTTTATGTTGGCAACGCCAACGATCCCGACTCCGGGTATCGTGCGGTCATCTTGCTTCCCTCTGGTAGCACGCAGACGTGGACGGCTCCGAGCGGCGGACCCTGGCGCCAGGTTGGCTAAGGTGTGAGATCGCGGATTACCATGCAACGCTCGACCAAAACGTTTCCTGTTCGGCAGAGGGGATTCAGTATCCTTGAAATGTTGTTTGCTACAGTTATTTTGCTGGTGGGCCTGGTTTCTGTTGCCCAACTCGTGCCCGCCTCCCTCATGTTGAATTACCGCAATCGCATGGATTCCTCCGCGCTGGTGTTTGCCCAGCGACAGCTCGACGTGATTCTGGATCAGCCGCTCAACCCTCCGGGGAACGCCTTTACCGATCAGAACGGCAATACCTATCAGTTGGGCGATCCGACCACGCCCAATGTGGTCCAGGGCAACAACGTCGTGCCGTTCAATAATCAGACGCTCATCGACTTTAGCGGGCCCACGCCTGCTGCCTACCCCACGAACGGCTACGGATTTACGTATCAAGATCCCCAAGACCCGACAGGGACAACCTACGACGTGCGCTGGGCTGTGATCGTCACCGGCAATGGCAACGTGGCGGCTTGCAAGCGCTTTATCCTCGGGGTTCGCCAAATCGGAGGTAATGGTTTCTTCTTGCCTATCACCCTCGATACCATGGTGACTCGATGACGAGGCGGCGCGGCGGCAGATCAGAGCGCGGCTTCACGCTCATCGAAATGCTGGCCGCTCTTGGTATCTTTCTGGTGGTCAGCGGAGCTGCCTTTACGCTGCTCACTTCCTCTCAACAGCGCTACCAGACCGAATCCCAAGTCCTGAATTCTTTTCAGGAAGCGCGCCTCGGCCTGGATCAAATGGTCCGCGACATTAACGACGCCGGCTTCCCACCACCCACCTTCGCTAATGTCGATCCCACCCTGGTGACGAGCGCTCCCTTCGCCTGGAGCCCCGGCTACACCGTAATTCCCCCTTCACCGTGCCAGATCGGAACCGCCGGAGGCGGGACGTGCTTCACTCCCACAGACTTTGACATCATCATCGAGACAAATACCGATCCCAGCCGCGATCCCGCCTGCGCCCCAAATTGCCGGGTGCAGTGGATTCGCTATCAACTCGGAGGCCCAAACGGGACGGCACTCATGCGCGGCGTTGTAGACAAGACGTCAGGCGGTGAACCGGGCGTGCAAACCTCTCAGGCCGGCGTGCTAGCTCCCTTCGTTCAGAATGTGGTGAATAATTCTCCCACACTGCAAATCGGCCAATTTCAATTGGAGGCAGCATATCCTGCCGTCTTCCCCGGAGGAGCCCCCGTGCCTCTGTTTCAATACACTTGCGACACGCCCAACACGCCCCAGCCTTGCCCCGGACTCGTAGGCACGGATAATTCACCAGCAAACATTCGTGACGTTGCCATTACCTTGATTGTAGCAGCGCCTTTACCGGATGCCGCGACAGGCCGCCCGCGCCTCGTTCAACTGGAAGGAAGGGGCCGCCGCATCAATCCGAATCAGTAGGGAGACCAGTATTCAGTTGGGCCAGGTTGCAAGCTGAGATGAAGGTGCAGAAAACAAGACGAAAACGCCAGAAGGAAGCGGGAATCGCTCTGCTCATCGCCATTTTTATTTTGCTTCTGATTGGCGTGGCCGCGATTGCTCTGGTTGTCTCTTCGGGCACGGAATCAGCTCTGGCTGGCAACTATCGCTCGTCGACGAGCGTGTACTATGCGGCCGTGGCAGGTTTGGAAGAGGCCCGCTCGCGCTTGCGCTCGAACAATCCCAACTCGTTTAGTAACCTTCCGCCCGGCAGCTTTCTGCCCCCGCCCGGAACGCCGCTGGCCGTTTGTAATCCTGTTTACGTCCTCAATCCAGCGCCCGGTGAGGTGGTCACGCCGTGGGATTCAACCAACGCCTACTATGATCAGCAGTACGGCCAAGAGTTCGGCGGCGTTTGTGGCACGACTGCGCCTCCGAGCACCTCCCCCAACACAACCTCTGTTTGGCAGAACAGCCCCCTGAGCAGTCTCCCGTTCCCTGGACCCCCCTACAAATGGGTGCGCATCAGCGCTGTCACCGAGCAGTCCCTCAAGCTGGACACGTGCCCCAATGACACTTCTATAGACGCGACGCTAGTCTTCTACGGCGTGTTATCGCCTCTGTGTCCCCCTCCCAACCCTTATCCCATTCCGGGTCTCAACGACAGAGCTGCCGGGGCGCAGGTGCTGGAGGTCACCGCCCTTGCGGTTCTTCCCAATGGTAGCGAGAAACTGGTTCAATATCTTGTTGCCCCTATCGCTCTCCCCCCTTTTTCGGCTACGCTGACAATGGCTGGCCAGACTGCCAACAGTGTCGCCTTTAGCGCCCCGCAGTCAAATGCCAACTACAGAATAAACGGTGGCGATCAGGATGCCGTCGGCAGCTGCGTGCCGGGCCCGCCAGTCGATGCCATTGGCGTTTTTAACGGCGTTGACGAGGGAAACGTGATCAATGGGGGAAATGGCGGAACAGGGATTCCAGCCGCCGACCGCCCCAATTACACCGGAAGCAATGCTGCCCCTGATGTGAACGTCATCGCCTCAATTCCACCCACACTCCAAACACCGGCACAGCTCGAAGCTTTGGTGCAGGGTATCATTCAGGTCGCGGATGTGGTCATTCCTGGCCCCGCGACAGGCGCTAGTTTGCCCAGTTCCATGTATTCGCCGAACCCCAATCCTATGACGGTCGTGGTCAACGGCGACTTGGACCTGAATGGGTGGAAGCATACCGGCTATGGCCTGCTCTTGGTGCGCGGCCACTTGAACTATGACCCGGACGCTTCCTGGGATGGCATTGTTATGGTGGTGGGCCAAGGCATAGTGACCGGCACTAAAGGCGGTACCGGCGTGTTTGATGGCGCGTTGCTTATCGCCAAGACTCTGGATGCTGGCGGCAACCTTCTCTCCCCCAATTTCGGCTTGGCTACTATGCTGTATGGTACCAATATGGGCGGCCGAGGTATGCGTTATAGCAGCTGCTGGATTCAGGCCTCCCAACCCGGCATCCGAATTCTCTCTTTCCACGAAATCTCCCAATAACGCTTGCTGCGTCCCCTTAGGTCCAGGCGCGACGCGACTTGTTACCTTTCTACCCATGGCTTGCTCTTTAATCCAGGCGCACTCGTTGAAGTCTTTCTGTAACCTCCACTATTTCAATGACTTGAATTAGCAATGCGCTTGGTGCGCAAAGTGCCTCCCCTAATACGTCGTCAAGTCTCTGTCCGCTGCGGTAGACCCGGCCATTTATGGCGCAGGGACTTAGGACATGAGGGATTTCTATGAGGATGAACGGCAAGCTAGATCGATCGCAGCGCAGACGCTGCAAAGGCTTCTCCACTCTCGAGTTGCTCATGGTTATGTTCGTATCGCTGGTTATCGCTGCGATGGCCATACCTGGGTTTAACCAAGTGCAGCGCACTTTGCGCATATCGGGGGATGTTCGGAACCTGAATGGGGCCATCAACCAGGCAAAGCTAATGGCGGCAGCGGACTTCACGCGCGCCCGCCTGTACATCGACCTGGGCGCTGACAACGTAAATACTTTTCATGTCGACGTCTGGAATAACGCGAATGGCTGCTGGCAGGTTGTCGGCGACCTTAGCAACCCCTGCCTGGTTCGTGGCGTCAGCCCCGTCCAATACCTCTCGCCGGGCGTGAGCTTCGGGACCTCCGGAGTTGCAGCGCCTCCGCCGAATACGCAGTCGAATGGCATACAACAGGCACCGACTTGCTTCCACACGCACGGAAACGGGCTTGGCACAGTCTCCGCTACAGCCTGCATCACGTTCAATTCGCGAGGCATACCGATCCTCCCGCTCAACGGAGTGCCGTACAGTAACGATGCTGTCTATATCACCGACGGCAGGCAAGTCTATGCCGTGACGGTTGGACTTACGGGCCTTAGCCAAGTCTGGGCCATAAGCGCAAACGGCAATGGACACTGGTACCGCAAATAAGGAAGGCAGAGATGAAACTTCACGGTTCAACCCGAGTGGGTAACGCCAAAAAGAAACTGCAGGCGGGCATCAGCCTTATCGAGACCATGATCGCGTTGTCCCTGCTCCTGGTCGCCGCCGCCGGCATCATGACCATGGCGACCGTGGCCATGACCACGACGGAAAACCAAGGCCACTTGGTCGCACGTACCGCCGAATACGCCCAGGACAAGATGGAGCAATTGCTTGCCTTGCAATATCAAGATCAACTTACTGATACGACGGTGTTTCCCGCAGTTGCTGGAGTCGCTTGCCCAACCACTTGTGGGCTGACACCCGGAGGCGGTTTGAACCCCGATGCGCCTGTCGTGGGTTACTCGGACTATGTGGACAAGAGCGGGAACCCGGTTGCGGCAGGAGCCAACTGGCAATATGTGCGGGTCTGGCAAATCACCGAAAATGTAGCACTGAAGTTGAAGACCATCACGGTAGTAACCCAGGTTCGTTCCCAGATTGGTGGGTACCAACGCGCTCTTCTTCCCAGGTCCACCGTCAGTTGCCTAAAGTCGAGCCCTTTCTGAGGGGTCATTATGCGAATCGAGAAAGAGTGGAAGCTCATCATGCGCAGACAACAAGCTGGCTTCACCTTGATGGAAACCATGGTGTCTCTGCTGGTCCTCTTGGCCGTCTCCGCGATCGTCATGACGGGGATGATGCAAATGATGAAAACCGAGGGAACCATCACCAACCGCACCGAGATGCATACGAGCGTGCGCGGCGCGACGGAGCTCTTGGAGCAGGAAATTGGTCAGTCCGGGAAAATCTCACTGCCTCCTCTTCCAAACGCAAACACCGCTTGGGCCATGCTGACCCCCGTGGTGGTCCCAATGGACCTACCTGTTACGGCGGCCGTGCAGTTTAACGTTTATGACCCACAGGATCCGGCTCGAGGTCCGGTCCTCTTTGAGGGGGAATGGGTCACCGTAGATACCGGGCTGAACAAGGAAGCGGTGCAATTGCAGTGCCCCGCAGCGCCGGGGAACTGCCCCAATCCTTCTTTCACATGGAATGCGACCTTTTATTACTCCCACACACCCGCTGCGTTTCGGGGAACCGCCATTGTAGGGGTCCCCATTAGCGTGCCGGGGGCCTTCTCGACCGGAATTGTGCCACCCGCCGCGGGGGTTATGCCGACGCCCCCAGCGGGTTATGCGGGCTATCCGGTTTGGCCGGTGAATGCACCCGGGCAGGGTTCGACTGGCACAGTATTGAAACTCTATGGCGACATCAACGGGGATGGGCACATGGTTTATGTGGAGTACACCTGTGTCCCCGGCACTCCGCAAAACCCGGGCTTTCTCTACCGCAACCAGGTGAATTTCTGGAATTTGCCGGTAGTGCCCCCGTTGGATCCCTCGATGATCGTCTTGAACGGGGTTCTCGCAAATCCGGCCAGTCCCACCGGAGCCGCCGTCCCCTGTTTTTCTTACCAGCTTCAGACCCGTGAGGGGATCAACGCGGCGGCCAAGGACATGACGTTTGTTACCGACGTGGCGGTTACGCTTACCGTGCAGACGCAGAACCCTGATCCCCAAACGCCACTCATCAATGGCCAACCCAACTACCAGACCGAGACCAAGGCGCTGCTGAACGTCTCGCCGCGCAATGTGTTCAACGCCTTCGAATTCGCGGAACTCGATTATTTGAACCGTATTCAGCCTACGCCCATGATCATCAAAAGCAATACTCTGCCGAATTACCAGTGAGCGCATGGTGAGGAAGAACGGAAACGGAGAAATATCCATGAAACCAAACAACCAAAAAGGTTCCGCGCTGATCTTCGCCCTGATCCTCCTGTTGGTGCTCTCGGCGATGGCCGGCTCGCTGATGTTCCTGTCCAACTCCGAGACCTATTCGAGCATGAATTACCGCATGATGACCGAGGCGCGCTACGGCGCGGAGGCCGGTGTGCATGCGGCCTCGAACTTCATCATGAATGCGTATGTGCCGCCCACGACTTGCGCGGGCTGCAACTTTGCGGGGTTCACCACCAACGTCTATCCAGTCACGGACACGAACGGTCAACCCATCTACTTGTCCACGTTAAGCACCCAGTCTGCCAATTATCCGAATGGGGCAATGCAGACGGCCTTTGCCACTGCCATGAACGCCAATCAGCCCTTGCAGCAGGCTGGCCGGGGAGCAAACACGGTCACCTACAGTGCTTCGGCGCAGTTGATGTCTATGGTGTCCATCACACCGTTTGGAACCACCCAGCCCATGACCATTCAGACCTGGCAAATCACCGCGCATGGCAACATCGGCAACGTGCAAAATGGCGAAGCCGAAGTGGTCACCACACTGGAACGCTACATCTCGCCGGCATTTGCTTATGCAGCGTTTGCCGACGGCAGTGGTTGCGGGCAGATTACCTTCACAGGCAACGGCTCAACCAACGGCTACGATTCCAGCTCGCTTTCCACAGTCGGCGGAGTCGTTCAAGCGCCGACGGGCGCTAACCTCCTTGGCTACGGCGGAAACATCGGTACGGATGGAAATGATAACAGCAGCGCTGGCAACCCCACGATCCACGGGACGTTGTCGACTCCTAACTCAGGGTTCGGCGTTTGCTCCTCGGGTAACGTAACAGCGTATACGGGCAACCTCAATCAGGTCACCGGCGGCCTGGTGCAATTGCCTCAGGCCGTCACTTTCCCCGCGCCATCCATAACGCCGCCGACGCCGGGCTCTCCCAACATCACCACGGGACAGCAGCTCGGACCTTGCGCGGCATCCCCCTGCAATTACGGGGATATCACCTTGAGCGGGAACGAAACGCTGACGCTCACCCCGGGAACTTACAGCATCAACAGTCTCAGCATTTCCGGTAATGCCAAAATTACGGTCGCTCCCGACCCCGTCACGGGTCAATACGGTCCAATCATCCTCAATGTGGCAAACCAACAAACTACGGCCAACAATTCCAACACGCCTATCACTATTACGGGCAATGCGATCAATAACCCGACGTACGATCCCTCCTTGCTCCAGATCGTTTGCTGCGCCTCAGGAACGCCTGCTAACCCCACTATTCAGATCGCCGGGAACGGCGCCAGCGCGGCGGTAGTTTACGCCCCAAACGCAACGGTGGATCTGAAAGGAAACGCTACATTCTACGGGTCGGTCATCGCGAGTCAGTTGTTGGATGTCGGAAACGGGGCCATCTACTACGATATGAAATTGAGAAAGAAGCTGTTTACGGTCGGAAATTACGTCCTCAACGCCTTCACCTGGAACAAGTACTGATTTCCAGTTAAGACGAAAAACTCGGTCTTTTCCTTGACCCAACTTGACCCAACGGGCCGGCCTTACGAGCTGGCCCGTCTCTTTTGTGTTGGCCACTCAGGGCCACTGGAGCGGGCCTTTTGGTGCACGGCCACTTCGGGCGCTATAATCGTCGGATGCGAAGCAGCCAGGAAAGTGCGCCGATGCACGGCACCACGGTTTTGTGTGTGCGCAAAGACAACAAAGTCGTGCTTATCGGCGACGGCCAAGTGACCATGGGCGATCATGTGATGAAGCACACGGCGCGCAAGACTCGGCGGCTGTATAACGACAAAGTCCTTGCTGGATTCGCCGGGTCCACCGCCGATGCCATTACACTGTTCGAACGCTTCGAGGGGAAGCTGCAGGAATCTTCAGGCAATCTTCAGAAAGCCGCTGTCGAGCTGGCCAAGGAATGGCGCAAGGACCGCGCGCTTCGTCATCTTGAGGCCATGCTCATCGTGGCCGATAGCAAGAATACGTTCATTCTTTCAGGCAACGGCGACGTCATCGAGCCGGATGACGGGCTTGTGGCGATTGGTTCTGGTGGCAGTTATGCTCTGGCCGCCGCGCGCGCGATGCTGAAAAATTCCAAGCTGAGCGCCAAGGATTTGGCGATGGAAGCAATGCGCATCGCGAGCGAAATCTGCATCTATACCAATGCTAATTTCACCGTCGAAGAACTTTAGTCTGCGTTTTTGTGGATCGCCCAAATGGATACGAGGCGTAACGTCATGAACTTTTCATCCTGAGCTGGCCTGCAGCAGGGAGGCCAAGCCAAGGATCCCAGGCGATCCCCAGTCGGGACAGGAATGGCTTTTAGCTCCGATCGTTTGCCAGTGCATTCGACGGATTTCGTTTGTAAACCATCTCAGGGTGTGTAGCATCTTGTACTTAGGGGATGTTAGGCTGTGACCGTGCCTCTTTTCACTAAAACTTGGAACGGAAACCGGGACGTAGAACCGAGAGCCCAGAATGACCAGTAAGTCCGAAAAAGAAGTAATTGCCGCACCGGGCGGTAACGGCGCGGTTGGCGTGGAAGAAGAGGCGCTTCTTCCCGCGCTCGACGACATGACGCCGCGCGAGATCGTGCTGGAGCTCGACAAGTACATCGTCGGGCAAGCCGCGGCCAAGCGCGCCGTCGCGGTGGCATTGCGGAACCGGGTTCGGCGGCAGAAGCTTCCGCCGGAAATCGCCGACGACGTCTTGCCAAAAAACATTCTGATGATCGGACCTACGGGCGTGGGAAAAACCGAAATTGCGCGCCGCTTGGCTCGCTTGGCCGGCTGCCCATTCATCAAGGTGGAAGCTTCGAAGTACACGGAAGTCGGTTACGTGGGCCGCGACGTCGAATCCATGGTGCGCGATCTCGTGGAGACGTCCATCGACATGATCCGCGAGGAAAAACTCGATGAAGTCGCGGACCGCGCCGAACAAGCCGCGGAAGAGCGCGTGCTCGACGTGCTGCTGCCGCCGCTGCCGTCCCCCGCTCCGGGCACTCCCGAAAGCGAAGCGACCGCGCAGCGCGAGCAAAACCAGCGCACCCGCGAAAAACTCCGCAGCCAGCTTCGCGAAGGCAAGCTCGACCAGCGCATGGTGGATCTGGAAGTCCGCGAGCGCATGATGCCCGCGTTTGAAATCATTTCGAATCAGGGCGGGGGCTTCGAGGAAATGGATGCTTCGAAGTTTAGCGACATGATTTCCGGTATCTTCGGGCAGCAGAAGAAAAAACGCAAAATGACTGTCGCGGATGCGTTCGAATACCTGATCCAGGAAGAAGAAAACAAGCTGCTGGATATGGAGATGGTTACGCGCATGGCGGTGGAGCGCGCGGAACAAATGGGCATCATTTTTATCGACGAAATCGACAAAGTGGCGGGCCGCGAAACCGGCCACGGTCCCGACGTCTCCCGCGAAGGCGTGCAGCGCGACATTCTCCCCATCATTGAAGGAACCACAGTCAACACGCGCTACGGCATGATTCGAACCGATCACATCCTGTTCATCGCCGCCGGTGCCTTTCACGTGACCAAGCCGTCCGACTTGATTCCCGAGCTCCAGGGGCGATTGCCCATTCGTGTCGAACTGCAATCGCTCAAGGAAGAGGATTTTATTCGAATCCTCACCGAACCGAAGAATGCGCTCATCAAGCAGTACGCCGCGCTGCTGGAAACCGAGGGCGTGAAGCTGAATTTCACCGACGATGCCGTCGCCGCCCTCGCGCGTTTCGCCACCAGCGTCAACGAGCAAACGGAAAACATCGGCGCGCGTCGCCTGCACACCATTCTTGAAAAGGTTCTGGACGAAATTTCCTTTGAGGCCCCCGACCTCAAGAAAAAGAACGTAAAAATTGACGCCGCCTACGTCAACAAACAATTGATGGACATTGTGAAGAACCAGGATCTGAGCCGCTACATCCTGTGAAGCGTGAAAATTGAACTTGGAAAAATGGAAAATAGAACAGGGAAGTACGCGCGCTCCCCGCAAAGCGTCCAACAAGCGACCCTCATTTTCCGTTTTCTAGATTCCGTATTGCCCGCGGGAGTTGAACGCCGTCCCTGGAGCAGAACGCTTCTTTTTCGCAAGTCACAGGTCACCAGTCACCACTCACCGTTCTTCGCTATTTTCCATTTTCTATTTTCTATTTCCCTTTTCGGGTGTGGCGCGCCGGGAGACCCTGTGCCTCCCGCCCCACCGGTCCCCGTTGGCATCTCCGATCTAGCGGCTCGGCAGGCAGGAGATGGCGTGGAATTGGCGTTTTCGCTTCCCTCCAAGACGGTTTCCGGAGAGAAGCTTACGGCTATCCCGGCGATTGAAATCGTTCGCGGTTCCCTCAAACCCAACGGCACGCCTGATATGAAATCGTTTCGCGTGGTCTACACCATTCCTGGCGCGCTCGCAGGCAACTATCTGGTTGCCGGCCGTTTACGCTTCACGGATCCGATTTCACCGGCGGAAACGAAAGCGCATCCAGGTGCAGCGTACGCGTATCTCATTCGAACGCGCCTGTCAAAGAAACGCGCCTCGGCCGCGTCGAATGAAGTCAGCGCACGAGTGTTTGCGGTTCCGGAGCCCATCTCTTCGGTTAAGTTTCAGGTCACCGAGACCGCCGTGAATCTCACTTGGGCCGCGCCCACGCAAACTTCCGCGGGTGAACCGCTGTCGGCCATCTCCGGCTACCACGTATATCGCGGGGAAATCGCGTCCCACGCTCCAGCCCCGACAGGCAAGGACCTTTCGACCATTCACTGGATTTCGCCGCTTGCGTTTCTGGGGCCGTCCGCCACCAACAGCTACAGCGATACGCACTTTGATTTTGGCAAGACATATGTCTATGTTGTTCGAAGCGTCATTTCAGCGGAAGGAAACGAGATCGAGTCGGACAACTCGGAAGCCGTCAGGGTGACGCCGCTCGATACATTTCCTCCCGCCGCTCCGCAGGGTGTTGTCGCCGAGGTGCTTCCTGGTTCGGTTGCGTCGAGCTTTGTTGTAGATCTGTCCTGGTCCATCAACACGGAAACGGATTTGGCCGGTTATCGCGTCTATCGAAGTGCGCAGGAAGGCGTCCGCGGCCAGCTGATTACTCCGGAATTGTTGCCTGTCCCGGCCATTCGTGATAGCTCTGTAGCGTTCGGTCATCGCTATTGGTACACGGTGACGGCCGTGGATCGCGCGGGGAACGAAAGCGTGCCCAGCAATCCCGTTGCGGTTGACATCACACAGCCGCCTTCGTAGATTCGTTGCTTTCCATTTCGGCCATCTTGGGAGCCCCAGCTTCTGATGCAGCTTCGAACAAACTTGCCAGGTTCCCGCCAGCTGCAGTTTCTTCACAACGCTGCCATTCGCACCGGTGTCTACACCGGGATTTGCCTCAGTTTGGTTTTTACCACCTGGCTGGTCATTGCCAACCAGGTTCCCTTTCTCGAACGCTTTGCCTTCGAGCGCAATGTCGCGGCCGCGGGGTTTTTTGTTTTTCTTGCGGCCGTTCCTGTTCTTCGATTTCTTCGCTGGCCCGGGAATCTTTTGGCCGCAAGTATGATCGCCTGGGTGATTTTCACTTTGGTTTACCGGATCCTTTGCCTGATTTACCACGGGCTCAGCGACTGGCACAGTACCTTGCAGGTGTTCATGATAGGTGGCGTGAGTTACTTGATGTTTACGACGCTATGCTGGATTGGTGCGATCCTTCGGAAGGCGCGCGCCGCCGAGACATCTCATCCAAAACGCCGCGAGAGCTGAGAGTACATGAAAATTTGCCGCTATGTTCCACGGAATGCCACTTCGATGGCCTCACCGCACTACGGCCTCGTCGATGGCGAAAACGTCATTGAAATGACTGGTCAACCCTGGGGGCCATGGGCGCGCCGAGCGCACTCTTGGCATCTTTCAGACGTGCGCCTCCTTGCTCCCGTGGAGCCTTCGAAGATTGTTTGCGTCGGACGCAATTACGCTGCGCACGCGGCTGAACTAGGCAACGAGTTGCCAAAAGAACCTTTGATTTTTCTCAAGCCTTCTACTTCGGTCATCGGCCCCGAAGAACCCATCGTGCTCACAAAATTCTCTCAACAGGTGGAGCACGAAGGCGAGCTGGCCCTGGTTGTTGGACGCCGCTGTGCGCGTTTGCAAGACTCCGACGATGCGCTGTCTTTTCTTCTCGGGTATACCTGCCTCAACGACGTTACTGCGCGGGATTTGCAGAAAAGCGACGTGCAATTTGCCCGCGCCAAAGGTTTCGACACTTTTTGCCCAGTCGGGCCGCATATTGAAACGGACCTTGATCCGGCGAGCCTCCATGTGGAGACGCGGGTCAACGGCGTGGTCCGCCAAGTCGGCAAAACTTCTCTCATGATTTATCCCGTACCCTTCCTCGTCCGCTGGATTTCCCGCATGATGACGCTTCTCCCGGGCGACATCATCGCCACAGGCACGCCCGCGGGCGTTGGTCCCTTGGTGACAGGCGACACTGTCGAAGTCAGCGTCTCCGGGATCGGCGTGTTGCGCAATCCGGTGCAGCCGCCCCGGGAATGATTCACGGGAGGCCCCGATTTCGCTAGAATACGCAGGAGCGGGGCTTGTGATCGTTGCAATCCGTCCGTTAGGTTGCTAGTCGCCCAGCCATGGCTGGTGTTCTTTGCAGTCCCCGGGATTTCGTCAATGGAGTTGTATCGTTGAAAACCATGCCTGCCGATTGGAGATTCGCGCTTGCCATGGGTGGCGCCGCTCTCGCCGCCATCGCCATGATTGTTTACGCGTTTCTCCGCCCGGAGAGTGACCCGGAAGTGGAAGAGCGCAAGCGCCGTCTCCATCTGAATCAAATCGGCCGGATTGCCGAGGGCCAGGTCGAGGACCTCCTCGAGAATCCGCCCGAACCGAAGAAGCCGCGCAGGCGGTTGTTTGGCTTCCGCGCCACGCCGCTCGGGGACCTGCGTCCACGTCACCTCGTATCGTACAGCTATGCGATTTCCGGCGTGACCTATCACACTGCGCAGGACATCACCGGCCTGGAGAGCCAGGTGCGCCTTGACCGCTTGGTTCCCGGACAGCCCGCCAGTGTCAAGTACGATCCCTCGAATCCCGTCGATTCCATCCTTGTTGCTGACGACTGGTCCGGCTTGCGCTGAGCTTCGAAGCGCCGCCCGTCCTTGGCGCTTGAATGTTGCTGCTAGGCAGCCTTGCGGAGCCTGGGCTGAGCTGTTAAGTCCGCAGCGGCCACACTACTGGGAACGGAAGACTGACGGCCTTAGGCGTCTTGGGTTATCCTGTTGCTTAGAAGCCGGTCGCGTCTTGGTCGTATGAGAACGGTTCTTGCTTCGATTATCACTACCTTGCTCATCGTGGCGATGACCCTTGCCGCCATGTTCCTGCTGGTGTGGGCCACCGTGAAGGTCACTTCGCTCCCTTCTCGCTGGCATCGGGCCGCGGGCATGGGCGCGGAGCTAGTCCTTGGCGTCGTGCTGCTTCTCGGCACCACTTGGCTGGCAACACATCTTGCTCGGCGCATCTTCCGCACTGGCGAGCAACCACCGATGGATCTGTCGAAGCTGTCCAAAAGTGGGTTCGACGACTCAGCGAAGGCTCCCATCGAAGCTCGAACCAAAACACCACCGAGCGCCCAATCTCACGTGTCTTTCAAGGGAGGTTCTGTTGTCTGAAACCAAGCGCAGCTTAATCGCCACGCCCAAGGCTTCCGAAGTCCAGCAGGCGAATGACCTCACAGATGAGTTGCGCCGCCTCGACGCGGAAGCCGAAGCGGGAGGCGGCCCCGAACGGCGCGAGCGAGAACATCAGGCTGGCAAGCTCACGGCGCGCGAACGCATTCATCTTCTTCTCGACGAAGGCACGTTTGAAGAGCTGGACAAATTCGTCCGCCATCGCTGCATGGATTTTGGCATGCAGGAGCAGCGTCCCGCTGGCGACGGCTTCGTCACCGGTTTCGGGCGCATCGATGGCCGGCTGGTCTACGTTTTCGCGCAAGACTTCACGGTGTTTGGCGGTTCGCTCTCCGAAGCCAACGCCCAGAAAATCTGCAAAATCATGGATCTTGCTGCCCGGGCGGGCGCCCCGGTCATCGGTTTGAACGATTCCGGCGGCGCGCGCATCCAGGAAGGCGTGGCGTCGCTCGCCGGTTATGCGGATATTTTTCTGCGCAATACGCTATCGAGCGGCGTAATTCCGCAAATTAGCGCGATCATGGGCCCTTGCGCGGGCGGTGCGGTTTATTCCCCGGCGATCACCGATTTCATTTTTATGACGCGCGAGACTTCCTACATGTTCGTGACCGGACCGGACGTCATCAAGACCGTTACGCACGAGGAAGTGACTAAGCAAGAACTCGGTGGGGCGATGACCCACAATGAGAAAAGCGGCGTAGCGCATTTTGTGGCGCGCGATGATGCCGACTGTTTGGCCATGATTCGCGAGTTGCTGAGTTTTCTCCCATCAAACAATCTCGAGGATTCGCCGCGACGAGCCACTTCCGATTCGCCGACGCGCCGCGACGAAGCGCTCAACACCCTCGTTCCGCCAGACCCACAGAAGCCTTACAACATCAAAGATGCGCTTCATTCCATTGTGGACGACGGCTATTTCTTCGAAGTCCATGAACACTACGCGAAGAATTTGGTCGTGGGTTTCGCACGCCTCGATGGTCGCCCCGTCGGCATCGTCGGCAATCAGCCTGCTTACCTCGCTGGGGTCCTCGATATCAATGCTTCGGTGAAAGGTGCGCGTTTCGTGCGATTTTGCGATGCTTTTAATATTCCGCTGCTGACGTTCGAAGACGTACCCGGTTTCCTCCCCGGCACGCAACAGGAATTTGGCGGCATCATCAAGCATGGCGCGAAGCTGCTTTTTGCTTTTGCGGAAGCTACCGTTCCGAAAATTACGGTTATCACGCGCAAAGCGTACGGCGGGGCGTACTGCGTTATGGCCTCCAAGCACATTCGCACGGACGCTAACTTCGCTTGGCCTACAGCGGAGATTGCCGTGATGGGCCCGGAAGGCGCGGTGGACATTGTTTACAAACGCGAACTCGCAAAAGCCTCGGATTCGGAGCGCGAAAAATTGCGCCAGGAAAAAATCGCTGAGTTCCGCGAGCGCTTTGCCAATCCTTTCGTTGCTGCCGAGCGGGGCTACATTGACGCTGTTATCGAGCCCGCCGACACACGCGCGCGTGTTATTACCGCCCTCCGCGCGCTCGAAAACAAGCGTGACACCAACCCACGCAAGAAACATGGCAACATCCCCCTATAGAGGATGGTTCTGTCAGGTCTTTTTTTCACGCGGTGATGGACCTCTCTGACAACCCTGCGGCCTCCGCGTTGAAAACTCGCCTCTACTTTAGCAGGTATTCCTCGAGGAATTCGACGGTGGCGTAGAACTGGAAATCCTGATTGGGCTTCTTGCGGTAGCCGTGGCCTTCGTCGTCGGCAATCATCAGCCATACGGGCGTGCCAGCTTTCTTCAAAGCGTCAGCAATTTGTTGTGACTCGCTGACCGGAACGCGCGGATCATTCTTCCCGGCAATCACCAACATGGGCTTCTTGATTTTTTCGATGTTGTTCATTGGCGCAATTTGTTCGAGATAATCGCGCATTTGTGGGTCGCGCTCGTCGCCATATTCGACGCGCCGCAAATCGCGCCGGTACGCTTCGGTGTGCTCGAGGAACGTCACGAGATTCGACATGCCGACGACGTCCACGGAGCAGCGGATGCGGTCGCCATAAAATGTGGAAACCGCCAGCGTCATGTGCCCGCCGTAACTTCCGCCGGTCACGGCGATGCGATGGCCATCGAGTTCGGGCTGCGTGGTGATCCAATCGAACAGCGCGTTGATATCTTTGTAGGTGTCTTCGCGCTTCATTCCGTTGTCCAGCAGCGAAAATGTTTTTCCATAGCCGGTCGAGCCGCGCACGTTGGGATAAATCAACGCGATCCCCAGCTCATCAAGGAAATAGTTGTTGCGCCCCAAGAACGTTGGCACCGACTGTCCTTCCGGGCCACCGTGGATCACCACGAGCACCGGCCGTTTGCCAGTGAACTTTGCCGGCGGCTTGTAGAGAAATCCTGAAATCATCTTTCCATCGAAGCTTTTCCAATGAACGAGTTCGGCAATGGGGAACGACTCGTTCTTCACGGCGGTTTCGCTGTTGGTCCAGCGCTCCAGCTTTTCGTTGGCAACATCAATCGAATAGCAATCGCCCGGGCCGCGTGAATTGTTCAGCGAGAAACCGAGGTCATGCCCGTTTTTGTGCCAGCGCAGGCCGCTGATGACGCCCGAAGGAATGTGCGGCAGCGGCATCTCTTTTCCGTTGGTGGTATCGCGCACGTGCAAGGCGCTTAAACCTTCCTCGTCGGTCACAAAGGCGAGCAGTTTTCCGTCGTGCGCGATGTCAAACGTTTCCACGTCCCAGTGAATCGAGGTGGTGAGATATGTCGGCTGTTTGGTTTCCAGGTCAATGTACGCCAGCCGGTGGAACTCGGAGTCTCTGTCCGTGGTGACATAAATCCCCTTGCCGTCTTTGCTGAAGCGCGCTTCGCCGTAGGAAACTTTCTCTGCGGCATGTCGCGGTAGCAGTTCCGTTTTCTGACCCGTCGCGGTATCCACGAGCCACAAATACGATTCGTTGAGTGAAAGCTCTTCGAGCAGCAGAATCTTCTTGTCCTCAGCAGACCAATCCTCGGGCCGCCATCCGCCGCCATTCAATTGGGTCAGCAGATGATCCGTTTTCGGATCGGCGGGGTTCATCACCCACAAATCTGTGTCTTTACCCGTCCTCCGAGTGGACACGTAGGCGATGCGGTCGCCATCGGTGGACCATGGACCCATCAGGTTACGCGATTTTCCATCCGTGAGCAAAGTGACGTCGCCGGTCTTCATGTCGTAGCGATAAAGTTGATACCATTCGCCGCCGCCGACATCTTTCATGAACACGATGTACTCACCGCCGTTCGGATGAAAACGCCCGTTCGAAACCGAATCCGCGAAAAAAGTCAGTTGTTGGCGCGCGCCGCCCGGCATAGCCAGGAGATGAAGTTGCGGCGTCTCGGCGAAGCGCGTGGAGATCAGCATCTCATGCCGTGTTGGATGCCAGTCGGAGAGGCTCGCACTGCGAAACGAAGCGTAGCGGCCGGCGGTTTCCGCTAGCGCCTCGGGAACATTGGGAACGCCATCGACGATCAAGCTTTCTGGCGGCGCAACGTAAGAATCCTGCGAGCGTGCGGGCGACACCACCATCAAAGCGACCGGCAGCAACAAACAGATCCGTTTCATTCCCGTGAGTCCTCCGTGAAAAGAGAGTTCTTGTATACACCATCGCCAGCACTGGAGAGACAAAATCTTTCGCCGGGCGCTCTCATCGGTCGAATCCCCAAAATTGGGATTGATGTCGTGCGAGTTTGTGGTTTTGCGGAATTACGGCCTGTGCGCCTCGCGCTCCGTGTTACCTTTTAACGGCTGCAAACGACGGGAGTGTCCCATGAACGTGCGAGTGGTTGCGGCGACGGCCGTTGCAATTGTTCTGCTGATGGTAAGTACGAGTGGACCGGCACAAACTAAGACGGTGGCCGAGCGGCTGGGTTATCCGGCGGACGCAAAGCTCCTCATTGTTCATGCGGACGATCTTGCGGTGGCGCATTCGGTTGACGCGGCTAGCTTCGATGCATTGAACAAGAATGCGGTGACATCCGCAAGTGTGATGGTGCCTTGTCCTTGGCTCAGTGAGGTCGCTGGCTATGCGAAGGACCATCCTGATGCCGATCTGGGTTTGCACCTCACGCTGACGAGCGAGTGGAAAAGCTATCGCTGGGGGCCCGTGGAGTCCAAAGACAAGGTGCTGAGTCTTTTCGATCTCTCCGGATATCTTTGGCCGGACACCGCGCCTGCGGCGCAAAATATTAAACCGGAAGAGGCGGAGCGCGAGATTCGAGCGCAGGTCGAACGGGCTATGGCGGCGGGAATTCACCCGACGCACCTCGACAGCCACATGGGCGTGCTTTTTGCGAAGCCCGATCTTTTTGCAGTGTATGTGAAGATCGCTCATGAATACCATTTGCCTTTCTTGGCCCCGCGCATTCCGGGCGACCCTTTGAAGTTTTCATCTCAGCTCTCTGCGAAGGATTCCGTTGTGGATTCGGTAGTGATGGCCAATCCCTCCGTGCACGCGGATCAGTGGAAAGAGTTTTACGAAAACGCGATTAAGGCCTTGACGCCGGGGCTCGCGGAAATGATCGTGCATCTCGGTCATGACGACGCGGAGCTGCAGGCCGTGACGCTGGACCATCTCGATTACGGCTCGGCTTGGCGCCAGCGGGACTATAATTTTGTGATGAGCGCGGAGCTCCAGAAAATGCTCGAGGATAACCATATCGTGCTTGTCCAATGGAGGGACTTGCGACAGCTTAAGTAACGGGAACGGAACACGCGAAGACCGAGGAACAGCGTGCGTTTTTCTCCATGCTAAACTCTTTCCTCGCTCCACTTTTCTATGTTCAAGAAGATCCTAATTGCCAATCGCGGCGAAATCGCCGTGCGCATCCTCCGCGCCTGCCGCGAACTGGGCATCAAGTCTGTCGCGGTATTCAGCGACGTCGACCGCAAAGCGCTGCACGTGCAACTGGCAGACGAAGCTTACGGGATTGGGCCGGCTCCTTCGCGCGAAAGCTATCTTCGCATCGACAAGCTCATGGATGTAGCCCGGCGCGCGGGCTCGGACGCCGTGCACCCGGGCTACGGTTTTCTTGCGGAAAATCCAGCGCTGCCGCGCGCGTGTGGCGAAGCGGGAATCACTTTCATTGGGCCTCCTCCGGAGGCCATGGAGGCGCTGGGTTCAAAGACCGCGGGACGCCGGCTAGCGCGACGCGTCGAGGTGCCTACGGTTCCTGGCGCCAACGATCCGACCGACAGGTCCCAAGCACAAGCTCTGGCGCAGAGCATGGGTTACCCCGTTTTGCTGAAGGCGGTAGCAGGCGGTGGCGGCAAGGGTATGAGGCTTGTTTACAGCGATACGGAATTCGAGTCCGCTTTTCGCAACGCAGCTTCGGAAGCGCTGAATGCCTTCGGCGATGAACGCTTGTACCTGGAGAAGTATCTCGAGCGCCCGCGCCACGTCGAAATTCAGATTCTTGCGGACGCGCACGGCCGGGTAGTTTCTTTGGGCGAGCGCGAATGCTCGATCCAGCGTCGTCACCAGAAAGTAGCAGAAGAATCGCCTTCACCGATTATCACTGCGGAATTGCGCAAGAAGATGAGCGACGCCGCGGTGCGGCTGGCTCGCGCGGGCGGCTATGTGAACGCGGGCACGGTGGAATTTCTGGTCGACCAGCGCTTGAACTTTTATTTTTTGGAAGTGAACACGCGGTTGCAGGTGGAACATCCCGTCACCGAACAAGTCACCGGCCTTGACCTTGTCAAACTGCAAATCGCCATCGCCGCGGGGCACCGCCTGCCGTTTGCCTGGGAATCCATCACCCCGCGCGGGCATGCGATGGAAGTGCGGCTTTACGCCGAAGATCCGGAAAACAATTTCTTCCCTTCTCCGGGAAAAATTCTCGCGCGCCATACTCCCAGCGGCCCTGGAATCCGCATGGATGAAGGCGTGTACGAAGGCTGGACGGTGCCCAACGATTACGATCCTCTGCTGAGCAAACTCATCGTGTGGGGTAACAGCAGGGAAGAAACGATGGCGCGGTTGCGCCGCGCGCTCGACGAATATGTCGTCACCGGGATTCGAACCAACGCGGGACTTTTCCGGCGCATTCTGGCGGAGCCGGAATTTCTCCGCGGCGAAATTCATACGCGATGGCTCGATGACCTATTGCGGCGGCCACGCGCCGCAGCCGCTTCGCCTGCAGCGCATAGCAACCCGGTAACGGATCCGAATGCCGCGGCCGAAGCCGCGGCTATCGCCGCCGCGGTCTGGCAAGCAAAACAGAATGCTAGGCAAGCTTCGACGGCATCCCCTGTGAACGAAACTTCCTCTCGCTGGAAAATGGAAGGCCGTCGCGAGCAACGGGACCGCATGCCATGAAGTATAAGGTCTGCATTTCCGGCAAATCGTATGCCGTCGAGTTAGAACACAAAGCTGACGGCTGGCAAGCCAGACTTGACGGAGAAGCAATGGCGGCTGATGTTGTGGAAACGCTTCCGGACACTTTTTCCGTTTTGTTTTCGGGCCAATCTCACCAAGTTTGCGTGACACCTTCTTCAGGCGGCCAGCTCCAACTGCAGACCGGTGGATTGGAATTCACCGCGGAGGTGATCGACCCGCGTTCGTGGAGCGGGCGCCGTCATGGAGCCGCGGAAGCGGAGGGCCGCCAGCAGATTGCCGCACCCATGCCTGGCAAGGTGGTGCGGCTATTGGTCAAAGCAGGCGACTCGGTAGAGGTCGGCCAGGGGCTGCTGGTAGTGGAAGCCATGAAAATGCAAAACGAGATTCGGTCGCCAAAGAGCGGATCGGTCGAGCGCGTTTTGGTTGCCGAAGGGCAAGCCGTGAACGCGGGCGAAGTGCTGTGTGTGGTGGCGTAAGTTGCGGAGGCCCGCAGAATACCTCCGCTAACGGAATTGATGCGGCTGAGAATTAGTGGCCGATGGAGCGAGTCGGCATGTAAGTCTTCGCCGCGTCGGGAAGCTTACCCCCGGCTTCGATCACTTGCTGCGCCAGATAATTCGTGACCTGAGCGTCGTCTCGCGCGATGGCGAGATACGCCGAGCGCAATAGTTGCTCCTTGCGGCTACGCAGGGTATCGCGGATATTTTGCTGCACCTGCGGCTCATTAAGGCTGCGCTGGCCAGCCGCTTCGCGGGAAATCAATTTCAGGATGCGGTAGCTGGTGCCCGCTTGGTCTCGGGCTTCGACGGGCTGGCTCACTTGCCCGGGCTTCAACGAAAGCACCGCTTTCTTGAGGGCCGGATCGACCTGCGGTGAATTCAGCGCCGATTCCGGCACATAGCCGAGGTCTCCGCCGGTTGAAACCGTGTTCATGTCCTCGGAGTAGTCCATGGCCAGTTGCGCGAAGTCCGCGCCGCTGTTGAGGCGATCCATAAGCATTTTCGTCTTGCGCAGCGCTTCGGACTCATTGCTGGCGTCGTCGTTTTTGCGGTTACGGATTTGCTGATCTTTCCGCGGCGTAACCACGATTTGCGCGAGGTGGTAAGTGGGCTCCGCGAAATTGAACTGCATTTTGTTAACGTTGTAATAATCGGCCACTTCCTGATCGGTGATAGTAATCTTGGACAGCACTTCGCGATTCAGCAGTTTCTGGATGGAGAGCTGGCGGCGCACGTCCTGCTTCCAATCGTCTACCGTCATGCCCTGCTCCCTCAATTGCCGTTGGAATTCGGCTTCCGTGTAGGGGCTCTTCCGCTCGGTGAATTTATCCTCGACTTCTCCATCAGTGGCCTCGAGACCCAGTTTCTTGGCGCGCTCGAAGAGAATTTCGTTGTAGATGAGCTCATCAAGCACGTTCAGCTTTAGGGAAAGCGCTTCTTCTTCAGAAGGTTCCTGCCCTTCGGGATTGACGCGCGTGCGGTAGTATTTGTCCACCTCATCGCGCTTGATTTCTTTTCCGTTGACTGCGGCCCACACGTCGGGCGAATGCTGCGCCTGCCTCATGCAGCCGGCCCCGAAGGAAAAGGCCAAAGCGATGAACGGCAGCAGTGCTCGGCCGCGGAGGATTCCTCTTGAGCGGTCCGTTGGGTGCCCCACCAATTGCCGGTCCACAAAAGGTTTGTTCAAAGTTGGAAGCTCAGGCAGCTTTTTTCACGCGGCCGGCGCGGATGCACGCCGTGCACACCCGGACGTGCTTCTTAACGCCCGCCACTACCGCACGCATCCGTTTCAGATTCGGGTTCCAGCGGCGCCGCCGCGTGTTATTGGCGTGGCTGATGACGTTGCCATAGTGCGGCATTTTGCCGCAGAAATCACACTTCAGTGCCATTCGTTTTTCCTGCTCGGTCGAATTTAAGCATGAATATCTTGCTTGTCGGAGTTGCGAAACCAAGCTCCTCATTTTAACAGAGGGCCTACTCCTTACAAAGCGTCCCTTTTCGTCAATTTCGTCTAAGCCAGCACCCTGTTCCACCGGACGGGTTTCGACGGGGCGGTGCGAACCAGTAACCCCCGAAACCTGTTGAAGTAACAGGGTTTGTTTGAAAGTTTTTCGGACCTTGGCCCCACGTACCATTGTTGGCCTTTCCCCTACCTCTTATTTTCCCTTCAGACGGCGCGGGAGTCGCGCGCGAAATCGGTTGTAAGGATGAAGCCTTGGCAAATTTCACCAGCCCTTCCAAAGCTACCTCGGGCGCTTTGCGCCTCCATCGGTGGTTTCCGCGATGCTCCTATTCCTATCTGTTGGCGCCTGTGGCAGTGGCCGTGCTCTCGACCCTAACGGGATTCTTTGCCGGGCAATGCCGGAGCTCCCTGCAAAATTGGCTCAAGATTCATCCCGTGGCCGCGGCGCGCCCCTTCAAGGCAACGCCCGCCCTGGTTTCGACACCGCAGCCGCGCCCGAACGACAGCGACATTGAAGCCATCTCGCACCTGGCGCCGCAACAGCAAGCCGAACGTTTGCTGGAACTGGCCACGCAACAGCCGGACCCTTCTCTCAACCTGATTCAACGCAACTTGAACTCCTGGCGCGGCCAGCTGCAAGATTCCGACCGCCTGTTTCACCTCGTCCTCGAAGCGCTCAATTCCGATGATCGCCGCGTCCGCGTGGCGGCCGTGGAAATCGATTTGGCGGCAAATAACCTGATGAAGTCACCGGAAAGCCTGGAAAAACTTCAGGCCCAGATTCAAAGCGGCACCGCAGAGCGGTTCATGGCGCTGTGGAGACTCGGCGCTCTCGGCAATCGCGGCGTTGAGCCGGCAGAAGCACTCACTACGCTGAAACTTTATGCCCACAGTCGAAACCAGACGGTGCGCTTCTGGGCGGTAGAAGGGCTGGCGATGCTGGCCAACACTGAAGCCATTGACGCCCTCCTCGACATCCTCGGGCGCGACCCGGCGGCACAAATCCGGCAGCGCGCCGCAAATAGCCTATCGAGGTCGGGCCTCCTGACCGGAGAGCAGCGGCTGACGGCCGTTCCTCAGTTGCTGAATCTGTTGGATGACGACTCTCTGGACGCGCCGACGCGGGACCTGGTTTGCGCGACGCTGGAAGCGATTACCGGTGCGGCGTTCGGGAAGAACGTTTCGGCTTGGCGCGATTGGTGGGCGCACCACGACATCAGGGACAAGCATTCGGTGCCTCGGCTAGGGCTTTCTTTGGCGTGATCCCAGTTCCGGTACATCCCTTCAGGTTCTTTCTGTAGGACCAAAAAACTTATTGACCCCTTTACGCCGCTCTCGTAAAACTTTATCGTGCCCACCCAGAGCAGCTTGCTCCAAAGAAAATCACGCCAAAGGATTTCTATGTCGGGAAATGAGCGTCGTCATGGACACCGGTTCATTATGAGAGTTCCACTCCGGTTTCATGCAACGAAGGGAGCTGCCCCGCAAGAAGAATCCGTTTCCTCCATGAATATCTCGACTCATGGAGTGTATTTCGCCACGGATCAAAAAATCGCCGAGGGGCTCATGGTGCAGTTGCATTTGAAGATGCCGAAAGAAATTGTCGGCGACGAAGTGGACGAATGGAGTTTCACCGGCCGCGTGGCACACGTCGAACCGCTAAGCCGGCAGAACGGGAAGTCCGGTGTGGGCGTGCAGTTCTTGTTCTATGAGGTGCCGCGCCCCGAGGCAAAGCAGCGATAGGGTCAACCAGTCACAGCTCCCAGCCTTTGCGACGCTCCGGGGCGATCATTTTCTGCGCGCCTTCGGAGTTGAGCACCCTGAGGTTTGCTCGATCCCAATCCAATCTTTGTCCCGCACGGACGGCCAGGTCGCCAAGAAGAAGCGTTTCGGTGACCATTCCCGAGAATTCGAAATTCCCGCCGGGCTTGACTTTTCCGCCCTTCGAGGCATCCAGCCATTCGCGTTCATTGCCGGGCGAGCGTGGCAAGGTTTTTGGCGGTTGTTTGTAGGCCTCCATCTTGGACTGCGGTATGAGTCTTGGATGCGAGCCGTTGAATCCGCACAGAATCTTGCCGCGGTCTCCGATGAACAAGAGGCCTTCATTGTCTTCTTCGGCGTCGCCGGTTTTCGCCGGTGGATTTTCCAGCAATTCCTGGGGAGTTGGCGGCCGCAGACCGCCGTCAAACCACGAAAAATTCACGGCCGGCATGTCCCCTCGCGGAGCGAAATGGTAGCGGATGATGGAGGCCAGGGGATAGGTTTCCTCGTAGCGATCGGTGGAGCTCGATTCCACACTCGTGGGGGCTTCCAGTTTCAGGACGCGGAAAATCGTGTCGTAGCTGTAGCAGCCCATGTCGCCTAGGGCGCCGCAGCCGAAGTCGGTCCAGCCTCTCCACACAAAAGGCAGGTAAGCGTGGTTGAACGCACGCTCGGGAGCAGGCCCGAGCCATAAATCCCAATCCAGGCCTTCGGGAACGGGTTGCGTTTCCTTGGGGCGGTCGACGGCCTGTGGCCAGAAGGGACGCGTGGACCAGTTTTGTACTTCGCGTACGGGCCCAATGGCGCCGTCCCAAATCCATTCGCAGAGCAAGCGCGTCGCTTCCGAGGCTTGATTGCCCACGGCAATTTGCGTGGCCACGCCGGTTTCGCGCGCAATCTCAGCGATTCGACGCGCTTCGTAGATCGTGTGGGTCAGCGGCTTTTGACAGAAGACGTGTTTGCGCTGCCTCATCGCGGCTGCGGAAATGACCGCGTGCAGATTGTCCGTGGAGCAGACCACGACCGCATCCACATCTTTTTGCTTTTCGAGCAATTCGCGATAATCGCTGTAGGCGGCGCAGCCATTGTATTTGCCGGAGGTCTGCCGCAAAGCGTAATAGGCGTTTACAATCTGCTGGCAAGGCTCGCGGCCAGCTACACCGCTCGTTACCGTCATGGAATGCGTCAACCGAATGGGCTCGTCAGGGCTTAGCCAGTCCCAGCCGGATTGCACCCCGAGCAGTTCTCTCACGGATTTGCAGAATTCGTGAGTTTCCCATTGCGGATGGTCCGCACTGGCCTTGTTCGGGTCGCAAACTGCCACGCCTTGCACGTCGGGCTCTTTCAAGAAGTGCAGCATGACCCGCAAACCTTGCGAGCCCACACCAATGAAAGCAATATTGACCTTGTCGCTGGGAGGGACGAACCCAGGACCGCCCAGTACGTGGCGGGGAACCACGGAGAAGGCCACTGCCGCGCCTGCGCCTTGCCCCAGGAACTTGCGGCGGCTCAAGCGATTGGACGATTCTGCGGGTAATGCTTTACTAGCGCCGTCTGCCGTTTTCATCTTGCACCTCGAACAGCGGGGAGGATATCACTCCGCGAGTTTGTTCGAAAGATGAGAGACCAAGGCGGCTGGCGGTTTTAGCGGGCGAGTCCCGATTTTTCGCCTTTTGTTTCAATCAGTGATACCCGGCAGTTCTCTTTCGCGTCCAAGGAAGGTAAGCTTCTGAACAATGCGACGGTTGAGGAGGTCCCCATGAAACGGCGTGAATTCCTGCATCGGGCGGCGTACGCAGCAGGCGCGGCCTGGCTCCAGCCCAAGGCGCTCGCGAACACTGAGCTGGCGCTGCCGACGCTCTCGCGAAAGTTCAACGCATCCGACACGGTTGCGCTGGGAAGCACCGGCATTCGAACCAGCCGACTGGCGATGGGAACCGGCACGGTCGGCAGCGGACACCATTCCCACCAGACCGCGCTTGGCATCAAAGGTCTCTCTGACCTGCTTTTGAACGGCTATGACCACGGGCTAAGATTTTTCGATAGCGCGGATTCCTACGGCAGCCATCCGCACGTGGCGGAGGCGCTGAAGCACGTTCCGCGCGACAAAGTCACCGTCCTCACCAAGACTTGGGCACGCGATGCCGCAAACGCGCGCGCCGATCTCGATCGTTTCCGGCGGGAACTGGGGACCGATTACATGGATATCTGCCTGATGCATTGCTTGACGGAAGGCGACTGGACCGAGCGTTTCCGAGGAGTCATGGATGTGCTCGAAGAAGCCAAGCAGAAGGGCATCATCCGCGCGCACGGCTGCTCGTGCCACAGCATCGAAGCCCTGCGCGCGGCAGCCAAGTCGCCGTGGGTCCAAGTCCATCTCGTGCGCATCAATCCGATTGGGGCCTACACGGACGCCGCGCCGGATACGGTTGTGAGTGTGATGCGCGAAATGCGCGCCAACGGTCACGCTATTGTGGGCATGAAGATTCTAGGCCAGGGCGAGTTGCGCAACCGGCAGGACGAGGCGTTACGCTACGCGCTGTCGCTGGACCTCCTGGACGCCTTCACCATCGGCGCCGAGTCCAAATTCGAGCAGGAAGATTTGATCCTGCGTATTGCTGCGGTCTGACTCGAGCCACGCAGCAGTTTCACATCAAACACGGCAAGCGACGCTGGCCGCCCGATTTATGCTGGCCAAAGCACGCAAATTCAGGATACAATTTATTTCATTCACTCAAGATTCGCCCACGTTGTTTAGGAACCAGAACGTTCTCGATGCGCCGGGGCAGCGCCTAGGAAGTGAAGATGTTTAACCCGCGAATTGCCCAAGTACGCTAATCCGCTCCCGCGGATTTTGATTTTTCCCGGTCTCTGCCATTTCCTTTGCCTAACCGCGTTTGCGCTGCGCATCTTTGATGCGGGCATACGCAGAGAGCTACGGTCTTTATGTCGGCGGAACGAGTCATAATTCCGGCGGCGCCTCCGCCGCCGATTTGGAGCTCCATTCGCGAAGCGCTCTCTGGCTCGCACCAGGATTTCACCACGGGTAGCCTCAACCGCGCCATTCTGCTGCTCGCCATTCCGATGATCCTCGAAATGGTGCTGGAGTCGCTTTTCGCGGTCGTGGACGTGTTCTGGGTGGGCCGCCTGGGCGCAGACGCCGTGGCCACCGTCGGCCTCACGGAATCACTGCTCAGCCTGGTCTTTGCGATTGGACTGGGGTTGAGCCTGTCGACCACCGCCATGGTCGCGCGGCGCATTGGAGAAAAAGATCCCGCGGCTGCGGCGGTTGCCGGAGTCCAAGCCATCCTCCTTGGGCTGACCGTGGCCGTGCTTGTTGGCGTGCCGTGTTTGTTTTATGCGCCGACGCTGCTGCGCTGGATGGGCGCATCGGGGCAAATTATCCAAGTTGGTTCCGGCTACGCCCGTATCGCGCTTGGAGGCGGCGGCGTCATCATGATGCTGTTCCTTAACAACGCCATCTTTCGCGGAGCGGGCGATGCCGCCATCGCCATGCGCCTGCTGTGGGTCTCGAACATCATCAACCTGGTTCTCGATCCTTGTTTGATTTTCGGCTGGGGACCATTTCCGAAGCTCGGCGTCACGGGCGCTGCTCTGGCCACTTTCACGGGCCGCAGCATTGGCGTGTTGTATCAGTTCTATCGCTTGCTGCGCGGCACGGAACGCATTCGCATTCTGCGCCACCAGATTCACGTCAATTTTCAAGTTTTGCTCCGGCTGTTGCGCGTTTCGTTGACGGGCATCCTGCAGTTTGCCATCGCGCATACGAGCTGGATCGGCCTAGTGCGAATCGTCAGCGTCTTCGGCTCCGCAGCGCTGGCGGGCTACACCATCGCCATTCGCATCCTAATTTTCGTCATCTTGCCAAGCTGGGGTTTGAGCAACGCTGCGGCCACGCTGGTTGGGCAAAACCTCGGTGCTAGGCAGCCTGAGCGCGCCCAGATCTCCGTCTGGCGCACCGGCTTTTACAACATGCTGTTTCTCGGCATCATTGGCGTATTCTTCCTGCTGTTCGCCACGCCCGTCGTTCGCTTGTTCACTAACGATCCCGTGGTCGTGCCACTGGCAGCCACTTGCCTGCGGATTCTCAGCTACGGAAACATCGGCTATGCCTACGGAATGGTCATGCTCCAGGCGTTTAACGGCGCGGGCGACACGGTGACGCCCACCTACGTCCACTTCTTTGGCTTCTGGATCCTGGAGATTCCCTTGGCCTACTCTCTTGCCATCTCTGCCCACATGGGTGCGAATGGCGTGTACATTTCCATCGTGATCGCCGAATGCGCCATTGCGGCGGCTGGAATTCTCCTTTTCCGCCGCGGCCGCTGGAAGGGCCAGCAGATTTAGCTGTCACACCCGCCTTTGCAGAGTAGGCGTATAATCCCGCCCACAAGGAGGTGCGGCATGGCCAAAACCAAGCAGTTCACGATTTCCGTCGACAACCAACCCGGGACAGTCGCACACATCGCGAAAGTACTGGGAGACTCGAAGGTGAACATTCTGGCGCTATTGGGAACGGCCCACGGAACGACGGGTATCGTCCAACTCGTCGCCGAGGACGCCAAGAAAGCCAAGAAGGCGCTGGATGAAGCAAGAATCGCATATCAGGAGACTCCTGCCGAGCAGTACGAGCTCGCGAACAAGCCCGGCGCGCTGGCGCAATGTCTGGCGGGGCTCCAGAAGAAGGGCGTCAACTTGAGTTCCATCCACGCGACGACGGCAAAGGGCGGGAAAAAGGCCGTAGTCGTCTATACCGTGGAAACCGCCGAGAAAACCGCGACGGCCACTGCATAAGAGCAAGGCCTCAAGGTCTGACCCGTCCTGCAAATAGCGTGCGGGTGTGTGCGAACTCGAACGGCGAAATGGCTCGACGCGGTGCCACCAACAGCGGGCGGAGCTAACTAAATTCGATTCTGACGCTTTGCGCCACAAATAACCGAGAGGCGCGAGAGGTGTGCTGCGTCAGCGCGCCTGCCCGCATTGTGGTAATCTAGACACGCCTGTTTGGAAGCCCGATCCCCTGATGACGAAAACGGCAATCGGTAAGTCTTTTTGTATCAATCACCTAAAGATTTGCTCAAGAATTAAGACGAGCGGCTATGCGGATGCTTTTCCTCGACCGTGAACGATGCACTGCAGGGAGCAACAATCCATTGGCAGAGTATCTACACAGAGGGGAGGCTAACCCATGTCGGTAAAAAAATTACTCCAGAAACTGCTCCGATATGTGCTGTGCCTTGCGGCAGGGTTGCTGGCTTTTGCCGCCTGCGGATACACCGACTACCGCCTATGGCCTCTGGATTTGCCGGCTTCCGCCCACCCGAGAATTCCCGTCACCGCCCTGCAGAACAAGCAGTTGGTCGTTCCTTTTCTTACGCCCGGCGTGCCCGTGGCGGATGTCGCCACCTTTAACGACCAGCTCGAGGCGTTTCTACGCTTTGAGTATCTGCGCGGACGCGAAGCGCGCGCGGGCCACGACACCTCGCGCATGCTCCTGGCGGCGGTAAACACAAAAAAGGCGCCGCACTACAAGATTTTTATCGTGACTGACAACGATCTGCTTACCGCGCTTCCACAACTGGCGGATCTTGAAGGCCGCAACCTCATCTCGCACTACGAACTGGAGACCTGGTCCGAGAAGGAGCTCTCCTATTACCAGCAAGAGAGCCACACCTTTGACGTGGCTTACGACTTGCCCACGGCGGAGAAACTCGAAACGATCAACTCCTCCAAATTGCTGCCTGCGCTGGCGCAATTCCTTATCTTCAAATCGCAAACCGACAATCGCGTGGTGGACCGCAGTGATTCCGCACCGCAGCCCTTGACGCGCGAGCAGGCGACACAACTGGCTTCGGACATTCTCGATGTCGCGCACTTCTACGACCTGCCTCTCGATTACTTCATGGGTGTAGGGGCGATGGAAAACGACTATATGGACGTGAACGGCGACCTGACGCACGCGGTCTGGAAGAAACGCGCACAGCGGGGAGACGTTGTCCTCCGGCGCACCCGGAAGCGCGTCATGGTTAGCGACTACGCCATGGGCACCTGGCAAATTACCCGCGAGACCCTGCGCGCCGCGCACCAGCTTTATTTGCACGACAAACGCGATTACAGCCAGCTGCCCCCGCGCCTGCGCCCGCCTCACGAGTTGGACATGAACAATGTCAGCGACGCCGTGCTCACCACGTATGCCGGGTTGCTCTTGCGCGATTTGCTTGATCACTTCGGCGGCGACGTGGAGAAAGCCATCGGCGCTTATAACGGCGGCGTCCGCGCTCCCAACCAGGATTATGCTTCCGGGGTCAAGACCATCGCCGACTACGCGCGGCGCATCCTTGAACACGCTTCCTCGGGCGACCAGCCGGGCGCAATTCTGCCGAACGCAAATGCCCCCGCCACGACCGCCCCTAGCACCACGGCCACCAGCACATCAGCAAAGCCCTCCGACATATCTCAACCATCCGCGGCTTGCACCCCCATTGTTCCTGGCCCGGCCGCTGCTTCCACCGGCACCCCCGCTCCAACCGCTGCTCCTGGTGTGGCGAGTACACCCACCGCGACCACTTCTTCTACCGCAGCCTCCGGCACGCCAAACGCAGCCGCTTCGTCCAGCGCGCCTTCCAGCACCGCAACCAATAAGCCCAACGCTGCGGTTCCTACGAATAATTGTGTGACTCCGGCCGCGCCCAAGCTGTCTGCGGATTCTGCGCCAGCTCCCACGCCGCAGCCCAAGCCTCCCTATCGCCGCAACGACTAGAGCAATTCCTCACCTTTCTGTCTGGTCTGTCTGGCAGGGCGCTTTTTGGTCGTTTGTCCGCGTGATAATAGCCTCCCGTTGTTTGACAGTGGGAGGCTCGCTCTACTCTTTCCGGTCACTCGCCGGCGTCAAGAAATCCAGTCCGACAGCAAATCCTTTGGGACTTCTCGCGTGGCAATACACTACTCGCGCCCTTACCGACAGTTCGCGAACGGTAGAGCTAACATCCACAGGAGAGCCAGGCTCCCAAAACCGCTCTGTCGCAACACGCGCACCACGGGAACTGAGATTTTCTACGGAGGCCGTATCGGTTAGGAGTGGGTCATGCACAGCAGAGATTTGCACGACGAACTGATCGGGAGTACGCGGCTGCTTCCGCCCTTCCGCCAGCATGTAGCCTCCTTCCAAAGGCTGGAAACAGGGCGGCACAAGTCTTAGGGAAGAACCCTTCAACGGTCAATCAGGGAAAGACCTGTCTAAAGACAATCCCTTAAGGTAAATACCGGGTTTGTCCGATTCCCCGGCACGCGCGGATAATCACGGAAGGTAAGATCTACGATAACTTCACGGCGAAGATTTGAGGATCGCCCAAGTTGGTGATGATCTGAAAGGCGTTCCAGATGGGCGGCACAGAGATCCCAGGCAAATGCGGACTTGAATTGCGGCACCCTACTGGTCCACCAGATGATAGGCATGGCTATTCCCAGGGCCCGCCTCGACAATCTTTGTCAGCTGATGGGTTTCGAAGTTTAGAATCAAGTGATATACAAACTTGGTAGCACCTGGGCTGGATTTGCTGGTTTGGTCTCCATTCTTGTCGGCGTAAAATTCGGTAGTTGCTGTCAGAGAATGTTCGTCCCAGGTGGTAACGGCGAACGTATTCGTGGACATAGTGACAGAATCCTTGGCACTGGCTTGTGCCTCCGTCAAGAAACACGCTCCGCTGCTCTCGCCTTTTAGCACATCTTCTTGAGTCGTGACGCGAACACAGAATAGGCTGACGCCTTCATGGGATTCCTTCCACTTACCAACAGCGAAGGCGGCGTCGCTATTTCCATTCACGGTCTGGGCGCCTACGGCTGTTGGTAAGACCAACATGAGAAACAACGCGAGGTACTTCATGTCGTAGCCTCCCTGGGGGCCAGCAACACGGAGACTATAACAAATCTGCTACGCGCTGGCCGATCATGGAGTGAAATCGCCCAAGAAACGGGCTGGATGAGAAGCACGGTACAAAGTGCCTGTCTACGGCAAGAAGTCTTTTCTTAGCATGCCAAAAATCTTCGCGGATTTGGGCAAGAAGTTCCGGGATGCCAGAGAGAGCCTTTATTCAACATCGGATTGCCACCGTGTGGAGGGGGCGGACTTCGGAAAGCTTGGCGATTCCAAGAATCGCAGCATCCCCAAGGAGGCACCTTTAGGTCCGAACCCCGTCCCCTCCGCACACATGCTTTGGCAATCCACTCGCCAGCCGAGGGGCTGCTAACAGAGGTTTACAGGGAGTTAACAAAGAAATTACGTCTAGATTGTACTTTTTCACAGCTTCCCCACAAATCTCCTTATGCCACAGCACGGCTTACGAATCTAGATCGCCGAGAAGCTCATTAGCCTCCGAGTGGCTCAGAACCCCTTTGCGCAACAGCGTGTGAATGAGCCGGACCGTCCGGGATTCTCCTGCGTCGTTCGATAGCGCCCTCTTTTCAACGCAGGCAAGCCTCGCGGGAGATGCTTCCGGTGGCACCAGAGTCTCGAACAACCAGGACTCGAGAATGGCGCGCTGCGCAGGTGTAACTTCCCGGAACACTAGCCCCATTCCCGATCCCGTAAATCGGGCGCTGACGTCCGCTCGTATTTCCAATTGCTCGGTTCCCCTACAGATCCGCAGCTTGATGCCCGTGCCCTCCGGAAACGGATTCAGTGTGTCCACGTAACAACCGTTCGGACTCAGGTCCGAGGTCCGGGCCTGAACCCGCATTCCCGTGCGAAGATCGATCACCTCGGCCGGCGCGATGAATGCGGAGCGCAGGTCAAGCCGACGGTCCGCAACACGGACCCTTTCCGGCTGCGGCGCCTGCCCAGGCACACCCGGCGTCGCGCCGCCACACGCCGGCAGAAGCCGGACAGCGACTCCGAAGCCGCCTTCTCTGGGGTGCACCCGCACGACTTTGCCCGTCCCCTCCAGATTTCCCGACTCCACAGACGGATTATAGGGAGACGTCACGCGCAGCCGCATACCCTTGTAATAGTGCTGCGACAGCGTAAAGAAATACAGGCTGTTGCGCGACGCGTTCAGGGTCATCTTGATTTCTTCGAAATTCCCGTCGCTGAATTCCAGCGGCCGCAGGCGCACTAGCAGGGAAACTCCAACCCTTCGTTTTTCCCGGCGTTCCTGCGCTCTCGCGGAGACTTGTTGTGAGGATTCCCTTTGTTCCGTAACAAACGGTTTAGACATGGCACTCTGCGATTCGTGGCGCGCTACGCCACCCACGACAACAATTCTGCGCTGTATCTTGCGCGATGGCTATAAAGCAGAAGTACCTTACCCAAAGTACGAACGTGGCTCGAAGAACAGAACCAACGTACTGATTTCGGCAGTACAACTCTCTCATTGTCTCCCACACGGGGAAGATGCACGATCGAGTATCGTGTGGGCAGGCTTTGTGCGGGCCTCCTCGCTTGCCTCGGTCGTGTACTTTAGCGGCCTGCTCAAACGTGCGCACATGCAGACACCGGTCCCCTAGAGCAATTGTTATCCGCATGAGGTTGGCCAGTGCACTCCTCAACCGAGCAGGCTTCTGACAAGAAGCGGCGCCACCCGCGCATCGTGCTGCAGAAGGGCATGTTCGTGGCTTGGCACGGTGGCGATCTCCAACTTTTCTCGCGCGTGAAGACGTTAGGCACGGAAGGCCTCTTCATTTCCGTGCCGAATCCGCCTCCCGTGGACACGAAACTGCGATTAGCCTTTGATGTCCCGGGAGGAAATGTACATGCACAGGCAATCGTACGAAATATTGTTCCCGGGGAAGGGATGGGTGTTGAGTTCACCAGGATGGACTTGAAAGATAGGGTCTTGCTCGAACATTTGTTGAAGCGATTGTTGCGTTGAAAGGACTTTGGCTGCCTGGTTGCCCATACCGGAAATCACTTCCTAACCGCGCGACTGGTCGGAGTTCCAATGGCTCGTTGAGTTGGGCTGCGGTGGTGCTTTGCTTTGCGGATTATCGGCGTGAAGTTCCGCCCCGCACGACAGGACGGCGCGCGTTCCGTCCACGACGGCGTAACGCTGCAATAGGTCCGCCCCGGTGGATCCGTCTGCCAAAGAAATGTAAGACGGATGTAAACATTGTAAGAACGATGTAAGGCACAGCAGGCGGTTTCGACCCGCCGATGTCGGAGATGGTCTCTCTGTCGTTCCGCTCAGGTTAGACTAACAACGGGCTTGGATTGCGGACGAACAAGGAAGCACAATCACCACTTACTGTAAATTTCCTGTAGTCCCCGACGATAATCGCGACAAATGTTTTCAAGATTTTCGCATGCCCAACGAGGCGAACCATAGGCAGCAGCCCAAGGCCAGAGTCACTCGGCGTCAGTAGACGGGAAAAGAAGTTGTGAGCAAAATCCATCAAGCATTGAAAAGAGCGCAGGAAGAAAGATCTCAGAAGGAGACCGCATCGCTCTCTCTCCCTCTATTCCCATACACGGAGGGAATAACCAACGGGAGGCCTGGCGGTCGGGAGCCTAAGGCGAGAGCAGCGCCTGCACGAAGCCATCTCACCGGCAAATACCTGCATTTTGAGGATCTCCTGAGGTACTGCGCGAAGCCGTTTTGGCAGCCCAACGCCAATGCCATTCGGTTCTCTGAACCCTATCGCCGCACCCAAGGGGCGGAACAGTTCCGGGCACTTCGCCACCGGCTGTATCAGTTGCGAAGCGGCTCACCGCTAAAAAAGATAGTGGTCACCAGCGCCGTCGCCGGGGAGGGAAAGACATTTGTCGCCACTAACCTGGCGCAAGCTTTCCTCTGCGAACCTCAACGCAAGGTCCTTTTGGTTGACGGAGACCTGTGCAATACGAGCCTGCATCTCCCCTTGGGAGCTCCGGTCGCACCTGGGCTGGCAGAGTACCTCCGTGACGAAGCAAGCGAGGCAGAAATCATTCAGCACGGGCAGGAAGGAAATTTATGCTTCATCGGCGGCGGAATAATGGAAGGCGAAGGGAACGCGAGCGAGTTGCTTTCGAACGGGCGGCTGCAAAAACTGCTTGACCGCGTCGGCCCTTTGTTCGATTGGGTGATCATCGATTCGGCCCCCTGCCTTTCCGTGGCGGACGCGGGAAGGTTGGCGAGTTTTGCGGATGGGTTGATTCTAGTCGTGAGAGGCAAGTCCACCCCTGCCGCGATGGTCCAGAAGGCGGTCCAGGAATTAAAAAGTAAGTTGATCGGCGTGGTCTTAAATGGGGTCGAGGATTCCCCAACGTACGGCGGCGATAACGATTACTCCGCGGGCCCGCCCCCGCAAACTCTTGTTCCCGCGCAAGCGATCTCGTTATCAACCTCTTTCTGGTCCTCGATCAAGAAAAGCCTCTTGCAGCAGAGAGTTTTTCGCGCTTCCTTGCTTGAGCTGCTGCTGCTGAGTTTGGCCATTTATCTCGGGACACGTGCGGGGGCTCGGACCTTTTGGCGGGAACACGCCGGCGACTCTCCGTTGCCCAGCGCAACGTGGCAGTCCACCCTGAAACACGCGCCTGAGGGGGCTGTTGCGACCGCTTCCGTCATTTCGCAGCTTGCAGACGCGCCTCACACGGAGCGAGCGCAAGACTCATCGAATGTTTTCACCTATGTGGTCCAGCGAAACGACGCCATGCGGTCATTGTGCATGTCTCTTGTCGGGCGATACGATGAAGCTGTTCAAACTGAAATTTGCAGGCTCAATCCGGATTTGAAGGATCCGCAGCATCTCAAAACAGGACAAGAGGTTCACCTTCTCCTGAGTCCTCTAAAGCAAGACGAAAACCGGCGTTGACCGGCGCGCCCCAAAATTGAACCCTTCATCCATAAGGCAGCAATGAGCAAGAACTAGCATCAGCTGCGAAAAAGGACTGCTTTAACGTCGCCGCCAGCTACAACTCCTTCTCTTTCGCCCGCTTTATGTGCAACGCACGCACTCCTTTGCGGAGGTTAGTGGTCGTGGGCCATGCCGGCCATTTCGCGCATGGTCGGCGCTTTGCGGCGCAGCGAGGCCATCTTGGAATCATCGTTTGGCACGAAGTAGCCCACCGCGATGCCCATCGCGCCCTCGCGCAACAGCCTGCCGGTAGGATTCTCGTAGGTGGCGGAAGTTTTCAGAACATCGCCCGCGGAAAGCTTGAAGCCGCCCTCCTCGACAAACAATTTCACGGGCATAGCTTCGAGGCGGCCCTTTTCGTCCACTTTCGCGTCGAGCGTGGCCACCGTTTCTTTGCGCGTAGCATCCTGCAGGACGATTCGCCTGCCGTAGTCGTGAAGGTGCCCGCCGACGCCAAGAAGCACACCGTCGTATTTCACGGTCACGGTTCCGGATTTCTCGCTTTTGCCGGCAGGCACGTCATATCCGGAACTTCCACAGGACTTCACGTCCATCCACGCGGGATAGGCGTTCTTGCGCGGCGGAAGATTTTCTGACGCATCCTGATACGGAATAATGACTTGCAGATAAGCGTTTTCATAAGAAGTTGCCGTTGGATTATGGACCATCGTTTCGATACGGATTTTGTCGCCCTTCTGCACGTGATAGCCGTAACCGGGAACTTCCGCCCAGTCGGTCATCTCACTTCCGGCGCCGAAAATGTGCTCTTCCTTATTGGGGCAAAGAAAATCAGAGCGGTTTTCGTTCCAGAAGGCCGTGTGGTGAAGAGCGGTTCCGGGAACCTCATTGCCAGCGGAATCCACGAGCTTGGGGTGATAGGACAGGAGCCAGCCGTCGAAAGGGATCTGCCAGACTTGATCGGGAGGCTGCGGCATTTTCATGTGGCCAGTATGCGCAGGAAGATTCATTGGCCCGACGCGAAGAGTTACAGTGTGGGAGGCAGCGTCCAGTTTTGCGTCCAGCGTTACGCCCTTGGCGACCAAATGGTGCATGCCCTCTTGCATGAAGCCGCCATGATGGTGGTGCTCCATGTCCATTTGGGCTTCAGCCGGTTTTTTCTGAGCCCGCGCGGGGCCAATTGGCAGCAAGCTCGTGAACACGAACAGGAATTTCAAAGGCTTCATGCTAGTACTCCAAACCGCGTGGACGTGGGGAAACGCAGCTGCACTTCCTATCATAGCCCTGAAGGCAGCATTCCGTCTTACGAAGTGGGCATCGGGCCGGCTGGATGTATTTCCGCCAAACGGGGCGAGTCGGAGGTTATTTAGTGGACCGACCCGACGAAAGCGCCAAAAGGCGCAATCACAAAATGGTCCAGAGGCATCGGATCGTGTTCCGGTTCCGGAGAAGCGATCAGCATTTTTGCGGAATTTTCCTTAATGCCGTGCGAGGCGAGGTTGAACTTCACGGTTCGCGGGTCATTGCTCATGTTCAGCACGACCAGAACGGAATCGCCTTCACCGGGACTCTTGCGCAAATAGGCAAGCACGTAAGGATCGTCGCGGTCCAAGGCCACACAGCTTTCGCTGCCCATGTACTGCAACGCGGGCTCGCTCTGGCGCAATGAGAGCAAGCCTTTGTAAAAAGAGAAAATGGAATGAGGATCCTTCGACTCCACTGCAACATTGTATTTTGCCGCGCTCGGAGGAATAGGGAGCCAGGTGTGATCGGCGGTGCTGAACCCGGCGTCCTTCGAAGTATCCCATTGCATAGGCGTGCGCTCGCCGTCGCGGCCTTTTTCTTTAGGCCAGCCAATTTTTCCGATGGGATCCTGCACATCCTCCTTGCGCTTGGGAGGAGTGGTCCTCATGCCGATCTCTTCGCCGTAATACATCAGCGGCGTTTGCCGCGTAGTGAGAAGCAGCGCGGGCAATAGTTTTGCGATCTGATCGTTGTGCACGCCGTCGCCATAGCGATCCCATTGGCGCGGCTGATCATGGTTGCTGAAAAAGAAAAGCGGCTGGCCGTGGGCGGTGTTGTGCTCGACCTGGTCCAGCAGCTTGCGGAATTCCGGAGCGGAAAGCTTGTTCACGTCTGCGATCTGAAAATCCATGGGCAGCTGGACTTCGTCATCGTGCGCACCGTACATTTTCGTCAGTTCCTTGATATTCGGCTCATCCGCTTCGCTGATGAGCACGGGGTTTCCGGGATAAGCGTCGACGACCTTCCGCATTTCGCGCAGCACGTCGTGAACTTCCGGCAGATTGTCCGTGTATTTGTGCTGAATGTTCGGATCGCCGTAAGCGTTTTTCCCGGGAAGAATCGGATCATCGTGAAGATTCGGGTCTTCGAAAAGGCGCGACACGGCATCGAGACGGAAGCCAGCTACCCCACGATCCAGCCAGAAGCGCACGGCGTCGTACATGGCTTTGCGCACTTCAGGATTGCGCCAGTTCAAGTCGGGCTGCTGCACATAAAAGTAATGGTAATAATACTGGCCCGTGGTGGGATCGAATTGCCAGGCGGAGTGCCCAAACCACGACTGCCAGTTGTTGGGAGGCTCGCCAGGGCCTTGGCCGTCGCGCCAAATGTACCAATCGCGTTTTGGATTGTTGCGCGAAGAACGCGATTCCTTGAACCACGGATGCTCGTCGGAAGTGTGATTGGGGACGAAATCCATGATGACACGGATGTTCCGCTTTTTTGCTTCCGCCATAAGATGTTCGAAGTCGGCCATCGTGCCATAGAGAGGATCGATTGCGGTGTAACCGGCGACGTCGTAGCCAAAGTCGACGAGCGGCGAAGGGTACATTGGCGTGATCCAGATGGCGCCAATGCCGAGGTCGTGCAAGTAGTCCAAGCGAGACGTGATGCCGTTGATGTCGCCGACGCCGTCTCCGTTCGTATCCTGAAAGCTGCGCGGGTAAATTTCGTAGATCACCGCGTGCTTCCACCACGGATCTTGCGCGGTCTCAGCGGTTTGCTGCTGAACTCGCGCCGAAGAGGCATGCAGCGCGGAAGAAGTGAAGTGTTGCGACCGCGCGGCGAAACTCGCGGAAAGACAAAGGGCGAGCGGGACAGCGAGGTAAGAGAGCTTTTTGAACATCGCCACGGAGGAGCCTCCCTTTCGATTACGGTTCCAATTTGGCCTTCAAGGCTTGGCGTTCGCTCTGTCCTGCAACTGCTCCGATAATTTCAATTCGCGATCTGCGTCTTCGGTTTGGCCCAAATCGCGATAAGCCAGGCCGAGCAAATGATGAGGAATGGAATTATTCGGATCCATGGCGATGGCGCGCTGCAGCGCGCGAGCCGCCAACGCCGGTTCGCCTTTCTTCTCCAGCACTTTTCCCATCAGGATGTATGGGCCAGTGGACGTGGCGTCGAGCCAGATCGAGCGCTGCAACAGTTTTTCTGCGTCCTCGTATTTCTGCGCGCGAGAGTATGCGTCCGCGAGCTTGTAATACACGGCGGCATCGCCGGGATTTAGTTCCAGCTCCTTCTGAAATTGTTCAGTGGCTTCCGGAATGCGGGACTTGAAGAGATAAATCTCGCCCAGCAACAAATGCGCGAGTGGAAGTTTGGGATCCAGCTCGACGGCCTTCTTCGCGTATTCCTCGGCGACCACTTCGAATTCGAAGCGCAGCATCATGCGCGCGGTAAATAGATAGCTGGCGGCCGAATCGGGCGGAACGCCGAACATTTTCGCGAACGCTTTGCGCGAGTTGGCGTAATCCTTGGTTTGCATGTAGCAAATGCCAAGGATGTAGGCAGCATCGACGTTCGCACTGGGATACCAGGTCTGCACTTTTTCGAGCGGCGCGATGGCGTCGGCGAGGCGTCCAGCGAGGTAGTACGATAAACCCATTAACTGGATGGCTTCATTATCGCCGGGATTTTCGTCAAGGTCTTTCTTGAAGTTTGCGATGGCCTTGAGGTAGTCGCCCTTCTTGTAATGGACGATTCCCAATTCATGGGCGAGTCCCTTCGCATCGGGCTGCTTGGCCGCGAGCGCGTCCAGTTGCGCAATCGCCTCGTCGAATTTGCCTTGCTGGGATAGCCGCCGCGCCTCGGCAAACGCCACATCTGTGGAATCTTTCGGCGTTAGCTTGGCAGGCTCGGATGACTGTTCAGCCGCTTGCTCCCAAGGCCCCTGCGCCGAGATCATACTGGGGAAAAACAGAAAACCGCTCAGAAGTCCTGCCGCAAAAACGGCGACCAAATATGGGCAATTGCGCATGTGTGGAAAGGGCATGCGACTAGGTCTGAGCCCTGTCTCTGGTTTTGGTACTCTTGCGACTTCAGGCACAAGCACCCTCTCCACTAAGGCTGTAGATCCTTAGAATCGTGACTTATCTGCTCAAGGTTCTCCCTCGCCAACTTGTGGCTGGGATCAATCTGTAAGGCGCGCCGGAGATGAGCTTTTGCCTCCGTGAGATTGCCGGTTTCGGCGAGAGCCGCGCCAAAATTAGCTTCCACATTGGCGTCGTCCGGACGTAGGCGGACAGCGGCACGATAGTGCTCAAGCGCCTCGACGAATTTTTCCTGCGAGACCAGAGCATTCGCCAGATTGTAGTGCGCGTCGAAATTGTCGGGCTGTGCTTTGAGCGCCGCATCCAGGTAGGGTATGGCTTCACCGGATCGGCCCACAGCTAACAGAGACGCACCAAGCGCGTTGTTCGCGGTGGCATCCTGAGGGCGAAGATGCACGGCCTGTTCGAACTGCTCGGTCGCCTCCGCCTGCGCGCCGCGTGCAAGAAGCATGGCGGCAAGGTTGTAATGCGCTTCGAAGTCGGCAGGATTCTTGTCCACGTTATGCCTTGCCATAGCCTCCTGCAGCACCATGCGTGCGTCGGAATTGGCATCGGAGGACGTACGCGGCAGAACCTGAAGCCAAAGATGGGCCATTTCGTCGCTCGAGCGATTTCCTGCGACCACACGTCGTGGTGGATCGTTTGGGTTAGCAACATTTTCGTTAGAGTTGTCGTAAACATAGCGCATCGAGATGGTGGTGCCCTTCGGCAACGGCACGGGATCTGCGTAGCGGTAGACGGCTTGCCAATTCAAGTCCCACCGCGGAATGTGAATCAGTGTTTCTGTCGAGCCGTCGGGAAGAGTGGCCAGTGCCCGTAGATCCTTGCCGAGATAGTGCGCGTGAGGGTAAATGGCAAGCAGCGCTACGTCGACCGGCAGCGTAAATCTGTCCGTAACCAAGAAGTTGTTTTCCCCAGGAGGAATGTCGAGCTGACGGTCGTTTTCTAATTGCAGCAGCAGAGGAAATAGAGTTGCCGGTTTGTCGGTGAAGTACAGGCCAAGGCTTGGCTGGATCTTTTCCGGCTTGCCGGAAGGCTGCAAGTGGATGTTCAGAACCAGATCGGTGTCTTTGTCCAGGCGCAGCGCCATGCCCTCCGGCTCGGGCTTTGTCACGGTGCCGGGTTTCCAGAAAAGGAAGTGGCTGTCCGGATCGAAGGTTTCTGATTCGATTTTGAGCTCCATGCCCGCGAAACCCGCGCCGCGCTCTGACTCCTGGTGGCGTGCCGAGCGGCCACGATCCACGAGAATGTTTGCGTGATGAACGACGCGCTTGTTGCCTGGCCGGATTTCAATCGCTTTCAGCCAGCGAGTTCGCTCGACGGGCGTCCGAAAGATGAAATTCCAATACATGTCGGAGCCACTGGCCGGAAGAGTGTACGGTTTTTCAGCTTCGACGATTTTGTCCGGCTGTCCGAGTTGCCACCCTGGAACAAAGCGCGGCGCAGGGCGCAGGTCAGCGGGGGCGCCCTCGACGGCTCCCTGCTCCACCCACTTTTGAATGAGCGTAATCTGTTCGTCGGATAGGCGGAGTTCGTCCGCAAAACGCAACTCCTGTAGCTCCGGCAGCCACGGCGGCATGAACCGCGTCGAGGTTACTGCAGAGATCTGGCGTGCGTGGGCCTTGGCGTCTGCATAGGTGAGCAGCGGAAAAGGACCCGCCTCTCCGGGGTGATGGCACGGGGCACAGTATTGAAACAAGATTGGAGCGATATCGCGGTTGAAGGTAACCTCTGGCGAGGCAGGCTCGGGGCCGGCGCGTCGCGCACGGGCGCCATTGTGCTCAGCAAAGGCGGCCGCGCTGACGGAACTCACACCCAGCAGGCAAGCAACTATGGTTCGGCGGGAAGAGGTCATTCGGTGTCCGCGATGTAGCATCCCACCCCCGGCGCGCTGGGCGGAGGCGCTTTCCCACTCAGGGCAGCCTGGATGGCATCGTCGAGTTCGTGCGTGGTAGCCGCTGGACGCGCGTGCCCAAAATCCTCGTACAAGTTGTCGATGCGGCCGTGATAAAGCAAACGACGCTTGGCATCGAAGACGGCCACTTCCGGCGTCACCTGGACCTGTGCTCGCGCGACAAGCGCATGTTGCGGATCGCGCAGCGCCGGCAGTTTGTAGCCGTAGTCGCTTTCATGATGGCGAATCTTGTCGGCCAGAGCTGTCTTGCCAAGATAGACAAGCCAGAACCGCGCCTTGCCCTCATATTGCGAGCTGAGTCGCTGAATCAGCGGCGCGTAGCGGTTGGAGACGGGGCAATCCGCGCGCACGAAAACGAGCACAATGGGCTTTCCCGAAGCCTCCTGGAAAGGGTCTGCCGGAGTACCGTCAAGATGCAGTGCCGTCTTTTGGGCCGCGGGTGAAAAAGGAAAAGCGATGATGAGGAAAAACCCCGCGATTAGCAGAATAGAGACATGAAGCCAGCGCGAGATGAATCCGGAACCTTGCATCAGCGTGCCCGGGGCCCGTCGCCCCAAAATCTTACTGCCTCGCGAAAAAACTTGTCTATTCCCGAGAGCCATTCCGAGTCATCCTGCCCAAAGCCAGAACAAGAACGGGGAGCCGGTCAGGGCTCCCCGTCGGGGTGGTAGGGGTGTCCTCGTCCTTGTCTAGAAATTGACTTTCAAACCAAATTGCAGTCGGCGCATCGTCGAACCGAACGTTAGGCCAGTGATTTGTCCGCCGTTTGAGCAATCCACACAGCCGTTCGGCCGATCGAGATTTACATGGTTGAAGACGTTGAACGCCTGAAACTGAAATTGCGTTTTGAACCTCTCCGTGACACTGAATGTCTTGAAAAGGGAGAAGTCCGTGTCGAAGAGCTTTGGACCTCGCATTGTATTGCGCCCGATGCTCCCAAAGGAATCGCAGCCCGGCTGACCCCACGGGCCAGCGGTCAACTTTGCTCCGCCATTGCAAACGTTGCCTGGGGCACCGGCTGGTGGAGCGTTTGCCGCTGGTTCCAAAGACACACCATTTGTCGTTTGAAACCAATAGCCTGGGGCCTCAGGGTCGCCCGAACGAGTTCCGCTCTTGATGGAGCCGAGCAAGTCGGGCTTACAGGGATCGACATCAATCTCGGCTCTGCAGCTATTCAGACCAGGCGTAAATGGCAATCCGCTGCCAAACGTTGTCGCACTGTTAACGGACCATCCACCGATTAGCAAGTCCCCTGGGCGACCAACGTCAGAAGCCCACTTCTTGCCTTTGCCAAAGGGCAGTTCGTAAACCTCTGTGAGGATGAACATATGGTTGCGATAGTCGTCGTTTGGTCCGTAAGCAATTTTGCGATCAATATTGTAGTAATTCGAGTCATAGTTCGTGGAATGCTGGAACGTGTAGCTGCTCTGGAATGACAAACCGTTCGAGAAGCGCTTTTCAACTGAAGCCTGCAAAGAATTAAAGTGGTTATCCGCATCGTTTCCGAAATAATCGATGCCCTGCGTCCAGCCATAGAGCGGGTAAAAAGGCCTACGCTGATTACGTGAGATGCCACCGTTCGGATTGTAGCCCACCACGGTTGGTTCATTGGATCCATAGGCGGGACCGCCGCCTGCAAAGGTGTGCGTGCCCTTATTGCCGACATAGGCCAGCGTCGCCGATAAAGTTGAAGTCACCTGACGCTGTACGGTGACATTCCACTGGTCAACACTAGGTAAGCGGTTATTGAAGGGACGCGAACGCGAAAAGACTCCATCCGGCACAAGCGGCCGCCCATTGACACCGAGGCATTGTGCTTTGTCGGGAGTAAATACGCCGCCCACGACTCCACTCGGGTCGGTGATCGCATTGCAGTTGCTGGTGGCCAGCGTCCCGCCGAGTTTGGTTGCTGGGTCGAAGGAAGGTGGCCCGGCGGCGAGGTTGAAAACGAAGCCTCCAGTATTGGCGTTCATTTGTTGGGCACCAAGTACCGGCAGATTCTGGGTGATCGCGTGGCCAAAGATGGAACCGAATACGCCAATGTCATAGCTTCGGCCATAGCCCAACCGAACTACCGTTTTCGCATTTGCCTGATACGCGACGCCCAACCGCGGTGCAAAGTGCTTGTAGTCCGTTGTGGTGTTCCCACGAAGATCGACGCCGGTTTCTCCGGCAATTCGCATCTCTCCGGTCTTCAGGTCGACCCAACCCCCTCCATCCTTGCGGGCAGCGGACTCGGGCCTATAGATCTCCCAGCGCAGCCCTGCGTTGAAGGTCAACTTGGGCGTCAAACGAATCGTGTCCTGGCCGTAGAAAAACAACCGAGGCTGAGTCTCATAAGCGTTGAGAGAATTACTCACATAGCGTTCAAAGTGGCTCACGTCGCCAAGCAAGAAACCGGCCAGGCCTGCTCCTCCAGCGCCAGCCGGCCCTTGAGTGACGTCATTGTTGAAATCAAGTTGGCCTGCGCGATGAGAGTCGCTAGGGATTCTAAGGTTATATGCATAGCGGACGTCTGCACCAAACTTGATCGTGTGCTTTCCGCGGATATTCGTCCAATTGTTCACGAACTGATACTGGTGTTCGCTTTCGGTGAGCGGGCAGTTGCACTGGTTTACGCCCAAGGAATAGCCAAACTGAAAGTCGGAAGTTCCAGGAGCGCGAATCGTGAAAGCTGGCATCGCGGAGGTAGTGCTGTCCAAATTAATGCCTGGAATGCCGGCGTCTTTGGCGGGTGTCGTGCCGAAGCCTCCGGGAAGCACGTTTACGTGGTAGCGCATGTAGCCAAAGCGGAAATCGGTCAACAAACTGGGGTTAAGTATGTAATCGAAACCGGTCGCAACGCTCTGGTTGCGAACCTTGGAGTCCCCAGCGAAGTCGCCGACGGAAGGGTCGCTTGGCAGCGCGTGGCCGCCGAGAGCTACGCCAAACAGACCCGGGCCCGAGCGCTTGAATTGCTGGAGGCTGTAACGTCCAAAGACGTTCACTTTGCTTGAAGCCACAAAATCTGAGCGAACGTCAAAACCATTGGAATCGAGGGTGTTATTGCCAGAAGCGAAATAATTGTTCCCCAGAATTGTACTGGGAGTGGTATTGGGCACTGGAATCAGAGCGAGGAGAGCCTCCGCCTGTTGTGACAAGCGATTCGCAGGGATGATATTTCCTGGAAACTGCTGTCGGTTCGCAGGCGCAACGTCGCACGCCGGGTGAAACGTGCCAGTCGAATCAGTACATGGGTCGAATATGGGTATCCCCAAATCGCTAAGATCGGCTCCCGTGCCAGCGCTAATGCTTCCTCTCTCCGCAGCCGTGGGCACACGGCTGCCGAAAGATCCGCCAACGTGGCTGCGCAGGCCCTGGTAATCGCCAAAAGCGAAGAGCTTGTTCTTTTTGATAGGGCCACCCAGCGTGCCGCCAAACTGGTTCCAGTTCCCGCTGGGAACTCCGGTGGCCTGTGTAAATGGATTGCGGGCAAAGTTGGAGTTGGAACGTTCATAATCGAATGCAGATCCGTGGATTTCATTGGTGCCTGACTTGGTTTGCGTCGTTACGATCGCGCCGATCGCCTTTCCAAATTCGGCATCGTAATCCTGATGGATGATCTTCGATTCGTCGATGGCATCAAGGTTCGGATTGATGACGATGATCCCGAGAATTGGATCTTGGTTATCCGTGCCGTCCAGTTCGAACGCCGTCCCGGCAAAGTGCTGCCCGTTCGTTTCAATCTGCTGCGAACCCTGGGGGTTTTCGCTGGCGGCGTGCCCCCAGTTAAGACGCTGCGCTCCGGGAGAGAGCAATTGCAAGGTCGTGAAGTTTCGATTGTAGATGGGAAGGTCTTCCACGGTTCGTGACGAAAAAACCGTGGCAACGTCGGTCTTCTCTGTTTGGAGTTGCGGAACCTCGCCAGTGACTTCCACGGTCTGCGTGACCGCACCGACCTGCAACTGAGCATCGACACGAACAACAGTGTCCACATCGACTCGGACACTTGCCACGTCATGGGCCTTGAATCCTGCTGCTTCGAGGTGAACCTTGTAGTTGTCCGGAATCAAGTGTGTTATAGAATAGGTTCCGGTTTCGTTTGTGACTGCTTCTGCTGTTGTTCCCTTTGAAATGTTGGTTACGGTAACCTTGGCGCCCGCCACCGCATTCCCCTGCGGGTCAGTCACCGCACCGGTAATGCTTCCATATACCGCCTGACCCGAAGCGGTGTTTGCGCACATCAAAAAGGCCAAACAACCGACGAGAATCCACCCCAGGCTAACTCGCTTTTTCATTACACCCCTCCTGAACTCTCTGCATTCTCCTCAGAGATTCGCTTGAATGCAATTGCTCGCCCTCAGAACAAGTCATTTCCTTCGCATATGGACCGGTTTCGATACACAAAGACATCGCTGTGAGAGGCACACCTGGAACGTATCAAAATGAAAATGGCTGAAACGGCAACCTCTCGAACCGATAGGTTCGTAGAACTAGCCCCCAAACTCCTCGAACTTACGACCACTGCGGATCGCCAATTCCGCCGGTAGCTCCCTTACCGAGCAAGGGTGACACCTCATGCAGGCACCCTAAGTTGGGCGAACAATACTTGCGATGGCTTCTAGCAGTTTTTTGGTAAGCCGTATAGTCTCACAGGGTCTGATACGGTTACCTGGGATAAGTTCCTGAGTTTCAATGAACTGCGAATCTCGTTACCGTTGGTGTTACAATGTCGTGGCGGAGTGTGTCAGTGGGGGACAAGGCTCATTACCGCGGTCAGATCGAGAAACTCCTCAATAGCCACGCCTTGCATGGTTCCGAGTCACTGTGCAAGCTGCTGCGCTATCTGGCGGATCATGCCTTGGAGCACCCCGGCGCTTCCCCGAAGGAGTATCAAATTGCGACGGAGGTCTTTGGCCGTCCGAGTGATTTTGATCCCCATCTAGACTCAATGGTCCGCGTTCAGGCGGGACGCCTTCGGGGAAAACTCGCGGAATACTACGCATCGGAAGGCGCGGACGACCAGGTCCTCGTCGATTTCCCACGAGGCACCTACGCTCTCAGTTTTCATGAGCGTCCCGCAGGGACCGGGCGCAACCACGGAGCCGCGCCGCACGAATCATCCTCTGATGCAAGCCAAAGCCCCCGGAAGTGGTTCGCGGGGGTCATTCTGCTATCGGTTGTTCTCTCCGCGGTCGTTGCCGTTGCCACAGACCGGTTCCTCAACAGGCGTACCGCGGAAGCCCGGCTCAGTAGCGACACTTCCGATATGCCGTTGGCTTTTCATGTCTTCTGGAAAGGCTTTCTCACCGGCCCGCAGGAGCCTTGGGTTATCTTCAGCAACGCCGCTTTCGTAGGTCGGCCCTACGTGGGCATGCGTTATTACAATCGCGCCAAGGATTCCGGCGCCGCGATCTTGGATCATTATACGGGAGTCGGTGAAGTGCTGGCAGTTCACGCTCTCGATGGTGTTTTTGGAAAACTTCATCAGCAAATTCGTGTCAAGCGCGGCAGCCTGTTTTCCTTGGATGACGCGAAGAACGACGATCTCATCTTCATTGGT
>Ga0066671_10000005_pt1 | contig 51161 bp, 41 predicted proteins | sample GraSoiAngelo_120_FD_62294 | JGI IMG/M metagenome (GOLD analysis project Ga0066671, IMG submission 62294) | Grasslands soil microbial communities from the Angelo Coastal Reserve, California, USA - 14_0919_09_20cm | ecosystem: Environmental > Terrestrial > Soil > Grasslands | place: USA...
ATCATGACCGATCCCGAGCTCGCGAAGCGCACCTACATCGAGCCGCTTACGCGCGAGTACCTCGAAGAAATCATCGCGAGGGAAAAGCCGCAGGCGCTGCTGCCCACGGTTGGCGGGCAAACCGCGCTGAATCTGGCCGTCGAACTTTCCGAAAGCGGCGTCCTCGAAAAGCACAAAGTGGAAATGATTGGCGCCTCGCTGCGCGCCATCAAAGTCGCTGAAGATCGTCTGTGGTTCAAAGACGCTTGCCGCAAAATCGGCTTGGAAGTTCCTGCCTCCGCGCTGGTGAATAACGCGAAGGATGCGTTGCGCCTCTGCGACCAGCTTGGTTTTCCACTGGTGATTCGTCCCTCGTTCACTCTTGGCGGCACGGGCGGCTCCATCGCGTACAACAAAGAGGAATTTGCCGAAGCCATCTCGGCCGCGCTCGACTTGAGTCCCGTCCATGAAGCGCTTGTGGAGGAATCCGTTCTCGGCTGGAAGGAGTTCGAGCTCGAAGTGATGCGCGATTTCCGGGACAACTTCGTGGTCATCTGCTCGATCGAAAATTTCGACCCCATGGGCGTGCACACCGGCGATTCCATCACCGTAGCTCCCGCGCAAACGCTGACCGACAAAGAATATCAGCGCATGCGCGACGCCGCAGCGGCCATCATCCGCGAAGTGGGCGTCGAGACCGGCGGCTCGAACGTGCAGTTCGCCGTCAACCGGGAAAACGGGCGCATGGTCATCATCGAAATGAATCCGCGCGTGTCGCGCAGTTCGGCGCTCGCCAGCAAAGCTACCGGCTTCCCTATTGCAAAAATCGCCGCACGCCTGGCCGTGGGCATGAGCCTGGACGAAATTCCCAACGACATCACGGAAAAGACGCCGGCCTGCTTCGAGCCGACCATCGACTACGTCGTCGTAAAAATTCCGAAATGGCAATTTGAGAAATTTCCCGGCGCGGACAGCACGCTTGGCACGCAAATGAAGTCCGTCGGCGAAGTGATGGCCATCGGCCGCACCTTCAAGGAGGCCTTGCAAAAGGGCATCCGTTCGCTCGAGCCGAGCACGCCCTGGCGCGCGCCTGCGGAGACGCCGGATTCCCTGCTGCGAGAAAAGCTGGCGACTCCGCGCCCGGACCGCATTTACTGGCTGCTGACCGCCATGGAGCGCGGCCTGCACACCGAAGAAATCTGCGAGCTGACAAAAATCGATCCGTGGTTCATCCACCAGATTGAAGAGCTCACGGCCATGAACCGCCGCGCGGCGGGCGTCACCGTCGAAACCGCTTCAAAAGATCTGTTGCGCGAAGTGAAGCGCCATGGCGCGAGCGACGAGCAACTCGCGCAGATTTGGCGCACCACGCCTGCTTCGGTTCGGTTGCAACGCGCGCGCTACGGCGTCGCGCCGGTCTTCAAACGCGTGGACACTTGCGCCGCGGAGTTCGAATCCTTCACCCCGTATCTCTACTCGACTTACGAAGACGAGGACGAGTCCGACGCGCAGCCACGGCCGAAAATCATGATTCTTGGGAGCGGCCCGAACCGCATTGGGCAGGGAATTGAATTCGACTATTGCTGCTGCCACGCCTCCTACGCTTTGCACGAAGATGGCTTCGAAACCATCATGGTGAATTGCAATCCGGAGACGGTTTCGACCGACTACGACACTTCGGACCGCCTGTATTTCGAGCCGCTCACGCTCGAAGATGTGCTCGCGATCGTCGAACGCGAGAAACCGCAAGGCGTCATCGTGCAGTTCGGCGGGCAAACGCCGCTGAATCTCGCGTTGGAATTGAAGCGCAATGGCGTGCCCATCATTGGTACAGCGCCAGAATCGATTGACCTCGCCGAAGACCGCAGGCGTTTTGGCCGCTTGCTCGATGAATTGAAAATTCCGCAGCCGCGCAACGGCACCGCGCTGATCCCGGAAGAAGCTGCGCGCGTGGCCGGCGAAATCGGCTTGCCCGTGCTGGTGCGCCCGAGTTATGTGCTCGGCGGGCGAGCCATGGTCATCGCCTACGACGTCAATACCGTCCAGGATTACGTCGCGCAAGCAGCCCTGATGGGGCCTGCGCGGCCCGTGCTCATCGATCAATTTCTCGAAGAAGCGACCGAGGTGGACGTGGATGCGCTCGCGGATGGCAGGGATGTGATCATCGGCGGCATCATGGAGCACATCGAAGAAGCCGGAGTGCACTCGGGCGATTCGTCTTGCGTGCTTCCTCCGGTAAGCTTGACGCCCGCGGTGATCGACGCTATTCGCGAATACACGCGCCGCCTTGCGCTGGCGCTGAAAGTTGTTGGCTTGATGAACGTGCAATACGCCATCCAGCGCGACACCGTTTACGTGCTGGAAGTGAATCCCCGCGCGTCGCGCACCGTTCCCTACGTGAGCAAAGCGACGGGCGTGCCGCTGGCAAAGGTTGCCGCACGCTTGATGGCCGGAAAAACATTGGCGGGCATGCATTTGCCCGTCGTCCAGAACAACGGCGTTGCGGAAATCGCCGTGCGCGAATTTTATTCCGTCAAATCGCCGGTGTTTCCGTTCAACAAATTCCGCGGCGTGGACACCATTCTTGGTCCGGAGATGCGCTCTACGGGTGAGGTCATGGGCATCTCGACTTCCTATGGCCAGGCTTTTGCCAAAGCGCAGCTCGCTGCGGGACAGCGCTTGCCGCGTAAAGGCACGGTGTTTCTCAGCGTGAATGATGGCGACAAAAAACATCTTGGCGGTCTTGGGAAGGAGCTCGCTTCGCTTGGCTTCCGCTTGCTAGCCACGCGCGGTACTGCCGCCGCGCTCGAAGCCTCGGGGATTCATGCGGAAGCCGTTTTTAAAGTGAATGAAGGCCGCCCCAACATTGTGGATTTGGTGAAAACCGGGAAAATCGATCTGATCATCAACACGCCGCTGGGCCGCGAATCTTTCTACGACGAGAAATCGATTCGGCGCGCCGCGATTCGCTACAATATACCGTGTATCACCACGCTGGCCGCGGCCAACGCAGCGGCGCGGGGCATCCACGCGCTCCACGAGCAGGGTATCGAGGTGGCGGCGCTACAGGATTTGCACCAAGGCGCCACTTCCAGCGCGCCCGCATCAGGAGATTGAGTCATGGATTTTTCCGGAGTTTTTCCCGCCTTAGTCACACCGTTTGCCCGCGACGGCTCCGTTTCGCTGGCCGACCTAAAACACAACCTGCAACAATACAACCGCACCGGAGTGGCCGGTTATGTGGTGAACGGTTCGACGGGCGAGTCGGTACTACTTTCGAAGGCGGAAGCGGAGACGCTTCTGGTTGCCGTAAAGGAAACGGCTTCTCGGGGTAAGAAACTGATTGCCGGCACAGGAGCCGAGTCCACTGCGGAAACCATCGAGCGCACCAAACGCGCCGCCGAACTTGGTTACGATGCGGCACTGGTAAAGACGCCGTATTACTATAAACCGGCGTACAAGCCGGAGGTTTATTTTCAACATTACCGCCGCGTCGCGGATGTCTCTCCAATTCCCGTGCTGCTCTATTCGGTGCCGCAATTCACCGGGGTTGCGCTCGAGCCACCGGAAGTTGCCAAGCTGGCCGAACATCCCAACATTGTTGGAATCAAGGAAAGCTCAGGCAACGTGGTGCGCGTTGCAGAAATTATTGCGGGCGTTCGCTCCGATTTCCAGGTGCTTGTCGGCAACGCAGCCAGCGTGCTTCCCTCGCTGGCCGTTGGCGCGCGCGGAGCGATTCTGGCGCTGGCTTCCGCGCTGCCGGAGAAGTGTGTCGCGCTTTACGAATTGGTTCGCCAGGGGCAGCAGGAAAAGGCGCGCGAACTGCACACCATGATTTTACGCGCGTCGAAGCTGGTCGTTTCCGAGCTCGGAATCTCCGGCGTGAAATATGTCATGGACCAGCGCGGTTACCGCGGCGGTGCGCCGCGACTCCCGCTCCTCCCGCTCCAGGATGAACAAAAGAAACGTCTTAACGCTTTCCTGGAGACCCTCGAACCCGCGGCCATGCGGGTCTGATTCGCGCTTCGCGACCGACTTGCTTCGAACGTATCCTGCTAGCGCTGAGGCGCAAAACGACTCCGGAAATTCCCGAGAGGTTTTCTCGCGGAACGCTTAACCATGGCCCTGCTAACCGATTCGGCCTAGTATCATCTAACCGCTCATGGATTGTCGCGCGCTCGCGTTCCACCAACTCCCCCACCAGCCTGCGCTGTTCCTCGCCTATTTGCAAAAGTTTGAAAAAGTGAAGACCTTCTACGCCCTTCCCCCTACGATCGAAACCGTGACAAGGTTATCGAAAAAGCTGGACTACCCGGAGGAACGCCGAGCGGAACTAGCGGCGATTCTCGGCCGCCAGAACGCGGCGCTCGGCGCAGGAGCGGAGACGAGTTCCAACTTAGAGCGGCTGGCGAATGGAGCGGTTGCGGTCGCTTCCGGGCAGCAGGTGGGATTGTTTGGCGGGCCAGCGTACGCCATTTACAAGGCGCTCACCGCGATTCAGATCGCGGAGGAGTTGACGCGCGAGGGAATTGACGCGGTACCGGTTTTTTGGATGGCCACGGAAGACCACGATTTGGAGGAAGTGCGCCACACGAGTTGGTTTGATTCAGGGAAACTGATTCGCTTCGCGTTGCCCGACGGAAATGAGGCCGGGCTACCGGTTGGAAGAGTCGCGCTCGGCGCAGAAGGGGACAGGCTTGCGCGCGAAGCCGCGGATTTGCTGGAAAAAGATGGCAGCGACCTGCTCGCGCAATACTTGAGCGCAAGTTACCAAGCGGAGGAAACCTACGGCAGCGCGTTTGGGAAATTGTTTGCGCGCTTGTTCGCGCCGCAGGGCTTGATCCTGATGGATCCGCTGGATGCGGGTCTGCACAAGGTCGCGGCGCCGCTGTATCAGCACGCTCTGGCGGAGCGCGATACTTTAAATGAAAAATTGCTGCAGCGCGGAAAAGAATTGGAGCGCGCGGGATTCGACGCCCAGGTCAAGGTGACCGCGAAGAGCACGTTGCTGTTTTACCTGGGCGATGGGGCGCGGCAGGTGATTTCGGCAAGCAATGAACAATTCCACGCCGGAGAGAAAAGCTGGGCCCGCGAAGAGCTGACGCACCTCACACACACGGAACCGGAAAATTTCAGCCCGAACGCGTTATTCCGGCCAGTGGTGCAAGATTATCTGCTGCCGACCGTAGCCTTTATTGGCGGGCCGGCAGAACTCTCCTACATTGCGCAATCGGAAGTGCTTTACGAGCATCTCCTCGGACGTATGCCGGTGATGCTGCCGCGCGCCGGATTTACGTTAGTGGACGCGAAGGCGAGCAAAGTGCTCGGGAAATATGGTTTGACGGTAGAAGACGTCTGGGCCGGCTCGCAGGAATTGCGTCGCAAGTTGGAAGCCGCGTCCGTCCCCAAATCATTGTCCAGAGATTTTGACCGTGACCAGAAGCAGATCGCCAAGATGGTCGAGCACCTTGGAAAGCAAATCACGAGGCTGGACTCGACGTTGGCCGGTACGGTTGAAAGAACCAAGAAGGGAATTGAGTTTCATCTCGAGCAGTTGCGGCAAAAAGCGGGCCGCGCGCTGGACCAGAGGCTCGGCGTGATTGCCGCGCACGAGCAACACCTGGAATCGCTCCTGAATCCCCACAAAGGACTCCAAGAGAGGGAACTTTGCCTGCTGCCGTTTCTCGCGCGCTGGGGGGCCAGCGGTTTAGGCGAATTGCAGAAGCTGTGCACCGGCAAAAAACTCGGGCATCATTTCCTCGTTGAATTTCCTTAGTGTTTCCGAAACAAACTTTGTTAACGCGTGCGCTTTTGGCCGGCGGTTTACCCTGAGCCTCAAAGGGCCGCTTGCGTTCGTCTTCTCTCCGGGCTTTGCCTTGCTTTGGGTCCTCCGCAATTTCCTTGGAGAAGTTACCGGCAATTTCCTGCTGCGCTTGACACGTTTGGGCTGCCAGAAAAGCGGGAGCATGGCTCCCGCACTCCAAAGGATTGTCCAAGGGCGTTAGAATGCGTCTGAGAGTTGCGAAGCGGAACATAGCGACATTTTCAATGTCTGGCCAAATGCAAACACTCGTGGTGAAGACGGAGCGGCGGACGCAGCTTCTCGACGTGACCGCGCAGGTGCAGAAGGCTGTGTCCGCAGCAAGAATTTCCAAAGGCATTTGCTATTTGTACGTGCCGCACACCACCGCAGGGATCGCCATGAACGAATGCGCGGACCCGGACGTGGCGCGGGACATTGAAGGCGCGCTGGACCGGCTGGTGCCGAAGAATGGCCCGTATCGGCATAGTGAAGGCAACTCGGATTCGCACATCAAATCCGTGCTCGTGGGCGGCAGCCAGGTCGTGTTTGTCGAGAGTGGCCGGCTGGTGCTGGGACGGTGGCAGGGAATTTTCTTCTGCGAATTTGACGGTCCGCGCGAACGAAAACTCGTTGTAAAGGTCGTTGCGGAAGAATAGCTGACGCACTCCATCCCTGAGTTCACAGTCGAAAGTAAAAAGTTTAAAAAAAGAGAGAAAAGATTTTCCGCTGAGGGCCACAGAGACGCACAGGACGCAGAGAAGGTAGTGCGTCTCGTGTCATGGGCTCATGCCAAGGATGCAATTCCGGTCAGTTAGGAGCCGGAGCTTCTCCCAATTGTTTGAGTTTCCGCTCGGCGCTTTCTTTGATGGCTTTGCGCCGGTCCGCCGAATCCGCCGTATCGGACCGAAGCAACTCCAGCGCCTTCTTGGCGTTCTGGCGGGCCAAATCTTTTTGATTTTAGGTTGACGCCGTCGGAGGCGGGAATATCCACAACGCGCGGAGCTGGCGGCTGCTGCGCCAGGGCAGCCGTGCCGAGCCATAGAGCAAGCGCTTAGGGGAGGGTGAAGGCGACGATCGAGTCGCCGAGCTTTTCTTCGGTGATTTTGGGATGGCCGCCGGCGGCGATGACCACGTATTGCTTGCCAGTCGAGCTGACGCGATAGCTCATGGGCGTGGCGTTGCCGCAGGCAGGAAGTTGGGCTTTCCACAACTGCTTGCCGGTTTCAATATCGAAGGCGCGGAGGAAACAATCAGTCGTGCCGGCAATGAAGACGAGACCGCCAGCCGTAACGATGGGGCCACCTAGGCTGATGGAGCCGGGCGGAATCTGAGAGTGAGTGCCGCCAAAATCCTGCATCGAGCCGAGCGGAACTTGCCACCGAATCTTTCCTTCCTCCATGTCTATGGCGTTGAGCATGCCCCAGGGCGGCGGGTTGCACGGAAGATCGGAAGGCGACTGAATGAAGCGGCGGTAGAGGCCGTAGGGAGCGCCGAGTTGGTCGCCATAATCGCCATCTTCGGTGCGCGAGCTGCGATCATTGTATCTTTCGCGTGGGATGAGGCGGGCGACGGCAACAAGATTGTTGGTGTTAGTGACGAGGATGCTGCGCTTCGCGTCGAAGGCGTAGCCGCTCCAGGTCATGCCCCCGATGTTTCCCGGGACCATCAGCGTGCCTTGCCGGCTGGGCGGCGTGAAAATGCCTCCGTTGCGCAGGTGTGAGATGTAATTGCGACACCAGTCGCGGTCTTCGGGAGTTGCTCCCCAGGCCTGATCGGCAGAAAGAGTTTGCGGAACCAGGGGAGGAGGCTTTAGAGGGAAGGGTTGTGTGGGCGAAGGGACTTCGCCAGGAACGTCGCTTTGGGGAACGGGGCGCTCTTCAACAGGGAAGACAGGCTTGCCCGTGTCGCGATATAAGACGTAAAGAAGGCCGGACTTGTTGCCTTGGATGACGACGGGGACGTCTTTGCCCTCGAGATGCAACGTGGCGAGCAGAGGAGGCGCGGCGCTGTCGAAGTCCCAGAGATCGTGGTGGACGAGCTGGAAGCCCCAGACGAACTCGCCGGTTTTGCCGCGCAGGGCGACCACGGAGTTGGACCACTTATCGTCGCCGGGGCGCAGACCGCCGTAGTAATCGGGGCTGGCGCTGCCGGTAGGAACGAAGAGCAGGTCGCGCGCTTGGTCGACGACCATGATAGACCAGGCATTGCCCGCGCCGCTGCGCCAGGAGGGGCTCTTGCCTTGCGCTGCCGCTGCGGTGGGATTGGCAGGAAGAGGGTCCCAGCTCCAGCGCAGAGCGCCGGTGCGACCGTCGTAGGCGCGCACGACGCCGCGAGCCATATCGACGCGATGGTTGTCGTCGATGGCGGAGCCGACGACGACGAGATTGTCGATGACGGCAGGCGGAGAAGTCATATGATACCAGCCGGGGTCGTATTGGAGGACATCGCGGAGGCTGACTTGGCCGTCCTTGCCGAAATCGGCGCAAGGGGCGCCGGTGGCGGCGTCGACGGCGACAAGGCGAGCGTCTTGCGTGGATTCAAAGATGCGGCGGTGACAGGGCTTGTCTTTGCTGCGTGAGGAATCGAGCCAGGTGGCGACGCCGCGGTTGACCAGGCCGTCGCCGTAGTCGCCATCGAGGTCGATGTTTGGATCGTAGCCCCAGCGCTGTTTGCCGGTTTCGGGGTCAAGGGCGATGATGCGATTGAAGGCGGTGGTGAGATAGAGAGTTCCGTCGATCAGCAGAGGCGTCGTTTCTAGGCCGCTGCGTTTCCGGCGGCCACCGCCTTCGGAAATGTCGCCGGTGTGGAAGGTCCAAGCGACTTTGAGTTGAGTGACATTCTCGCGATTGATTTGCGTGAGCGGAGAATAGCGCATGCCGCCAGGGTCTTGGCCGTAGTAGGGCCAGGAATCAGCGGGATTTTCCGATGCAGAGGGAGCGCCTGGCCAAGCGAGAACAGCAGACGCCGACAGGAGTAAAGCGGTGATGCCTACGGACTTGGCTCGATTCGCCATCTTTTAACATCCCAAAAGGAAGACGCGATTGTACACGTGTTTGTTCCTTATAACCGCGACCAGACGCTTTTTCATCCAGGTTTGCGTAAAAAGCTTCCGGTCTCTGGGCAATCCTCGAGAATTAAACGAATTAAGCGAGGCGCGCTTCCCCGTTGGGGCAGGTGTGCTAGAGTTTTTGTGCCATGAGAAGGCTTGGAATCTACGTGCAGGTGCCCTTCTGCCAGACGAAGTGCACCTATTGCAATTTTCATACGGGGGTGGTGGCGAAGGAACGGTTTGCGCCGTATGTGGAGGCCTTGTGCAGGGAGATTCGGGGGCATAGGGAGTTGTTGAAGGCGGCGGGAGTGGTGTGGGGAAGCGGCCCATCGAAGCTCCGGGTGAACCAGTGGCCCCTGGAAGCTCGGGATAAACCAGTGGCCCCTGGACGCTCGGAGACAGCGAGTGGCGAGAGCGACGGGGCGCAATTTTTCGTCGATACGGTTTACTTTGGAGGCGGGACACCCAGTTTGTTGGAGGCGGAGCAGTTGCAGAGAATTTTGCAGGCGATTCGGGACGCGTTCGCGACGAAAGGATCGGGCAGCGTTGAAGTGGACGGGGGCTGCCACGGAGGGTTTGCAGAGGTGACCCTGGAGGCGGACCCGGAAACGGTGGAAGAAGGAAAAGCGGCGGCCTGGGCGCGGGCCGGAATCCACCGCGTGAGTTTTGGGGTGCAGTCGTTTTCGGACGAGGAGTTGAAGGCGGCGGGACGGATGCATCGGCGGGCGGACATTTACCGCGCCGTGCCGATTCTGCGCGCGGCGGGAATTCGGAATATCAGCTTCGATCTGATTTCGGGATTGCCGCACCAGACGAAGGAGAGTTGGCAGCAATCGCTGGAAGAACTGATCGCGCTCGCGCCGGAACACGTCTCCGTGTATATGCTGGAGGTGGATGAAGGAAGCCGGTTGGGCAAAGAGTTGCTAGCCGGAGGGACGCGCTATAGCGCTCGAGCCGTCCCGAGCGAAGATCAAATGGCGGAGTTTTACGAAATGGCGAAGGAGGCGCTGGAGGCAGCGGGCTACCGGCACTATGAGATTTCGAATTGGGCGAGGCCGGGTTTTGAATCGAAGCACAATTTGAAGTACTGGCGGCGCGAGCCATACCTCGGATTTGGGGCGGGCGCACATTCGTTCTCGGGGAAGCAGCGTTGGGCGAATGCGCACGATCGGGCGGTGTATGTCGATGCGATCGCGCGCGGACGATTGCGCGTGGAACAGTTGGAGGATGTGAGTGCGGAGCAAGCGCTCGAGGAAGAGCTGTTTTTGGGATTGCGGCAATTGCAGGGAATTGACGTGCGGCGGATTGAGATGGAATACGGAGTCGCGATAAGCGAGCGATTTGAACCGCTGGCTGCGGCGGGATTGGTGGAACGAGAAGGAGACGTTGTGAGGCTCACCGAGCGGAAATTAAGCGTGTCGAATGAAGTGTTTGTGGAACTGATGAAGTAAAGAAGTAAGGTGTAAGGAAAATAGAAGAGGCAAGAAAAGCGTAACGCGGAAAAACGCTTCGGACAGACGGGCTTGGCAGACAAGGGGAAGACAAGATGAGTTACACGGTGGCGAAAGGGAATCAGCGGGTGGATCCTGACGAAGCGAAGTTGACCGGGAAAGCCCTGGAAGGCGTCGTGGATTTGCGCAGCGACACGGTGACGCGGCCGACCGCGGAAATGCGGCAGGCGATGGCCACGGCGGAGGTCGGTGACGATGTCTATGGAGAAGACCCGACGGTCAACAAGCTCGAGAAGCGCGCGGCGGAAATTTTTGGGAGGAAGCCGCGCTGTTTGTTCCCACCGGGTGCATGGGGAATCTGATTTCGGTCAAGATTTGGACGCATCACGGCAGCGAAGTGATTTGCGAAGAGCGCAGCCACGTGAATTTATACGAATTGGCCTCGATGTCGGCGATTGCAGGATGTATGCCGCGGGTGGTGCGGGGCGAAGACGGGATTTTGACCTGGGAAGAGATCAAAGCAGCGATCCGGCCGAAGATTTATTACGACTCACAGACAGCATTGATTGCCTTGGAAAACACAAGCAACATGGCCGGCGGGACGGTGTATCCGACCGATCGCGTGAACGAGATTTGCGACCGCGCGCATGACATGGGGCTAAAGGTGCACCTGGACGGGGCGCGAATTTTCAATGCGGCGACAGCGCTGGGCGACCATGTTGCGGTGATGACGAAAAAAGTGGATTCGGTGATGTTTTGCTTGTCGAAGGGGCTGGGCGCGCCGGTGGGCTCGATGGTCGCAGGCTCGAAGGCGTTCATCGAGAAGGCGCGAATTTATCGCAAGATGTTTGGCGGAGGGATGCGGCAGGCGGGAGTGATTGCCGCGGCGGGTCTGATTGCGTTGGAGAAGTCGCCCGCGCGGCTGCACGTTGATCATGAAAATGCGAAATTGCTGGCGGAAGGCATTGCAAAAATCCCGGGGTTGCAGATCGATCCACAGAAGGTGCGGTCGAACATTGTGATTTTTGACTGCGCGGCGACGGGGATGACGGCGGTGGAATTGTGCGATGCGGTGCACCCGCACGGCGTGTGGGCGCAGGATACAGCGCCTTATTTGGTGCGCGTGGTGACGCATTGCGATGTGGACCGCGCGGGCTGCGAGCGAGCGTTGGCGGTGCTGAAGGAAGTGGTGACGAAGAAGAGAAATGCCGGGGCATGAAATTGCTACGAGCAAGGGTTACCGACAGCATCCTTAACGCGCTCCAGTGCTGAAACTGAGGTGTTGTTTCAACACAGAGGACACAGAGAAGAAGGGCGGGCATGCGATTGATACGAGTAGTGATTTGTGGGATTGCGCTGACGTGTTTGTTGGTTGGGGAGGCCGCAAAGAGCGGGCGCGCACCACATGCGAACCCGCCAAACAGGGATGGAAGCAAGGCAGCGCCAACCGGGGAAGAAGCAGAGAAATACATCGAAAATGCCGAGAAAGAGCTATTTGACCTGGGCGTGAAGGCCTCGCGGGCGTCGTGGGTGCAAGAGAATTTCATTACTGAGGATACGGAAAAAATCGCGGCGGATGCGAACGAGGTATTGAATACCGCAAGCACGAAATACGCGAAGGAAGCACATCGGTTTGACGGATTGACGCTGGCGCCGGAACTGGGGCGGAAGCGCTTGCTGCTGGAATTGGCAACGGGATTTCCCGCGCCGGATGATCCGAAAGCCCAAAAAGAACTGGCGGGGATACTGGCGTCACTCGATGGCGATTATGGAAAGGGGAAGTGGTGCCCGGAGGGCGAAAAAGGAAAGTGTTTGGACGTCACGGCCGTAGAAAAATTGATGGCCGAGAGCCGCGATCCGGACGAATTGAAGCGGGCGTGGGTAGGATGGCATGCGATTGGGGCGCCGATGCGGCAGCGCTATGCGCGGATGGTGGAATTGGGAAATGCGGGCGCTCGGGAGTTGGGGTACGCGGACGTCGGAGTGCTGTGGCGTTCGAACTACGACATGCCGCCGGAGGATTTTGCGAAGGAAGAAGACCGGCTGTGGGAACAGTTGAAGCCGCTGTATCTGTCGCTTCATGCGTACGTGCGCGGACAATTGCGGAAAAAATATGGCAAGGAGCTGCTGCCGGCCGACGGGCCGATTCCCGCGCATTTGCTAGGGAATATTTGGGCCCAGGAGTGGAACAACGTTTATTCGCTGACGGATTCGCCGATGCCGCCGCGAAGCTATGACCTGACGAAAATTTTGCAGGAGAGGAAAACCGATGCGCGCGGCATGGTGAAGTACGGGGAGAACTTCTTCGTCTCGCTGGGATTTGCGCCATTGCCACAGACGTTTTGGGATCGCTCGCTGTTCACTAAGCCGGAGGACCGCGATGTGGTGTGTCACGCGAGCGCGTGGGACGTGGATTCGAAAGAGGATTTGCGGATCAAAATGTGCATCCAGATTCGCGAAGAGGACTTTCGGACAATACACCACGAGCTGGGACACAACTTTTATCAGCGCGCTTACATGGATCAGCCGCCGCTGTTTCAGGGCAGCGCGAACGACGGATTTCACGAGGCGGTAGGAGACACGATCGCGCTTTCGGTGACACCGGAATACTTGAAAAAAATTGGATTGATTGAGACCGTGCCGGCGGCTTCGGGAGACATCGATTACTTGCTGCAGCAGGCGCTGGAAAAAGTGGCGTTCCTGCCGTTTGGCTTGCTGGTGGACAAATGGCGGTGGGAAGTGTTTAGCGGACAAGTCAAGCCGGAGAATTACAACAAGGCGTGGTGGGAGCTGAGAAGAAAATATCAGGGGATAGCGCCGCCGGTCGCGCGGTCGGAGGGGGACTTTGATCCGGGAGCGAAATACCACGTTCCCGCAAATGTGCCGTACGCGAGATATTTTCTGGCGCGCATTCTGCAGTTTCAGTTCCAACGCGCGCTGTGCAAGGAAGCTGGAATTACCGGGCCGCTCGACCGCTGTTCGATTTACGGAAACAAGACGGCGGGAGAAAGATTGCATCAGATGCTTTCGATGGGACAAAGCAGGCCGTGGCAGGAGGCACTGGAAGCGTTGACCGGACAAAAACAGATGGATGCGACGGCGCTGGCGGATTATTTTGCGCCGCTGAAAGCGTGGCTAGACGAACAGAATAAGGCGAAGGGTTATCCCGTGGGGTGGTAGTGCGAGAGTTGTCAGCCTTCCGTGTTCAGTTCTCAGGAGAAGCCCTGAGATTTGCGAATCGAGGATCGAGGCCATTCGAAGCGGGGCGCGTCTGAGTAATTTAGTTCTTTCTGACGAACAACTCACCACTGAGAACCGGGAACTCTTTTCAGGCGAGGGGGCCGGGATGCTTGAGGTAGCGATCGACGATGGCGTCGGCGGCGCGGTAAACGAAGGCGAGAACCGTGGGAGTGGGATTGGCGGAAGCGTTTTGCGGAAACGTCGAGCCGCCCAGGATGAAGAGATTGGGGAGTTGCCAGTGCTGCAAATAGGGAGAGACCACCGAGTGGGCGGGTGAGTCACCCATGATCGTGCCGCCTTGGATATGCGTGGAGTTGTAATGTGTGGCGTCGTAAGAGTGTAAGCCTGGAAAAGGATTGATCTCACGCGCGCCCATGGCGCGGGCGACTTGGACGGCGATTGGTGTGGCGAAGGCGGCCATTTTGCGTTCGTTGTCGCGCCAGTCAAGAGTGAGACGGAGAAGCGGGTCGCCGAGAGCGTCTTTGTAAACGGGGTCGAGGTCCATGAAATTCGTTTTATAGGCGAGATGCTCCCCAGCGAATCCAATGGTTGCCGTGCGGTCATAGCAGGAGATTGCAGCTTTCTTCCATTCTGATCCCCAAGTCGCTTTGATGGAATTTGGCAGCACCCCAAAGGCACCGATGGGCTGAAAGCCATAGCCACGGGCCCCGAAATAACCGCCACGCATGAAATTCAGCCCGGAGCGATCGAGATCGTCGCGGTCGAAATCGCTGAAGAGGACTCCCGCCGAGCCCGATCCCATGAAGCGGTTAAGCGGCCGGTCGAAAAAAGCGGTGGCGGCTCCAACAGTGACCTGGTGCGTGAGATTGCTGCCAACAGTGCCGCGGCCTGTGGCAGGATCGTAGGGTTCACCAATGCCGGAGAGCAAAAGAAAGCGCGTGTTATTGAACGTCCAGGAAGCGAGAAAGACGAGAGAAGCGGGCTGGAAGATTTCATCGCCTGAGGAGGCCACGTAGCTCACGCCGCGAGCGGCAGCAGGTTTCGAGACGGCGTCAAAGAGGATGCGGCGGACCCAGGCTCCGGCGCGCAAAGTAACGTTGCTGCGCTTCTCAATGACCGGCAGTAGAAGATTGGTGGGCTGCGCTTTTGCGCCGACCATGCAGCCGAAGCGGGCGCAGAAACCACAATAGGTGCAGCCGCCGCGAGAAATGCCATCCGGATTGGTGTACGTCTGGCTGATGTTCGCGGAGGGGGCGGGATAAGGATGGTAGCCGAGCGATTTTGCTGCGTCGCGAAATAGTACGGAGAAGTAGGGCATTTTTGTGGGCGGCGTGGGATACGCTTCGCTGCGCCAGCCTTCGAAGATGTTGCCGCCGTCCAGCAGCTTGCCGCGGATGTTGCCTGCCTGCCCCGAAGTCCCCAGCAGCTTGTCCACGCGAGTGTAGTAGGGCTCGAGTTCGTTGTAGGTGATGCCCCAATCGCGAACGGCATGGCTTTCAGGCAGAGCGTTGGCGCCGTACTTTTCCGAAGTTTTCGTGAGCAACTCAAAACAATCGGGAAGGAAGCGGGGAACCTGAGCGTTCCAATGCTCACCAGAGCCGCCGACGCCAGAACCGGGCAGAAAGGCTCCGTGCTGGCGAAGAGGAAGGGCGCGGCGCGCGGCATCGTGGCGAAGCGTGACGGTCTCTTTGGAGAGGTCCTGCATCATGCGAAAACGAATGGCGTAGTCCAGTTCATCCATGTCCGTGGAATAATCGGAGGCCCGGCGGGAAGGGCCGCGTTCGAGAACGACGATGTTGAGCGAGGTGCGCTGGGCAAGCTCTTTGGCCATGAGCAGGCCAGCCCAGCCGCCGCCGACGATGACGGCGTCAACCGCAGGAAGCGTCTTCACGGCTCGTCCTCGCTGGGACGAACCTTTGAGCCTGTGGCTTGACGAAGACTCACGGGCTTGGGACGAAACGCCTTGCCGTAATACTTCTCGATTTCGTCAAAGTTGCTCATCCGCGGACCCGGGAAGCCGATAAGCTGCCAGCCCACCATGCCCGCGTTTCCGCCATGCAGGGGATCACAGAACATGCCTTCGATCGTGTTTTGGCGAAGCAGAGAAAAAAACATTGTGGACTCGATCTTGCGCAAGGCTTCGTCTTGCGCGGCAGGTGCGAGGAAATGAAAACCTTGCAGGCCCTTCAAACCGTCCCGGTAAATCTGCCGCGGTGTGGCGCTGCCCTGATACCCAAGCTCGCGAGGGGCGTCTTCAAAGGGCGGCTGAGTGTAGCGAAAGCGATCGCGGCCGTAAGGGCCGGCGAGCTGGCGGTCGATGAAAATGGCCACGCCCGCTTCGCGAGCGCCGGGGCCGGATTCGTCGGAAGGCAAGATTCGAGATGCTGCGGCGGCAACGATAAGAGCTTCGGCTTCCGTAAAGAAACGAAGTGGGACGCGAATGGGTTTGTGCTGAGCGGAAAGCAGAGAAGCCTTGCGGTCGAGAGAATAGACCAGGAAGCCGCCGAGAGTGTTGGCGGAAAGCGTGAGAAAATGACGGCGGCGCATGTGCGAAGTGTAACAGAGGAACGAAGCCGCGGCACTCGCCGGGAGCGGGCCGAGAATCGTGCTATAAATAGAATTTAGTCTAGCTATAGAAACAATACATAGTCGAAGGGGAAGAGTCGTGGAATTCGCGTTTACCGAAGACCAGCAGCAACTGCGGAAAAGCGTACGGGAGTTCGCGGAAGGGGAAATTGCCCCGCACGTGATGGAGTGGGACGAGGCTTCGCACTTTCCGATCGAGATTCTGCCAAAGCTCGCAGAGATGGGGTTGCTGGGAGTGATCTTCCCGGAAGAATACGGCGGCGCGGGCCTAGGTTACATCGAATATGCGCTCGTGATTGAAGAACTGGCGCGGGTAGACGGCTCGGTGGGGCTCATCGTAGCGGCGCACAATTCGTTGTGTTCGAATCACATTTTCAAGTTCGGAACGGAAGCGCAGAAGAGGAAATATCTCGTGCCGCTGGCTTCCGGGAAAGCGATTGGCGCTTGGTCGCTGACGGAGCCCGAGGCCGGCTCGGACGCAGGCGGGACGCGCACAACAGCGGTGCGCAACGGGAAGTGTTGGGTGCTGAACGGAGCGAAGACGTTCACGACAAACGGCCACTACGCGGACTATTGCGTGGCCATGGCGGTGACCGACAAATCGAAGGGCTCGCACGGAATCAGCGCGTTCATTTTGGAAAAGGGCATGCCGGGATTCAAGCCGGGAAAGAAGGAAAACAAGCTGGGCATGCGCGCAAGCGACACTTCGGAAGTCACTTTCAGCGATTGCCACGTGCCCCAGGAGAATTTGTTGGGGCCGGAAGGCGAAGGGTTTACGGGAAGCCTGAAAATCCTGGATGGCGGGCGGATTTCGATTGCGGCGTTGGCGCTGGGAATGGCCGAAGGCGCTTTGGAAGCAGCGATAAAGTACGCGAAGCAGCGGAAACAATTCGGGCAAACCATCAGCGACTTTCAGGCGGTGCAATTCCAGCTGGCAGACATGGCCACGCAAGTGGAGGCGGCGCGGCTGCTGGTGTATCAGGCCGCATGGCTTGCGGACAAAAGTGACGCGCGGTTTACGAAGGAATCGAGCATGGCAAAACTGTTCGCGAGCGAAGTGGCCGTGCGCGTGGCAAATGATTGCGTGCAAATTCACGGGGGCTACGGATTCATCAAGGACTATCCGGCGGAGAAGTACTATCGCGACGTGAAACTGTGCACCATTGGCGAAGGCACAAGCGAGATTCAACGCCTGGTAATTGCACGACAGCTCCTTGGTAAGAAATAATAGGCGCGTGCATTCCGTCTCCCCGAAAAGCTCCATAGGACAAGAATGACCGTGCCCAAAGTGGCTGTTGATCAATGGGCCGAACAGGTGCGCGCGGGCAACATACGCGCGCTATCTCGCGCGATCACCGCCATCGAAAATCACGCGCCGGAAGCAGAGGAGTTGTTGCGGCGGCTCTTCCCGTATACGGGCCAAGCGTATCTAACCGGCGTGACCGGCGCGCCGGGAACGGGAAAGAGCACGTTGGTGGACCGTCTGGCGGCGTTTCACCGCAAACATCAGGAACAAGTAGGTGTGATTGCCGTGGACCCGACGAGCCCGTATTCCGGCGGAGCGATTCTTGGGGATCGCATTCGCATGCAGGGGCACGCCGGCGATGCGGGCACGTTTATTCGCTCGATGGCTACGCGGGGATTTCTTGGCGGGCTGGCGGGCGCGACCGCCGAAGTGGCGCTGCTGCTGGATGCTGCGGGCAAGAAACACGTGCTCATCGAAACGGTCGGTGTGGGGCAGGATGAGATTGACATCGTGCGGCTGGCCGATTGCGTGATCGTCGTGCTCGTTCCGGGTCTTGGCGACGACATTCAGAATATGAAAGCCGGGTTGATGGAGATTGGCGACATTTTTGTGCTGAACAAGGCGGATCGCGAAGGCGCGGACCGGCTGGAGCAACAATTGCTCGCGATGCTTTCGCTCGCGATGCCCCGGGAGGGCTGGCAGCCGCCGGTGATTCGGACAGTGGCCACGGAAAACCAAGGAATCGAGGGGCTGGCCGGTGCGGTGAAGAAATTTGAAAAGCATTTTGAAGCGAGCGGCGAGCGGAAGCGCAAGCATGTGGACCATTGGAAGAAACGCTTGGTCGAACTGCTCGAATCGCGGTTGCTTGAGCGAGCGCTGGGCGGAGCGGCGGGCGAGGCAAGGTTAACGGAGTTAGCCAAGGAAGTGGCGGAGCGGAAAAAGGATCCGTTTGCTGCGGTGAATGAAATTTTGAGACGCAGCGGACTCGGGGGATAAGGAGCGGAGAAGCATGGTGGCAAAGCAGGCAAGAAAGGGAAAGGGCAGAGCCAACGGGGCACTAGCAAGCATCGGCATCATCGGCGGCAGCGGGCTTTACTCCATGGGCGGCCTGACAAAAACGCGAGAGATTCGCGTGAAGACGCCGTTTGGGGAACCTTCCGATGCCATCGTCTTGGGAATACTGGAGGGTAAGCGCGTGGCGTTTCTGGCGCGGCATGGGCGGGGGCACCGCATTTTGCCAAGCGAAATCAATTACCGGGCGAACATTTACGCCATGAAGTTGTTGGGAGTCGAGCGAATTATTTCGGTGAGCGCGGTGGGCTCGTTGAAAGAGGATTTGCGGCCTGGAGAATTTCTCGTCCCGGACCAGTTTTTCGACCGGACCAAGAATCGCGCGTCGACGTTTTTTGGAGCTGGGCTTGTGGCGCACGTGGCGTTCGCGCATCCTACATGCGGGCAATCATCGGGCGTGCTGGCCGACGCGTGCGCGCAGGAAGCCGTGAAAGTGCACCGGCGCGGCACGTACATTTGCATTGAAGGGCCACAGTTTTCAACGCTGGCCGAGGCGGAAGTCAACCGGCAATTGCGATTTGACGTGATTGGCATGACCAACTTGACCGAGGCCAAGCTGGCACGCGAAGCGGAGATTTGTTATGCGACCATCGCGATGATCACGGACTACGACTGCTGGCACCCGGATCATGAATCGGTGACCGCGGCCGAGGTCATCGCAACGTTGAACCAGAATGCCGAAAACGCGCAGAAAGTGCTGCGCGCGGCGGTACGCGCGATGCCTGTGGGGCGTTCGTGCAAATGCGGAGCGGCGCTCGAACATTCGCTGGTTACCGATATGAAGCTCGTTCCCGCTGCTACCAAAAAACGGCTAGCAGCAATCCTCGGCAAATACGCTTCCTAGGAGCGACATGTGTCCTTACTGGTCGTTGGGTCGGTGGCCTTCGATGCGTTGGAAAGCCCTTATGGGAAGGTGGACCGCGCCGTTGGCGGAGCAGCCACGTATTTTGCCGTGGCGGCCAGTTTTTTCACGCATGTGAATCTGGTGGGGATTGTCGGGGAGGACTTCACGGAAGTGGACGCGCAGATTTTTCACGGGCGGACGATTAATCTCGACGGGCTGGAGCGCGCCTGCGGGAAAACGTTTTTTTGGGCCGGCCGCTATTCGCAAAATTTAAATGAGCGCGTGACCCTCGCAACCGAACTGAACGTATTCGCAGAGTTCCGGCCCAAGCTGCCCGAAAAATATCGCAGCTCAGAATACGTTTTTCTCGCGAATATCGCGCCAGACCTGCAGCGCGACGTGCTGCATCAGGTGAAGAAAAGGCCGAAGCTCGCGGCGATGGATACGATGAATTATTGGATTGAACGGACCAATGCGGAGCTACGGGAGACCTTGAAGCACGTCGACATTCTGATGATCAACGATTCGGAAACGCGCGAGCTTTCGAACGAACACAACCTACTGCGCGCGGCGAAACATATTTTCAAGATGGGGCCGAGCATCCTGGTGGTCAAACGCGGCGAATACGGCGCCATGATGGTGGACAAGCGCGGCGTGTTTTGCGTACCCGCGTTTCCCCTGGAGGAGCCGCACGATCCTACGGGAGCGGGTGACAGCTTCGCCGGCGGATTTATGGGATATCTTGCGGGAAGCAAAAGCACGAGCGACGCGTCGCTGCGGCGGGCGATGGTCTACGGATCGGTGCTGGGAAGCTTCGCGGTGGAAAAATTCGGGTTGGACCGGCTGCGGCACTTGAAGCCTAGCGAGATACACGCCAGAGCACGGCACTTCTCAAAATTGACGCAATTCAAATTGTAGGCGGATAAAATCACACACAGGCGCGCTCGAGCGCCGGAGCCATGCTATCTCTTCGCGACATTTTTTTGCGGTTGACCATTGCCGCGGTGCTTGGCGCTATCATCGGCATCGAGCGCGACCTGCGGCGCCGCCCGGCTGGCATGCGAACGAGCCTTTTTGTATGCATGGCCACAGCGCTGTTCACGATACTCTCCGGTGAGATCGCGCGGCTGTTCGGCGATACCGGGAGCACGCGCATCGCTTCGAATATCGTTCAGGGCATTGGTTTCCTGGGCGCGGGAGCGATTCTGAAAGAGGCGGGCGGGCGAGTGGGCATGACCACCGCCGCCACCATTTTTGTGGAAGCGGCCATCGGCATGGCTGCCGGGGGCGGGCTTTTCGCCGTGGCAACATATTCGACCGCGCTCGTGCTTTTTGGGCTGGTTTGCCTGGGATGGGTGGCGCAGCGATTTGATTTGAAGTACCGTCCCATGGCCTTTCGCGTCACCACCAGCCATGCCGAGAGCGTCGCCACAGAAGTACAACGCTTGCTGAACGAATTAAAGGCACCGATGCAGCATTTTCGCGTATCCATGGCGGGAGGAAAGTCGATTGTGGAATTCGAGTCCGTGGTCAGCCACAGCCAGCAGGAAAAGATTGTTTCGCAGCTCAACCGCCAGGGAGTGATCACCGAGGTGATGCCGGTCGAGGGTAGTCGCGAATGAATGTGGGCAACGGGACTCCGCGAAAACCGAAAGCGCTGACGAAAGGTTCCCGCCTGGCGGTGTTTGCTCCGGCGTCGCCGGCAGATTCGGTGGAAATGATCGCCGGGCTCGCAGAACTGAAGCGCAAGGGTTTCCAAGTGGTTGCAAATCAAAACAGCAAATCCGAAGGCTATTTTGCAGGAGCAGCGCTCGAGCGCATGACCGGATTTGTTTCCGGCATCCAGTCAGCGGAGATCGACGGGCTGGTGGCGCTGCGTGGGGGCTACGGGTCGAATTATTTGCTGGAGTTCGATCTCGAAAAGAACCTGGGCAGAGCCAAAAGCGTGATCGGATTCAGCGATTTGACTACGCTGCAGATTTATCTTTGGCAGAAATGCCGCTGGGTAACCTTCTACGGGCCAATGGTGGCTGCGGGAATCAATGCAGGAGCTGGCGCGGTGAGAGGCTATGATGAGAACTCCTTCCTTCAGGCGATTGGAAAAGCGGAAGCAGGCTGGAAGCTGCGTCTAAAGGGAGAAGCGGTGCTGACAGGGCAGGCCATGGGGCAAGTTTTGGGTGGGGCCATGACATTGGTCGAGGCTACGATTGGAACACCGTGGGAACTGGATACAAAAGATTCCATTCTCATTCTCGAGGACCGAGGGATGAAGCCGTACCAGGTGGATCGCGTGCTCATGCACTTGAAGCAGGCAGGAAAATTTGAGGGCGTAAGGGGAATCGTGCTGGGAGAATTCCCGGACAGCCCCGCGGCGGCGGGAGCGCCAACCGTAAAGGAAGTTTGCGCGCGCATCTTGCGGCCGTTGGGGATTCCCATCGTCTACGGCGCTCCGGTGGGGCACACGACACAGCCTATGTTGACGATCCCGCTGGGCATCAAAGCGCGGCTGGATGCGGAAGGCGAGGGAACACTGGAATTCCTGGAACCGGCGGTGACAACGTGACAGAAACGAAGCACGTTCATGTGATTGGAATCGGCGGCTCGGCGATGGCCCCGCTGGCGGGAATGTTGCGCGAGCACGGCTTTCAGGTGACGGGGTCGGATTCAGGAGTTTATCCGCCGGCCTCGACATTGCTCGAGAGCCTGGGAATTTCGTTTTATCACTCGTTCGATGCAGCTCATTTGCAACCGGCGCCCGACCTGGCGGTCATCGGAAACGTCATCGCGCGAGGCAATCCGGAACTGGAAGAGGTGTTGGACCGGCGCATACCCTATCGTTCTCTGCCCGAGATGCTGGAAGAAGTGTTTCTGCCGGGAAAGCACTCGATTGTGGTAAGCGGCACGCATGGCAAGACCACGACCACCGCGATGCTGGCGTGGATTTTTCAAACGGCAGGGAAGCAGCCAAACTTTTTGGTGGGGGGCGTTGCGGAAAATTTCGGAAAGAGCTACGGGCTCGGCGGCGGAGAAGAATTTATTCTCGAGGGCGACGAGTACGAGACCGCGTTTTGGGATCGCGGGCCGAAATTTTTTCATTATCATCCCGATGATTTGATCGTGACGTCGCTGGAGTACGATCACGCAGACATTTACCCGGATTTTGAGACCTATCAACTGGCCTTTCGCCGTTTGGTGAACCTCGTGCCGCGGCGAGGAAAAGTGGTGATTTGGGGCGACACGGAGGAATCGGGGCCGGCGTTGCGCCGCGCGGCAGAAAAAGCGTTCTGTGTGGTGGAATCCTATGGATTTGGCACTGCGAATGACTGGGTGGCTAAAGAATTCGTTGTCGAAGGTGAGCGGATGCGTTTTCGTGTCGAGCATCGCGGAAGACCGTTTGGCGAGTTCTCGCTGACAGCAACTGGGAAACACAACGCGCTGAACGCCATGGCGGCAATGGCCGTGGCACATGGGCGGGGAATCAGCCGAAAGCAAGTTGCCGAGGCGCTCGAGACTTTCCGCAGCGTGAAGCGGCGCATGGACGTCAAGGGCGAGATTGGCGGCGTGCTGGTGGTCGATGACTTCGCGCATCACCCTACCGCCGTGAAAGCCACGATCGAAGCGGCGCGAACGCGCTGGCCCGGGCGGCGGTTGTGGGCGATTCTCGAGCCGCGCTCGAATTCCATGCGCCGCAAAGTGTTTCAGGAAGCCTTGCCGAAGGCGCTCGCACTGGGCGATCGCATCATTCTCGGCGGGGTGTACCGGGCGCAGCAGTTGGGCGATGATAATCGCATGGACCCAGAGGCGGTTGCCGCGGATGTTCGCCAGCTTGGAAAAGATGCTCGCGTATTTCCCAGTTCGGATGCGATTGCGGAGCATCTGGCGGGGGCGGCGAAAGCGGGCGACTTGCTACTCATCATGTCGAATGGCAGCTTTGACGGATTGTGCGAAAAACTGCTGAAGAAGCTCAGTGCGACCGGGCAAGTTCCAAGTGAGGCCAAGGCCCGGTGAACCTCCTTCCTGCCTGGAAACGGCTTCGAACTCCATTCCTCCTTTGTTTTTTGGCCCTGCTGGCATTGGGCTCGGCCGGCAAAGCCACCATTCAGTACACCGTCTCACTCGAACATCCTGAACAGCATCTATTCCACGTGACGATGACCATTCCCGAGGTAAAGGGCGAAGTCACCGTGCAGATGGCAGCTTGGAACGCGCTGTATCAAATTCGCGATTTCAGCGCGCACCTCCAGCAAGTGGAAGCATTTGTTGGGGCCGAGAAAGCTCCGATCGAAAAACTTGACAAGCAGACCTGGCGGATCGACGGGAATGGGACGGTTACGGTTCGCTACGCCACGTATTGGGATGAAGTCGGACCATTTGGGACGCAACTGAACAGTGAACATGCATTCATCAATCCGGCGATGATTCTGTTTTATGTTCCAGACCGACAAGCGGAAGCGGTATCTGTTTCGTTGAATGAAATCGCGTCGGATTGGCGCATCCAGTCGGCGGCTAGGATAATTTGCGCGCACTCTGGCCCCCATAGTGCCTGTTCTGCCGAGAGCCCGAGCTATGGCACGTTTGCGGACAGTCCAATGGAAATCGGTAAGTTTCAAGAGTTTGATTTGCCCGGAGCGTTGCCCCGCGTAACCGTTGTTGTCCACGGGGAAAAATGGAGGCGGAAGCTTATTGAAGAGGATTTGAAGAAAATTTGCGAGTATGAAATCAAGCTCATGGACGGCGCGCCTTTCGATCATTACATGTTCCTGCTGCACATTGGAAAAGGCGCTGGCGGCGGGGGCATGGAGCATTCGTTTTCGACGGCCATCGGCGTCTCGTCAGACGAGTATCTGGCAAGTGTGGCGGCACATGAATTTTTTCACTTGTGGAATGTGAAGCGCATCCGCCCAGCGTCGCTCGAGCCGGTGGACTACACCAAGGAGCAGTACACACGAGCGCTGTGGTTCGCCGAAGGCGTGACGAGCACGTATGGCTCCTACACGCTCGTTCGCACCGGTATCTGGAACAAGGACCACTTTTATGACGACCTGAGCGAGCAGATCACCGAACTCGAAGGCCGGCCAGCAAACCGCTGGCAAAGCGCGGAGCAATCCAGCCTCGATGCCTGGCTGGAAAAATACCCGCTCTACAATCAACCGGAAGTCAGCGTGTCGTATTACACCAAGGGGCAGGTGCTGGGAGACTTGCTGGACATTCTGATCCGCGATCGCACGAACAACGCAAAGAGCCTGGACGATGTGCTGCGCTCGATGAATCAGGATTTTGCCAAGCAGGGAAAATTTTATCGGGACAGTCTGGACGTGCGCTTGGAAGCCGAGAAGGTTGCTGGAAGCTCGTTCGAGGAGTTTTTCCAGAAATACGTGGCGGGTAGCGAACCTTTTCCGTATCAACAAATCCTGGGCCTCGCAGGGCTGAAACTGCAGGCCACCGAGCAGCGGCGCGCCACACTGGGTTTTTCGGCGGAACGCGATCCCAGCGGCGCGTTGGCGGTGAAGTCCGTGGACCCCGACGGCCTGGCCGCGCAAGCCGGGCTTCGTGTGGGGGACGTTATCGTCGCGTGGAACGGCGGAGAGCCGCCCCGCCGCATCGGGCGTTGGATCTATGAACAAAAGCCGGGAGACATGCTGAAGCTGAAGGTCCGCCGAGAGGAAAAAGAAATTTCAATGGAGTTTCCTGTTGGGGAGATGAAGGAGACTGTTTACGCGGTCTTTGAGGATCCGGAGGCTGGCGGAAAAGCGCGCAACATCAGGGAGGGGTTGCTGCGAGGCGAGACGGCGTCCGCCAATGGGCATTAGCCTCCTTATGCTCCGAACACTTTTCGTCGCGATCTTTTTGTCTCTGTATATCCTGCTGGTCGGGCCGCCGGTGATCCTCTACACGGTGATCACGAAGAATCCCGGTCCTCTGTATTGGGCGGGAGTCAAGGGAGTGATGTTTTTCGTCCGCGCCGTCGGAGTGCGCGTGCGAGTGAGAGGCGTCGAACGCATTCCTGAGGGAGTTTGCTTGTTTGCCGCAAATCATACCAGCGCCGCGGATCCCCCGGCCATTATCAGCGCGATACCCCGCCGCGTGGCTGTCCTTCTGAAAGAGTCCCTGTTTAAGTGGCCAATTGTGGGGCAGGCATTCCAGGCGGCGCGGTTCATCCCGGTCAACCGCAGCGACCGCGAGTCAGCCATTGCCAGCGTGGAGAAAGCCACCGCAGCGATAAAGGCGGGGCAATCGTTTTTGATCTATCCCGAGGGCACGCGCAGCCCTGACGGGCGTCTGCAAGAATTCAAGAAAGGCGCAGTGGTCATGGCCATCAAAGCAGGTGTGCCTATCGTGCCCATGGCTTGTTCCGGCGCGCATCGCATCATGGAGAAACGCTCGCTGGTGATTCATCCAGGAGAAATCGTGGTAGAGTTCTTGGAGCCCATCGACGCGTCGAAATACACCTTCGAGGAGCGCGACATCTTGAACAAAGTTGTGCACGACGCCATGGCTGCCGCGCTGCCGCCCGACCAACGGCCAGCTACTGCCGGTAAAAATCCAAAATAGAAGAGGGCTGCGAAAAAAAGCCGTTTGTTTACCCCATCGAGTAGTACAGGAAGCCGTACCGGGCTTGACGCGCACCTTGCAGTGATATACCAAGAAAATGCGCCAGCGGCTGCGTTCCCAATGAAAAACCTTTGCGTTTGTCTCTTCGCGGTTTCCTTAGCAGTTTCCGCTGCGCTTGCCGCATCCGGGACTTTTGCGCCCAGTGCCTGGGCGCAAAAGCCTCCTCTTGCTTCCATTTCCGTCGAAACAGGAAAACTGGGCGTGCAGATCCCGGAGGACTTTGTCGGAATCAGCCTGGAAGTTTCCGCCGCCGGGCAGGGGGTCGCACCGTTCGCGAAACCGGGCGCCGCAAAACAGGGCCCAGCACCGCAACTCGCCGCGCCCGCGCGCGTTCCTCAATACGCGCTCGGCCGAGGCGGCGAGCCGAACGAAATCTTTTTTCAATTTCTTCGCAACCTCGGGCCTGGCGTCCTGCGGCTCGGCGGGAACAGCCAGGACAACACCTGCTGGAAGCCGGCGTCCGCTCCGCATCCCGATTGGTGCAAAGGCGAAATCACTACCGAGGACTTCCGCCTCTATTCGCAAGCCGCAAAAAGTTCCGGATGGCGCCTCATCGTCGGCATGAACCTAAAGCAGAACTCTGCGTCTTGGGCGGTTGACGAAGTGAAGGCCATGGCGAAGGAGATCGCGCCCGAGGAAATTCTCGGGCTCGAAATCGGCAATGAGCCCGACCATTTCGCTCGGGCGGGCCGGCGGCCGGAGAGCTACTCCCCGGCGGACCTCGCGAAAGATTTCCGCGCCTACGCCGAAAGTTTTCAGAAAGACCCCGTCGCCCGAAAATACGCGCTCGTTGGCCCGGCGGTATGCTCCGCCTGGCGGAACGCCAACGATCTTGCCGCGTTCCTGGATGGAGTCGGCCCTTCCACCGTCAAGCTGGTCACCGTGCATGCTTATCCGCGAACCACGTGCCGAGGGAACACGGTTACAACCGGAGAACTTCTCGCTCCGGAGCTCGTTTCCCATTTTAACGAAGCCGCAAAGACGTGGGTCGCCGCAGGGCGTCAACGCAATTTGCCGGTTGCGCTCGCCGAGACGAATTCGGCTGCCTGCGGCGGTATGCCCGGCGTGAGCAATTCCTTCGCGTCCGCGCCGTGGGGGCTTGACTGGCTGTTTTCCGCAGCGGAGGACGGATTTTCCGGGCTGAATTTTCACATCGGCTATCGCCCCGGCGGCGCCTGGTACAATCCAGTGGATACCTACAAAACGGAAGAGGCCGGCGGCCCGCGATACGAAAACATTGCCGAACCGCTGTATTACGCGATGTACGCATTCGCAAAAAACGCTTCGGGCGAATTTCTCTTGCCTGCGACGGTTGAGAGCGCATCGAATATTCGCGCTTATGCGACAACTGCATGCGCCGATTGCGCCATCCATGTCGCGGTTCTCAACAAAGACCTTGCCGCTTCGGGCCCCGTCCTGGTGCGCGTGCCGGGGCACGCAGGCGCCGCGAGGCTGCTCCTGCTGAGGGCTCCGAAGCTGGAATCCCTGGCTTCCGAAGTAACATACGGCGGAGAGCAATTTGACCGCCAAGCGCGAATCGCGCCGCGGCCATCCGAGGAAATTCGGCCGAACTCCAAGGGCGAGTACGAATTCCATTTGCCAAATGCCGCCATCGCATTTCTTGCCATTCCCGCCGCAAACGCCCACTAAAAAATTCGCGGGACCTTTGCCGCCGAAACGAATTCTCTGAGGTTGAGTCAGTGGACTGGCAATCGTCCGCTCGGGTCCGAAATTCCCAAGCTCAGCGGGCCCTGAGGCGGCCGAGCTGCGATTCGAGCTCACGGACACGTTTTTGCAATTCCGGAAGCTGATTGAGCGCGGCCATCATTTTGAGCCATTGGCGATTTTCGACTGCGGGATAACCGGAATAGAAAGCGTTCGCCGGGACGTCGTTGGGCACGCCGCTCTGCGCCGTGATCACCGTGCCGTCACCCACAGTGAGATGGCCGGCGGTGCCCACTTGTCCGGCGAGAATACAATTGTTCCCGATTTTCGTCGAACCTGCCAGACCTACCTGACCGCAGAGCATGGTGTTCGAGCCTACTTGTGAAGCGTGGCCGACCAGCACGAGGTCATCAAGCTTAGTTCCGCGTCCGATGCGAGTCTCACCGACCGTGGCGCGGTCTACGCAGGCATTGGCTTGCACTTCCACATCATCTTCAAGCACCGCAGGGCCAGACTGTACCATCTTGTACCAACTGCCGTTGTTTTGCTTGGCGAAACCCAGTCCATCGCCTCCGATGATCACGCCGTTTTGCAGGATCACCCGGTTGCCGATCCGGCTGTGCTCGCGCACGACCGAGTGTGCGTGAGCAAAGAAGTCATCGCCGATGCGGGCTCCGCGGTAGATGGCTACAAAGCTGTGCAGAACCGCGTTGCGCCCGATTAGGGTGTCCTCGTCGACGTAGCAGTACGGTCCGACATGCGCACGTTCGCCGATTTTGGCGCTTTTCGCGATGATGGCCGTCGGGTGAACCCCAGGGGCGTACGTTGGCGCGTCGTAGAAGAGTTCGAGGGCGCGCGCGAACGCGAGATAAGGATTGGCCGAGCGCAAAGCGGCGATGGGCGGCAGGGACTTGTCGCGTTCGATGGACACGCCTTCTTCGACTAGGATCGCGGAGGCGCGAGTCGTCTTGAGCAGCGCGAAATATTTGCGATTCGCCAGAAAAGTTAGCTGGCCCGGCTCGGCGTGCTCCATGCCGGCAACGCCGGAAATTTCCAGTTCCGCTGGGCCTTCAAGGCGGCAATTCAGCTTTTGCGCGAGCTCGGCAAGTTTCATAAAAGGCGCTCCTCCGGCAAGGACAAGCATGAGTTCAAGGTTCAAGAGTTCAGGGAAAAGAAAAATCAAAGATAACCTAGAGATGCAGAGTCCGCAAAGGGACCCAGGGAAGCAAAGAAGTTTAAGAGTTCAAGGTTCAAAAGTTGAAGAAAGACGCGGGACACAAAGAAAGTCGACGGGACGCGCCGCGAGAAGCTTATTCGTTGAAAAGGCGAGGCTGAGCGGCGGCCGCGGCCGCGGGTTTGCGTCGAGCGATGCCAACGACGCCGAGCACGGTCACCTCGGCAAGCGCAGCGCGCGGCACGAAGATGCGATCCGTGGAGGAATTCAGGTCTGGAGGCGTGATCTGGAGACCGTTGTCAAGCAGCGATAACAAGTCGTTGGGAATGACCCCCTCGAGCGTTTCGCCATCATGGAATCTCAGCTTCACCCATAAACCATCGAGCTTGGGGCGGCTCAGAAAAGCTTTGCGCTGCGGCAGAAACTCATCGGAAAACTCACGCACGAAAAAAATGGAACGGACTTTGGCGACGGGGAATTGCACATGCTCCCCGTCAGGGGTAAGCACATCGATGGGATCAAGCTGGCCGAGGCGGGCAGGATTCAAGTATCCGCGCAGGGACTTCCTGTCGGCGAGCACAAGAACAACTTTCTTGTGCGTCGAGGCTGGGGCTTTCGTCTTCAAGACCGGCAAATCTCCGGGTGGCAAGTCGCAAATTTGCTAATCAGGCGAATGTATGTTATGTTAAGCAAGCTTTCTCTGTCAAGTTGTTGTTTTCATTGGGGTTAGGGGTCGCGGGAGCGCCGCCGCTTGACCGATAAAAAGCATATCCTAAAATCGGCCTCGATCATCTCTTTGGTCACTGTCGTAAGCCGCGTCCTCGGCTACGTGCGCGACCAGCGCATCACTTTGCTCCTGGGAACCACGCTTTCCGCCGATGCCTACGTCCTAGCGTACCGCATTCCGAACCTGTTTCGCAGGCTGGTGGCGGAAGGCTCCATGACCGCCTCCTTCATTCCGGTCTTTTCCGGCTATATGCAGGAGAAAAGCCCGGAAGATGTCTGGGACTTCGCCAACCGCTTGTTTTGGACCCTGGCCCTGGTTGCGGCCGTCATCAGCGTCCTCGGAATGGTTTTCTCGCCCGCCGTCGTGCAACTGTTTTCCGGGGCCAACGTGGCTCGCGACGAGGCCGTAGCCTTGAACCGCATTCTCTTCCCCTATTTGTTTTTCATCGCCCTGGCCGCGCTGGCCATGGGAATCCTTAACTGCTTCCATATCTTTGGTTTGCCCGCAGCAACACCAGTCATGCTGAACGTGGCCACCATCCTTTTCTCGGTGGGGATCGTCTGGCATCACTTCAAGGATGCAGCCACGTCTTTGGCAGTAGGAGTTCTAGCAGGGGGGGTCCTGCAATTTCTCATTCAGGTTCCGGCCTTGGTGCGCAAAGGCATGAACTTCAACTTCGGCATCTCGTTTTCACATCCGGCCATTCGCGAAGTGTCGCGCTTGATGCTCCCCCGGCTTTTCGGAATCGGCATTGGCCAGATCAATCTCCTGATCGACACTAAGTTTGCTACCGCGGCGACCATGCCTGCAGGAAGTCTCGCGGCGCTATATGTTGCCGACCGCGTGATGGAGCTGGTGTTGGGCGGGTACGCCATTGCCGTCGCTACGGCCATTCTTCCGATGATGTCGCACCAGGCGGCGGTAAAGGATTATGAATCACTGAAGAAAACGCTCTCTTTCTCGGTGCGCATTGTGGCGTTCATCACCATTCCGGCAGCATTGGGGTTGATGGTGCTTCGCGAGCCGATCATCCGCGTGCTGTTCCAGCACGGGCATTTCGACGCCGAATCCACCCGATTAACGGCGCGCGCGTTGCTCTATTACGCCATCGGCTTGCCCGCGTTGGCGACGGTGAAGTTGGTCGTGCCGGCATTTTACTCCGCAAAGGATACGAAGACGCCGGTGGTCGTCGCTTCCATCTCGCTGGTCATCAATATCGTGCTGAACATCCTTTTCCTCGAAGTATTCTTCCGGCGCGTGCAAAATGGCGGGCCGGCTTTGGCCACGGCGCTCGCGACGTTCTTTGACTTTTTTTCGCTGCTCTTTATTTTCCGCGCGCGCTACGGTTCGATGGGAATGATGCAGGTCATGCGCTCTTTCGCGAAGATTTCGTTGTGCGCCGGCATCATGGGCGTGGCCTGCTGGTTTGGGAATCGCTACACGGCATTCACCATACACTCCCGCTTCCTCGTTCAGTTGGCTGTATTTGCGGTTTTGATCAGCGGCGCAACAGTGCTCTACCTTGCGCTCGCGTGGATTTTCCGCTGCCATGAGATTGAGGAAGTCTACGGAATTGCGGTTCGGCGCCGCGCCCCGGGCGGCGAAGGCAGCTACGCGGAGGCCTGATGGAGGTAGCGGCTGCCATCTCGTCGTTTTTGACCCACATCCGGGTCGAAAGAGGGCTGTCGGCGAACACGGTCTCCGCCTACCGACGAGACCTGATGAAATTCAGTGAGTTTGCGCAGAAGCGCAAGCTCTCCCTTCAGGCGGTCAGCCGTGACGATTTGGTGGATTTTCTGGCCGGGCTTTACCGTCAGCGGCTTGAAAGTAAAAGCGTGGCGCGGCACCTCGTGTCTTTGCGAAATTTCTTACGCTTCGCGCAGATTCAGGAACTGATTCCCGCGGATCCTTCCGTGAATCTGGAATCGCCCAAGATCCGCCGGTCCTTGCCTGGGTATCTTCGGCTGGAAGAAGTGGAACGTCTGCTGGCTCAGCCGGACGCGAAAACGCCGTTCGGCTTGCGTGACCGCGCCATGGTGGAAGTGCTGTATTCGGCGGGCTTGCGCGTATCGGAGCTGGTTGGCTTGCGCGTTAGCGATCTTGACACCAAAGTAGGTTGTGTGCGCTGTATCGGCAAAGGCGACAAGGAGCGGATCGTGCCCATCGGGAAAAAGGCCCTGGGCATGGTGGAACGGTATCTGCGCGACGCGCGACCTAAGCTGCTTGGCAAGGCCACGAGCAGCCCTACGCTGTTCGTGAATCGCCGCGGCGGCCGACTTAGCCGCGTGGGTGTGTGGAAGATTCTTTCCTCTTACGGGCGGCGTGCGGGGTTGCGCGTGGCGCTCACGCCGCACATGCTGCGGCACAGTTTTGCCACGCATTTGCTGGAGCGCGGCGCGGACCTGCGGTCGGTGCAATTGATGCTGGGCCATGCGGACATTTCCACGACGCAAATTTATACGCACGTCGTGGAAGAGCGGTTGAAACAGATTTACAAAGCGCATCACCCGCGTGCATAACGCGGCGGTTCGAAGGAGCTCATTGCGGGTGGCTCCGCGACCTCGAACGCGGACGCCCTGAAGCAGAAGGAGCGCAATGCCTGATTACATGTTTTTGCTGGAAAGCCGGCTCTCACCCGAGCAGCGGGCCGCGATGCTGCGCGTGCAGGAGCTCTCTGCGGCGCTAGGCTTCAATGTGTACCTTACGGGCGGGACGGTAAGGGACCTGATCACCGGGGCTTCGTTGCGCGATCTCGATTTTACCGTGGAGGGGAATCCGTCGCGCATCGCCCGCGAGCTCGAGAAAGGCGGCGCAAAAGTCCTCCTCGAAGATGAGAAATACCGTCACGTCGAAGTCTTGTTTGCCGGCGATTGCGAAGGCAGTCTTTCTGCGGCGCGCGACGATTATTACGTGCGGCCGGGAACACGCCCGGAAATCCGCTGGTCCACGATCATGGAGGACTTGCGGCGCCGCGATTTTTCGTTGAATGCCATTGCTATTTCGCTAAATCCTGCATCTCGCGGGTTGCTCTTGGACCCCACGAACGGGCTGTCCGACATCGAGCGCGCGGAAGTGCGGGCGCTAAGCATCCACAGTTTCACCAATCAGCCGGTGCGTCTGTTGCGCCTGCTGCGGTTTGCGGCACGTATGGGCTTTAAGGTCGAGCAGCGTACGCAGGAGTGGTTCGACCTGGCCATCGAGCGCAACTTGCATCACTCCATCGAGCAGGAGGACGCCGGCAGCGAACTGCAGGCCGTTGCGCGCGAGGAACGCCCCACGGTGGTGCTCAAGGCCTGGGAAGAGGTCAAGTTGCTGGAGGTAATCAATCCCCTCCTTGCCAAAAAGCATCCGGATTATGACGCCATCAACCGGTTGGTGAAGGTGCGCGAGGATTTGTTCACTGCCGGATTTCGCCCGCGACTCGCCACGCCCATGCTGCTGGCTATCCTGGGACGTCTGAAGGATCGCGAATTGTCGGGCGTGCTTGCAAAGGCGGGCTTCCGCGCCGCAGAACTTGAATCCGTTTTGACGTTTGAAGAAAAGGCGCTCGCAGCGCAGAAAGAGTTAGTGGGGAAGAAGATGCAGGCGCCGATTGACGCCTACCACTTTCTCGAGAAGCTTCCACAGGAACAAATGGCCTATTTGCTGGCCGAGTCCAACAACAGCAGTGCGCTCTCAAAAATCCGCGCCTACCTGCACAAGTGGCGGCCCATTCGCAGCGGATTGACGCAGGTCGGAAATGAACTGGAAGCGCTAGGAATGGCCCGAGGCCCGAAATTTGAGCAGATTGTCGAACAGGTCTTTGCCATGCAGCTCACCGGTCGCGGTAAGACGCCCGAGGAGCGCGAGAAAATCCTCCGCAGGCTGAGCGGGATTAAAGAACCACCCAAAAAGAAAGAAAGAGAGAAGAAGCCACCGAAGGGCGCTGCCAAGGCGCATGCCGCAGCGGGAGGCGCGTCTGCGGGCCATAAGCAGGCCACACCGAAAGCGGAGATGAAACACGATGCAAAGGCAAAGGTGTCGCCTGCAAGGTCCGCGGCTAGGCGCAGCGCAGCAAAGGCTCAGGCCCGGCACGGGAGCCCTGCCAAAAGGAACCATCATCGCTGAGGCCAAACACCCGCAGATCCTGGTTTTCGAAGCCTGTGGGAAACTCACATTGCGTAATGCAAATCTCCGGAGGGAGTTTTAGAATCTCTGTATGGGGCAACCGCAGTTCGTACATCTGCACGTACACACGGATTACAGCCTGCTCGACGGGGCCTGCGAAACGTCTGAACTGCTCGACGAGGCCTCGCGCCAGAAGATGCCCGCGGTGGCCATCACGGATCACGGCAATCTGTTTGCGGCGGCCAATTTCTTCTACGAAGCGAGCAAGAGGGACGTCAAGCCGATCATCGGCTGTGAGGTTTACGTCGCCAAAGGCAGCCGCCACGACCGCGGGGATAAAACAAACGGCAGCAGCGGGCCGGAAAAAGCGGAACTCGAAGCCGGAATGCGCGGCACCAACCACTTGGTACTGCTGTGCGAGACGCCGGAGGGCTACCACAATTTAATCAAGCTGGTTTCTGCCGGTTTCCTCGAAGGCTTCTACTACAAGCCCCGCATTGACTACGAACTGCTCGCAAAACACGGCAAAGGGCTGATCGCTCTTTCTGCTTGCCTTCGCGGCGCGGTCACCGAGGCGGTGGCCGAGCAGAAATACGAGCAAGCGCGCGAAAACGCGTACCGCTTGCGAGACATTTTTGGCAAAAATAATTTCTTCCTCGAAATTCAGGACCAGGGCATCGACCTCGAGAAACGCGTAAATCCGGAGCTGGTTCGTCTCTCGAAAGAAACCGGCATCCCGCTGGTGGCCACGAACGATTGCCATTACCTGCATCATGAAGACGCGCACGCCCAGGAAGTCCTTCTTTGCATCCAAACCGGGAAGACCATGGGCGACGCGAACCGCATGAAATTCGCGACCGACCAGTTCTATTTCAAGAGCGCCGTGGAAATGGCCAAGATTTTTGGCGAGATTCCGGACGTGCTGAGCCGCACGGTGGACATCGCCGCTCGCTGCAACGTGAAGATCGAGCGCATTTCGAATCCGTTCCCGGAATTTCAAGTTCCGAAGGGATATGACTCGGCAAGCTATTTTGAGAAGGTGGTGCGCGAAGGCTTCGCGGCGCGCCTTCCGCATCTGGAAGGCCTGGCTAAGCAAGGTTTCCTGCGGAATCCGCTTTCAGAGTACGAGGGCCGGCTGACCGCGGAAATCGAAATGATCAAGAAGATGCGCTACGAAGGCTACTTCTTGATTGTTTGGGATTTCATTCATTATGCGCGAGCGCAAGGCGTGCCCGTGGGCCCAGGACGCGGATCGGCGGCCGGGAGCTTGGTCAGTTACGCGCTGCGCATCACCGACGTCGACCCCCTGCAATACAACCTGCTTTTCGAGCGCTTCCTGAATCCCGAGCGCGTGTCCATGCCGGACATCGACATTGATTTTTGCATGCGGCGGCGCGGCGAATTGATCGATTACGTGACGCAGAAATATGGCCGCGAAAACGTGGCGCAGATCATCACGTTTGGAACCATGGCGGCAAAAGCGGCGGTGAAGGACGTGGGCCGCGCCATGAACATTCCCTATGGCGAAGTAGACCGGCTCGCCAAGTTGATTCCCAATACGCTGGGGATTGAACTGAAAGACGCGCTGGAACAGGCGCCGCAGCTCAAGGCTGCGGTCAATTCCGACGAAAACCTGAAAGAGCTGATGGCGGTCGCGCTGCGGCTGGAAGGATTGTCGCGCCACGCCTCGACGCATGCGGCGGGCGTGGTGATCTCGCCGCAGCCGCTTACAGAGGTCGTGCCCCTCTACAAGTCGAACAAAGATGAAATCACCACGCAGTATGACATGAACGCGCTCGAGCGCATCGGCTTGCTAAAGATGGACTTTCTCGGGCTGACCACCCTCACGGTGTTGCACGATGCCGTGCGCATGGTCGAGCAAAATCGCGGTGTGAAAATCGACATCGATAACCTGGCGCTCGACGACGAGGAAACCTACAAGCTCTTTGGCCGCGGCGACACCACCGCGATTTTTCAGTTTGAGTCGCACGGCATGCGTGACATTCTCCGCCGCTACCAGCCCACGCGCGTCGAAGATCTTACCGCGTTGAACGCCCTCTATCGTCCTGGGCCCATCCAGGGCGGCATGATCGATGATTTTATCAATCGCAAACACGGCAAGACAAAAGTCACTTACGAACTTCCGCAATTGAAAGACATTCTGGAGGAAACCTACGGAGTCATCCTTTATCAGGAACAGGTGATGCAGATTGCCAACCGCCTGGCGAGTTTCTCGCTGGGCGAAGCGGACATTCTCCGTCGAGCGATGGGCAAGAAGAAAAAAGAAGAGATGGCGGCACAACGGGCGAAATTCATGGCGGGATGCGCGGCGAACAAGATTCCCGAAAAGAAAGCGGAGAAGATTTTCAACCTGATGGAAGAATTTGCCGGCTACGGCTTCAACAAGTCGCACTCCTGCGCCTATGCGCTTCTCGCGTATCAAACGGCCTATCTAAAAACGCATTACCCGGTGGAATTCATGGCCGCCCTGCTGACCTCTGAAGCCGGCAACACCGACAAAGTGGTGAAGTACATCAACGAAGCTCGCGGAATGGGCATTTCGATCCTTCCGCCGGACGTAAACGAAAGTGATTTGTACTTCACTCCCGTGGGCGAAGCCATCCGCTTCGGCCTCGCGGCGATCAAAAACGTTGGCGAAAACACCGCCAAAGCCATCCGTGACTCGCGGCTGGCGCAGGGCGAGTTCAAGGCGCTTTACGATTTTTGCGAGCGCATCGAATCGCGTTTTCTGAATAAGCGCGTTTTTGAAAGTTTGATCAAGTCCGGTGCGCTCGATTCGCTTGGTCCGCGTGAGTCGCTGCTCGCGTCGGCAGACGAGGCTCTTGCCACGTTGCAGCTAGCTTCGCGGATGCGCGAGTCCGGGCAGCACGGCTTGTTCATGGCCGCAGCGGCGCCGGCGCCCATCCCCTTCGAGTTGCGGGAAGCAGAACCCTGGAGCGAGGAAGAGCGGCTCGCGAGCGAGTATGCCATGCTGGGGTTTTACGTTTCCGGGCACCCGCTGGCAAAATACGCCTCGCGCCTGGCCGATTTAAAAGTAATATCGCTCGACCAAGTCGAACAGCAACGCAACGGAAAAGAAATTACCATCGCGGCGCTGATTGTGAGCAGCCGACCGATGCGCTCAAGGAAGGGGGCGCGCTGGGCCATTTTTACAATTCAGGACATGACGGGAATACAGGAACTGCTGGCGTTTCCGGAAAGTTTTGCGCGCTTGGAGCAAATCCTAAAGCCCGGCAAGCCGCTGCTCGTGAAGGTTCGCGTTCAGGTGGAAGAGGCTGGGACGCGGCTTTCGTTGCAAGAGGCGCGGCTGCTTCAGGATATTGCGGACCGGCCGGCCAATGGCGAGTTCCGGGTGCGTTTGGATCTGCGCAAGCTGAGCGAGCAGGCCATGGATCAATTGAACGCCTTGATCGCGGAGTCGCCGGGAAGCTGCCCGGTGGTGTTTGAACTGTGCCGGCCGGACGGTTCGGTGGCGGTGATGCGGTCCCAGCAGCGCGTGAATCCTTCTACGGAGTTGGTGGAAGCGATTCGGCAAGCCTGCGGTGAGCATGCGGTGGCTTCGGTGGGAGCATGAGAACGAAAGAAAAAGAAAAGGACAACCTGGAGAAGCAGCAGGCCGAACGCCAGAAGGTGATCGAGCATCTCGAGAAAGATGTCGAGGAATTGCGGCGGCTGTCGGGTGCTGCGGAAGCGGACCTGGAGTTGGAACGCATTCGCCAGCAAGTCGCGGAGCTTCGCCGCGACTTCTACACGCATCTGGGTCCCTGGCAGCGCGCGCAAATCGCGCGACATCAGCAGCGCCCGTACACGCTGGACTATGTCCATTATCTGTTTACTGACTTCATGGAGCTGCACGGCGATCGCGGCTTCGCCGACGACAAGGCCATCGTCGCGGGACTGGCGAAATATCATGGCCGACCCGTCGCGGTAGTGGGCCACCAAAAGGGACGCGACATGAAACAACGCCTGGCTCGCAACTTCGGCCAGCCGAAGCCGGAGGGCTACCGGAAGGCGTTGCGTGTAATGCAACTCGCGGCAAAATTCGGGCGGCCGGTTCTCACCTTCGTGGACACCCAGGGCGCCTATCCTGGAATGGATGCCGAGGAGCGCGGACAAGGCGAGGCCATCGCCAGGAATCTACGCGAAATGGCGAGGCTGCCCGTGCCAGTCATCGTGACCGTGACGGGCGAAGGCGGCTCGGGCGGAGCGCTGGCGATTGCCGTCGGCGACAAAATCAATATCCTCGAGAACAGCTTCTATTCGGTGATTTCGCCGGAGGGTTGCGCGTCGATTATTTGGCGCGATGCGGCAAAAGCCGAAACCGCGGCGGCGGCCATGAAAATTACCGCGAAGGATTTAAAAGATCTGGGAATCGTGGACGAAATTGTTCCCGAACCCGACGGAGGCGCGCACGCCGACCATGAGGCAGCGGCGCGTTTGTTGGATGAAGTGTTAGACCGGCAGCTCATGGCCTTATCAAACGAGTCTGTTCGTGAATTGCTTGCGGCGCGGTATGAAAAATTCCGCAAGATGGGACAATTCTTCGATCTTGCCGGCACCTAGGGCCAGCTACAGGAGCGCTTCTTTCCGAGCCTTCAGAAGGTGGCGCCTATAAGGGCCGCGCATTGTCCCAACTATTGTTTGCAGCTATGCTCGGCTTTTTCGACCCGTAGCACATTGGAAACGCGCGCGGCCAACATCGTTGTACCCGCTGCCAACGCGTTCTACTCTGTGAAGGCACTCACGCAGGCGAGTCGCAGCCAGAGAAGCTTGTGCGTCTATTTTGGGGATCTTACCGGTCGAATTTCGAAGAGCCGGCCGGTCCTTTTGGACGACAGAGAACAGGAACCCTCATGTCGGAGCCCTTCCGTCCTTACGAAAAACTGGTGGACATCACTATCTTCGGGAAGAAGTTTCAGGTGCCGGAGCGCAATTCGCTGTTACGCTGCTTCCAATTCCTCAGCCCCGAGACGATTCCCTATGGCCGTTTCTGCTGGAACCAGGATTGCCAGTACTGCCGCGTGACCTGCCAGCTCCCCGACGACGATGAGCCGCGCGAAATGCTCAGTTGCAAATTCATCGTTATGCCTGGGATGGAAGTCCTCGAAATGAGCCAGGAACTCAAGTGGTGCCTGCGGTCCAAGCTGCCAGCAGACGCGGAAATAATGAAGTAAAGCCTAACGAAGTAAGGAAATCCGTTAGCCGCAGGGCCTGTCCAGGGAATCTCTAGTGCACATGGCGAATGGCCCCGCCAGCAGAGCCTATTCAGACCGCAAAGCCTCCACCACGTCGACGCGCGCCGCGCGCGCCGCCGGCAACGCCGAGGCGATAACCGCCGCAGCCAGAAGCACAAAAACCGAGCCAGCCACCGGCAAGGCGCTGGGCATGCGCAGGTCAGGGAAATAGTGCGCTGCGAAGCGGGCAAGCCAGTATCCGGCAACGGCGCCGGTGGCTACACCAAGGACAGCCATCAGGGCTCCTTCGCGGATTACTCCAGCAAGCAGGTGCGCTGGCGGCGAGCCGAGAGCCAGGCGGATACCAAATTCGCGCGTGCGCGCACTGACCGAAAAGGCCAGGACGCCGGCGACGCCCACCAGCGCAATCGCAAGCGCGACTCCTGCGAAGATGCCGAAGACCACGGTGTTCAGGCGGTCCGGGTGAAGAACTTCGGCGCGAATGTCTTCAAGCGTGGCAGCCTTCTCGACAGGTTGCTCAGCCGACATGCCGCGAATCAACTGCGTGACCGGCGTGACCAGCGAATAGGGATTTGCGCTCGTGTGAATAAACAGACGGCCGTTAAACATGGGGCCATGGTTAAAGGTGCTGTAAACCGTGAGAGTGGGCTTGGGAACGACATTTTCATCGTCAATATCGCCGGCAACGCCAATAATACGCTCGTGCTCTGACTTAAACCCAGGAATGAATTGCAGCACGGGGTCGGTCCAATAAACATGGCGGCCGATGGCATCCTGGCCGGGAAACATGCGATTGGCGAGCGTCTCGCTCACTATGACGACGGGCTCTTTCGATTGCGTGTCGAGGTCGTTGAAATCACGGCCCCCGAGGATAGGAACGCCGAGCGCGGCAAAGAATCCGGGAGAGATCGTGCGGAAGTGTGCGCGCGGATCGTTTTCCGGACTATGGACATGGCCATCCGCCGAAAATTGCAGGCCCGGGCCGTCGAAGCCGCCATCCCGCCAAGGGGCAGCGACTCCGAAAGCCGTCTTCATCACTCCAGGCATTGCGTCAATCCGGCGGATCGTTTCCTTGTAGAAATCCACCACTTGCTGCGGCGTTTTTTGGTAGTTCATCACGGGAACGTTGATGGCCAGGACGTGGCGCGTGTCGAGGCCCGTCCGTGCCGTCTGCATGGCGATGAGCGTTTTGAGAAGCATGCTGGCGCCAGCGAGGAGCACGAACGAAGCGGCAATCTGGACCACGGCGAAGAGGCGGAGGCGCCGACTGGTGCTGCCCGTGATGCGGACGCCGCCGCTCGCAAGCCCCGGAGCTTGCGAAACATTTGCGGATGGGAGACGGGGGACATAAGCAAGAAGAACGGCGGCGATGATCGCGAGAACAGCGCCGACCCAGAGAACGCTTGAGTCCACTGTGAGATTCAGGGCGCGGACGGAAAACTCCGAGGCGTACCGAGCAAGGACCTCGAGCAGCGGACGCGCAATGATCACGCCCAACCCCGCACCGGCAATGCACAGAACGAGGCTTTCGGCCAGCAGCGTGCGCCGCAAGGCCCTCGTGCCAGCGCCAAGAGCCGCGCGGATCGCCAATTCGTTTTCGCGGCGAACCGTGCGGGCAAGGATGAGATTGGCGACGTTCGAGCAGGCGATGATGAACACGAGCCCGGAGGCGGCGAGAAGAACGAGAAGTACGGTGCGCGCGTCGGAGGTAACCTGATCGCGGAGGAGCTTCGCGCTGATTCGGAAGTCCCCATTTTTGGGATAGTCCGCAGGATGATCTTTCATCATTGCCGCGTGGACCGTGGCCAGTTCTGCGCGCGCCTGATCCAGAGTCGCGCCGGGAGCGAGTCGGCCAAACAGCTCGGTCATGCGATGGACCCGGCCCGTAACCATAGTGGCCGAGAGGTGATGCGGGCTGGTGACCAGATTGGCGATGATTTCAGTATCCTGAGGATAAGGGATAGAAGGTTCAAGGACGCCAATGACGGTAGCGGAGCGTGGACCGAAGCCAGCCTCCAGGCGAACCGCTTTGCCGAGCACGTCTGGATCTTTCTTGAGAGCGGTCGACCAGAAGTGATACGTGAGAACGACGACGCCGGGAGCTTTGGGACCGTCGTCTTGAGGCCCGATGAGCCGGCCGAGGACCGGGTGAAGGCCTACGACTTCGAAATAGGTGCCGCCCACGACGGCAGCTTGAATTTCTCGGGGCTCACCGAGGCCCACCATGCTCATGCCGATGGCCGAAAAATCACCAAATTCCGAGACGGAGTGGATGCTGGCTTTGAAGTCCTGGATTTCGGGAACGGAGAAATTGATTTCATCCATGCCGATCCCCTTGGCGCTCTGCTGAATGTAAATGAGGCGGTTTTCATCGGCGTTGACGAGCGGCTGAAGCAGGACGCCGCGTACCAGGCTGAAGATGGAGGCGTTGGCGCCGATGCCGAGCGCCAGAGTAGCGATGACGGTGAGCGCGAGGCCTGGGGAGCGCATCAGAGAGCGAAAAGCGAGCCGCAAATCTTGAACGAACAGCATCAGCGTATGCACAGGTCACCCCCTGCTAGAAGTTAAGACTTCGAGGTCGCCAAGAACTCGGTGGAAATTGAGATTTTCGCCGCGTAGGCGCAAGAAGGCAAGCCGTAACTGGAAGCGCAGCGACGCGCTTCCAATAGCACACCCATGTTGCCTGGCTCGGCTCCGTGGTCCGTGAAAAACCCCCGTACATCCCCTTCCAGAGCTATAACGCGGCAAGCGGAGTTGTGTTTCACAGAAATCACGCAGGTTTAAACAAGATGGAATACATGCCCGCAATGGTTGTAAAGTGAATCCTGCTAGAGACTTGCGTTGAGCCATGACGGTATCGAATTCCAGTGACTTGCGGTGTGATGGATGCGGCCAAAGGGCGTCGGCCGAGCATATTGCACGACGGCTGCGGCGGCTGGAATGGGCCACGCGGTATCGGCCGGTGCACATCCACACGCTCTTGCTTGGCGGCGTTGCCCCGCGGGAGGACGCGGAGTTTTTGTATGCGCCTGGCGGAGGGTTCGACGGTGAAGCGGGGGACTTGCTTCGCGCCACGGGGATCTCGACCGCGGGAAAGGCGGCCGAGGCGGTGCACACCGAGTTTCAAGGCGCAGGCTTTTTCCTGACACACATTCTGGAATGCCCACTGGAGGATAGAGATAGCCCCGGAGACAAAGTCGCGAACCTGCTCCATGAACATCTCCAGTCGGTCGGCTCACGAATCCGGCGTTCGCTGAGACCCAGGCGTGTGACTTTGGTCACAGAACTCCCGCAATCGGTCGTGGACGATATTCTTTCGATGGATTTGGGCTGTTCGGTGGTTTTGGATAACGGGAAGCCATTTCTGTTCTGCCACTCGACGGAAGGAACGGGTTTTTCGCGTTTTCGGAAATTGCTCTCCGCGGCGGAACGGAACTGAACGGAAGGGCAAAGCCTGGACACTGTACCTTATGGTCTTACAAGGCGATAGACCACCTTTTTGGCTGTGGTAGAATTGAGCGGGTAGAATCATATGAAAAGACAAGCGAAATTTGGCGTGGGCATTGGAATCATTGTGATCGCGCTGGCGTTTCTCGCGTGGCTCGGTTACGGCGAGAGCAAGACCTATTACCACACAATTGCTGAACTGCAGACCTTGAGCGGGTCGGCGAGAACGCAGCGCATGCGCGTTGCCGGTACGGTCCAGGACGGCAGCATCCGGCACCTTTCCGGACGCGTGGATTTCGTGCTCCGGGGAGAGGGAAAAACGCTTCCCGTTAGTTATATCGGCACGGATCCCTTGCCCGATACGTTTAAGGACAAGGCGCAGGCACTGGTGGAGGGCCGCCCAGGCGCGGATGGCCGGTTCGTGGCCGAACACGTTCAAGCAAAATGTGCTTCCAAGTATGAAGCGGCTCCTGGTGGGGATACCAAGGGCGCCGCAGCCGGTTCTAGTGAGCGAAGCAGTATGTAAAACACCCGGAAGGACCGGGGGAGAGGCGGGGTTGCTGTGGATGTATTTGGTTCCTTTGCACTCCTGTTAGCTTTCGTGTGTGCCGTGTATGCCTTCGCGGGAGGCATCGCGGCAATCATCACGCGCCACCCGCTGCTGGTGAAAAGTACGCGCCAGGCAGGGATGGCCACGTGTGGCTTGATTTTCCTTGCCACCTTCAGCCTCGAATATCTCTTCTTCACCGACAATTTCTCCATCGCGTACGTGGTTTCGCACAGCAACCGTGACCTGTCCACATTTTACAAAATTGCGGCGCTGTGGTCGGGGATGGAAGGCTCGCTGCTGTTCTGGAGCTTGCTGCTGGCCATTTATGTTCTGTCGGTCTTAATCACTTACCGCAACAAGAACGGCGAGTTGATGCCCTATGTCGGCGTGGTCATGGCTGGCGTGCAACTCTTTTTTCTGACGCTGAACAATTTTGTGGAGAGCCCGTTCAAGGCACTGGCCACCCCCGGTGCAGGCGGAGTTCTGAGCTTCATCACGCGGGCGGACGGCAACGGATTGAATCCGCTCCTGCAATACCCCGAAATGGTGATTCACCCGCCGAATTTGTACTCGGGTTACACCGGTTTTACGATTCCGTTCGCGTTTGCATTGGGGGCGTTGTTGGCGCGCTACCCCGGTGAGAAGTGGATTCACCTGACGCGCAAGTGGACCATGATTGCCTGGATGTTCCAATCGCTCGGAATTCTGCTGGGCGCGCACTGGGCGTACGCGGTGCTGGGCTGGGGCGGATACTGGGGCTGGGACCCGGTCGAGAATGCTTCGCTGCTGCCTTGGCTGAGCGGCACGGCGTTCCTGCATTCCGTGATGATGCAGGAAAAGCGCGGCATGATGAAAGTGTGGAACGTGTGGCTGGTTTTCTGCACCTTCCTGCTCTGTATTTTAGGCACGTTCCTCACGCGCAGCGGCGTGGTCAGCTCGGTGCACGCGTTCGCGCAGTCCAATATCGGGGGTTGGTTTGTCGCATTCATGGGCATCACGCTGGCGGTATGCCTGTTTGCGTATTTGAAGAACCGGGATTACCTGGCGAGCGAAAATCAGTTGGATTCGGTGATTTCGCGCGAGTCGAGCTTCCTGTTTAACAATCTGCTTTTCCTGGTGGCTTGCATCGCGGTGCTCTCCGGCACGCTGTTTCCAGTATTCTCGGAATGGATCACCGGCAACCGTATCAGCGTGGGCGCGCCGTACTTCAACCGCGTGAATATCCCCGTCGGATTGCTGATTCTGTTCCTGACGGGGGTGGGCCCGCTGCTCGCGTGGAGGAAAACTTCCCGGGAGAGCCTGAAACGGAATTTTGGTTGGCCTTTGCTGGCCGGTCTTGTTGTCGGCGCGGTGGCTTTCGTGTTCGGATTCCGCGCCTTCTATTCGCTGGCGAGTTTATTTCTATGCCTTTTCGTAGCGTCTACGATTTTGCTGGAATTCTACCGCGGCGCGAAAGTAATTCGCGCGCGCTCGGGAGCGTCGTTTGCGGCCTGCGCCATTGACCTGACCATGCGCAACACCCGCCGCTACGGCGGCTACATCATTCACATGGGTATGGTGTTCGTGTTCATCGGCTTGGCCGGGGCGGCGTTCAATCGCGACGTACAGAAAAGCATGCAAATGGGCGACTCCATGCAGATTGGGCCGTACACGCTCGCTTTGCAAACCGCGGATACCAAGCCGGAAAAGAATTACACCGCAGAGCGCCTGGTGGTAGAAGTGCTTCACGGCAATAAGCCGATGATGATGCTGTTTCCGGAGAAGCGGCACTTCGTTACCAACCAAGAAAACGGCACCATGGTGGCCATCTATTCGACGCTGAAGGAAGATTTGTATGTGGTGTACGCGGGAACCGATCCGGACACAAATCTGCCGGTGCTCCATGCGTTTCTCAACCCGCTGGTGAAGTGGATTTGGTTTGGCGGCGTTACGGTGGTGTTTGGGACGCTGATCGCGCTGTTGCCGAACCGCCGCTCGGTGCTGGTTTTGGCGCCGGCGTCACAACACGCGGTCGAACCGCTGCCGCATGGCGTTGTGGCGTCCCCCATTCTGCGAGAGGGCCATGACTAAAGCCCGTTCCCGAATCGCCATTGCCGTTCTACTGGCGTTTGCCACCCTGCCTTTGGTGTTGGCGCCGGTTGGCGCGGAGCAGTTTTCCCCGCGAGCGAAGGAAATAGGGGCGAAGGTCAAATGCATGTGCGGGTCGTGCAGTATGCCGGCAGCAGGCTGTTCGCATCCCGGAGGCGAGTTCTCTGGCCCCTGTCCCACGGCAAAAGGGATGCTGCAGAAAGCGGAGCAGCACATCGCCAAGGGCGAAACCGACGACCAGGTTATGCAAGCGTTCGTGCAGGAATTCGGAGCAAGCGTGTATGCCGAGCCGCCAAAGTCAGGATTCAGTTTGGTGGCCTGGGTTATGCCAACGTTTTATCTTGTGCTTGGCGCGCTGCTGGTGATTTTCGTGATTTCGCGGTGGGTGAAGAAGGGCGGTTCAGAAACCACTGCCAGTCCCGTTCCTGCAAAGACCATTTCACCCGAACTACTAGAACGCGCCAGAAAGCTGGCCGCGCAAGAGACGGAGGATTAGGGCTGTGGTCTCGCTTCTTTTTGCCGCAATTTTGGCCGATTCCGGAGATTGGGCCGTGTTGGGGGCCTGTTTGATGCTGGCCGTCGCGGTCGCGCTGTTCATTTTTTACATTCAGCCGGATGCCTCCGACCTCGCGCCCCACCGCACGAAACTCGATCAGTTGCTCGAGCGGCGCGATACCATTTATGACAACCTGCGGGATTTGCGATTTGAATACCGTTCGGGCAAATACTCGGATGGCGATTTTGAGGCCATGAAAGCGGCTCTCGAAAATGAAACGGCGCTGGTTCTTGCGGAAATCGATCAAGTGACAGAATCGCAGGTGCGGCGTCCGCGCGGCGCGCGCCCCGCCGACCGGAGCGCGCAATGAAACGCAGTGGCGAGTGCCGAGTGGCCCCTGGACTTCGCTCGGCGAAAGCGCGTGGTGCATATAGCGCGCGTCATGCCTCGCTGTTCCTTCTGGTCTTGTTCCTCCTACCGTTTTACGCCGCACGTGCGGGAACGGTGCGCGGCACAGTCAGGAACGGTACGACCGGGCAACCAGCGTCAGGTGTGGACCTGACGCTGGTTCAGCCTATGGGCGGCATGCAAGAGCTGGCGCATGCGAAGAGCGGCCCGCAAGGCGAGTTTAATTTTGACAATCCCAACATCGGCACGCAGCCGATTCTCGTGCAGGCAGAGTACCGCGGCGTTCGTTTCAATGCCGCAGTGCCGCCCGGTAATAGCAACGCCACGGTGCAGCTGGATATTTACGACCCTTCCAAAGATCCCAAGACCATCGATGTTACTTCGCATTTCGTGATTTTTCAGCCGAACGGCGCCACTTTGAAAGTAGCGGAAGAATACCAGGTGGAGAACAAATCGCAGCCGCCACATGCGTATTTCCGTACGGACGGAACTTTTGATTTTGCGCTGCCGGAACAGGGGCAATTAGACCGAGTGGATGCAGCTGGACCGGCAGGAATGCCCTTGCAACAAGTCCCCATCGACAAGAAGAAGAATCGCTACTCCATCGCGTTCGCGTTTCGTCCCGGTGACAATTCGGTACGTTACTCCTACGACGTGCCGTATGCGAGTAATGCAGCAACGTTGAAGCTCCCCACGATTTATCCCGGCGGCCGGCTTTTGCTCGTCGCGCCGCCAAGCATGCAGGTTAGCGCCGACGGTTTTTCGCCTGCCCCACCAGAGCAGGGAATGAATCTGTACCTGCGGCAAGACGTGCCTGCAGGAACTTTGGTATCGGTGAATGTTTCAGGTACGGCGCCCGCGAACGCCGTGGCCGCGACCGATCAAGGACAACCGGGCCGCGATGCGCAGGGCGGTGGCGCGGAATCCGGAGGAGCGGAGGTTCAGGCGGTTCCCGGCAGACTTGATGCCATGAAATGGCCGCTGCTCGGCGGCTTCGTCGTTGTGTTTGGAGTGTTTGCCTATCTGCTTTCCCGCAAGACGGTGGTGGCCGTGAACGGAGGAGAAGTCGCTACGGAAGTTGCGCCTGCGGCGAAGGCCAAGAAGCCAAAGGCGCCTCCTCCCGTAGAGGCCGCACCTCTAACGGCCGCACAAAAAGCTCCTTCCCATGGCCCCGCGACGCTGTCCGCAGTGGACGCGGCCATCGGCACAAGCCTAGATGCGCTAAAAGAGAGCTTGTTCCGGCTCGAACTGCGTCACCAGGCGGGAACGATCACAGAAGAAGAATATGCGCGAGAACGCGCCAGGGCCGAGAAGGTCCTGCGCGACCTGGTACGCGGGTGAACGCGTGATAAGTCATTGAAAAAAGGCTTGGATGAGCTTGGCATGAACTGCAACGTGGCTATCCACGGGGTTGTGCGGTGAAGGCCGCGGCATTTACCCCCACAGGAATCCGCTTCGCAAATATCGAAAAACGCTACGGAAACCTTTACGCTTTGCGGCGCGTGAGTTTGGAGATTCGCGCAGGTGAATGCGTGGCGTTTGCCGGACGGAATGGTTCGGGAAAGACGACGTTGCTGCGTATTGCGGCGCGTTTGGTGCGCGCGTCGGCAGGGAAAGTAGACTTTGTCGCCTCTGATAGACAGGAGACCGATTCGGCGGCGCCAGCGGGTTTCGTGGCGCACGCCACGATGGTTTATGACGAATTGACGGCCGAAGAGAACCTGCTGCTCTTTGCAAAGTTACAAGGAATCGCGGAACCCGGATCAAGGGCTGCCGCGTTATTGGAAGAAGTGGGGCTGTCGGAACGGCGGAAGTCCCTGGTGCGAACGTTTTCGCGGGGGATGCGGCAGCGCGTGGCCATCGCGCGAGCGCTGCTGAACGAACCGTCGGTGCTGCTGCTCGATGAACCGGCCACCGGGCTCGACCCCGACGGAATCACCTGGCTGGCGAATACGCTCGAGCGGATGCGGGATGCCGGCCGCACCATCCTGATGAGCTTGCACGGGGAGTCAGAGATTTCCGCGCTGGCGTCGCGCGCGGTTCGATTGGATGCAGGTTCGGTAGTTGCCGATACACGCACCGGCTCGGATATGCACGGGATTCTCAGTTTTGCGGGCGCATGAGGGGTTGAAAGTCAAAAGCTCCAAAGTTTGAAAAAGAAGAGAAGAGTTTAGCGTGCTTCAAGAAGCCATGTTTCCAGGGACGGGTGCAAATGGCAGCGCCTACGCCACTTGAGTGAGTGTCAAAACGATGGCACTGCTCGCGGACACCACCGTGTTGCTGGGGAAGGAACTTCGCACGGAGTTCCGTTCGCGGGAGCTGCTGACCACGACGGTCGTATTCATCCTGGTAGTAGTCGTGCTTTTCAGTTTCACGTTTGATCCCAGCGCCAGCGAGTCACGAAGGTTTGGCCCCGGACTTTTATGGCTTTCGTTTTTGTTTGCGGCTTCGCTGATGCTTCAGCCTTGTTTCTTGCGCGAGCAAAACAACGACACGCTGAGCGCGCTGCGACTGTCGGTGCGGGATCCGTTTTCGATTTTTCTGGCGAAGCTCAGCGCCAACACGTTGTTTTTGCTTTTGACGGAAGTTTTGATGCTGCCGATTTTTGCGGTTCTGTATAACGTGCATATCCTTGCGGTTTTCCCGCAACTGGTGCTGGTCTTGTTTTTGGGCAGCCTGGGCGTGGCGATTCCGGGCACGGCGTTTTCCGCGATTTCGGCGCAGGCGCGGATGCGCGAACTGATGCTGCCGCTGCTGCTGTTGCCGCTGCTGACGCCGGTTCTGATTGCCAGCACCGAAGCGACGGGCGCCCTTCTTGACGTGAACCCGGCCTTGCGGGTCGACTGGCTGGGATTTTTGGCCGGCTTCGACGTAGTTTTTTTGACCGCACTATGGCTTTTCGGCGAATATCTGTTGGAGGAATGAGATGAGGCGACCCCGCCAGCTGGAGACAAACCGTAAAGGAGGTGCGCTACGGTAAAGAGCATAATCAGATCGGTCATCGTCTTCCTTTTAATAGCCTTCACCGCCTATCTGGCGTTCTATTACGCTCCGCTCGAAAAGACCATGGGCGTGATCCAGAAGATATTCTACGTGCACGTTTCCTGCGCGTTTAGCGCCTTCGTGGCGTTTGGGACATGCTTCTACGCCAATCTTCGCTACGTGTTCACGCGCGAACCGCAATCAGACTGGCTGGGCGTGTCGGCGGCGGAAGTAGGGCTGGCATTTATTACCGTGGTACTGGTCACCGGACCGATTTGGGCGCATCCGGTGTGGGGAATCTGGTGGACTTGGGACGCCCGGCTGACGCTCACGTTTGTATTGGGCCTGCTCTATCTTTCCTATCTGCTGTTGCGGTCGATGGTTGAGGAGCCGGACAAGCGTGCGCTGTTTAGCGCGCTGTTCGGCATTTTTGCGTTTCTGGATGTGCCGCTAGTGTATTTCTCGATTCGTTGGTGGCGCACGCAGCATCCGCAACCGGTGATTCTGGGCGGGCCGGGTTCGGGACTGGAGCCGCGGATGCGTGTTTCTTATTTGCTGATGTGGGGCGCCCTCACAGGGCTGCTCATTCTGCTTTTAAGCGCGCGGTACCGGCTGGAAGCGCTGCGCGCCAGCGTGGACGAATTGCGAAGGGAGGCGGACGTTCGATGAAAAACCTGGATAGCGTGCTTGCGGCGTATCTTGCGGGCTGGGCCATTTTCTTTGTTTATTACATCTCGGTGGCCCAGCGGATGAGTACGCTGCGAGAAGAGGTAGAGCGGCTGAAGGCGCTGTTGAGCAAGGGGAAATAGCGCCCCTTTCTGACACACCGTTGGACGGAGCGATCTAGCCAAGATGGGGCGCAGCAGGCTGCGCCCCTAGAACGACTTGCGGAGCCCAAAACGAATCCCAGAAAGGAGATATCAGCGTGGCAAGGAAGAAGCGTGTGGGGATCGTATTGTTCCAGCTTGGTGGACCGGATTCGCTCGAGGCCGTCGAGCCGTTTCTGCGGAACCTATTCCTGGATCCAGACATCATTCCGCTCGGGCCACTCGGTTTGTTGCGGCGTCCCATTGCGAAACTTATTTCTTCAAGACGTTCGATTCCCGTCGCGAAGAAGTACGCGGAAATCGGGGGCGGGTCACCCATCGGAGCGCTTACCGAAAGGCAGCGCGTGGCATTGGTGGAAGCGCTGTCGCCGCATATCGAGCCCGTGGCGGTGACCGCCATGCGGTACTGGCACCCCCTGACAAGCGCAGCCGTGAACGGCCTGCGCAAAGCCGGGCCGTTGGATGAAATCGTCCTGCTGCCGCTGTATCCCCATTACTCCTACGCCACAACGCTCAGCAGTCTGAAGGAATGGCGGCGCGTGTATGGACAGCAGGATGGCGGACCTCCGGAACGCACAGTCGATCATTTCTATGATCATCCGCTGTATATTGCGGCGCTCGTCGAGAGGATTGGCTCGGTGCTGCGGCAATTCGCGGACAGCTCGCGCATTCATTTGGTTTTCAGCGCGCACGGGCTGCCGATGAGCCTGGTCGAGAAGGGGGACCCCTATCCGAAGCAGATTGAAGCAACCGTGCGTGCTGTCTGCGAGTTGGGCGCCAAGGAACACACAGCGTGGCCGAAGACGCACCTGCTTTGCTACCAAAGCCGGGTGGGTCCGGCGAAATGGCTGCAGCCAGCGCTCACGGAAACGATTGAGCGACTGGGGCGCGGAGGTGTGAAAGAAATGCTGGTGGTGCCCATTTCATTTGTGACGGAGCATATCGAGACGCTGCACGAAATCAATATCGAAGCGCGCGAGGAGGCAGAGAAGTGTGGAATCGCAACCTTCCGCATGATGCCGGCGGTCGGAGACTCGGCTCTGTTCATCGGCGCACTCAAGGACCTCGTCTTGCGCGCCGTGGGGATTGAAGCGGGACCCGCGTCTACGCCATTGGCTTCGGCGCAAATAGGCACTCTAAAGATTTGAGATTGCTGCTTTCTTTCCGCTTATTTATGTGTAGGCTGCCTGGGCGGGTTGACGTTAAGCACTTCGCGCGCCGTGGCGGCGTCTTCCCCGCGAACCAGAACCCGGACTCGCCCCTGGTCGCGTAGGCTATCAGTTGGGTCCGCTTCGACCGTTGCGACAATACCTGCCTCGAGAAGGGCGCCCTGCGCAAGATCGGCCTCAGCTCGCGTTCCAAATGTCTGAACCAGGACAAGCTCACTTTCGGGCGGCTGAAGTAATTGACGCGCGTCAATTTCATCTTCCTCGCGAACCAGGACCCGAAAACCGAGACCACTCCACGCGACATGAGGGCGCATACCGCCCACGGTGTCGGCCAGGATCATGGCATCGATGCCGGCGGATTCGAGCATGCTCTTGGCCAGTTCCGCTTCGCCTTGCGAAGCGAAGGCTTGCGCCAAAACGAGCTTGCTGTGATCCATGGCGTCATTATACGCCTGGATGCGAT